>Ga0302242_1002419_pt1 | contig 11781 bp, 9 predicted proteins | sample AAG_UR_Lys_MG_FD_193510 | JGI IMG/M metagenome (GOLD analysis project Ga0302242, IMG submission 193510) | Enriched activated sludge microbial communities from anaerobic digester in WTTP, New Holstein, Wisconsin, United States - AAG_UR_Lys | ecosystem: Engineered > Bioreactor > Anaerobic >... | reverse complement strand
CCTTCAATTACAACCATAAAAGCGGTTTTGAATGCCAAACCTAATTCCTATTTATATTTCTTTTCCGATCGCCAAGGAAAAAATGTGTTTTCCAAAACTTATGAAGAACATTTGGCAAAGCAGAGAACGATGCTGTAGAGTTTATGAGGTCAAAAGTTTGAAGGTCAAGAGGTTAGTAGAAAGGTAAACCCTTAACGAGCATAGGAAAAATGGTGTAGCCGGAGGAAGCAGTTCCTCCGCAAAGAATGAATGCTGAACTAGGAAAAAGCATAATTCAGAGTAAAAAACCGCATATTGGATAATTTGTTTCATATATTTAAGATGAATGGCTGAAATTATGAAAACGAACACGAATAAACGGAACTTGACAAGATATTGGTTTATGGCTATATTATTTAAGGGAGATATAATTTAATGCTTGGACCTTATGAAATAAATGATATATACCAAACCGACTGTGTAGAAGGTTTAAAAAAACTGCCGGAGAATTGTATAGACCTTTGTGTTTCATCACCTCCCTATGATGGAATAAGAGATTATCATGGTTTTTCCTTAGACCTTCATAATGTAGGTATAGAACTTTACCGGGTGATGAAAGAAGGTGGCATTGCAGTTATGGTTATGCAAGATCAAACCAGGAATTTTGCCAAATCATTAACTACTTTCAGAACTGCAATTGACTGGTGTGATAATGCCGGATTTCGTTTATTTGAAACACTAATTTATAGAAAATATGGAGCAGAAGGTGGCTGGTGGAAAACAAGGTTTAGAGTTGATCATGAGTTTATGTTGGTTTTTCTTAAAGGGCAACGACCTCAGTATTTTGATAAAGAGCCATTAAAAATCCCTTCAAAGCATGGCGGGAAAACCCTTACAGGCGGTGGAACTCGTTTAACAAATGGGATTAGAATTCCAACCAGACCTATTTTAATAAACGAAATGAAATGCCGAGGAACGGTTTGGGAATACTTAACAGCAGGTGACGGTTCACGCTTGAAACATAAACATCCTGCTACTTTTCCCGATAAGTTACCTTATGATTTTATTCAGTGTTTTTGTCCGCCAGAAGGTATTGTTTTAGATATTTTTATGGGTTCAGGAACTACAGCTCTTGCCGCTATTGAACTAAACCGTAATTTTTTGGGTTTTGAAATATCCGAAGAGTATGTTAAACTTGCTAAACAGCGGATTGCTATTGAAGGCAAGAAAGACGAAGATCAGCTTATGTTTCTGTAACTTTCTATTGTCTCTTGGTTAATTATATGTTCTTAAAAATGTTGTGAGGGTCTATAGTATATTCTATTAAATTACCGCTTGTTTGTGCCATAGATAAAGGATTTTCGGAAAGAATTTGTCTAAAGATTCCTACCCGCGCTTTATTACTTTTCTTCGTAAATTGAAAGACATCAAAATCCGATTTAGTCCATTTGTCTTGAATATAGTTCCATTTTGTCTTTGCTGATAAGTATTTCAGGAAATTTTCCGTTTTCAACCAGGTATTATCATCAAAGCGGAAATAAGAATTGTCTTTTTGGAGACCATCAATCTTTCCCTCACGAGTAGAGATTTTAATCTTATCACTATAGTCATCCTGGCTTATAACTTTAAAGAGTTCTTTCAATGCTATCATTAAGGATGTGATTGTGTAACATTCATTAAAGAAGATTTTATGCAGAGCAGATGATTTCCTGTCAGCCCCTAAATAATGTAACCAGCTTAAACAGTTCTCGGGATAGTTGAATAAGTTCTTAAAAGTACCATCTGTAAAAAGGAGAGGACAGATGCTTTCTGTTTCAATATTAATTTTTTCCTGATTGTCCAATATTCCAATTAGTAAATGGATCATTGCTAAAGGATATTTGTTTTTAAAATGGGTTTGACCATAATAGCCCCGCAGAAGATTTGGCTGAATACATTGATTTAAGTTAGTCCATAATTCAGGAATTGCCCTTTGGGAATATAAAACTATATGGTGACCCGCGCTTCTGATAAAGTCCCTAAATATTTCCATATCCAAAAAAATACATTCATTAAGATCAATTTTTTTATCTTTTATCAGGATTTTACCATCATAAAAGCCAACTATTTTCCAATTTAGATAATTAGACATAAACAAACCACATAATAATCCATCCGAATCAGGGCTTAAAATGCAGTTATGATCTCTTTCCAAAATCCAGCTATATTTCTTAATTAGTTCTTGATAATTGAGGACATCTAAATTATTTTCCAAAGCTGACTCCTTGTAAATTTTAATCTCCTTAACTTTAAATTTGTTTTGCCATCATCTGTCAATAATTATAGTCATAACCCAATCAATCTTGTAATTTGGAAAATTCTGAAATCGTTATTTTTTTTTGTGTTTGGTATTTTGAACTTGACATATACCTGATGATTGATTAGATTGTATATTTGACTATAGAGTATGAAAAGCAAAAAGAATATTTAACCCTAAAGGGAGGAAAAATGAAGTTAAACAAGATGATGTTACTCTTAGTTTTAGTGGCTGTAGTTGTGATGATTGCATCTTGCAGTTCAAACAAAAAAGCCAATATTAAACCACAAGGTGAGGAAGTTTACCGTCCAGCTTGGTGGGCTACCCAACCTGAACAGGATTATGTTTGTACTTATGGACAAGCAACCAAGGTTTCGGAAAATTTATCAGTGGAAGCAGCCAGGGCAAATGCTCTTCAGGAAGCAGCACAGTATGTAGAGGTTTTGGTGAATAGTATGCTGAAAAATTATGAAGAAGAAGCAGGTGTTAAAGACCCTCAGGTTTTAGCTCTTACACAAAATGTGGTAAAAGCCGTTTCTTCTGCAAAATTTACCGGTGTTCTAATGGGTAAAATTGAGACCAGAAAGGTTAATGAACCAGATGGTGTTCGCTATAAAACCTGGATTCAGTTGAAAATACCTAAAGATGAAATCAACAGAAAATTGGCGAACAGCATTCGCAACGAAGAAGCACTTTACAATCAGTTTAAGGCATCTCAGGCATTTCAGGAGCTGGATAAGGCAGTAGAAAAATACTAACAAATAAATAAAGTGTAGCCGGAGAACGCCGTTTCTTCGCAAGAAAAAAAATGCAGAGCTTCAGCGAGCTCCGACTACATTGCAAGTGAAAATTTATAACGAAAAAAGAGAGCTACAAAAGAGAAAAATTCCATAGGAACGATAGATATTAGAGAAGGGTTTCAACTCGGAGAAGAAAAGACAAATTTTGTATGTGGTTTGCTGAATTCTGATTTACCATAAATAGAGGAAATTTATTTCTCGGAGTTCTGCAAACTCTTTGGCAAATAGGAACTTGCCAACCCATTTTTGCTCAACTATATTATTTGGGATAAACTATAACAATCTGTGAGAGATTTGCACTATCTAAGTTATTGTTCCCAGCAAGATACTTAGTGACTATTCATCCTCCACCCAACCTCCACCCAACCTTAAGGATGGGTTGATGTTGACAAGCAAGCAAGAAAAAACAAAATCCCTTGACGAAACAGGCAGTTCCAAAAGTAATGCAACGACTTTACTTTTCAATATATTGGAGCGATAAATGCTAAAATTAGGTCTTAATCAGGAAATGGTATCCAGAGCTCGGAAAGCTGCATTTCAGATAACAAATGCTTTTACTTGGCTGTTTGAGGGCTATACTACTGTAGCCACAGAAAGGACAGTATTACGATTGATGGGAATAGATGGTGCCCTAAAAGACGGTAAACCCTTGCCCAATGTTGTGGTAGATCATTTGGTGGAAAATTCTGCTCTTCAGAAAGGAGCAGCAATTTGGGTGGCTAATGCTATGTTAAAAAAGGGTTTAACAGCACAGCAAGTAGCGGAAGAAGTTGCCTATAAAGGTTTAGATATAACTCAAATTCCTCTTGCCTCAGGCGAAGCAATTTTGGAAACTCTTAATCCTTTGGTAGATAAAATGTTGGGTCATATAACAGCCCAAAAACAAAAGCGGGAGGAACTTCTGGCTAAATATCAGCCCCGCCCCCAACCAGTTATCTATGTAATTGTCGCTACTGGAAACATTTATGAAGATGTAGTCCAAGCCAAAGCTGCGGCAAGAGAAGGTGCCGATGCTATTGCAGTTATCCGTTCAACAGCTCAATCCTTATTGGATTATGTGCCTTTTGGTGCCACTACGGTTGGTTTTGGAGGCACTTTTGCCACGCAGGAAAATTTTAAAATAATGCGTAAAGCGCTGGATGAGGTAGCTGAAGAAGAGAACCGTTATATTTACTTAACAAACTATGCCAGTGGACTTTGTATGCCTGAAATTGCGGCTATGGCAGCAATGGAACGCTTGGATATGATGCTTAATGATGCAATGTATGGCATTTTGTTCAGAGATATTAACCCCAAAAGAACCTTGCTGGATCAATACTTTGCGCGAATGATCAATGCCTATGCGGGAATTGAAATTCAGACCGGTGAAGATAATTATTTAACTACTTCCGATGCTGTAGAAAAGGCATATACGGTTACTGCGAGCCAGTTAATCAATGAAAGTTTTGCTTTAATGAGCGGTATTAAACCCGAAAAAATGGGATTAGGACATGCTTTTGAGATTGATCCCGAGCTGGAAAACAGCTTTAGTTTTGAGTTAGCACACGCTCTTTTAACCAAAACCCTCTTTCCTGATGCGCCTGTAAAATATATGCCACCGACAAAATTTGCCAGCGGTAATATTTTTAAGACCTATCTGCTCAATGCGATGTTCAATTTTATCGGGCAATTAACAGGGCAAGGTGTTCAGCTTTTAGGTATGATGACAGAGGCAATTCATACTCCGCATTTGGCAGACCGCTTTCTGGCTATTGAAAATGCCAAATATATATTTAAAGCGGTAAAAGACCTGAACCAAAATTTATGTTTAAGCGAAGATAGTTTTATTAACAAAAGAGCCAATGAGGTCTTGGCTCAGGCAACGGAATTTTTGGAAAAAGTAGCTCGAGAAGGTCTTTTTAGTGCTATGGCTAAAGGTGAATTTGCCGATATTAAACGACCCGAAAATGGGGGAAAAGGTTTGGAGGGTGTAATTATGAAAGATAAGGACTATTACAATCCCTTTTTGGAAATTATGAAACAGGAGCTTGCTTTATGAGCAAAAATATAATTCGTCCTTATGGCGATACCTTAAACGATGGAAAAATGCAGCTTTCTTTTACATTGCCCGTTTCTTGTGATGCTTTGGGCAAAGAAGCAGCCAGAAAATTATTGTTACAAACAGGTTTTGACGAAGCGGAAATAACATCTATGAGCGATTTAACGGAGGGCTTTACACATTTTATTGCCTATGCTGTCACTTCCACAAGTGTAGATATCAGCAAAATCAAAGTAAAAGTAGTAGAAACACCGGTAATGACAATGGAAGAAACAGATGCTTTTGTGGCAGAACATTTAGGACGGAAAATAACTGTTGTCGGTGCTTGCATAGAAAGTGACGCTCATACTGTCGGAATTGATGCCATAATGAATATGAAGGGTTACAATCATCGTTACGGATTAGAACGCTATCACAGTTTCAATGCTATCAATATGGGAGCTCAGGTTCCTTGTGAAGAACTTCTTGCCAAAGCCAGAGAAGTGAATGCAGATGCTATTTTGGTTTCCCAGGTAGTTACCCAGAAAAATATCCATATCAAAAATTTAACCCGCCTCATAGAACTTGCCGAAGCAGAAGGATTAAGAGATAAAATGCTGTTTATTTGCGGTGGACCGCGCATTTCACACGAACTGGCAATAGAACTTGGTTACGATGCTGGTTTTGGTCAAGGAACATATGCTACCGATGTTGCCAGCTATATTGCCATTACTCTGGCAAAACAAAAAGCGCAGGAATAGGCATTTATAATGAGGGCATTAGCTTAAATATATGTTAACCTTGCTGGTAACAATAATTGCCTTTGGGCTGATGATTTTTGTGCATGAACTGGGTCACTTTTTAGTGGCGCGCTCTTTTAAAGTAGGCATTGAAAGTTTTTCCATAGGTTTCGGAAAAGCAATTTGGACAACTGAGAAAAATGGTATTCAATATCGCGTGGGATGGATTCCTTTAGGCGGTTATGTAAAAATGCAAGGGGAAAATCCAGAAGAAGAAATAAGCGTTGATAAAGAAAGCACTTTTTTGGGCAAACCGTGGTGGAAAAGAGCTCTTATTGCCTTCAGCGGACCTTTTGCCAATCTGCTTTTCGGATTGTTACTCTTCATAATTGCCTTTATGTTGCCGCAAAAACAGGAAGACCTTGTTCCGGTTATTCAAAATGCCAAAGGAATTTGGGCTGAAGCATTCAGTCCTGCAGACAGCATTATAAGTGTAAACGGCAAACCGATAAAGGGTTTTCAGGAATTTTTAGTGTCGCTTTCCGAGAAAAAACCCAATACCATTTCCTATTTTCATAACGGACAAAAGACAGTTTTAGAAGTAGCTCCCTCCCAAGTGGATTCTTTAATTAAATCCCTTGAACCCAAAGTAGATACCACAATTGGAGAGGTTTTTACCGGAATGCCTGCCTGGAGAGCAGGGTTAAAACCCGGAGATAAAGTTCTGGCTGTAGACAGTGTGAATGTTTCCAATTGGTATGAAATGCGAGAAAAAATTGTGGGTTCAAAAAACGATGAAGTTCTGTTAACCATTTTACGGGACGGAAAAATCCTGCAACGAAAAATAGCTCTGGAAGAAAATGTCTCTATGGGTGATCAAAAAATGATTGGGATTAGTCAATATATGCCGGTGAAAAGTGTTACCAGATATAATCCCTTGCAGGCAATAAGCTACGGCACCCAAAGCACTATCAGCTTTATGGTGATGAATTATGTGGGCTTATATAAACTAATTTCAAAACCGGAACAGCTGAAAAATAATCTTGGAGGTCCCGTGATGATTGCTACAATGGGTCAACAAGTTGCTCAGCGTAGTTTCAGTTCTCTAATTATCTTTCTTGCTTCCATAAGCTTGATTTTGATGATAATGAACCTTTTGCCTATTCCGGTTTTGGATGGAGGACATATCTTTTTTGCCTTTCTGGAAGGTATTTTCGGGAAACCTGTACCGATAAAAGTGCAGGCATTTTTACAGCGTGTTGGTTTTGCTATTTTACTGTTACTGATGTTTTATGCCTTCTATGCCGATATTTCCAAGCTGCTTATCCGACAATTCTTATTAGGGCAATAAATGTTTAATTTCACTTTACAAAAGACCAACGGAAAAGCCAGAGCCGGAATAATGAAAACAGAACACGGCGAAATTTTAACTCCTGTTTTTATGCCTGTAGGAACTTTGGGAACAGTGAAGGCAATGAGCCCCAAAGAACTGGAAGAAGTTCAAGCACAAATAATTTTAGGAAATACCTACCATCTCTATATAAGACCCGGGCACACTTTAATCCAAAAAGCAGGTGGTTTGCATCAATTTATCAGTTGGAATCATCCAATCTTAACAGATAGCGGTGGTTTTCAGGTAATGAGCTTGGCTGCTTTACGCAAAATAAGCAAAGAAGGGGTAAAATTCCAGTCCCATATTGATGGCTCTCCCCATATATTTACACCGGAAAAAGTGATTGAAATTCAGGAAGCTCTTGGCGCAGATATAATTATGAGCTTTGATGAATGCCCTCCCTATCCTTCTACCAGAAAGTATGTGGAAAAATCGCTTGCTACTACATTGGACTGGGCTGAAAGAGGAAAAAAGGCCTTTACGAATTATAAACATCAGGCACTTTTCGGAATTGTGCAGGGGGGAATTTATGAGGATTTGCGTGAAAAATCCGCTTTGGAACTAATGGAAATGGATTTTGACGGTTATGGAATTGGTGGACTTGCCGTAGGTGAAGAAAAAGAGGATTTATTAAGGATTACTTCCTTTCTAAATGATATCTTGCCAATTGATAAGCCACGCTATTTAATGGGCGTTGGAACTCCAAGCGATTTGCTGAATAATATAGACCGGGGCATAGATATGTTTGATTGTGTAATGCCCACTCGGAATGCACGCAAAGGCAGTATTTTTACCAGATATGGCAAAATGATAATTAAAGCAGCTCGCTATAAAGACGATTTCAGCCCTATTGATCCTCTCTGTGGGTGTTATACCTGCACTCATTTCAGCCGTGCTTATATCAGGCATTTAATCACTATGAATGAAATTTTGGGAATGCGACTTACTACTATTCATAGTTTATGGTTCTATCAGGAACTGATGCAAATGGCAAGAAAAGCGATTTGGGAAAATAGATGGAATGAATTTCTGGCAGAAATGCTTCCCGCGCTGGACAGAATTGTTCAGTAAGAAAACTTTTTTAATATATCTTGGCTTTCTTGCTATAATACTTGTAAGAGGCACACTCTTTTGCCAGGAAACCGAATTCACTTCTCCAGCCGATTCTATTAAAATAACGGTTCCCGAACCTTGGACGGAAAACTGGCTGTATAAAAAGGTCTATCCTCTAATTTTTAAAATGGAGGCAGAACTACAGCAGGAACAAAATCTCTTTTCCATTTTTGAGCAATATAGCGGGAAAAAGATAGCCAAAATTTACATTGTTAATCTGGATGTGTTTGAAATGCTTCCTGATAAACCGGAAACACATATCTATAATAGGATTTTGGATTTAGGTAATTCTCTTCACTATAAAACCCGGGATTGGATTATTAAAGATATGCTGTTTTTTGCCGAAGGCGATGATTTTAATCCGGAAATAATGAATCGTAACCTTGCCTATTTGAAGGATTTACCCTATTTAAGAGAAGCAGAACTGCTGATTAGTGATAATGAAGATGGCACAGTTGATGTTTTTGTCCTTGTGCGGGATAAATTCTCTCTGGAACTGAGCGGCAGGATTATTTCCCAAAGTAAATACCGCTTGAAGATAAATGAACAAAACATTCTGGGTTTGGGTTTGGGACTGAAACATATTTGGCATATTAACCCCAAGGAAATGAAGACACTAAGCTGGGAGACATATTACAGCGATTCTAATATCAAGAACACTTTTTTCCGCGTTGATGCTTTTTGGAAGGAATTTTCAGGTAATTCAAATCAGGACTTGTATTTAAGCCATCCTTTTCTTTATCCTGCAACGCCACATTCCGGAGGGATTGAAGGAACAAGAAATTATATTCACCCTCCTGCTGATACTTTAACTACGGAAAAATGGACTCTTGGCTCCTGGTATGCGCATAGTTTCGGCTTTTCTGATAATCTGACGAATGCCTATAAATATGTTGCTTTCGGGTTGGAGAAAAACTGGTTTACCAAAAGTCCGCAAGTTGATGAAAATACAGGTAAACCCTGGCAGGATAATATCTTTGCCTTAAGTTCTTTTGCTTTCACCAAAACCGGCTACACTTCCTTTAGAAACATCAGTTATTTTCTGGTTAACAATGTTTTGCCTGTTGGCTATTTAACTGAAACACTTTTGGGTTATGAATTCGGAGAATACCATAACCGTCTTTTTACCGGTTTGCATTATTCCCGGGCAGATAAACTGCTTCGCGGTTCATATCTTTATTTTGCCAGTGCTTTAGAAACATATATTAGCAGTGAAGGAACGGAACAAAGCGTTTTGGCTGTTGAGCCACTTTTTATTTCTCCTTTACAACACATAGGAGATTTCCAAAGCAGGTATTTTTTCAACAGCAATTTAGTTCTCGGAGGGAAACGCTATCCCAGCGAACAAATGAATGTTTCTTCCCTTTCCGGCTATCATGGAATCTGGAATTTACAGGGTGATAAACTGTTACGCTCTAATTTGGAAAACGATATTACTACTCCTTATCAAATCTGGGGCTTTAAAATAGGACTCTTTGCCTTTTTGGATTGTGCCTTTGCTACCAATCACTTTTCCCAAATAAGCACTAAAAATGTTCTGCTGACAGAAGGAGCCGGTTTTAGAATTCATAATCCCGCTTTAATTTGGGAATCAATTGAACTCTGTTTTGCTCTGAATCAAAAAAAAGGGAGTAAAGGCGAATGGAAAATTACGCTCTCCACGAAAAAAGGACTGGACCTTCCTGATTTTTCAGGTAAAAGACCACAGACATATAAATTTCAATGAAGAATGAATACTATTTAGATTAATAGTTTTGCAGTGATTGTTTGATAGAAACAGCAACTTTCTGGAGAGATCAAGTTTTCCGAAGGTTTTCCAAAAGGGTTCTAACTTGCTGTTCAGTTACCGGTAAAGGATTCAGAGCCATATTACGACTGCTCATAATTTGAGGAATAGCTTTATCTATAAAGTCCTCACTGAAGTCAATTTTGCGTTCAAAAGGCAGGGACTTTAGCCAGGTATAAAAGTCATCTTTACTTATTTGCAAATAGCTGAACAGGTCATCCAGTTCTTGCTGAACAGCAGGATAATAGAGCTCCATAATATCTTCCATTACCATAGCATTTGCCAAACCATGAGGAATATCATAAAAAGAGGTTAAAGGATAGCCAATAGAATGTTGAAGAGTAGTACTTCCTTGAGCTATAACCATTCCTCCGTAAAGTGCATCTCTCATCAGTTCTTCTCTTGCCAAATAATTTTCTGGTTCGGAAAGAACAATAGGCAAAAACTTCATAATAGAGGCAATACCTTTATAGATAAAGGGATAGACGATTGGTGAACGCTGATTACTATAAAGCCCTTCCAAGAGATGACTTAAAGCATCTAAAGCAGTATGCAGAGTCACTTTTGGCGGCAAAGTTAAAGTATATTTCGGGTCTAAAACAGCTAAAATAGGAAAAGCTAAATCACAGCCAAAACCAGCTTTCTTTTTAGTAAGAGGATCAGAAAGAACACTATATTGAGTAACTTCTGTTCCAGTTCCTGCTGTAAGGGGAATTGCCAGAATAGGATATGCCTTTTTAAAAACAGAAGTATTATATATTTCATCTCTGTTTAAGGAATTTGCAGCAGCTAAGGAAATTGCCTTTGCGGAATCAACAGGACTGCCACCTCCTATACCGATAACAAAATCACAGTTATTTTGCAAAAAAGTGGATTTGCCTTCCATTACAATATCCAAAGTAGGATTTTCCGCAATGCGGTCAAAAAGAGCATAACTAATATCCGCTTCCCTCAAAACAGAAATGGTGTCGGATAAAGCGCCACTTTGTTTAGCGCTGTTTTTTCCGGTTACAATTAAAGCTCTTTTTCCGAAAGAGGAAATATATTCTTTTGCCTTTTGCATCGCATTATCGGCAGAAATAATACGGGTTGGACAATAGAACATTTAACTCCTACTTAAGCAGAGTAATCTTTTTCGTTATAATACCTGCAGGATGTTGCAAACGAAGCAAATAGACACCGGAAGCCAAAGCTCTGCCTTTTTCATCGCTTCCGTTAAAATAGATGCTATATTTCCCTTGGGGCATAAGACCTTCGGATAAAGTAACTATTTTCTGTCCCTTCAGGTTGTATAATACCAGTTCTGCTTTTCCGCCAACGGGTAAAGAATAGGAAATTGTAGCAGTCGGATTGAAAGGATTGGGAAAAGCGGAAAGAGTTGCCTGAGGCATAATAATAGTTTCATCGGAATTCGGTAAAGCAGGATTTAGAGTAGGTAAGAGCTCATAGAACATATTGGTAACCTCATCTAAATGCATAAAATATAGCGGACAGCCAAAGAAAACCAAAGTGCCGTTAAAATCGTGCTTAAAAGCAATACACTGTCCTGCTCCATTACTTCCTTCCATCATATTGGCAAAATATAAAGGTTCTTCAGCTCCACTGAAAGTAAAAATATATGGTAACATAGAATTCCAGGAGGAAAGGGTCTTATTAG
>Ga0302242_1002418_pt1 | contig 11782 bp, 9 predicted proteins | sample AAG_UR_Lys_MG_FD_193510 | JGI IMG/M metagenome (GOLD analysis project Ga0302242, IMG submission 193510) | Enriched activated sludge microbial communities from anaerobic digester in WTTP, New Holstein, Wisconsin, United States - AAG_UR_Lys | ecosystem: Engineered > Bioreactor > Anaerobic >... | reverse complement strand
GCTGTGAAAGCCGCCACGCCCCCCGCCATAGACCCCATGGACGACGCCGTGGTGCCGCTGCCCGACGCCGCCCCCGGACAGACGCCTGCCCCCGGCTCGGTGGACATGCAGCAGAAGCCCGCGCAGAAAACCATCCCGCAGAAAAAGACCGCCCCGGCTGAAAAACCGGCGCAGACCACCGTTCCGGACTTCGTTATTTTGGATTAACCCGCGCGCTCTGGCGCAATATCGCGTCCAGTCTGTCGGCGGAGAAAAGATAGGAAACCCTGGCTTCCCCCACCTTTATAGCCCGCCTGAACCCGTTAGCCGCAGGCCCTATGTTGAGAACATAGGGCAGAGGCGGCCCCAGGGGCTTGAGTTCCACCACGAATTCAGCTTCGGGCAACGGCTCATAGCGAGCGAGCGCGTCAGCTTCAAGCCCCGGCATCACCGCCAGCATGAAATCAGCCGCCGCCGAGGTGGACAAAGCCACAGCCGCGCCGCCCTGTTCTGAAAACTTCCATATGCCGCCGTCCTGAGCTATGCGGAAAGCTTTTGCGCCGCGCGGCCTGACTTCCACATAAGCCGGACCGCCGGGCAGAGAAGCCGCAGTCTTGTTCAGCCATTCCCAAACATCGCGCCTGACAAGGCTTTGAGGCAAGCCGCTTACGAGGCGCACCTCGGAACCTTTGAAGAGACAGAAAAAACTGTCTATTTCCGGCCCCTGCTTGCCTGCGGCAAATTCCACAAGCCGCCTGTCCCTGTCGTCTAAAACCCGTATTTTCACGGACGAGGAGTCCTCCAGACCGAACTCGGCGGCTGGTTTAGCGGAAATTGAAAGCGGCTCGGAAAGGGCGGCGTCAGGCAGAAGAGAGAGGAAAGCGCTAATGGAATCGGAATCGGCGCGGTAGGCGAACGGTTCGGACAGTTCCCATGAGTGTCCGCTCCTGCGAAACTTCCAGGTTTCAGTCCCGCGGCTCAGCTCGAACGTCACAGCCCTGTCATACAGCCCGCGTCGGGCGACGAACTTGCCTGCCGCAGGCTTCAACATCAGATGAGACGCGACCATAAGAATGAGCATGGTCAGCAGTGCCAGCACCATCAGACGAAGAGAACGATCGTTAAGCGCCATCAGCCCCCCCGAATTCCCGGGCCGCCTTGCTTAAACGGCGCAGCCTGGTCCGCCATATGGCCAGCCCCGCCAGCACGGCAAGAAGCGGCGGAAGCAGAAACACTATGTAACGCACCATGCGCTTTGCGGACGGAGACAATTCGCGCAAGGGGTGAAACGCCGCCGACTTGGCCCTTATGTCTATAAGCGCCTGGTCCTGCGCGGCCCAGTCTATAAGATTAAGCAGGAAAATGTAATTCATGTCCGGCATGCCGTACTCCGGCTGTATAAAACGCGAGGTGCCTATCACCACCAGCCTGCCGCAGGCGTTTGCCGCCCCGCTGGACGCCACTGGCCCCTGATACGGCACAAAGCAGTTCTGGGCCGCCACAGCCAGCGGGAATGGCCCGGAACGGCGGCCTTTGGCTTGCGCCCCGAAATTCTGGAAGGGGTCGACGTCGGGAAGCGTGTCGGTTTCCGGCATGCGCCAGCTCTTTTTGGATGACCAGATCAGCGTGTCCAGTTTCCTGAACTGAGCGCCGGGAACAGCCTCCACGGCTGAAACATACGGGAGCACAAGGGTGTCAAGCGTCCTCGTTACAGGATGCTCGCGATCCAGCTCGCTGGCCAGCACGAAGGGCGGATACTGCACAATGTTGCGGAAGACATACAACCCCTGCTGGCGCGCCACCTGTATGGCCTGGTTCTGGGAATCAAGCACAAGCTCTTCCCCAAGCCGCAGGCCGTGATGCTTAAGCCAGGGTTCAAGCCCCGTGATGTTCGGCGCAATGGAATAGTTCCTGAGGCTTACTTTTTTGGCGTTAAGCGCCAGCGCGACGGAACCGCCTGCGGCCAGATAGGAATCCAGCGCCAGTATTTCCTGCTCTGACAGCGGCGCTTCCGGCCCCAGCAGGAAAAGCGCCGGCATCTCCTGCACGGTGGAGGAGGACACGGCGAAAGTTTTAAGGTCTATGACCGCAATGCTATAGGAAGAGTTTATTTTTGAGGCGAAGGCCGGGTCCATGGCATAAGGCGTAAGCGCGCCTGCGCCGTTTACAAACCCCACCGTTGGCTTGCGTCCAGCCTGCAGCGCTTTTATTCTGGAAGACAGCTCGTACTCCAGCCCGGCGACATCGTTGACGAAAGGCATCAGCTGACGTCTGTCCCTGTACTGCATGGAAAGTCCGAAAAAGCCTTCGCGCTGTTCGTATTTGTCGCTGGAATAAATATCGAAGCGCACTGGTATAACCCCGGCTTTAAGCGCCTGCTGCATCTCCTGCTGGTCCGGACCTATTTCCCTGACGGTGACGCGCAATTTGCCGCGCGATGCCTGCGCATACTCGTCCAGAAAATCCCGCAGATATGACTTCATGGTGCTTATCTGGGGCGGCAGCTCGCGCGAGTAGTAAAGCGTGACGGGAAGCGGGTCTTCCAGAGAGGCGAGCAGTTTTTTTGTGGCGGGGCTTATAGAATAGAGGCGCCCCTGAGTGCAGTCCAGGCGCAGGCGCGCCTGCGCCGCCAGCATATTGAATGATGCAAACAGTCCCAGAGCCAGCACTGCCCCGCCCGCGACGCGGAAAAGGGCGGGCCTGTCCGCGGTGCCAGCCCTGCGCTGCCACAGGGATAACTGGGCCCAGAACAGGAACAGCGCCGACATGGAAAGGAAATAAAGCGCGTCGCGGAAATCAAACACTCCGCGCGAAAAAGCCTCAAGGTGCGAGTCCAGCCCCGCGAACGACGCCGCACCTGCCAGCCACGGCGGCATGAACGGCACCATTTTGCCTGTAAGAAACAGTGCGAAGCAGAGCAGGAAAGCAGTGATGAAAGCCACCACCTGATTTCTGGAACAGGCAGAGGCAAACACACCCGCGCAGACAAGCAAAAGAGCCGAAAGCATAAGTCCGGCATAGGAGCACAGCACCGCACCGCCGTCTATGGTCCCCAGAAAAGCAATCACCACGGGATAAACGGCCGTCAGAGACAACATGGCGCAAACCACGCAGAACGCGGAGAATGTTTTGGACATCAACACCTGCCATTCCTTCACAGGCAACGTAAACAGCAGTTCCGCCGTGCCGCTTTTGAATTCCTCCGCGAAAAGGCGCATGGTGACGGCGGGAACCACAAATGTCATCAACAGCGGGGCCGTTTCCAGAAACCCTCTGATGGAAGCCTGATTAAGCATGAACAGCGGCACAGAAAACAGGTAGCCGCAGACCAGCAGGAACACCGCCGCCACTATATAGGCGGCAGGTGAATAGAAATAGTGCGCCAGCTCCTTGGAACAAAGCGCGGAAAGAACGCGCGCATGAACAGGAGCGGCGCCGTTGCTCATTGCGTCAGCTCCCGGAAAAGAGACTCCAAGGAATCCGAAGACCAAAGTTCGAGAAGGGGCCAGTTGTTGCGCGAGCACGACTCCACCACGGCGCGGCGCAAGTCGCGGCCCGGGGCGCAGGACAGTTCAAAGCGCGGCTCCTGGGCCGTTTCCAGACGGCGCACTGAAGACACCCCCTCCAGCGAGGCAAGCCCGGTCTCGACACCATCGGGCAGTGAGGATGCGAACACCGCCGTCAGCTGCGACGCGCGGTCGCGCACCAGCTCCTGCCAAGTGCCCTGAGCCGCTATTTTGCCGCGGTTGATGAGGACCAGCTGGTCGCACAGGGTTTCGGCCTCGGAAAGAAGGTGGGTGGAAAGCAGGATGGCGGCCTCGGAACTTAGAATTTTTATCAGCGCCCTCACTTCGGCGGCCTGATTGGGGTCCAGCGCGGAAGTGGGCTCATCGAGGAGAAGTATTTTAGGAGAATGCAGTATGGCATTGGCCAGCCCAACGCGCTGGCGATATCCCTTGGAAAGCGAGCCTATGGCCTTGCCTGCGGCGCGGCCCAGCCCGCACTTGTCCATCGCCGATTTCACGGCGCGGCGCAGCTCCTCGCCTGAAAGCCCGCGCGCGGCGCCATTCCACAGCAGGAACTCCGACACCTCGAAATCTTCGTAAAGCGGATTGTTCTCCGGCAGATAACCGATAAGGGCGCGGCATTCGCGCGGCTGACTCCGCGTGTCCAGCCCCGCCAGCGAAACGGAACCGCTATCCTGATACAGAAAGCCCGCCAATATCTTGAGTGTGGTGGTTTTGCCTGCGCCGTTGGGGCCTAAAAACGCGGTGATGCGCCCCTGTCCGGCGGCAAAAGAGACGCCGTCCAGCGCTTTCACTCTGCCGTAACTGCGGGAAAGGTTGTCTACTTTTACCATGCGACTGAGGCCGCCGGTTAATCCTGCAGGACTTCCATATACCGCTTCAGGTAGACGTTCTTTTTTTCGTCCTTAAGCCTGTTGTATATGAAAATCAGGTTGGAGATTGTGCGGGACAGGGTGCGGGTCGAGTCCACCACGCGCAGGAACTCCGAGTTCCAGCGCATGCCCCTGCGCACTACAAGCTCACGGCATTCCTTCTCGGTTATTATCCTGCCGCCGTTAAAGGGGTCAACCATAAGCGAGCCGTTGCGGGCCTTGAAAGCCACGAGATAATGGCCGGGGAAATCCACGCCGGTGACGGGCACGTTCAGCCTTTTGCCCAGCAGAAGATACAGGGAGGCCAAAGTAACCGGAGTACCGCGACGATTTTTAAGCACGCTGTAAAGATAAATATTGTCCGGACTGAAGCTGGCAAGGTCGTGTCCAGAAAAACCGTTTTTACCGAACACCACGTCCTGAAACACATCCACCACTTTCTCGAGGGAAGCGGTGTCTTTTATGGCCTCCCCCATGTCGTCGGCCATGGCATCCAGCGGGGCGGAGATGTCCATCAGCGAAATTGACGGGTATGCGAACTTGGAAAGCAGGAACAACCCTTCTTCCAGATTAAGTTCAGTGCCGCGAGCCGAAGAAATGCGCTGGAACATTTTTTCCAGAGACTCCCAGCGGGTCTGTTCGAGGAGGTCCAGCAGAAACTGGGGCGTGTTGGCGCTGAAATCGTGCGTGACTATGGACTCCACCCGCTCCGGATTGAGGCGTATGATGGAGGCCAGCTCGTCCTTAAGGCGGTCGACGTTGTCCTCTTCCTCTTCCTGAATAAGGGATATCAGGGCTTTTATCTCGTTATCGGGAATGGACTTGATCATATTTCCAATATATAGGATTTGCCACCGTCAGTCAATGGAGGTTATCTTGTTGTACAAATCCTCTTCCGTAAACGGCTTTTTAAGGCCCTGCTTGGCCTCTTTTTTGGAATCCCAGTAATTGGGGCGTGCGGCGGCTATCGCGTAATCGTCCAGAGCCTTGGCGCGGTCCCCCTCCAGGTCATAGAGTTGAGCGCGGCGCAGATAGGCGAAAGTCACGTATCCCTTTTCGGGATGGCGCGTCTCCGACACGGCCCTGTTAAGCCAGAGCATGGCCTCGGACCGGCGCTGGAGCATAAGGTTGGAGTTGCCGATAATAAGGTGCACCAGCGGCATAAGCTTCTGCACCTCGTCGTTAGGGCTGTCCTTGTGCCTGGACAGAAATTCCTTAGCAGAGGAGATTGCCCCGTACCAATCGTGGCTGTTATAGCGCGTGGACACTTCCACAAATTGGAAAAATACGTTGTCGGGCTGCTCAGCTATCATGGATTGGGCTATGCCAAGAGCCTCCGGATACTTTTTCTCAAACTGCACAAGTATGGCTATCAGGAAAAGCTTGGCCTCGGAGCGGAAGAAACGGCCTTTCTCTGCGGTAAGACGTATCTGCTCAAGCCCTTTTTTCTTGTCGCCGTGTATCAGGAGGAGGGCAGGCAGTTTCAGCACGCCGGGGATGGTGTCGCCATAGTAATTGTATATGCCCATGCCCAGATAGGCGTCGTAGGCCTCGGGGTTGAGGTCCACGGCCTTGTCCAGATATTTCTTGGCCTTGGAGCCGTACACATAGGCCTTCCACCAGCGCTTCTGCAAGGCGTACCAGCGGCCCACTATGCCGTAGGCCGTGCCGAGTGTGAAATAAATCTGCGGGCTTTTGGCGGTGTCAATCATCGCTTCGCTTTTTTCGGTGGCCTGCTCGGCGTAGTCGAAAAACTCGTTTTCCAGCTCAAAGGGCTTCTGCTCCACGTCGAAATTCTGAGACATGCGCCACCACAGCAGACAGGACAAGGCAAGGCTTCCAGCCGGATGCGCAGGGTTGGATACCAGCAGCCAGCGGAATTCCTCTTCTGCGGCCTTGAAGTCCAGCGCATACATGTTTTTTATGCCGTTTTCCCAGCGGGTGTCTATGCTGTCGCCCATGTAGAAGGGCTCGGAGCAGGCCGTCCGGGCCGCGCCGCTGACAAATGAAAACATCAGGATTAATGCAAGTAGTTTACGGAGCATATATTGATTATAATAAAGCAAATTTAGGGCAATGTAAACAAAAAGCCGAACCACATGGAAAACACATCCTCGCTGGACACCCTCACAATGGACGGAGGGCTTTGCGCCAAAGACGGCTCCGCGCTGAACTGTGCGGCCTGTGCGCGCCGTTGCCGCATAGAGGAAGGCGGGCGCGGAGCCTGCGGGGTGCGCTTTGCGCGCGACGGAGAACTGCGCGTGCCGCGCGGCTACGTTTCCGCCCTGGCCTGCGACCCGGTGGAAAAAAAGCCTTTCTACCATGTCCTGCCAGGCTCCGGCGCCTTGTCTTTCGGTATGCTGGGGTGCAATTTCACCTGCAGATTCTGCCAGAACTATTCCATTTCCCAGGCGCGTGACCCGGAGTTCTTCCGGGCAGAGGTGACGGAGATATCCGCAGGGGAAATAGTTTCCGCCGCAAAGAAATGCAAAGCCAGGCTTCTGGTTTCCACATATAACGAGCCGCTGATTTCCCTTGAATGGGCTGTGGAGATATTCAAAACCGCAGGACCGGAATACGTGCGCGCCTTCGTCTCAAACGGCTACGCCACGCCGGAGGCTGTTGCTTACCTCAAGCCTCACATCCGCGCCTATAAAGTGGACCTGAAATGCTTCAGCGACGCTTCCTACCGCTCCATGACGGGCGGCAGTCTCCAGCCGGTATTGGACACCATAGCGCTTCTGCACAAGTCAGGCATCTGGGTGGAGGTGGTGACACTGCTGGTTCCCGGCTTCAATGATTCCCCCTCCGAACTCAAAGACATGGCGCAGTTCATTAAATCCGTCTCGCCGCAGATACCCTGGCACATCACCGCCTTTCACCCCGAATACAAACTGCTGGACAGGCACTCCACCTCCGCAAAACAGCTTTTTGAAGCAGTGGAAACAGGCAAAAAAGCTGGGCTGGATTTTGTCTATGCCGGAAACATCACCGGGCATGATTTTGAAAACACCAACTGCCCCAAATGCGGGAAAGCTGTGGTGGAACGAAAAGGCTATGCCCTGCAGGGCATGACGCTGAAACTGGAAAGCGATGGGACCGCCCGCTGCAAACACTGCGGCACGAAAATCCCCGGCATCTGGACCATTTAATACAAACAAAAGCCGCCGCGTGTTCACGCGGCGGCTTCCTTTTCTTGCCGGGCAAATCAGCCGTTGAGCACTTTCTCTATCCACTTCATGTCGCGCAGGCGGTTCTGCTCGGGGTTCTGCATGAAGCCCAGTATTCCGCCCGCGGCGTGCGCCAAAACCACCGGCAACACGGCCATCCAGCGCACCGCAAACAACTTCGGCGGCACTATGAAGTAGGCCCACGTGAAAACCAGCAGACTGCTGAACACTACGCACGAAACCCGCATAACGCGGGAAGACAGATGCTTCTGCATCGCCGAAGCCCAGATGAAATGGGCCAGCGCCATCGTTATCTCCAGCACGAAGATGATGACGGCGTAATAATAGAAACGCTTTTCCTGCCACAACTCGCTTCCTGCCTGCCAGATGTAGTAGCGGCTCATCACCCACGCCGCCAGTGCCGCCAGCACGTCGGCGACAAGCGAGGAAACCAGCAGGACGAAGTTGTACAGGATGAAGCGCAGCGCGGGCGCCGCCCACGCCGGTGGGTTATTTTCCTTTTGCATTTTCAGATATGTATCCGAATTTTTTCAGAGCCAGCTCGTTATCCCTCCAGCCGGGATAGACTTTCACGAACAGCTCCAGGTGCAGGGGCCGCTCGAGGAATTTTTCCAGCTCCTCGCGCGCATTCTGCCCGAGTTTCTTGATTGCCGCGCCGCCCTTGCCTATGATGATGGCCTTCTGGGTCTCACGCTCCACATAAATTATCACGCGTATATGGTCCTTTCCGCCGGGATTCTCGCGGAAAGTATCCACATCCACGGCGCAGGCGTAAGGTATCTCCTGCTCGTAGAGGCGGAAAATCTGCTCGCGCACGTGCTCGGCGGCGAAGTAGCGCTCCCACTTGTCCGTCCACTGGCCCAAAGGGAAGTAGGCTTCATGCTCGGGGAGTTTTGCCACAAGCGCTTCCACCATCGGCTCCACCCCTTTGCCGGACAACGCGCTCAGTTTGAACACGCCCGCCAAAGGCAGCATTTTTTTATAAGCCGCAATCACCTGCTCGGCCAAAGCCTGGTCGCGAAGCTGGTCCATCTTGTTGAGGGCCAGATATACGGGCTTGCCGCTTTTTTTCAGCTTTTCAGCAAGCGCCTCTTCCTTCTCGCGGGGCAGGACGGGCTCCACAACAAGGCAGACCATATCGGTGCCTTCGCGCAAAGTCCTGTCCACTATGCCCAGCATGGCTTCCTGAAGCCGGTATTTAGGCTCCAGGAAACCGGGCATATCCACGAAGACAGCCTGATAATCGCTTTTTTCTCTAAAAGCGTTGGTGGCTATCCGCGTGGTCTGCGGTTTATGGGAGACGGCGGCCAGCTTGCCTCCGGCTATGGAGTTAAGCAGGGTGGACTTGCCGGCGTTGGGCAGGCCGGCAAGCCCTATAAAGCCGGCCCGGAATGGCTTTGTCATTCCTTGCAGTCTGCCCAGATCGGGATGCCGGTCACCTTGTCGGCCTTGCGCATTTTGGGCGCGCCCACAAGCTCCTGCACGAAAATCTCGCAGGCGAACACGGTGGAGCCGCCCATCAGGTGGCCGCCGACGCTTGCGCCCTGCGCGTCGCACAGAGACACATGCAGATGCACCATGGGCTTGTCTTCCATGAGGCTGATATTGCCCAGCAGGCTGAGTATCTCGAACTCGCGCTCGTATTTGGTCTTGTTGTATTTCTTCTTCTTCTGGTCGTAAAATCCCAGAGTGGCGCACGACAGCGCGCCGATGCCTTTTACTATGCCGCACTTTATCTGGTTCTCGCGGCAGAACCCCTGCAGTTCCTCCAGCAGGTCATCCCCTTTGTTCAGTCTGAAAATATAAGTGCGTCCTGTAAGATACGGTTTTTCTTCCGGCATTGTGTCCTCCCCTGGATGTCTCAGCACCAGCAGCCGAGATTTTTCTTCCTCGCTTCGACGTAGCCGACTATTGCTTCCAGCTGGGCGTGCGCGTCGGCCCCCGATTCTTTCAGCACGCTCTCTGCCTTGCCGCTGCCCGGATAAGCTCCGCCCCTGAAAGGGTGCAGCGTCAGGTCCAACCCCTGGCGTGACCTTATCCAATACTGCATGGTGGGCAGCGTAAAATCGGTGATACCAATGGCGTCGCGCGACAGCACGGACGGGAACACGGCTTCCCGCTCCTCTTCCGGCAGAAGGTGGAAAAGCTCCGCGCTGGCCACATAGAAAACGTTAAGGTTGTAGCCCTTGCGGCGCAGTTCGCCAAGAACACCGCCGGTAAAGGCGCAGGCCACGCCATTGCCCTGCAGGACCACGGTGCCGTCGCATTCCTCGGAGGGGTCGGCCTTCATGAACGGATATACGCCCTTGACCGCCGCGTCCGGCGCAGGCAGGCCCAGAGCTTTTCTGTCCGGCACGGTTTCTGGCGGACGGGTGACAAAAGGCGCCAGCACCGCCGGACGCTTGAGCAGAGCAGTCAAAGTCAGCGGCCAGATTTCCTTATTATCCCAAGGGGTAAGGGTAATCAACGCGCCCTGAGGGAAATTTCCCTGCAAAAGCTGAAGAGCCTGCGGGTCGGCATGAGAGGGACCGTCTTCTCCGGTCTTAAGGCCCGCGTGAGCGTTCAGCATTATGAAGGTGTTGTATGGCGCGCCGCCGGACGCGCGGCTGGCGGCCTGCTGGCCTATGGCATGCATGCGCGCCGGGATATGCTCAAGCGCCGCAATGAACGACGCGTAAGACGACGTGACGCCGATATGCCGCCCGTAGGAGGAAAGACCCGTCATCACGCAGCCCATGGCATCCTCGCAGATGCCGCCTATGGCCACCAGCCTTGAGTGCGGGTTGGAGACGGAGTTATAAAAGCCCTCGCCAAAATGTTTGACAGCCTCGTTGAGGCTGGTGGAAGCGGCCAAATCCGCCGCGCTGGCGAAAAACGCGCCGTTTGTCTCCTTATTAAGGTAGCCGAGGACGGAACAGAACGTGCCGCGCAGAGTAGCCTGCGTGCCGGGAGCAAGATGCAAACTTTTTGGAGAAGCGGTGGCCTTATGCTCGCCGGAATAAAGCTTCTGCAGGTCCGGCGCATTCTTGCGCGGCGCGCGTTTACGGGCCTCAAGAGCGGCCTTGCTGGCGCGCAGTTTCTCGGCGGCGACAGAGCAGATGTCCTTATGGGACTCTAAAGCCTTGCGGAAAACCAGCAAGCTATCCCAATAACATTTTTCAAAACCCTTATCCGACGGTTCGCCGCAGAATCTCGGGAAACGCACCTTGAAATGTTTTTCGAACTCCTCAAGCGCGGCGTAAAAGCTTTCGGAAGCGAACTTATGCCCCGCGCCGTGCGAGGTGCGCCCCTGCAGGCCGTACCTCCATCCTTTTATGGTGCGGTAGATGACTGCGGTCGGTTGTTTGTTGCTGAGCGATTTCGCCAGTTCCTGGGCCGCAAGCACCTGGAACATGTCATGTCCGTTTGAGACGTACACCACGTTCCAGTCGTGGGTATGGAAAAGCTCGGCCGGCGTCCATTGCACATACTCCCCGGGCTGGCCGTTCTCGGGACAGACGCGGTCGGAATCGATAGAGGACTGGTTCCAGTCCAGATGCAGGACCGCGTTGTGCAGGCGGTTCGTTGCGGCGGCGGCCAAAGCCTCGTGCGCGCGCCCGGCTGTAAGCCCCCCCTCGCCGTCCAGCATATGCACCTTGGGCGGAGCATCGGGATAGATGTCCATCGCGGCCAGCGCAAGCCCAAGACCGGCGCCAACCCCCACACCGCTTGCGCCCGTGGCCAGCGGCACGAAGGGAACGGCGGGCGTGGGATGTCCGTCAAGAGCTTTGCTAGCAAGGCTTTTGAACAGCGGAGTGTCGTGAGACGGATTGCGGCGGAACCCAAGCAAATCCTCAAGGCGCATCTGATGCTCCTGCCCTGCGAGCAGTTCAGGCGCGGCAATGCGCGCCAGCTCGTTGCGCAAAGCCCACAGGGCGTAAAGGCCCATGGCCTTGTGTCCGGCGGCGTACACGAACATGTCCGCGTCTTTGCGGAAGGGTTGGGAAAAATCGTAATCAAGCGTGCCGAAGGCCAGCGCCTGCGCTATCTTGCCGGACGAGATACTGCCGCCGGGATGGCCGGAACTGGGGGCGTAATTGTAAAGCACCGCGCAGAGAGCGCGGTAGGAAATATCCAAACCTTCAAAAAAGGCCAGCTCCCCGCGGGTCAGCTGTTTGGGGGAATGAAGCAAAGTCTCGCCTATGTCGAAATAGAGCCCGCGTTTTATGCCTGC
>Ga0302242_1002415_pt1 | contig 11789 bp, 7 predicted proteins | sample AAG_UR_Lys_MG_FD_193510 | JGI IMG/M metagenome (GOLD analysis project Ga0302242, IMG submission 193510) | Enriched activated sludge microbial communities from anaerobic digester in WTTP, New Holstein, Wisconsin, United States - AAG_UR_Lys | ecosystem: Engineered > Bioreactor > Anaerobic >... | reverse complement strand
TGCCTGCAACGGCGACCAGTTTCCTGTCGGTCGTCGCGCCCAACGTCAGCCTGCTGGCCCTCAAGCTGAGCGAAACGCCGGGGCGCGGCGTGATCGCGCGGTTCCGTGAAACCGACGGTGTCGCCACGGAAGCAGCGGGCGTCCGCGTGGGGTGGGGCCAGAACGTGCGTCTGACAAGCTGTTCGCTGACCGAGCAGGACCGCGAGGCCCTGGCTCGGCCGACGCTGGGACTGGCCCCCTTCGGCTACGCCACGCTGCGGATCGAGGAGCAGGGTCCCGTTCCGCCCGCGCCGGAAATCGCTGTCGAAGAAGTCTCGGACAAGAGCGTCACGCTGCGCTGGACGCCCGTCCCCGGTGCTCGCCAATACAACCTATACCGGGGCGACGACGCGGAGTTCGCGCCCGACGAGTACCATCTGCTGACGACTACGCGCCAGACGCATTTCACGGACGACTGGATCAAGGCCGGCACGACCTATCGCTACCGCGTGGCCGCCGTCAACGCCGACGCGCGGCAGGGCGCCGTCTCGGAGCGTGTCCAGGCTGCGACGCGGGCCAGAGGCGATTCGTCGCCGGCGAAAGTCGGGACTGCCTACACGGGACTGATCTCAGATCCAAGGGCGTGGCGCGGCGACGAGCCGGATACGCTGTACCTGCAGTGGGGCCAGAACATCGAACCCGATTTGTCGCACTACGAGGTTTATCGAAGCGAAACTCCGGATTTCGAACTCAACGAGACGACCTTCCTGGCCAAAGTCGAGCCCGGTCCGTATGTCGTGGTTCCGTATGAGGACAAAGGTCTCAGGCCGCACACCGCGTACTACTACCGCGTCCGCGCAGTCGACCGCGACGGCCACAGGGGGCCGCCGAGCGAGGTTTGCAGGGGCGTGACGCGGGAGCCGTAAAACCAACTCTGGCACGATTCCAACGGATGGCTGAATCCTCGCAATCGGAGTCCCGATTCCTCACCCTTTGCCGATTGCGGTACAATTGGCCCAGATGGTAGAATCACTGAACGCTGTCAGAGCTAGTTCGCGGGCGCTCGACAAATCATCAGTTCGGCACCGAGAATGCCTGCCGGCAAACCACGGTTTTTTCCACCGACGCATACTCGCGGTCACCACGAAAACTGCCGAGAATCAAATTGGACGCCACCACCAACTCGGCGGCCAGGAAGCCAGAAGAACACTGCGGGAAAGCGGCAGGGCAGCCATGTCCAACGAGAAGTTTACTGTCGACACACACCTGTTCCGCGAGTTGGGAGAACTGCTCGTTGGACGCAACTCGACCGCCCTGGTGGAACTCATCAAGAACGCCTACGACGCTGACGCGACCATGGTCGTCATCGACGGCCGGAACTTGGACGATCCCAAACTCGGAGTGATCACGATCAGCGACGACGGCGTTGGGATGAGCCCACAGCAGTTTCGTGAGGGATTTCTGCGAATCGCTTCACGTCTCAAAGATGCCGGACAGCGCAAATCGGCTCGGTTCGGACGGCGATACACGGGAGCGAAAGGCATCGGACGGCTGGCGGCACACAAGCTGGCGAAGTTGATCGAGATCGAGTCACGTCCAGATCCCGCACATGTTCCAGAAAGCAACGAGATCCTCCGGGCAACCATCGACTGGGAAAAGATCGAAGGCCTTCTTATCTTGGATATGGTCGAAGCGTCTGGAGCCGTCGTGTTGGATACCGAACCGCGTCGTCGGAAGACAGAAGCCGGAACGACCATCACGTTGCGACGCTTGCGCAAGAAATGGACACCGGCGGACCTGGTCCAGCTTCAGTCCGAAGTCGAGAGTTTTCAGCCCCCGACCGTGTTGATTGACATTCCCAGAGGGCTGGTCAAAGGCGACCTGCTTTTTTCCAAACCGCGCGTCGCGGAGGTCAGTGGAAGCGATCCGGGAATCGCGTTCGAACTGACCGGCGATTTCGCTACCGGCGACGATTATTGGCCTCAGGTCGCACAGACCGCCCACTGGCTAATTGAAATCGACGCCAGCAGCCGGGATCGGCCGATCCGTGTCAACATCTTGCCGACCAAGCACGGACAGGTTGAGTTTCCAGACGCTCGCGCGACCCGATTCGAATTGCTCCACCCGGCGCCGGATCAGGGACCGTTCTTTCAGTCGCGCGTCCTCATTCGAGAGGGCGGAGCAGGCAATCGAGCATTGAAACAATGGCTTGGCCGCTCGTTTGGCATCCGCGTCTACACGGAAGGGTTCCGCGTGTTGCCCTACGGCGAACCGAAGAACGATTGGCTATCTCTCGATGCGGACTACAAGACTCGCCCGCGGGGCTTGTCCTTTTTGACCGATCAAGGTTTCGCGGAATCCGAAGACAAGGATGAGGGCTTGATGTTCCTGGGCAACAGGGCCTACTACGGTGCGGTGTTCTTGACGACCGCAGGAGCCCCGTCGCTCCGAATGCTGGTCAACCGTGAGGGCTTTGTCGCCGATCCGTCCTACGAGCACCTCGTCGATATCTTGCGCACGGCGCTCTATCTGTCCGTTCGGGTCCGCGCCGCTGCAAAGCAGCAGAGCCGTGCCGAACGACGTGAAGAGCGCCAGAGCAAAGCGGTGCCCAGGACCGACCTCAAGCAGGCGGTCGAGCAGTCTGTCGGCCGAGCGACCCAGCTTGCCCACGAGGCGCGGCAGCTTGCGGCGACGGGCGACTATCAGGCGGCGTCATCGAGAATTCAACAGGCGGCTGCCGAGTTCTCACGGGGCGCGGAAGTCTCCGAACGGTTGATGACGGAAGGAGCCATGCTGCGAGTGCTCGCCTCCGTCGGCACGCAGATGGCCGCCTTCGTTCACGAGATCAACAACATCCTGGGAATGTCCAAGGCCCTCGAAGCTGCCGTAGCCGAAATCGCGCGGGAAGTCAGTCTCAACGCCGCTCAACGCAAGAAACTGGCGCAGTTACGTTCCGCTATCGAGGATCTGCGCCGCGGCATCGAGCGTCAAGCGTCGTATCTGACAGACGTCGTCTCGCCGGACGCTCGCCGCCGGCGTTCCCGCCTCAAACTGGCCGAGCGTTTTGATGCTGGCCGGCGTCTGGTCGCGGGGCCGGCAAGCCGGCGCGGCGTCGAAATCAAGAACGAAATCCCAGCGGACCTGAAATCACCGCCCATGTTTCCCGCCGAGTTGACGGTGATCTTCTCGAACCTCTTGACCAACGCCGTGAAAGCCGCCAGCGAAAACGGCGTTATCCGCGCCTCCGGCCGAGTGGATGCGGAGGGGCACGTCATTCTCCGGCTCGAGAACACCGGAACTCCGATCGAACTTGAAGACGCGGAACGGTGGTTCCGCCCGTTTGAGTCGACTACGCTGGAAACCGATCCAGTATTGGGGCAGGGAATGGGCATGGGATTGCCCATCACGCGAAACATGCTGGAGGAATACGGAGCCTCCATTCAGTTCGTGCCTGCCTCCCGCGGTTTTGCGACCGCGGTCGAGATTGTCTTTCCCAGGTGACACGCAATGTCAGCGAACGAACGTCCGACCGTTCTGATCATCGACGATCACGCCGACGACGAGCGCGCGAAACTTCGGGCTTGGGAACCGGACGTCGATTTGATCGTCCGGCATCCCAACGACGTGGACGAGGGCGACCTGCACGCAGCGCACGTCGTCGTGATCGACTATGTTCTCGACGACTGGCCCGAACGTGACGCCACGCCGACAATCTCGCTACGACCACCCGATGGCCTCGCCCTGGCTGCCGTACTGCGCAGTCACACCGAGAAATCGGCGGCGAGCCCGACCGCGTTCGTCCTGCGGTCCGCCCACCTGCAGAGACTGTCGTCGGGGTTTCCGCCGGAAAGGCGACTGCACGTCATTGCACAGCAGCACAATCTTGAGTGGGTGCTGGACAAGAATGACGCCTTCGGCCGGCAAACCGAGCAGATCCGAAGCCTGTCCGCCGCCGTGAAATCGCTTCCGGAGGCGTGGCCGTCGGACGATACGAGCGCCGCGCAGCAGATCATCGAACGGTGGCTGGCTGTGCCTGACCAACGCTGGCGGGAACTGGCGTGGCAAGACATCGAAGATTGTCATTCGCCTTGGCACCAACTGGTGGAGCGAAAGGACGGACTTCGGTTTGTCCGCTGGTTCGCCCAGCGGATTCTCTCCTATCCTTGCTTCCTGTGGACCACGGGACGGCTCGCAGCCCGCTTGCGGGTCACCCACGAATCGCTATTGGACGGTTTTTCGCAAGGCCTGGCCGAGGTCTTCCAGCCGGCTCGGTACGCCGGCCAGTTGTGCAGTTTTCTGGGCGATCGCTGGTGGGGCAGCGGCTGCGAGGCCATTCTGTGGGACATTACCGACGGGAACTCGTTCGACGTCGAACACACGCGAGGCGTGCTCAATCAACGCTGCGGCAACGCCCTGTGGCGGTCTCCGGCGGCGGAGCCCGTTTTATGCATCGACGAGGATTTCAACGTCGGAGCCGACACGTGTGACGTTTCCGGCGCGGTTCGAGTCCAGCCGGACGACTGGCCGCCGTACGCCGAGCAGGCTTGGGCGCCGCTGCAACTTGCACGGGATGACAGCAGGCTAAGAGCGAGCGTCATCGCCATGGATCGCGAACGGCTCACGGATCAGGACGACGGCCACACGGAGATGGACTGATGCCTGTTCCGCTCCGCTTCACGGTTGACGGGTTCCGCAGGGAAGTCGATTCGATGAGTCGAATCTCTCGGCGCTTCATGGATCCGGGCGCGGATCGCGTCTTTCGGCAACTGCTTACAAGTCTCGATCAGATCGTTAACTCGCGCCACCCGGCCCGCTGGGAAGCGTCGCATGGCTCGCCGCTGGTCACCTGTCCGAGCCGCGAATACGAGCCCGGTGGAGAGACTGCGTTTGCCGTACGCGGGGAAGTGAGCTGGACTTGGGACATCTCGCCGCTGCATCTCCGGGCCAAGCCGAAATCGCCGCCCGATGCGTTTGACGTGAATGGCATCGCTTCGACCAGCATCCGAATCCGCAAGACGGGAGCCGACAACGCGGTCTTGGTGACGTGGAGAGTGGAACTCGGCGCCGTCGATTCGCCGGGTTGCTACTTTCATTCCCATCTGAGCGATGAACTCTCCATTCCTCGGATCCCGTCCTTGTTTGTCACTCCTATGGCAGCACTGGAATTCTTGCTCGGTGAACTTTTTCAGGATCGCTGGGCCGAGCACGTAAGTCGTGACAACGATGAAGTACGGTTCTGGCGTTCTACTCAGGTGAACTCGTTCGTCCGGGTCTTGGAATGGAAGCGAAAGAAGATCGAATCCGGTGTCGGCTCGCCCTGGATCGCCCTGAAAAGGGCCAAGCCCGAAGCGGTCGATGGTCTGTTTGCTGAAAGATGAGTTCGCGATGACTGCCATTGTCAGTCCCCCACCGTCGTGCAACGTCTACACGCCAGCCGTGCTGGCCGCAGCGATGGTCCGCGCGCTGGGCGATGCGCCAGATGCATGCTGGCTGGAACCGTGCGTCGGCCGGGGCGCGTTTCTGGAGGCCCTGGCACGGCAAGGGATCGGTGCTCGCCGGATTGTGGGGTTGGACCTGTGCCGGGCCACCGAGTCAACGGACGCTCATGCCGTGGTCCGCCGCGGGATCGAGTTCTTGCGATGGTCCCTATCGACCAACGAACGGTTCGATCGTGTAGTGGCCAATCCACCGTATGCAGCGCTAAGCAAGGTCCCTCTGCCGATCCAGAACGCGGCCCTCGCCGTTCGCACCCCTGACGGATCGCCGATTTCGCGCGGGGGTAACTGCTGGAATGCCTTCCTCTGCGCCAGTCTTCGGCTGCTGAATGACGGAGGTTCGATCGCCTTCGTGTTGCCGGCCGCTTTTGACTACGCAAACTACGCCCAGTCCCTCAGAACCGCCTTGCCAGACCTATTTGCCCGCGTCGAAGTCCATCGTTGTCGAACGCCGATCTTCGAGGCTGTGGAAGAGGGCTCGATCGTGCTGGTTGCCCACGGATTTCGGCTCCCGAATGCCGACACGGTCCGTGGCGAGTACGAAACGCTTGATGACTTGGTTCGGGGACTTCGCAAGCCGTCGCAATCTGCCTGTCCCACGTCGAGGGCGGACGTTCAGGCGGCCAAGGGCGATGGCGTCCGGCTCAGAGATATCATGTCCATCGGGCTGGGAGCGGTGACCGGAGATGCGTCCTACTTCCTGATGACCGACGAGGAACGCCGTCGGCACAGTCTGCCCAAGTCGGCGGTCATACCCGTGGTCTCCAGGTCCAAACACATCCGCCGTGCGGCGATCTTCCCGGAGCATTGGGAAGAACTTCTCTCTGGAGGCGAACGGATCTGGCTGTTCCGTCCGTGCTCGTCGGACCTTACGCACCCCGCAGTGCAGGGGTACCTGAGGCTGTCGGAAGCAGACGGCGGCTGCCGCAGAGACGCCTACAAGATCCGCAACCGAAGTCCCTGGTATATTACGCCCTTGCCCCCACGTCCGCATGGATTCGTCAGTGGCATGAGCCAAGCGGGGCCGTGGATCTGTCTGAATGAAACGCCGCGATTGTCTGCCACGAACACGCTCTACACGGTCAGGTTCCGCCGACGGTTGCCGGTGCTCGAACGATACGCCTGGGCCATGATGCTTCTGACCAGCGAGGTCCGCGAGCAGTTACCGTCCATGATTCGCGAATATGCACTGGGCCTTGCGAAACTGGAGCCCGGCGATCTGGCGCAACTACGTCTGCCAGCACCGCGAGTCGTCGACGCGATCCCAACTATCTATAGGAGTGCGGTCGAAACGCTGCTGGAGGGCGACACCGACCGCGCCTGTTCGATCGCAGACAGACACGTGGCAAAGCGCGGTACCAGAACTGTTGGGAAAAGTGGGGTGATTTCTCTGGCTTGCCACGGCCAGACGTGATCCAGCGGATGGCTGGCGGCCACGCACTTGAACAGCCCTGTGCGAGCCTACAACGTTTCCGAGACGAAGCAGTTCTTCCTTGACGTAGGGGAAAAGACGCATGCGACATTGTTACCATCTGCTGCTGTTCGTGCCGCTCTGCGGTGCTTCGCTGGCGGCCGAGATTCATGTCTCGCCGACCGGCTCCGACGATCACGCGGGGACGCTCGATGCGCCCGTTCAGACGTTGGAGAAAGCCCGCGTCCTCGCCCCATCGCTTCGCCAGCGCCACCCAACCGAGGCCGTCAACATTTTCCTGCATCCCGGAACGTACATGATCCGGAAAACGGTTGCGTTCAGACCGGAAGACTCGGGTACGGCGGAAACTCCCCTGAAGATCCTCGCCTGGCACGATCCGGCGGCCCCGGACACGCGGCCGCTGCTGGTGGGCGGCGGGGTCGTCACCGGTTGGAAGAAGACGGCGTTCAACGGCCGGGCGGACGTTTGGGAGGCCGATCTGAAACCGCTGGAACTTACGGTTCCTTTCCGGCAGGTGTATCTGAACGGCAGACGGCTGACCTGGGCCCGCTATCCCAACGAGGATCCGGCCCGGCCCTATTCCGGCGGCTGGGCCTACGTGGACGGCGTCCGCCCGCCTATGTACCAGGACATCGAGGGCGAGCGCACGGACACGGTGGTGTTGAGAGCCAAGGACGCACGGCAGTGGTCGCGGCCGCAGGACGGGGAAGTCTGCATCTTCCCCCGTTACAACTGGTGGAACCGCATCGAGAAGATCGCGGCCTACGATCCGCCGACCCGCACCATCACGCTCGCCAAGAAAATGCAGTACGCGGCGCGGCCCGAAGACCGGTTCTGCGTCATGGGCCTGCGGGAGGAACTGGACGCTCCCGGCGAATGGGTCCAGGACGTGGAAAATCAGAAGCTGTATCTAATCCCGCCCGCCGGCGCGGATCTGATGAAGGACGTCGTGACCGTCCCCACGGTGAACAATATCCTGGAGTTCAATCGAACCCACCACGTCCGCGTCCGCGGGCTCGAAATGAGCTGTGCCGAGCAGTGCGCGCTCCGCTTCTCCGATTGCGATTACGCGGTGGTCGAGAAGTGTTCGATTCACGACTTAGGCTACTTCCACGGTTCCGCGATCGCCCTGGACCGCGGCACGCATGGCGCGATCCGCGGTTGCGACATCTGGAACATCGGCGGGCATGGGATCTCGCTCAGCGGCGGCAACCAGGTCAAGCTGGAGCGTTGCGAACACGTGGTCGACAACTGCTACATCCACCACGTCGGACAGTTCAACCGGCATGGCATCGGGGTGATGCTCAGCGGCGTCGGCATCCGCGTCTCGCACAATTTGATTCACGACATGCCGCGCTGCGGCATCTTCCACGGCGGGGCACTGCACACCCTGGAATACAACCGCATCCGCCATTGCAACCTGGAAATGGAGGACACCGGGTGTACCTACACCGGCGGCTGGCACACCGTCCGTTACAACCACTGCAGCGACAGCATCGGGTTCGACAATCACGGCCGGTTTTTCGTGTTCGCCTGGGGCATTTATCTGGACGAAAGCGGCTGCGGAAACGACGTCTACGGCAACATCGTCGAGCGCTGCCAGGTCGGCGCCATGCACCTGCACAACGCGCGGGAAAACCACATCTACAACAACATCTTCGTCAACAACGCGGGACCCCAGGGCAAGACCCACCAGCTGTCGCTGCAGACCTGGAACGATTCCCCCAGCGGCGTCTTTTTGCGCGACCGGCAGCCGAAGATGCTCAAGGACTACGAGCGGCTGATGACCAATCCCGCGTGGGCGGCGATGCGAGGCATGCACGTCTCGCCGGCCGATCCCTTCCTGCCCGACGGCACGATCATGCGGGGCAACGTGATTACCCGGAACATTTTCTACTACCCCAGCCAGCCGGAGTCGCGCTACATCCGCGAGAACGGCGTCAACCTCCAGCACAACACCATCGACTTGAACGTCGTTTGGAACGGCGGGACCGTGCCTGTGAAAACGGGCCGGCAGGGCTTCAAGAAGACGCTGGCCGACCTGACCGACAGGATTCCGAACGCCGATTTCTCGCGGCGTCTGGCGGCAGAGCAACTCGCCCAGGCCCCCGACCGCACCGTGGCTGCCGACTGGCGCTGGTACCACAAGACCTTCCCGGACCTGCAAGCGGAGATCGTCACGAAGGAGGGCAAGAATGCGTTGCGGCTTCCCGGCGCGTACAACAAGGAGAAGAAATACATCCAGAACACGTGCGTCCGATCGACTCCCTTCCCACTCGCCCCCGGCAAGCACTACCGTCTCATGTTCCAATTGCGGCACCAGGACGCGACCGGCGAACTGATCGCTCGTTTCGTATGCGAGAATCAAGGTCTGTGGAAGGCATTTGGCGCGGGGGGCTTTTTGAAACGTTCCGACATGTCGGATGTCACCACGGCGACCGAAGGGATCCAGTGCCAGGCCGCGTTTTATTTGCCAAAACCCGGCGAGGCCGATTGCGACGCCCGCGTGACCGAGTTGACGCTCCAGTTCCAGTTCAACTCCAGCCAGGGCTGGGCCGAGATCAGCGACCTGCGCCTGGACGAAGTGGAGCCGGCAACGGAATGGGAAGCGTGGCAGATGGCGGGGGCGGACACGCATTCGGTCGTCGCAAATCCTCTGCTGACCGATCCAGAACACGGCGACTTTACGCTGCAGCCGGAATCCCCCGCGCTAAAGCTCGGCTTCGAGTCGATTCCGTTCCGCGACATCGGCCCCTATCAAGACGACGCCCGCGCGACCTGGCCCATTCAGGAAGCCGAGGGCGTGCGAGAAAATCCGCAATGGCTCCAGTCTGACCCGATGGACAAATCGTGATCGCACGCCAAGCGGCCTGCACGATGCGTGTCAGACCGGTTGGGTCTGCCGCGTTCTCGCCGCGCCGTGCGAAACCTGGTACAATCACCTCGCGCCATGGAGATCTCCCGCGCAGGCGATGGACAAGGATGTGAGAGGCTGTGAGCCCATTCGAGACCGGCCCGGAAGCGGTGCTGGACCACGACTTGGACATTAGCGACCAGCGTCGCGTGGAACGGAACGTTTCGTTCGCGCCCGGCGCTCGCGTCGTGGTCTGCGTTGGCTATGAGGACGCAGGCGAATTCACGGTATCACCCTACGAAAGGACGGAAAGATGAAGAGAATCGTGACTGGAATCACTGGCCTGTTCGCACTAGCCGCGTGCGCCTCCGCCGCGCAGCCGGCGCCGCTGAACGAACGCCAGGCGCGGCCGTCGCCGGAGTGGGTGACGCGCGGGGTGATGTACCAGATCCAGCCGCGGGCCTTCACGCCGGAGGGGACGCTGCGGGCCGCGACGGCGCGACTGCCGAAGGTGGCCGAGATGGGAGCCGATATCATCTACCTCTGTCCGGTCTTTGTGTCGGACGACGATCCGGACACCAAAGGTTGGAGCCCGCGGCAAAAGAAATCCGGGCTGAACAACCCGCGGAATATGTACCGCATGAAGGACTACTGCCACGTCGATCCGGAGTACGGCACGGACGACGACCTGAAGGCGCTGATCGCCGAGGCTCACCGGCTGGGGATGCGCGTGCTGCTGGACATGGTCTACCTGCACTGCGGCCCCAACGCGGTGTTCCTTGACGAGCATCCGGACTTCGTCAAGCGGGACGAAGCCGGCAAGATCGTCACCGCGGCCTGGGGCTTCCCGGCCATCAACATGGCCAATCCCGAACTCCGCGAGTACCTGTGGAAGAACATGGAGTACTGGGTCCGCGACTTCGGCGCCGACGGGTTCCGCTGTGACGTTTCGGACGGTATCCCGCTGGATTTCTGGGAGACGGCACGCGAGCGATTAGAAAAAATCCGCCCCGGTCAAATCTGCATGCTGGCCGAGGGCACTCGGCGCGAGGATCAGCTGAAGGCCTTCGATCTGGACTACGGCTGGGGATTCAAGTGGGACGGCGCGGCGGGCGTACGGAAGCAATGGGAGAAGATGCGGGACGAACGGCCTCGCGGCGGAGCGCGGTTCATCCGCTTCATCGACAACCACGACATTGCCAACGACGCGTATGACAACCGTCTCGATAAGGCGTGGGGAACCGCGCGCGTGAACGCCGCGCTGGTCGCACTCTTCACGCTCGACGGCGTGCCGTTCCTGTACAACGGCCAGGAAGTCGCCGACACGGCCCGCCACAGCATCTTCGGGCGATTGCCGATCGACTGGGCCAGCGGCGATACGCCCACGGGCCAGGCGCGTTTTGCGTTCTGCCAGCGGCTGTGCACACTGCGTCATGCCGAGCGGGCGCTAACGCACGGGTCGCTCGAGTGGCTCGACAACGACGCGCCCGACGCCGTGTTGTCCTTCCTGAGGACACTCGACAACGAGCAGATTCTGGCGGTCGTGAACCTGAAGGGACAGCAGGCCCGCGTCCAGATCGCCGTGCCGCCGAGAGCGAAGGCGGCGTTCCGAGCGCTGCTCGCCCAAGGCGCCAAAGAGGAAGCGACGAACGGCAGGACAAAGGTCTTCGTGCTGGACGGCTACGGCTTCTTCGTGGGCAAGCGGTGAAGGAACCATCGCCTGAAGGAAAAGCAGTTCTGCCACCCGGTCGTAGTCCGGGAACAGGGCCTCCAAATCGCCGCCGCACAAATCGCCCAGGTACGCCGTCTGCTACTGGCGTCCACGGCCTGTGCGCAAATCGGTGAGCCTGAGCCCTGCGCCGCTCGATCGCCGCTCACGTTTGGTTGCCGGCCGGCGCGAAGCGGCCTTGTTTGCGGCCCATCCACAGGGACGTGACGGCGAACCAGACGACCGTGGCGAAGACCATCCAGAGTTTCACGCGGTCCAGATCCATGTCGCCGGTGAGGAACAGCAGCGAGGGCGACAGTG
>Ga0302242_1002401_pt1 | contig 11871 bp, 9 predicted proteins | sample AAG_UR_Lys_MG_FD_193510 | JGI IMG/M metagenome (GOLD analysis project Ga0302242, IMG submission 193510) | Enriched activated sludge microbial communities from anaerobic digester in WTTP, New Holstein, Wisconsin, United States - AAG_UR_Lys | ecosystem: Engineered > Bioreactor > Anaerobic >... | reverse complement strand
ACACTGCCGGCCGCAGTTTCGCTAAAAGAAAGGGCAGAAAAAACTAAAAACAGCAACATGAGCGCTATTTGCCTGAAATAAACGAGAATAGATCTGATATTTTTATTCACAGCATCTTCTCCTTATTTTGCCCGGATATGCAGAGTATAAATCAACTTTAGAAGTTGAAGGTTGACCCTTATTTGCCTCTTCGTAATTATAATCCCGGACAAAATTTAAAAGAAATTTTAGGAGTTGACTTTCGGCGTCCATTTCCGCTTCAGATATCCTGATCGCCTGTTTAACACCAGAATCCAGCGTAAGGAACGGGTCGTATAATAACTTAAGCTTCACCCCGCTGTAAAAAGAATGAACATATTATTTTATGTCAATTGTGCAGGTCTGACCCCACTGCTTTTCTGGTCGACTCAAAAATGAAATGTTTTATCATATGAACTGGTCAGGAGTTAGTATTGATGGTTTTATAAATATATTGGATAAATATCTATATTGGTACAATGAAAAGAGAATTAAAATGTCATTGGGCGCAATGAACCCGCTGGAATATAGGCAAAAATTGGGTTTGGTAGCTTAAACCAGTCCAAGTTTTTGTCCGCACCCCCAATTTGGGGATTTTAGGCTTGCAGAAAGCACACTTCTGGCGCTGAGTATCGCAACTCACTTATAACAATATCCAACAGAAACTTTCTTGAAGTATTAGCATCTGATGGTATACTTAATTGTATGGCGAGAGTGAGTGACTAATTGATGAAGGAAGGTCTTCCGATGTCTGGAAACTCATTAAATAGAACAGAAAAAATTCTTATCCTTGCTAAAACCTACCCCAGTCCAAGTGCAAAATACGGGGAAACTTCATGTATCGCAGGCATTACAGATCGTGCAGAAATGAGGAGGATATACCCGGTTCCATATAGACGACTCGAAGGCAAATACCAATTTTCCAAGTGGCAGTGGGTCGAAGTGGAAACCTATCCAAATACACAAGACATCAGAAAAGAAAGCCGAAAAATATATTTTGATAGGATAAATCTTCATAATGTCATTAACACGAAAAATAAGTGGAAAGAAAGGATGTCCTGGGCAGGCGGTATCCCCCAGATTGACCGTTTTAAAAAAGAAACAGGGAATGAACCTTACTTAGACTCCGGGATCAGCCTGGCTTTATATAAGCCTGCATTGCCTGTCAAACTAGAAATAATGAAGGCTTCTCAGGAACATTGGAGTGAGAAAGAGTTGTCAAATCTGCGGCAAGTTGAACAAGCAGACAATTCATTATTCTCTGATGAAGGGGGAAATCTACCAATCAAAATTTTAGAAAAAATTCCATACGATTTTTATTATTCGATGCAGGTAAAGACAGAAGATGGACTGGAAAAACAAGTAAAACTAAAACTTATTGATTGGGAGGTCTGTGCATTATACCGTAAGTGCGTACGAGACTATGGGCCTAATTGGACAGATAAATTTAAAAACAGGATCGAGAGTGAAATGAACAGTAAAAACCTCCATCTTCTACTTGGCAATCAACATCGGTTCCATAATCAATGGATGGCAGTGAGTTTGATCTACCCTCCTAAGACCAGCACAGGCGAAGCTGTACAGGGGTCTCTCTTTTAGTGGGTTTTTCAAAAGATAAGTTGCTGACCGTAAGCTCAGGGTGCTTTAGGGTAATCGATTTCGCTATCAATGAACGGTGACAGAAATTTGCATCTGCTTCAAAGCAAAAGAGCGAGCAGGGAAAGCTTTTGATATATGAAGACAGTGATTCCAGTGCAACAGATTCGTTGTCTAAGAATTTCTTATAGCTTCTACAGTAAGCAAACCAGTCTCCATCAACTTTATATTGATCTCTTATCTGAACCGGGCAGCCCAAAGCTTCGAAATGCTTATATGCAATACCAACTTCCGACAGCCTGCTGCTGAGAGCCTGTTTAGAAAATCCGGCCTTACGTGAATATGGCCGTTGGCGAACATCGGCAAGGATCTCTATCCCGTTATTCTTTAAGCACTTTACAAATTCATCTATATTTACACCTTGGTATCCAATCGTATAAATTGTGTTCATTAGAACCACCTCTTTATCGTTATTATACTTTAGCACCAAGCATCAAACAACACCGGCTATCCCCGTTAAATTTTTGACCTTTTCAACGCCATGCTCCCAACTGCCGATCTATCCGCCGCAAATAAACGCTACGCCGGTAACTGTGGTTTTTCAAGCCACGGCGAATTGGTCCATAATCATTAATTCTCCGTCTGAGCCCGCCAGGCTGTTACCTCTGTCAATTGTGGAGGTCTGACTGTCCCCCTTGTACTCATCCTCGAATTCGAGGGGTTTATAAGTTGGATTATTGAGCTGTTCCCAAATATCTAAAAGCTGCTCAGCGGGTGTCAGGCCTGCATAATTAAGAAAACCAAAAATTTAGGGATATCTTCGAAGTTTTTCTTCGGTTGAACTTTGGCTTCTGCATCCTCTTTAAACCTTCTGCTTGCCCGGATAACACCGGATCCGACAGAAGAAACAGATCCTCTGTCTCCATTGGCTCAGCCCCGATATACCAATGATTCGAATGGATACCTTTCTGTCAATTGTGCAGGTCTGACCCCAATTATTTTTTCTATTGTGTTTTATCAGTCAAAAAATTTGGGAACTTTTAATTCCGCAGGATCCGCCTTCTGGAAAAACTTTGAAACATTGCCGTAATAATCAGGATTTTTGCTCAGTTCAAGCTTCATGGCCTGAGATCCTGCGCCGGAATCAAATTCGGCAAAATCCGCCCATACAAGATAAGGGCTGATCGTCGATTCATAATAGTAATATCCGTTGGTCAAATCGCCTACCGTACGCCAGATCGTGGCTGCAGTGTACGGATGCTTCGGGTCCAAAGTCACTATAAAAGGCTGGGACGCATTTCTTGTAACGCTCAGCATATAAGCTATAGCCTCGCGAATATTATTGGGCTGCGGTGTATTTTTCATATAAAACGATGCCCTTACGAAGCGGTCAGCGGCATCGGACGTACCGGGCAGAGGTTTTTTCCCGCCGAAACCTTTGTATTTTTTGAGGTTCTCCTGCTGTTTATCAAATGTAGGAGAGTTGGTCATGATCGTATATTTACGGTCATGATAAATGACTGGTTTTCCGTTTAAATATTCTATAACAGCTGAATCTCCTGTCCTATCAGCCAGCGCGAGGTGTAGAGAAGCGCGCGCTTCTGTCACCCCCACAGTCGGAATATACATAGGTATATTGACGTCAACGATCTGGTACAGCCCGGACTGAATATCCCGGACAGCATCTGCGACTGTCGAATAATTGTCAAGCACATACTGGGCCCATAAAGCTATAGACAGGCCCGGTTTAGTTTCATTCCGCGCACCGTAATCACTTTCAGTGAGCCAGAGCAGGTTTGCTTCAAGGCCCTTTTCGTTAAGTCCGTCGGAAACAAAAGACTGGCCTTTCACAGTCGAAGCAGTCACGATACTGCTGTATTTAGCAGCCCATAGCATCGCATTTCCTCCTGAAAGGCCGCTGCGCTTGATACCTCTCGGCAGAAACCAGAACGCGCTGTCGATATTTTCAGGCCAGTCCATATTCCGGCCCACGAGAACAGCTTGTCCGTTATTGGCCGAAAGAACACGGCTGCAGGCTGAGGCAGGGCTGTAAGCTAAAAACACAAAAACAAAAGAAAGAAAACTTAACATGCATAAACATAAAAACACATTTTTAGAAAAATTGGACATATTTTTAGCCTCCTTTGAATTCAGCTTAAAATAGTCCTTTCAATCAGGACTGTCAACAGATTTAATATTTCAGGGAATATTTTTAATTCATGCCTCACTGCATTGACTTAGTTACTATCAGCTTCCCTTAAACCACTACTAATGTCATAAAACACACCAAGATAAATCGAATCAAGATAATATTTGAATTTCTAGGCTATATATTTGAACTGGTGGGGGAAACACAGAAGGGGGCAGACCCACACAATTGACAAAATGTCCTGCCTTTACGATTGCTTCACCATCGCTTCACCACAGCTTCACGCGACCATATTTGTCGCAGTTTCACAATTGTAAACGCCGCTTGCCAATCACTCGCTGCCGGCGCTCTCCCCGGCAACCCCACTACTGCAAAGCCACAAATTATCGTTGTAAAAAATGTTATACCTTAGCACTTATTTGTTGTAAAAAGTGTTATATTTGGTCATTTATTCGTCGTATTTTATGTAAATATGGTTTATAATCTCTTTTGAGGTGATCACAAATGTACCGTAAAGCAATTGAAGATCTTCATAAATGGAAGAATAAGGAAAACAAAAAACCTCTCATCATACGTGGGGCACGTCAAGTAGGGAAAACCTGGTTAATGAAAGAATTTGGAAATATCGCTTATACAGATACAGTCTACATTAACTTTGAAAATAACCCCCAGATGGCAGGTTTGTTCGCAGCAGATATGAAAATTGACCGGATAATTACAGGCATTGAAATTTATAACGGCCGCAAAATTGACCCCCAAAATACATTGCTTATTTTTGATGAAATACAGGAAGTGCCGGCGGCTCTGACATCGCTTAAATATTTTAACGAAAACGCACCACAGTATCAGATCGTATGCGCCGGCTCCCTGCTTGGAGTCGCACTGCATCCCGGGACATCGTTCCCGGTGGGCAAGGTGGAGTTCCTTGACCTTTACCCCCTCTCATTGACTGAGTTCATGCTGGCAATGCAGAAGGGACAATTTGCAGATCTGCTTAAGAATGGTGACTTAGACATGGCTACCACTTTTAAGCAGGAGTATGTAGATTTACTCAAACATTATTACTATGTCGGAGGTATGCCGGAGGCTGTACAGAATTTTGCCGAAAATCGTGATTTCAACAGCGTGCGGGATATACAGCAGCGTATTCTTACTGCTTATGAGCAGGATTTTTCCAAACATGCCCCCAGTGGGGAAGTTCCTCGTATCCGTATGCTCTGGAACAGCATTCCGTCACAGCTTACAAAGGAAAATAAAAAATTTATTTATGGTCTCATTAAAGAAGGTGCGCGCGCAAAAGATTACGAAATGTCAATGTTATGGCTGACAGATTGCGGGCTTGTCCATAAAGTTCAGCGTGCAACAAAACCTAACCTGCCGTTGAAAGCATATGAGGACTTGAAAGCCTTCAAACTTTTCCTTGTCGATGTTGGGCTCCTATCATGCCAGGTACGGTTGGGACAGACAGTCCTTCTTGAAGGAGACAGGCTGTTCAATGAGTTCAAAGGTGCTCTGACGGAACAGTATGTTCTTCAGCAGCTAAAGACAGTCAAGGAACTTGGAACATACTATTGGACGAATGACCGCGGCAGTGCTGAGATAGACTTTTTGCTGGATACAGGCACAGAAGTTATCCCGGTTGAAGTTAAGGCCGAGAAGAATTTGAAGGCCAAGAGCCTGAAAACCTATTGCGAGAAATTCAAGCCTAAAACTGCGATTCGCACCTCCATGTCCGATTACAAAAAGGAAGATTGGCTGACCAATATCCCACTGTGGGCGATTGAAATTATTGCAAAGGTGAGGTGAAGCAGTTGTAAAGGCTGGCGGAAACTTCCTTCGCCGGAGAATTTGCGACAGTACCGATCGCGGGGAATTCGCGAGGATCGTCGCTGGAGAATTTGCTGAAAGGATCATTCAGCGGTGAATTGGGGCTTAAATCAAAAGCTTGAATTCGCCGCAGCCCAAAATGTCAATTGTGCAGATCTGACCCCAAGTGCTGTATAACCTTTAGCACGAAAAGGCAAGTTTCATGTATTCAAATCAGCACGATAAAGCAAGTTTATGAAAGACTGAGGATTTTATTTGCAAAACCGATTTTTAGCTTAGAACAAACATTCCCAGCCATTGGCCTTCCTCTCCGGCCATTGGTCTCCCTTTCCGTCGTTCCCGGACGCTACTGAACGGGAATCCAGCAGCTTAAGGTTTAGGGCCTAAAAAGTCAGTTGTAGCAAGGGTCCGAAGACGCTTGATCCCCGATTCAAGCCCTCGGGGAAGACAATATAAAAGACTTTTATTCACCGACGGATGGGTCTTCCGGCAAATTCTCTGCGATGCGAAGCCAGCAAATTCTCCAGCGAACACGGTTCTCAGTTCGCGAATTCTCCGCAGCGTGATCCTTGCTGCAATTCCCCGAACCTGTCCCTTGGCCCCTACAACTGCTCAGCCATTGCTCAGCAACGCTCAGCCGCATTTTGAAACTACTGCTCGCCTATGCTTGCCTATCGCTTGCCGCCATCGTCCTTCCCGCCAGCTTCACCATTGTAAAGCCTCATTTAGAGACGGCCGGACTTAATTGAAAACAGAATGAATTAGTAAAAATAGATTTATAATACAATTGTAAAAACGAAAGGGGGAATGCTCCGGTCTTTTTAAAATCTGTCCTGATTTTATCAGCATACTATTTTACCAATAACAAAACCGGAAAGCATCAGATCAAAAATGAGAGGGTGGTACCGTGAGACGTAGTACCGGATTTTTTATATTATTTTTAATAACATTCATTTCTGTCATATGGTTTTCGGGACAGGCTGATGCTCAGACAGGTGGATTAAAGTACACGGTCACTGTAACTAAGTTTGAAAACAAGGCAGGATGGCATGGGCAGTGGGATATCGGGGATGGCTGGGGATTGGTCATGACGGATATCCTGAACCAAACCGGACGGTTCATTGTTTTAGGCGAAACCGATATGAGAGAAGCTTCGATGTACGAACAGGATCTCGCATCCTCAGGCAGGACAGCTCAGGGTTCTGTTGCCCCTGTCACCGGACAGATGACTCCGGCGCAGATCCTGGTAAAGGGAGCTATCACCAATGTTACCAACAACACTTCAGGAGGTTTCGGAGGAGTTGCGATCGGCCCTGTGACCCTGGGAGCAGGGGGCAGCAAGTCGGAAGTCAATGTGACTATGTATATGGTTGAATCAACAACAGGTCAGATCCTGGCATCCAAGAGTGTCGTTGGCAAATCCAATAGCAGCGGGGGCGCCATCGGTTATTCAGGCGACGGATGGGCCGCCGGCGCCGGGAGTTTTAAGAAAGACAACGTAGGAAAAGCAATAGAATCAGCAGTTCAACAGGGAACTGACTGGATGATCTCCCAGCTTCCCAATATTCCATGGACCGGAGCCGTAGTAATGACAAGAGACGGGAAGGTTTATATCAACAGGGGTATGAGAGAAGGTGTCGAACCGGGAAATATCTTCTCTGTCGGTAATTCGGAAATTATCCGTGATCCCGGTACAGGGGAAGTGCTTGAAGAAATTACCAGTGAAGTTGGCAGAATAGAAGTAATTACTTCCAAGGAAAAATTATCAATATGCAATGTTATAAGCGGAAATAAAGATCTGATCGCTCAGGGGATGAAAGTAACACTACCCTAAGGATAAATTTGCTCGCTTCGCATCCAGTAGGGGCGGCTGAACTATGGCTGAGCGTAGCTCAGCAATTGCTCAGCCGCATTTTGAAAAAACCGTTTCACCATTGCTTCACCACAGCTCCACGCCGATGATTTTCCGGCAGGTTCGATAGATGGTAATCAGCACGAAAAAGCAAGTTAAATAAATGATTATTTGCACGAAAAAGCAAGTTTATGGAAGGCATCGTTGCTGAGATATGTCGCGATCTGCTTATCCGCAGCCCAAAGGCTGCAAATTCCCCGCGATGCGAAGCGAGCAAATTCCCCGAACCTGCCCCTTGCTCCTTACAACTGCTCAGCCATTGCTCAGCCACGCTCAGCCATAGCTTAGCCGCATTTAAAAACAACCGCTTGCCTACGCTTGCCGCCGGTGCTCTCTCCGGCTGCTCTTACCACCCGTAAAGACATTGTCTTTATGGTTGCTATAATACTCAAACAAGAATCAAAAAGGAGTGATACAAATGCCTCAGGTACTTGTAAACATCCGTATGGATGAGGGGTTAAAAAAAGATATGGAAAAGACCTGTCAGGAGCAGGGTATGAACATGACCACGGCCTTTACGGTCTTTGCTAAAAAAATGAGCAGGGAGAAAAGAATTCCATTTGAAGTCTCCGTTGACCCCTTCTACTCTGACAGCAATATGGCGCGCATAAAAGAGTCCGTTGCCCAGTTGAACAAAGGGCAGACAGTAGCCAAAACAATGGAGGAACTAGAGGCTCTGGCCGGTGCGTAAACTTACCGTTACACTTTACGGATGAGAAGACTACCTCTACTGGCAGCTCCAGGACAAAAAGACCTCAAAACGAATCAATACGCTGCTTAAAGATATAGACCGGAACGGCAAGGAATAGGCAAGCCCGAGCCTCTAAAAGACTGTGATGGCTGCTGGAGTCGTCGCATTGATGAAGTAAATCGTCTCGTATACAGGTTATCTGATGATGAAATAGAAATAATTCAGTGCAGAGGTCATTACACCGATTGAGATAACAACGTTCAAATCAGTGTTTATACATTTCGCCCCCTGTATCAGATCTTAACCAGCGATAACAAACCTCATCATGATCGTAAGCATGATTTTTGCTCCGCAGCCAAAGACTGTAAATTCCCCGGCGGATGCAGTCTCCGCCCGCCTTAACGCCGCTCAGCCGCATTTAGTCCAGGTCTGAGCCCCTTGAATCCGCTATTTGGACATCCTTTCAGTTGAAAAGCCCTCGACATGATAAACATCTACTCCTACTTCTCCGGGGATATGGTAAGAGTATGCGATTTCTTCTTGAGTTGAGTCTGTTACTTTTCCTATTGCCTCTTCATCAAGAACTTGTTTCCATGTCTTTCTAAGATGCTGCCTGAAATAAGAGATGTCATAGCTTTTCTCCCAAGCCTCCGGGAACTGTTTGTGCAACTCAGCAAAAGACGAGCTCTTAGGCTTGAACGAAAAGAAAAGTCCCAAAGCGGAAGAATCTTTATTGAAATAATTTTTTAGTGCTTCAGTAGAATATCCATTGTTGTATAAAGAATATTCGTTTGCAGAATCGAGATCGATATACAAATCTACGCATCCGAATTTCAAGGGAAGCATGTGGCTTGCAGAGGCTATGTAAATTATATTGTGTTCAAGACTGAGTTTGTCGATCAAGCCTTTGTAAACTGCTACGATTTCAGGATATTTGTCCGTAATTATATAAAGTGCATCTTTATCCATTAGTTCGAAGTTCATCTGGCAGAAACAGTAATTATTTATAAAATCCTCTAGGACGACCTTGCCTTTAATATTTTTCTGCCTGAGTTTTTCGAGCATCCAATGATATGCTTTGTGCATATATGATACTAAAGTTGGGTTCATAAGGCGGTAACAGTTTCGCTCCAGATCCGGCCAGTCATACTTGCTGATCTTTCCCGAATCTCCTATAAGAATACCGTTCTTTATCTCTGCTTTGAAACCACATGTGCATGTAAGATCTCCGGAAAGAATGTGATCTTTTTCTATGTTGCAGTTGCTGATTTTAAGTTCGCCTTGGCATTTTGGGCAAGCCAGATACTGAAGGAATACCAATGGGACTCCATATTTTCTCTTTTCGACAGAGTTATGTTTGCCTGTCGCAGATGCGATCTCATTTTTTATTGCGTTAATGATCGAATCGATCTCTTTTTTTTCAAGAAGCATATTTTTTTTCTGATGATTAAGTATGTCAATATAATCCATAAGCTCTTTTCTGCTGTCAAAATTACTCAATCGCCTGAGGGACATTATCCTATGAATTTCCGAAAGCGAAAAACGAAAAGACTTAAGCTTCAAGAGAAGACGCATGTCATCGACATCCACACTGTCGAAATCGTACCTTTCATTTTTGGAAACGGGAACGAGCAGTCCTTTATTTACGTAATAACGTACAGTTTCAGGTGCTAAACCAAAAAGATCGCTGAATTCACCAATTTTCACAGCGGTACCTCCAATATTTTCTAAACCATAGTATAGAAAATCAAGATTGTACTACATGCAAAGACGTATTCTGATGATAAGTGTACTTAGGTCAAAATATTAAACATCTCTTCTTATTGAAGTACAGTTCACTAGATTGATATTATGACACTAGGATGAAAAATATTCAAAATCGATTTCTGAAAAGGAGGTATAAAAATGGTTTCTGCAGGTAAATGGTTCTTGTTTGTATTGCCCGTGTGGAGCAGCATCGTGATTTCTTATCTGTTTTACAAAAAAGCTAATTTTTAATAGGGGGTGTCCGCTTTGTTGATAAGCGCAATTACATTTGTCCTTTATATAGTTATCCTGATTGCAATAGGCGTAATAACTTACCTGCGGGCAAAATCATATTCCGATTATACCCTCGCCGGCAGATCAAACAACAAATGGGTCACGGCAATTTCTGCAGAGTCATCTGACATGAGCGGATGGCTTCTGATGGGACTTCCGGGAGCAGCATACGCTGCGGGTTTCGCATCGATTTGGATCATGATAGGTCTGATATTCGGCACCATGTTTAACTGGATCTTTGTTGCCAACAGGCTGAGGGTGGCAACCGAAGTATACAATGTTTACTCCATAACCGAGTATTTTGAAAAACGCGTCAACGATAAAAGCGGCACTGTAGCAATGGTTTCAGGAGTTGCAATAATAATATTTATGATAATAAACGCGTCGGCAGAAATTATCGGAAGCGGAAAACTGCTCAATGCAACCTTCGGCCTGGATTACAGTGTCGGAATAGTTGTCGGACTCGTTATCGTTGTCATGTACACATTTCTCGGGGGTTACATGGCCGTAAGCTGGAGCAACCTTTTTCAAGGAAGCATAATGTTTTTTGCTCTGCTTTTTGTTCCGATCGCTGTCCTTGCAAAAGTAGGGGGAATTACACCAGCGGTAGAAAGCCTTTTTGTGAAAGACCCAAACTTCTTCCTCTTCCTTAACGGTGAGACAGAGCTGCTGCCGTCTTTGTCAATAATACTGGGAGGACTGAGCGTCGGACTCTGTTATTTCGGGATGGTCCACGTACTTACATGTTTCATGTCCATTAAAAATAGCAGTGAAATAAAAGACTCGACTTTCATCGCTACCACCTGGGTAAGTATATCTACCTTAGGCGCAGTTGCTGTCGGGATGATCGGCGCATACCTGTTCCCCGAAATAGCTGACCCGGAACAGATATTCTTTGCAATGGGCAAAGACTATTTCCCGCCTTACATGCTGGGGCTTTTTGCCGCTGCGGTTATGGCCGCTATCCTCTCATCGGTAAGTGCATACGTTATCGTTGCAGCCGCTGCTTTCGGTGCGAATATCGTTAAAAAATATGCCAAGAATGTAGACGAATCAAAGATAGTAAATCTCGAACGCATTGCTGTTATAGTTATATCACTGCTTGCTTTCCTTATGTCGCTCAAGTCAGACCTTGTATTTGCTGTTGCTCTCCTCGCGGCTGCAGGCCTGGGAGCATCCTTCGGTCCTTTAGTCCTATTCTGCCTCTACAGCAAAAATGTCAATAAAACCGGGGCTGTCGCGAGTATCATAGTTGGGCTTGTAACTGTAATTGCATGGTACTACAGCGGGATGTCAGCATATATTTATGAGCTTGTTCCGGGATTTGCAGCAAGCTGTGCGGCTCTAATGATAGGCACAAAAATGTCTGGTGGAGCCGATGATGAAACTGTTAAAATTTATGAGTTGTACACAGCAAAGATAAAAGACAACAAAAGACAGGGGTAATTTCTGTGAGTAAAATTTTTATTCCAACTGACCGAATAGGTCTTGAATCGATCCAAAAGAGCATCAGCAATACAAGCAAGGTGCTGAACGAGCTTCTAAAAAGAGGAGTAAGGATAAAATGGCACCTTAATGGCCTGTGTTTTGAAAAAACTTCCATATGGCCGGAGGGTCATTATTACCAGTGTGGTTTTT
>Ga0302242_1002391_pt1 | contig 11895 bp, 6 predicted proteins | sample AAG_UR_Lys_MG_FD_193510 | JGI IMG/M metagenome (GOLD analysis project Ga0302242, IMG submission 193510) | Enriched activated sludge microbial communities from anaerobic digester in WTTP, New Holstein, Wisconsin, United States - AAG_UR_Lys | ecosystem: Engineered > Bioreactor > Anaerobic >... | reverse complement strand
ATCCTCGGACACTGTGTCTGTAACCTGTATATTTAACGCCGCTTTAGACCCATTATTCTTTCTCAGAGGTGCTGAGCTGGCATGCTGCCAAGATATTTCCACCGCATCGCCGGCATCATTCAGCACCGCGGTTACCTCATCTGCCACTCCCATTGGATAAACCGTAATCTGCAGCTCTGCGGTGCGGTTGTTCATGTTAAATGTATCATCAGCCAGTTCCACTTTACCGTAGATGCTGATTTGGCCTACGGTATTCGGAGTCCAAGGCAACACCACATCCAGGCTCTGCATGCTGTTGATGGGAGGGCCAGCCACGTTAGCCAGCTCCAGATTGCCCGGTCCCATGAGCTTCACGCTGTAGTTATCTTGAACTGCGGTGCCATTGTTACGGATGCGGACGGTGTAGTTTGAGGTTTTTCCCAATGTAGCTATCGGATTGCCGCTGATAGCCAAAGCGCCCAAGTCATTTGCCAACAACTCGTTGCTGTAGAAGAAGCTTGCTTGAGGGATTTTGCCAGTGAGAAAACCTTCGGGAGGGCTGTAGGGGTCTAAAGTGTTGTTTCCATGACTGCTAACCCGGCGAGCACGGTTGTTGCCCACGGTCTGACACCTGAAGACATCATATACACTGTAGGAGTCGGTTTCTTCAGGACGATGGAACATCACCGCCAAGTTTCCACCTGTGTGCACAAAAGGCGTTTGGAAATTGATGAGGATGTTGTTTTCACCCATCGGATAGTCTATCATGCCATCAAAGACCAAGGTCATCTGGGTAGCAGGGATAAAGCCTGTATTGAGGTTGCTCCGATACGTGCTTCCCAGAAAGATTTGGGTGGGCTCATTGGGGAGGTCGTCAAAAAACTCGTTATAGATCACCATGGAGCTGATGGTTCCGCTCTGGAAGCCCAGTTCGTCTGCCAGATAAATCGCCTCATAGAGAGAGCCATGCTTTGAAAACTCCATAGGGAAGGGAGCGACCGTATTGCCAGCCCCGATGGTGATAGTTTCAAGGTTTGCAGGTGCAATGTCTATCCGCAGGGGCTTTGTCCTGTTGTTTACATCCGTTGCATCGCCGGTCATTTCAACTCTGCCATGAATGCTGTTTTGGCCTACAATGCTGGGCACCCAGGGGATTACCACCTCTACGATTTCACCGCTATAGATAGGCGGGCCGTTTACTACTGCAATCTCGACGTTGTGTGTCAACATCAGTTTTACCCGATAGTTAGACTGAGTATTGCTGCCGTTATTTCTGATGCGCACGGTGTAGTTTGATGTTTCTCCCAATGTTGGGGCGAGAGGGCCGCTGATGTCAACCGCACAGAGATCGTTGGCGATACTCTGAGTAAAATTGAGCATGACATTGGGCATCTTGCCGTCTATAAATCCTATTTCTGAAGGCGTGTTATTGTAACTATGACGCAGATGCCCTCTTTCGTTGATTTCGGTATATCTAAAGCCGTGATTTTCACTGTTATAACCCATACTTTGTGTCTCAACGGCGATGATCAGATTTGCACCTCTGTAGACAAAGGGAGTATCCAGATTGAATATCTGCCAGCCCGGGGTGCTGATGAACATGGAACCTTCTTTGACCAGAGTCATACCAGCCACCAAAGCCTGCCAGCTTGAATATCTCATGTAGCTGTCATGGGTGTTTTTGACCCAAATCTTGTAGTTAAATGGTTCGTTACCATAAGCGTAGGCGCAGTCCCAAACTATCGACTGCAAGGTGCCGATGGCATTTATCCGATCCGCCGTGTAAAGCGTGGCAGAGCTTTCCCTGCTACTGCTGATGCCAAAGGGATAAATTTGACTGGCGCTACCATCTCCGATCGTAATGGTGCCGGGAGGCGTCACCTCCGCTCTCAAGGTCACATCATAGTTTTGACCTTGATAGACAATGCGCAAGGTGGCAGAGATGAATCCAGGAGTGGTGCCGGTCAGGACGATGGGGATATTCAGGCTTTCCATAGGACTAAGGGAAACGGGCAGAGTTGCCGGATCAATGGAGAATTCCGCCGCATTTGGCCCGAAGAAGCTAAAATCACTTGCGGAGAGATTCAAGCTTCCAATGCCAACATTGGAGACTGTCACATCAAGAGGAGTGGGCACGCCGTTGACGGCCAACTCATAGTCTAAAACAACAGGTGACACACTCAAAATTGGGCCACTAAGTAGATCGCTGACGAGTAATCTGATATTGGGAATTGCGCTTTGCAGAGTTCCAACGGGCGGGGAGTTGGGGTCTGGGTTTATACTGTTTTCGCCAAAGTAGGTGATGCTACGATTTTGGTCTGGGATGTAGGTGCCATGGAAGTAGGGATCGATGTTTTCATACAAGTCGATACCGGGCGTGTTTTCATCCACAGCGATCACCAAATTGCTGGTGGTATTATATAAAAACGGGGTCTGCAGAGGGATCAGTACCCAGCCGGGTGTGGCGGGGATAGGTAACTGGCCGGAAAAGACTTGCACCATCTCGTTGACAGGAACCCAATCTGAATTGTGAGAGAAGGCAGTCCTATTGGTGTGTCCCATATAAACCACCCAATCATGGCTGTTAATTCCCTGACATGCTCCATTCCAGTAGTAGGCTATCTTTTCGATGTAGCAGGCTGCGTTATCGTTACCTTGATTTCCGATACCGATTTCGGATTGCAGAAAGATACTCTGAGTGTAGTTGTATTCAGAATAAGGCCAGATGGGCACCTGAAAGTCTTCGTTGCCATTGCCGATGTCTACCACCGTGGGAATCAAAAAGTTTAGGGTTGCGGAGGGAGGCGAGTCTACCAAGTGGTTTTTGGCTACCACATACCAAGAGTGCTGCCCAGGTGCCAAGTCATTGATTATGTATTGAGTAGCTGGCTGGTTTTCACTTACCAAAGCCCCATCAATATACACATCATAACCGCTCGCATAGGCACTGCCTTGAGGCAAAACCCATTCCAAAGCCTCTCCATTCATTATCGAGGCGTTGTTGGCAGGGCTTGTCAATATAGGTGACATGAGGTTTTCGGCATCCGAAAAGACAAGCTTGATGGAAGCGATCACAGGATACCTTTGTACGCTGAGAATTGGAATGTTATTGGGGTCTATAACGTTTTCTCCAGAAACAGTTATGCCAATATTGTGTCCTTGGTAATTGGTATGTCTTTTCCATTCTATGGCATCCCCATAACCGGGAGTGCTTTCATAGACAGCTACCACCAAATTGTCGGTGTTGTTGTAGATAAAGGGAGTGTCCAAGGTTATTTCCAACCAATCTCCAAGCGTAGGCGAGAAGTTGATCACGTTGCCAGAGAATACCTCGGTGAGATTGGCGATGGGCTCCCAGTCTGACGCGGAAGCAAAAGCATGGCGCGAGACATGTCCCATGTAGATAGTCCAATCTTGGGAGTTTTCCAACAATTGGTCTTCCCCAAAGACCTCACCAATGTAAAACCCGATCTTGGTGATTTCGCCTCCATGATTGATGTAATACCTGCGGTAGAGCTGTTGAGTATAGCTATAACTACTGAAGGAGCTTATCGGAAAAAAGATTATGGTATCGTCACTATCATCACCTACGATAACCGTGGTGGCATAAATGCTCGCTACGAGCATAAGCAGGGCGATCAAAGCTGTCAGGCGTCTCATGACTTTCTCCTTTGTTTTGCTTGTTTAACTAACACACTCATGCAAAGCTTATTAAAGCTCTGCAGTTAATTCAAAAGCACCCAGCCGAGCTGGGAGATGGTAAAAACTATCGGATTCAATTGTCGAACTACCATGCCAACAGGGAAATCTCGCTATACGGTCAAAAAAAGTCTATTGCGGCATCAATTCATCTCTCACTCTATATGTCTCTTCGGCATCAGGACTGTGTTGGCAGCCTTTTGCTCCCGTTTCAAACACCTAAGGATAACAGGATTCAAAACAGCGCTTATATGCAGTTGCACGATGTGTGCCAAACCTCAGATTATTTTGTCTGAACAAGGAGATTTAACAAAAAGGATAATCGCCGGCTGGGGGATAGCCGGCGATTGGATTGGACAGGGGTTGTCCGTTGTGAGACCTAAGCAGGGAGCTTAAAATCTTGCTGTAATAATCAATCTAAAGCTTTGAGGAAAGAAGGCAGGTCAGTCCTGGGGCTGATTGGTTTGAACGGTTCCTCTTTGGGTTTGCTTTCCTCTTGGCTGTTATGTTCCTTATTAAAGTTCAGGCGGCGGAAGATGTCTTCGATGAGTTCCTGTTCTTCCTCGTTATTGCTTTGAGCCACAAGCTCTTCAGATGTAATAGGTTGAGGTTGAGTTTTGGGTTCTTCGGCTTTTGGCTTTGTTTCTATCACGGGCGGCTGGATCTGCGGAAAGACAAACTTGTCGCCGTTTTCCTCAGACTGCAAGCCTGTGGCGATAATGGTGACGGTGATTTTGTCCTTGCAGTTTTCGTCGATGATCACACCGGAGAAGATTTCAGTTTCCAGGCCGGTTTCGCTGACGATGACGCTGTTTACCGCTTCAAATTCGTCCATGCCGAGGTCGATGCCTGCGGTGATGTTGACGAGTAGCGATTCGCAGCCTCTGAGGTTGGTATCCGTGAGCAGCGGGTTGCTGATGGCAGCTTTGGCGGCGATAACTGCCTTGTCTTGACCGGTGGCGCTTCCCGTGCCCATCAACGCCAAGCCCTTATCCTGCATGGTGGCTCTGACGTCTGCAAAGTCCAGGCTGATGAGGCCGTTGCAGTTGATGATGTCGCTCACGGCCTTAGCGGCCTCATAGAGGACGTTATCTGCCTTTTGGAAGGCGTTGAGCATGGTCAAATCACGGTAGACTTCTATCAGTTTTTCATTTGGGATCACGATCAGGGTGTCTACGTTTCCCTTGAGATTTTTGATTCCTTCCAAGGCTTTTTTCATGCGGGATTTGCCTTCATTTGGGAAGGGCGTGGTCACTATTCCCAAGGTGAGGATTCCCATTTCCCTGGCCACTTTTGCTACGACTGGTGCGGCACCGGTGCCAGTGCCTCCGCCCATTCCAGCGGCGATAAACACCATGTCTGCGCCTTCCAAGTGGCTTTGGATGTCGTCTTTACTTTCTTCGGCGCTTCGTGCTCCTTTATCAGGATCGGCGCCTGTTCCCAGACCACGGGTCAACTTCTTGCCTATCTGCAACTTGATGTCTGCCAGGGAATTGTTGAGGTCTGAGATGTCGGTGTTTGCGGCGATGAATTCAACGCCGGAGAGCTCGTTTTGGATCATGGTGTTCACAGCGTTGCCACCGGCTCCGCCCACACCTACTATTTTGATGTTGGTCCCGATTTGGGTAGGTCTTTCTTCAAATTCAAGCATGGTTTTCCCCCAGAGAGTTCATTCAGGAACGAAGTCTCTAATTATCTTTTTAAATTTATTCTTGATTTTGGTTCCCCAAGCGCCTGCTTTCTTGGTCAAGCCGGAGCTGGGATATTCTCTTTCCAAGCTACTGGCATAGTGTAGGATACCCACGGCGGTGCAAAAAGCGGGATCATTGAGGCGGCTCACGCTTCCGCTCATCCTTTCCAGCGAGGGTTTGGCCAGTTTGACATGGAGATTAAAAGTCTTCAAAGCCGCTTCACCAATGCGATTCAGCGAAGAGGTGCCCCCGCAGAGCACTACACCGGCGGTTACGAGTTCCGGAGTGTAGAGCCCCACGAGCTTGTTGTAGCAGAGGTTGAGGATTTCATCCACACGCCGACTAACTACGTGGCTGATGAGCTGCTGGCTTCTCTTGGTGGTGGGTCTGCCGCTGATGCCTTCCACTTCCACTTCCAGCTTTGGGTCTATGCCATCGGTGAGGGCGATGCCGTAGTTGCATTTTAGCATCTCTGCGCTGTCGATGGTGGTTTTGAGCCCTATCGCCAGGTCTTCAGTGATGTTGTGCCCGGCCATCGGGATCACGGCTATCTTTTCCAAGGAGCCACGGTTGTAGAGAGCGATGTCGCAAGTGCCGCCACCGATGTCGATCAGGATGCAGCCAAGCCGCTTTTCATCGGTGGAAAGTGCACTGTGTGAGAGGGCGATGTGGTTGAGCACCAGATTGTCGCTATCAAATTCATATCCGGCCAATTCTATGCACTTGGCAAGGTTTCTGATGGGTGTGATCTCAGCCAGGATAGTGTAAACATTGGCGGTGAGGTGGAAGGCGTTCATGCTGATCGGGTTTTTGATATTTGACTGTCCATCAATCACATAGCTTTGGGGCATGGCGTGTAGGATTTTGCTGTGCTCAAAGCCCTTTTGGATTTTGATGCTGTTTTTGGCGTCTTCGATCACCTGCTGAACGTGTTCGGAATCTATTTCGCCGGGTTCATTGGGAGAAAGCCCGCTAAGCGAGATGCGCCCGTCTCCCACTTGGGTCTTGATATGAGTCCCAGTGATGTTTACAAAGATGTTGTCGGCACTAACTTTGGCTAAGGTTTCCGCTTCTTCCAAAGAGGTTTGGATGGTCTTGGAGAGGGCTTCAATGTCTGTAACGATGCCTTGTTCCATGCCCAAGGTGGGCGCTTCACCTATCCCCAAAACGGATATTTCACGGCTCTCATCCACGCGGGCAATGATGCTGCGGACATAGGAAGAGCCGATGTCTAAGGCGGTAATTATGCCGTGTTTCATATATTACCTTCCTTTACCACCACCTGCTTATCGTATCTGAGGTCTACCGTGGAGCGGCTGTCGATATTGCCATTGTCCAGCACGAACTGATAGCGCTTCAACTGAGCCGCTAAGTCTTTGGTAGAAGGGATGATGCTGGTGCCATGACGAGCATCAACGATGTGGATGGTGTTGTCTATGATATAGTATTCAGAGATGACGGGCAGAAAATCCGGCGCTTCGGCTGTGATCTTATTATGTAAAGCCAGCACCTTGCGCAGGGAGGGGTTTTGCAGTTTCGTGCCCGGTTTCAGTTGATTTGCACTAAGGAATACGCTCAAGATGGGCAAGTCTTCTTTGGCGATGCCGTCGTAATTTTCCAGCACCATGCCGTCTTTATCCACAGGGAAGAGGTTTCCGCAAGAGCTTTTGAGCCACAGAGTTGCGGGGCGTTCAGTGAAGATGAGCTCCAGATGTGAAGGCAGCTTCTTTTTGATCTTGAGCTCTTTCACGCGGGCGATGCCTGAAAATTGCTCCCTAAGCTTGGAAGAGCTGAGAGCGAAGAGGTTTTGAGAATAGTAGCCCTTCACCTTGGCTACAATCAGGCTGTCAGGGATGATAGCATTGCCACGGTGGCTGATTTTGGTAACATTAAACCATGAGACACTGGTGATGAGCATATAGATTCCAGTTCCCAAAACCCCTACAAATAGGAGAATTAGGACAAAGAACAGGAAGTACCTGCTGTTTCCTCTGCGTTTACGTTTGGGTCTCATGAATCGCTACCTTCTTGTTTTTGTAAGTGCTTAGGTCTGAATTGATAAAATCTCATTTTCTCAATTCGAGCTTATAAGTTACTACTATTTTTAGCCTTAGCATTTCTGTCAATACTTTTCTTTGAGAAAAGCCAAGATTTCTTCACCGTACTGCCAGATATTGCCGGCGCCCATAGTCACTAAGATGTCACCAGGCTGTAAGATAGCCAAGGTCGTTTCCACTATTTTTTCATTGCTTTCGATCAAGTTTACACCTCGATGTCCACAGCCTATGGCCACGTCTGCAATCAGCTTGCTGCTCACGCCTTCAATCGGCGCTTCTCTGGCTGGATAGATAGGGGCGAGGAGCAATTGATCGCAATGGAAGAAGGAGTTGCCAAATTCTGCAGCAAAATCACGGGTTCTGGAGTAAAGGTGGGGTTGATAGAGGGCTACGATGCGCCGGGAAGAGCTGTCTTTGAAAGCTTCCAAAGTGGCTTGAATTTCGGTGGGATGGTGGGCGTAGTCGTCATAAACCGTGATTTCATTAACCGTGCCTTTGAGCTCAAATCTGCGGTAGACGCCGCTGTAGTTGGCCAGTCCGGCTGCAATATCCGCAAAGGGGATGTCCAGTTCCAAGCCTATTCCTGCAGCCTGTAAGGAGTTCAGGATGTTGTGCTTACCTGTCACGTTCATCTTGATGGTGCCCAAATTGTAGCCTTTGTAGCTGAGGCTGTAGCTGCAACTGTAGCCTTCCATCTTGATGTCCAGCGCTTGGATGTCTGCCTGACGTGAGAGGCCGTAGGTGAGTATCTTTTTGTTGATTCGGGGCAGTATGGATTGCACGCCGGGATCGTCCAAACAGCAGATCACGCTGCCAAAGAAAGGGACTTTGTTTGCGTATTCCACAAAAGCATCCTTGATGCTGTCCAGGTTTTCATAGCAATCCAGATGGTCGGCATCGATGTTGGTGATACCAGCGATGCAGGGCGTCAAGGTAAGGAAGCTGTGATCATATTCATCGGCTTCCACCACGATAAACTGGCCGGAGCCCATCACGTTGTTGGAACCGAAGTTCTTTACCTTTCCGCCCACGATGATGGTAGGTTTGAGTCCAGCGGCTTCCAAAACCATGCCGGTCATGGACGTGGTTGTTGTTTTGCCATGTGTGCCCGAAATGCCGATGCTGAAGCTCATGCGGGTGATCTCAGCGAGCATCTCAGCTCTGCGGATCACGGGGATGTTCAGAGCTTTGGCTGCGACCACCTCAGGGTTTTCATCTGTTACTGCGGAGGATTTTACCACCACGTCTGCATCGGTGATGTTTTGAGGGCTGTGGCCTTCATACACGACGATGCCCAAGCTTTCCAAGTGATGTGTGAGGTCGGTCTTTTTCATGTCCGAACCTGTGATTCCCAAGCCCTGATTGTGCAGGAATTCAGCGATGCCGCTCATTCCGATGCCGCCTATTCCGATAAAGTGGATCTTACGAGTTTTTCCCAGCATGAGTAACCTCCAAGCTATTCAGTATTTGCTGGCAGATGTCTTTTCTGGCCGTGTTTGGGGGAAGAGCAATCAGATTCTGTCTGTAGTCTTCTCTGTTGATCAATATCTTCTCTACAGCATCGATCAAAACTTGTGCATTCAGGTTCTTTTGTTCCAAGCAGATGGCTATGCCTTTGTCTTCTTGCTCTTTAGCGTTGTAAAACTGATGGTTTTCGGCAGAACTGGGCAGAGGGATGAGGATGGCGGGTGTGTGATTGTCCATCTGTTCTGCCAAAGTCATGGCGCCCGAGCGGGAAATAGCCAGGTCTGCCATGTTGTAAAATAGGGGTAAGGAGGGTGAGAAGGCAAAGATGTGCACGTTTTGCTTGTCCTGATGCTTGCTGCTGTAAGTCTGGTGGCCGATTTTTCCCGTCTGCCAGATGAGCTGCCAGCCTTTGGCAAGCATGCTGTCCAGTGCTTGATCTATCGCCTCATTGATCTTCAAAGAGCCTTGAGAGCCGCCTGTGATCAGGATGATGGGCTTGCTTCGATCGAAATGCTCCAGCTTCTCCTCAGGTTCCATCTGTGTGGCTTTGCGGGGCATGAGGGGAATCTGGCTCATTTTCACAGGCGCACCTTTGAGGTATTTGAAAGCAAAATCCCAACACACAAAGGTGATGGTGGTTCGCTTGGCTAAGTATCTGGTAGTGATGCCTGGGAAGCTGTTGCTTTCGTGAAAATAGAGTGGTATCTTGAGTAGGATGGCCGCAATGGCAACCGGCCCGGAGACATAGCCACCGGTGCAGATTACGCCATCGGGACGGTGTTTCCTCAAGTGGCTGACGCATTTGACAATGCTGTTTACCAAGAAGAAAGGGAAGGCCAAGAGCGAGGGATGCAGCTTGCGGCTGAGCTTTTTGACCTGAATGGCCAAGAAGGGATAGCCTTCACGGCTCACCAAGCGCTCTTCCATGCTGTCTGCATTGCCGATGAACATTGTTGCGTGACCGTCCAGAGCAAATTCATGAGCCAATGCCAAAGCGGGGTAGATGTGTCCGCCTGTGCCTCCACAACCAAAGATAAACCCAAATTGTGCGGTAGCACCAGCGTGTTCTCCTGCTTCTTCCTTACTTAGCCGCCCGGTGATTACTCGGTGCCTCTCGGGATTTTCCCGAGTATCTCCATGGCATCGCCCTGCGGATAAGCAAGGAAGAAGTGGGTGACGGGGCAAAAAGCTCAATTTAAGGAAAGAGCTTACTGAATTATTCAGAAAAAGCCTCATAGCGTCTTCCTCTTGGAACCTATGTTCAGTATCACGCCCACGCTCAGAGAGTCGATGAGCAGTGCTGAACCACCATAACTGATGAAGGGCAAAGTGTTTCCGGTGGAGGGGATGATGGACATCGCCACGCCGGTATTGACCAAGACGTTGTAAAAGATATTCAGAGCAAGGCCGGCACAGAGCAGCCTCAGATACAGGTTCTCCTGTTGATTTGCCGTCTTGAAAGCCCTGAAGAAGATCACACAGTGCAAAAAGAATACAGCGAAAGCGCCGATGAAGCCCAATTCCTCGCCGATGACGGTGAAGATGTAGTCCGTCCTCGCTTCAGGCAGGTAGGAATGCTTTGCCCTGCCACGGTTTACGCCTGTTCCGAGAAATCCGCCTCTGGAAAGTGCGGTGATGCTTTCTCTCACGTTATAATCACTGGGGCCGGGCTCGGCAGTTTCGGATTGGGTGAGCAGGAAATAGGTCCTGTAGGCATCAAGGCGATCACCTCTGAATTTGTCTCCAAAGGAAATAACGGCCATAAAGCCCAACACCCCGATCAAAAGCAAGATAAATACATATCGATAGCGGATTCCAGCATAGACGGTGAGGGTCAACAAGGTGGCTGCATTGATGACGATGGTGCTGAGGTGGCGCTCTATATAGATCAAAAAATAGATGATACCGGTGATGATGATCAGGGGATAAAAGTTTTGGATCAGCCCCTTGAAGTATGAAGTCGCCAAGGCTTCTTGCTTTTTGGAAAAGTGGTCTGCAAAGAGGAAGATCAGAGCCACTCTGGCTAAAAAGCTGGGCTGGAATCCTATGCCCATAAAGCGGATAGCCCTCGTGCCGCCCTTTGCGGTCTTGCCAGCTATCAACACCACTATCAGCAAGACAATGGAGATTGCGATGAGGGTCATGGGTAACCACTTCATTTTGCCGATATTAGGGAACCTGAACACGATTAGGGTGGAGATGATGGAGACGGTTAGGAAGATGATGTGATTGCGGATGTAGGTCGGCTCGTTTTGGTTTGAAGCGATATTCATCATCATATATAAACCCACTCCGCACAGCAAGATATAGCAACCTAACAGTATCCGGTCGTAAGTGACGATGTGTTGATTTGAGCTATTTCTTTTCATGGTTCGACACCAGAGATTGAACGATTTGTTTGAAGACTTCGCCCCGATGCTGATAGTTTTGAAACCTGTCAAAGCTGGCGGCTGCAGGTGAAAGCAGCACGATGTCTCCCCGCAGGGATTCATTGAAAGCAGCTTGCACGCAGGCGCTAAAGTCTTGGAATGTGGCCAAAGGTAGCTTGCCTTGCCAGGCTTGGAGCATCTTGGCTTCAGTGTCGCCACAAATGTAGACCTTGAGCGCCCATTGGCTGAGGATGTCTGTCAATACGCCGAAATCCTCGCCCTTATCGCTGCCACCCATGATGACTCTGATGGGCTTTCCAAAGGAAATGAGGGCGCTTCTCACGCTGTCGGTATTGGTGGCTTTGGAGTCGTTGTAAAAGCTCACACCTGCCACTTCAGCAACATATTCCAAGCGATGGGGGAGAGCGGGGAAGCTCTTTGCTGCATCAATTGCGGCATCGAGACCCAAGCCCAATGCCTGAATCGTGAGCATGGCAGCCATGAAGTTGGCGTGGTTGTGCGGGCCTTTGATGATCAGATCATCGGTCAAGCAGCGATACTGGCCGATCTGGATATAGTTACCATCCATCCAGGCCTGCACAACTGGAAAACTGCTGATGAGTGAATAGCGCA
>Ga0302242_1002386_pt1:5000-11920 | contig 11920 bp, 7 predicted proteins | sample AAG_UR_Lys_MG_FD_193510 | JGI IMG/M metagenome (GOLD analysis project Ga0302242, IMG submission 193510) | Enriched activated sludge microbial communities from anaerobic digester in WTTP, New Holstein, Wisconsin, United States - AAG_UR_Lys | ecosystem: Engineered > Bioreactor >... | reverse complement strand
ATACTATACAAATATCCTACAAAAACCAATCTTGCCCCCGCTCATTAATAAATTCTAACAAGTTATATGTGGCGAGACTCTCGCTCGCCTGGTTGCTACTTCATAATTTCAAAGAACATCTTTTTCCTCTTTTGGGGCATCTAAGTTAACTCTTTTCTCCCATCCAGCCAAAAAAATCGAGATAATTTTTCCACCTTCACCAGCTTCTCCCAAACCCTTATCCTGAACCGGAAGACTATCTCTTTTTTACCCTTCAATCAACTTAATGCTCAAAAGCGGGTGCAAAGATATGTAATGAATTTCATTTAACAAGTTTTTTTAAATATTTTTTGTAAATTTCACTTCAGGGGGTTACGACTGTCTGACATAACTTATTCAAAAGTAACATGATAACAAGAGCGGGAAATAATAAATCATTCCATGCCTCAGCTGAATGAGCTATTTTTTGATTAACTTTCTGTATAAATGATCAACCGGTGATGGCAGGTATTTTTATAACGCTCCTTTTTTACATAAATATATTTCCCGGGATTTTTATACCAACTTCATCATTTCAGGAAACAACTGACACTTCATCAATAAATAAAAGGAACCAGGATCTGTTGCTTAACTCCCGCAGGAATCCTGATATGGTCATTCCTCTTGCACATCAGACACTTGAAGAATCGAAAAAAATCAATTTCAGGAAGGGAACAGCTGATGCTTTACTTGTTCTTGGTTCAGCCTGGCTGGCAAAGTCCTTCAATAAAACCGACAGTGCACAAAATTATACCATGCAGGCTTATGACCTTTACCGGGAGCTTGACAACAACCTGGGAAAAGCAAGGGCCTGTTATTACCTTTCTTATGTCTTCAGCATTAAAGGCAACCTTCAGGAAGCTGAACGCTATGCATCTCTTAGCCTTAATTTTTTCGAAGAGTCAGGCGATAACCGCGGGATAATTAATAGTTATAGTGTACTTTCTTATTTATCAGAACAGAAAAAAGATTTTAAGAATGCTGTTGCTTTTATACAGCAGGCAATTGACATAGCCCGCAAGACCAGGGATACTGTTTCACTTGCCAATGTAACAAACAGCCTGGGGAATATCTATCATAAAATGGCTTTATTCAAACAAGCTATCGATGCATATTTTGAGACGCTGCGTCTGTCAGAGTTGAAACACGATTCTTCAGGTATTGCTATGGCGAACGGCAATATTGGTCTGATGTATTACCACCAGACAGACTGGGAAAGAGCATTGGAATTTTCTTTTAGATCGCTTACTATCTTCAAAGCAATGAATAATTTATGGGAAGTAAGTAAAATTTATAATAGCATTGCTACCATATACAACTCCAAAGCAAGATATGACAGTGCTTTATTGTATTTCAGGGAAGGGCTGAAGCTGGATTACCAGATGAACTACCCTACAGGGATCGCATCATCATATAACAATATTGCTTCAACCTGTCTTCTGCTCTCACAACCCGATTCTGCAGAATGGTATATAAACAAAGCACTTGCTATTGCAACTGAGATCAGTGATCCCGATCTTGTCAATTACTATGTTACTCTGGGACATGTTCTGAAAACAAAGGGTTATAAAACAAGAGCGCTTGAAACTCTTAATAAGGCATATTCCATGGCTATGGAAAAAGGGTTGCCCCTGGTGGTTCACGACGTATCTAAACTACTTAGCGACCTGTACAGCAGTATGAACCGTAATGACCTTGCCTACAAATATCTTAAAGAATATCACCAGCTTAAAGACAGTATTACCAATGCCGACTATCTGAAGCAGGTTACACGTATGGAACTGCAATATGATTTTGATAAAAAACAAAAAGCTGCTGATTATGAACGCATCAAAGAGAGGATCCGTCATGAAAACCAGATAAGGCTACAAAGACGTGCAATGGCTGGTTTGGGAATCTTGATTATTCTCACAGCTTTGATTTCATTCCTCTTTATAAAACACAACAGGCTTCGCAGCAGGCTGACCCAGATTGATCTTGAACAAAGACTGCTGAGAGCCCAGATGAATCCTCATTTCATATTTAACTCCCTATGTGCCGTGCAGGATTTCATACTGGCAGGAAAACCACAAAAGGCAAACACTTTTCTCACAAAAATTGCCAAACTGATGCGTAACATCCTTGAGAATTCAAGGGAGGAGTTCATTCCACTGGAAAAGGAAATCGAAACTGTTAAGTTATATCTCGACCTTCAGAAGTTAAGGTTTGATGAAGAATTTGATTATGATATACGGCTTGATGAGACGATCGATCCGGAAAACTTCAGTATCCCGCCTATGCTTACCCAACCATGTGTGGAGAATTCTATCGAACATGGACTGCTTACGATGAAAGAAAAGGGTAATATTAAAATATCATACAGCCTCACTGACGGACTCATGAAACTTGAAGTAACCGACAATGGTATTGGAAGAAAGGAGGCAGGGGTAAGGACTTCTGAAAAGAAGAATAAGAAATCAGTATCTACACAGCTCACCAGAGAGAGACTTGAAAATTTCAGGAAAACAATGCGGCAGAAGTATATCAGCTATGAGATAACAGACCTTTATAATAATAACCAGGCGGCGGGGACAAGAGTAGTGATGATGCTGCCATACAGGAAGATTTATGCATGAGTAATCGTTATTTCAATTGCCGGCTGCCTTTTGACAACTGCCAACTTATTGGCGGAAAGAGATGAGATGTATAAGATTAAGGCAAAGATTAAGGTTAAGGTTTCCAGGGTTTAACAAACTAATAAAATGAATGTTATTATTGTAGATGACGAAGCGACAGTAAGGAATACGATCAGATCGTTGCTCAATGAACATTTCCCCGGTATAAATATCCTTGCCGCTGCAGGAAACATTGAGGAAGGATATGAAGTGATCCGGCAGAATAAGCCCGATCTTGTATTCCTCGATATCGAACTTCCTGATGGTACAGGTTTTGATCTGCTGAAAAAATTCAGTCCCGTAACTTTCAAAGTGATCTTTGTCACAGGGCATCAGGAATATGCACTTGATGCAATAAAAGTGAGTGCCCTGGATTATGTGCTGAAACCCATTGATACAGATGAGCTGTGTAGGGCGGTGAAGAAAGCCATGGAAATAATAAATCAGGCCGATCAGCAACTCAAGCTCCAGGCTCTCAGTGAAAACCTCCAAAGCAGAAAAGTGCTGAAAAGGATCATCCTTCACACATCAGATCATCTTCAACTGGTATCAGTCAGCGAAATAATCCGGGCCGAAGCCGACAGTAATTACACCAGTTTCAGCATTTCCGGGGGAAAACGGATACTTGTCGCCCGGACAATAAAAGAATTTGAAAGCCTTTTGTCAGGCTCGGGAATGATAAGAGTACATCAGTCGCATCTGGTTAATTTAGACTTTATCGACAGGTTCGTTAAAAAAGACGGGGGTTATCTTATCCTGAAGGATGGTTCAAAAGTCCCTGTCTCTCCAAACCTGAAAAAGCAGGTTCTTCAGACGATTACAGAACACCTGTACGAGTAGCAAAGAGAGAAGAACCAAGGGTTAAGAGCCCTGTGCTCTGCTCCCACTGCTCTCCGCCCTTTACCCTATGCCCCTAGCCATTAGCCTTCCGCCAAACAGCCCCGATACTAATTCAAATCCACTGTTTACTCATTTGCTATTGAAAAATACTGTCTTCGTAGCTTAACTTAAGACTAAAACTTATTAGCTATGAAATATCCGTTTATTTATTTAATGATTCCTGCACTGCTGATACTGCTTTCTCCGGAAATTAAGTCACAGGTCAAGGTAGATGTAAAGGGTAAGGTTAACAACGAAGCTGATTACCGTGCCAACAGGGCTGCCGACAGGGCTATTGACGCCGGTTTCGACAAACTGGAAGAAGGAATAAAGGGTGTCTTTAAGAAGAAAGACAAAAAAGACAAATCAGCCACCGGCAAAAATACCAATGCTAAAAATAGAGATGTTGATGATACAGATGCTGAAGATACAGATGCTGAAGATACAGATGAAAGAACATCTGTATCAAAAAAGAAAGCAGATGAAAATAAAACAGACCAGAGTGCTGATCCGGTACTCTCCTGGAGCAAATATGACTTTGTGCCGGGCGATAAAGTGATCTTCGAAGACAATCTGACAGGCGAAAAGAACGGGGAGTTCCCGTCGCGGTGGGACCTTGAGGAAGGAACCGTAGAGTGTGCATCGCTGGACGGTGAAAATGTAATTATGTTCAGACGGTATGGATCTGCAATTATTCCTTATATGAAAAACCCGGAGTCAGACTATCTGCCTGATATTTTCACCATTGAGTTTGATGCTTTTATCCCTCACGACCATATCGAGGTATTGTTCTATGATGCCAAGAATCAGTCCTCTCCACATGCCAGCAATGAGAATTTATATGTTATGGGTGAAGGAATGGAACTGGGTTCTGCCGCAAGCAACCTTCCTGGTTATGCAAATCTCGAAAAGAGTTGGATGCATGTGTCAATAGCCTATACAAACGGAAAAATGAAGGCATATATCAATGAGACCAGACTGATCAATATCCCTAATCTCGGATTTAATCCTACCGGTATAACAATCCGTGCATTGCATGCAGGCGATGAATCTCATTACTTTATCAAAAATATAAGGATAGCCGAGGGGGGTGTCAGTTATTACGACCGCTTTCTGCAGGATGGAAAGATCGTTGCAAATGGTATCCGTTTCGATGTGAACAAGGCAACTCTTAAGCCTGAGTCAATGGGCATAATAAATGAAATAGCGGCTCTCATGAAACAACATCCCGAGATTAAATTCAGTATTGAGGGCCATACCGACAGCGACGGCGACGATGCTTTCAATCAGACACTCTCGGAACAACGTGCTGCAACCGTTGAAGCTGCCCTTAAGAAAATGGGAATAGCTTCGGATCGCCTGTCATCAAAAGGCTGGGGTGAAAGTAAACCGATAGACAATAATTCGACTCCTGAAGGAAAAGCCAATAACAGGAGGGTTGAATTCGTAAAAATCTGACAACCAACCAAACAACTGCATATGAAACCAGCTAACAATTTCAAATCATCGATTCTCCTTCCGGTGTTTCTTATTGTTTCATTGATAATACCGTCTTGTGAATCAATGAAAGAAGATCCTGCTTATGTTGCAACATGGGAATATAAAGACAAGATTTATTTGGGGGACCTTACCTTAAATACGACACGCACCCTTACCCTTACAAAAACATCATATACAGAAGTTTATGTTGTCCGGCGTGATAACTCAAGTATTGTTCTGAGTATCATCGGATTAAAAGGTGACATATCGGTCAAAGGCAACAAAATGACATTCACACTTATGGAACTGGGTGAATGCGTCAGGGATACAGAAGATAAATGTACATCCGCTGTAAAGTGGTATGGCCCGGAAACACAATTTTATAAAGACAATATCAAATTATTCAGTCAGACAATCGTGGCAGAATTTGAAGCTGATGAAAATTACCTCTGGCTTGTAAGGGATTTAAATGGTGATGGTGATACGGAGGATAACGGAGAAGAGATTGAGTTTAAACGGATATAAATAACTCCCTGTTATGAATACAGGAACATTAAGGAAGGGATTTCTTCTTATATCCCTGCAGGCATTAATATTTCCCTTGCTCATCGCTGCTGTTTCCTGACCTTACATCCGGTAAAGCGCTGAAATAGACAACAATGGCGGAAGTATACCAGCTGACTATCCCGGATGACTGCTTCTGATAATTTATAACGTGGAAATACTCTGATTATCTAGTTATATGAAAAGAATTACAATCCGCAAATTACTAAAAAGATGCCTGATATTGCTATTGGGTGTAATCTCATTATCCGGATCCGCACAGGAAGAATATTGTTGCTGGAGGACCATAATGTTCCCGCCTTTTAAGATGCCTAAAGAACAGGAAAGCGATGTTAGCGGGTTTATTGCTGGTGACTGGAATTCGCATATTCATGACTTAGGTGCTGCATATCTGGGTGAATGTCCTCTAACGATTGAAATTCTAAGTCACTCCGGGGTAAGAGACCTTAATGAAATGGTCGAAGGCATAACTGCCGTGACAACAGGCAAGCCAAAGCGGAATCCTTCAGAATATCAAGATCCGAAAATGAATGTTGATTACATCTGGAAGGGTATCCTTGAACTAACATATATTGAAAAAATAGTACCCGGCTCCATAGAACCTGCATATGAGGGAGGAACTGAATATATCCCGGGTTATGTTGAGGGTGGATGGAAATTCACCATTCAGTTATACGACGTCCAGCACGATGAGATAGTAAAAGAGGCACACACAACCTGGACAGGAACACCATTAGGATTTCAGAAAAATTTGAAGAATGAATATTTTGCCGGAAAAACAGATAAAATCCGGATTGAGATTCTGAAAGAGCTTTTTAACAGAGAATTCAAAGATCTGAAGAAAATCATCATCGACTACGAGAAAGCTCCAAAAAAAGCTGAATTTGAAAGCGAAGTAATTAAGGTCGAATCCGATAAAAGAAAAAGGATCACCTTCAAAGTTACGGATGAAAAGGGAGAAAAACCAAAGAAATGGCAAAGACTGGCTGTTAAAGTTGACCATGGCTCCCTGACAAACGGGACTAGGTGTTGTGATTTTAGCGAGGGGCCTAAGTTTTATTCTTTTTTGTGCGAAAACGGAAACGTGACTATTGAATATAAGGCACCTCCGGAAGAGGGATCAAGACTTGATCATATAACTGTATTTAATGGATGTATCACCCGTGATCCTGCTGTCATCCGAATGGAAATGGTTGATGAACGTGAAGAAATCGGATCAGTGGATATAGATATAAATCCGGTATATGAGACCCGCCTGATTGTAAAAGGCAGTTTTATCAACAATGCAAGTTACGGGCGTAATTTTAAAGTGGTAAACGGGTCTGA
>Ga0302242_1002384_pt1:5000-11924 | contig 11924 bp, 4 predicted proteins | sample AAG_UR_Lys_MG_FD_193510 | JGI IMG/M metagenome (GOLD analysis project Ga0302242, IMG submission 193510) | Enriched activated sludge microbial communities from anaerobic digester in WTTP, New Holstein, Wisconsin, United States - AAG_UR_Lys | ecosystem: Engineered > Bioreactor >... | reverse complement strand
CCAGGCCAGGCAACCGAAGGCTTCAAAAAATCTGCCTATTACAGGATGTTTCTGAAAGAAATGCTTCTTTTTAGCTTTTGCTGTGAGTTTTTGATCAGGAATGGGAGTATACATGTTTTAGTACCTCTCAAAGTTATAAAATTTTATTCTTTCTAATTATAATATATTTTTTGTTATTGTAAATGATAATTATAAATTTTTAATTAATTTTTCAGAAAATAGCAGGAGAGTGTACTGGAATCTTAGAATTTAAGTTATTTAGATAATTAATATTTTTGTTTAAGTATCAATTAGATTTATATAAATTAAAGTGATTATCTTTTTTATGAAAGGAGAGTAAAGTAAATGAGTGGTATGGTGTGGATAGCTCAACACAGGCTGGCAGTAGAAGTACCGGAAGGTCTGGGGGACGCTGTAATTGAAAGAATTGATAAAGATTATAAACCTCTCATATCAGATACTAAAAAGGCTTACTGGGAAAAGCTTGGACTGAAACTGGATAGGAATTTTGCTCCTATTTATTTGGACATGGAAGTCTATGAAACACTTTTCCCTGACAGAGATGTTCTTTTAGGAGGAGAAATTTTTATAAGAGATGATGGGGCATATCATTATTTGAAAATTCCTAACTGGGAAGAAGTGGAAATAGGTTGTATATCTCCTCAGGGAGCTAATATTGATGAGTACTGGAAATTTTGTGAATCTGTTTTACATATTATAAGTGAAATTACCAATAAGAAAGATCTTAAATGGGAACTGGTGACAGCAGTAAATCAGAATTTCTGGCAGGCAAGTAAAGCTATGGAGGAGGTTTCTCCTACTGAACTAGATTTTAAGGCCAGTATGGAATTGGAAAGTAGAGAAGCCCATGAATTGCTTAAAAAAATAAGAGATGTAAATAATATTTTATTAAATAAGCTTATGGATGTAGAAAACAGGGAAGATGTGCAGAAACTTGTACAGAAATTTGAGGGTATGGGACTTATTATTAAGGATTTCGTTGTTTTCTGTAAACAGCATGGACAGCAGATTTTTCGGGTTAATTCTAAATCTGCTATAGAAGAAGCTTCAGATAGAGGCTTCTGCTGTTTTCTCTGCGGTAAGGCCATTTCAGATGAACGAATAGATGAACTTATAACCTGTTCTGACTTTGGTAAGACCCTTATGGACAGAAATTATTGGATGCCAGTGAGATTAATACAGGCTTTACAGAAACTGGGCATTAAGCCCACACAATATTTTATTGACTTTGGTGATAAAGATGAGGATATAGATTTATTCCTGGTTCATAATAATCGTTTGATGATGTTTGAAATGACTGATAAGAAGTTTTCTTTAAAGCATGCTTTTCTTTTCAGCGCTAAAAATGCAACATTTGATGTAGATACAGCTATTTTAATTTCTACGGAGAAAGTTCCTGTTCTTATGCAACAACATCTTCAGCAGGTTAATCAGGATACTGATCTAAAGTTTATAGAGGGTTTTCATGGACTTGATGAGAGAATAGAGGGAATATTAATTGAAAAGCAAAGAGAAAGTATTGTAAACATAGTAGAAGATTTTGTATGTCTTACTTCTGTAAATCTTCAGGGGCTTTTACTGAAAAGTATTAATCCCAATTATAAAGATATTGAAATAGAAAAAAAGCCTGATATAGTCCATGAGGATTATGACGAAGAAGAACCAAAGAAAAAGAAAAAGAAGAAGAAGAAGAAGAAAGAGAAAGAGTCATTAGAAGAGGGAATTAAAGAAAACGCGTAAAATATCATTTTAAATGAAAGCCAATAACCACAGGTTATTGGCTATTGATTCGGCTTGTTGTTAAGAAGTGAGAAGTGAGAAGTGAAAAGATTAAATAAGTTACTATAATGTTTATGATAACCTATATTTCACCTTTCACTTTTTACCATTTTTAGGAGGCTTTCTTTATGATAAAAAGTAAAATAGAGGAAATTATAGTAAAAGCACTTGGTGAAATAGGAGTTATAGATTATCCTGTCAGGATTGACCTGACTCCTGAAGATCGTAAGGGTGATTTTACTTTTAATTGTTTCCCTCTTGCCAGAATATTGAAAAAAAATCCACAGATTATTAGTTCTGAACTTTTAACAAAACTACAAAGAGAAGAATTATTTGAAGAATTAGAATCTGTACAGGGATATTTAAATATTACAGTTAAAAGAAAAGAGCTGTTTTCTGAAGTAATTGAAGATATTCTTTCTAAAGGGTTAAATTATGGTACGAGCAGTATGTATAATGGTATGAGTGCTATGGTGGAATATTCTTCTCCAAATACTAATAAACCACAACATCTCGGCCATATAAGAAATAATGTTCTCGGAATGGCTCTTTCCAATGTTTTAGAAAATGCTGGATATACAGTAATAAGAACCAATCTTATAAATGATAGAGGTATTCATATATGTAAATCTATGCTGGCCTATAAAAAATGGGGAGAGAATAAGAAACCGGATATTAAAGGAGATCATTTTGTAGGACAGTACTATGTTCTTTTTGAAAAGAAATATGATGAAGAATACAGGGAATGGCAGGAGCTAAATCCTGACCTTAATATCAGTAAAGAAGAATTTTTTAAAATCTCCACCCTGGGACAGGAAGCTCAACGCCTTTTGCAACTCTGGGAAGAGGGAGATAAGGAAACAATGGTTTTATGGAGTAAGATGAATAAATGGGTTATAGATGGCTTTATGGAAACCTATGAAAAACTGGGTTGCAGGTTTGATAAGATATATCTGGAAAGTGATACCTATAAGTCAGGAAAGAAAATAGTTCAGGATGCTCTTTTGAAGGGATACGTCTATAAAGAAAAAGATGGTGCTATAAAGATAGATCTTTCTGAACTCGGTCATAAAGTTCTTCTTCGTTCTGATGGAACATCTGTTTATATGACACAGGATATTGGCACCACCGTCCTTAAGCATGAGGATTATAAGACAGATCTGCAGTTTTTTGTTGTTGGTGACGAACAGAATTTCCATTTTAGATTACTTTTTACTATACTTGAAATACTTGATTATAAATGGGCAAAAGGTTGTCATCATTATTCTTATGGTATGATAAATCTGCCTGAAGGAAAAATGAAATCACGGGAAGGTACTGTTGTGGATGCTGATGATCTTATAAATGAGTTACAGAAGATGGTTATATATATTATGTCTAAAAGGAATATCTCTGGAGGTATTGATGCCAAGGCATTAAAGCTCGCTGTGGGAGCAATTAAATTTATGATTCTTAAGATTAATCCCACGAGTACTATGATATTTAACCCGGGCGAGGCTATTTCTTTTGAAGGTGATACGGGACCTTATCTTAACTATGTTTATGTCAGATGTGAACATATACTGAATAAAGCAGATATCAAGAATTTTGATGGAATAGATTATTCTAAATCTGTTACTTCTGAAGAAATTGCTCTGGTAAAACATCTGGCATGTTTCCCTGGTTTATGTCTTTCTGTAGCAGCTGATTATAACTTATCTTCCATAGCCAGTTATTTATTGAGTTTAGCAAAGAAATTTCATAAATTTTATCATCTTCATGACGTGTTACATCAGGATGATTCAGCACTTAAACTCTTTAGGTTAGCTATTGTCAGGTGTGTCAGAGATACTATTAATAAAGGATTGAAGCTACTTTCCATAGATGTAGTGGAAGAGATGTAGGAAATAGCTATCAGCATTTCAGCTGTCAGCTTTTGGATAGTTTTTCATAAAATATCTTTGTAGTTATATATATAAACTGGCGCAAAATGACTATATAGATAATTACAAATGACTGCTGATAGCAAAAAAAATCTCTTGACAATTATTTCTTTGTATGATATATTCTTTTAGTTGAAAGTTGGTTAATATTTATGTATTGACATTTCAGTCTTTGCATGTTATAATGCAGAGTTGGGGTAAATAGTTGGACCTTGAAAACTAAATAGCATATACCAGCCAGATTTTTCAAAAGGAATCTGAGAAGGGTTCTCTGTCAGAGATGAATGAAAAGCAACTCTCTAATAAAGAGTAAAGATATTTTTATGGAGAGTTTGATCCTGGCTCAGAACTAACGCTGGCGGCGTGCCTAACACATGCAAGTCGAGCGGGAGAGAGGAGCAATCCTCAATCTAGCGGCAGACGGGTGAGTAACACGTAAATAACCTTCCCTATCACTGGGGATAAGCTTTCGAAAGGAAGTCTAATACCGAATAAGTCTACTGTATGATGGTATGGTAGATAAAAGGCTTTCGGGCTGTGATAGGAGGGGTTTGCGTCCCATTAGCTAGTTGGCAGGGTAAGGGCCTACCAAGGCGACGATGGGTAGCTGGTCTGAGAGGATGATCAGCCACACTGGAACTGAGACACGGTCCAGACTCCTACGGGAGGCAGCAGTGAGGAATATTGCGCAATGGCCGAAAGGCTGACGCAGCGACGCCGCGTGGGGGACGAAGGCCTTCGGGTCGTAAACCTCTGTCAGTGGGGAAGAAGAAAGTGACTGTACCCACAGAGGAAGCCCCGGCTAACTACGTGCCAGCAGCCGCGGTAAGACGTAGGGGGCAAGCGTTGTTCGGAATTACTGGGCGTAAAGAGCTCGTAGGCTGGAAATTAAGTCTTGCAATAAAGTCCGCGGCTCAACTGCGGAAAATTGTAAGATACTGTTTTTCTTGAGAACAGGAGAGGGGAGTGGAATTCCTAGTGTAGCGGTGAAATGCGTAGATATTAGGAGGAACACCAGTGGCGAAGGCGGCTCTCTAGCCTGTTTCTGACGCTGAGGAGCGAAAGCTGGGGGAGCGAACGGGATTAGATACCCCGGTAGTCCCAGCTGTAAACGATGGACACTAGGTGTAGGAGGTATCGACCCCTTCTGTGCCGTAGTTAACACAATAAGTGTCCCGCCTGGGGAGTACGGCCGCAAGGCTAAAACTCAAAGGAATTGACGGGGGCCCGCACAAGCGGTGGAGCATGTGGTTTAATTCGACGCAACGCGAAGAACCTTACCTGGACTTGACATCCCTTGACGGTCTATGAAAGTAGATTTTCTTTGTAGCAATACGAAGACAAGGAGACAGGTGCTGCATGGCTGTCGTCAGCTCGTGTCGTGAGATGTTGGGTTAAGTCCCGCAACGAGCGCAACCCTTGTCCCTAGTTACCATCATCAAGTTGGGGACTCTAGGGAGACTGCCGGTAAGAAGCCGGAGGAAGGTGGGGATGACGTCAAGTCAGCATGGCCCTTACGTCCAGGGCGACACACGTGCTACAATGGGCTGTACAGAGGGTAGCAAGACAGTGATGTGGAGCCAATCCCTAAAGCAGCCCTCAGTTCGGATCGGAGGCTGCAACCCGCCTCTGTGAAGCCGGAATCGCTAGTAACCGCAGATCAGCCATGCTGCGGTGAATACGTTCCCGGGCCTTGTACACACCGCCCGTCACGTCACCCGAGTCTGTTGCACCCGAAGTTGTTGTTCTAACCTGCAAAGGAAGAAGATACCTAAGGTGTGGCCGGTAAGGGGGACGAAGTCGTAACAAGGTAGCCGTATCGGAAGGTGCGGCTGGATCACCTCCTTTCTAAGGAGTATATGTAGGGGTCAGGTAACCTGACCCTATATGAGGGGTCAGGTAACCTGACCCGTACGGAATATTCCAGGTCGGTAGAGCCCTGTTGTATATGCTGTTTAGTTTTGAGGGTCCAGGTAGACCCTTTTTAAGGTACATTGAAAATTGAATAGAGTCACGAAGATATTTGTGCTGAGTGAAGTGTTGAATTAAGCTAGAAAGGGCACAGGGTGGATGCCTTGGCGTCAGTAGTCGATGAAGGACGTGGCAGACTGCGAAAAGTTCCGGGTAGCTGTCAACGAGCATTGATCCGGAAATATCCGAATGGGGCAACCTGGCCTGTAGGAGACAGGTCATTCTGTGGTGAATAAATAGCCACAGAAGGAGAAGTGAGGGAAGTGAAACATCTCAGTACCTCGACGAAAGGAAATCAACCGAGACTCCCTTAGTAGTGGCGAGCGAAAGGGGAATAGCCCAAACCTTTAAGATGATATAGCGAGCAGGCGATGTCTTAAGGGTGTTGAAGGGTAACTATGTCTGACCCTGCTTGGTCGGAGCGAAGTAAGAAAACCTGTATTTAGCCGAGAAGTTCTGGAAAGTTCTACCATAGAGTGTGATAGTCACGTAGGTAAAAGATATGGGTCTTCGTTATAGTTATACCTGAGTAGTACGGGGCACGTGAAACCCTGTATGAAACCGGGTGGACCATCATCCAAGGCTAAGTACGTCTGACGACCGATAGTGAAGAGTACCGTGAGGGAAAGGTGAAAAGAACCCCTGGCGGGGAGTGAAATAGAATCTGAAACCCTGTGCTTACAAACCGTTGAAGAGCTATAGTATGATTTTTCGGAAGAATACGAGGCTTAACAGCGTACTTTTTGTAGAACGGACCGGCGAGTTAATATATCAGGCAAGGTTAAGGTGGTAGTAACCGAAGCCGTAGCGAAAGCGAGTCTGAAAAGGGCGTCTAAGTCTGATGTATTAGACCCGAAGCCAGGTGATCTATCCATGTCCAGGGTGAAGCGTGTGTAAGAGCACGTGGAGGCCCGAACCAATCGTTGTTGCAAAAGCGTTGGATGAGATGTGGATGGGAGTGAAAAGCTAATCGAACCTGGTAATAGCTGGTTCTCCCCGAAATAGCTTTAGGGCTAGCCTCGGTTAAGATGTATGATGGAGGTAGAGCACTGACAGGGCTAGGGGCCTTACCAGGTTACCAACCCCTATCAAACTCCGAATGCCGTCATATGTAATCCGGGAGTCAGAATATGAGGGATAAGCTTCATATTCAAGAGGGAAAAAGCCCAGACCGTCAGCTAAGGTCCCAAAATACAGTCTAAGTGGTAAAGGAAGTAAGGTGACACAAACA
>Ga0302242_1002384_pt1:0-2500 | contig 11924 bp, 4 predicted proteins | sample AAG_UR_Lys_MG_FD_193510 | JGI IMG/M metagenome (GOLD analysis project Ga0302242, IMG submission 193510) | Enriched activated sludge microbial communities from anaerobic digester in WTTP, New Holstein, Wisconsin, United States - AAG_UR_Lys | ecosystem: Engineered > Bioreactor > Anaerobic >... | reverse complement strand
AGAAGAAAAAACTACACAAAAGATACCAAATAAAACAACACCTGTGGAAACTCCAAAAGACACCACTTCAGATAAAGCCAGTCCACAGGGAAAAAAGCCTGATATCTCTGAAAAAAAAGCTACAGAAACGCCGCAATTAAAAAGTAGAAAACCTTCTATTGAATATGATAAATATGATAAACAGGTTCTCACTTTAAAAAATCTCGGGTACAGTGAGCAACAAATTATTGATAATCTTCTGAGACTTAATCCTGAATTACATGAAAATAAACATATTGCAGCACAGTCTGTAGGTAAATATTTTGAACGCAAAGAATTTATTCCCGAAAGTGCCGCTCCAGTAATGATGGGAGGTATAGAATTGACAGAAGAACTAAAAGAATTTATAGAATCAGTATTACGAAAACAATTGGATGCCTTCAGAAATATAATAAAAGAAGAAAGAGATAGAAGGTTATCCTTTACTGAAGCACTGAGTATCAAAACTCTTGAGTGGGGACCTATATTACTTCTTATTACTCTTATATTCAGTTTATCTTTCCTCTTTTATAAAGGTGGACTTGCCTGTCTGGGGTGTATCTTTTATGGCCCCCCGGTTATGTCACAGATAATACCTTTCTCTCTTGTCTTTTTGCTTTTTATTATAATACTTGCCATAACTTTCCTGAAAGAATATATTTATGATGAAAAAGTACTGGATAAATTTAAGGTTTTAATTTATTTAATACTATTTCCTTTTATTCTTTCCATTCAGATTATGGCTTATGAAAGATACACAAATGAAAAAAATTGGCAGGATTTTACAGGTATAAATAATAAAGAATATTTCTTAAAAAAATGGTATGAGACAGACTACAGAGAGAGAGTTGTTTTCATAGATAGATTAGGTGGCTTTATAACATCAAAAGATATAAATTACAATGAATTAATTAAAATTACAAAACCACTAATTTACCTGGAAATTGATCTCTTTGAAGATGCTAAATATCTGCCTGATTTAAAACAAATTGCTCTATATGAGGGGATTTTACTCTATGATTCTTACTCATCTAATAAAGATACAGCCCTTGAAAAATTAAAGGAACTTCTGGCTAAAGAGAACAGCATTATTGAAGGAATGAAAACCAGACTTTCTATTCTAAAAAATTCTGACAAAAAAAATGGACTTCAATCTAAATGTAGATTTCATTCTCCCGAGTGTGTTCTTAATATAATGAAAATGAAGGAAAAAGAAAAGGAAATAATTATAAATCGTATTACAGGAAAATTCAGTCAGTAATGGTTTTAACTAAGTACCTCATAACAGGATCATAGATTTTGCGTAAGAGACCGGACAGGGACAGGCCTGTGAGATAGACACTAACTTACCTGTTGCCGTACTAAGGAATAAAAATTAATTAACTATCTCATTTAAATCTCGTAAAGCGTAATGCGTAAAGCGTGATGCGTGGAAAGACGCATTACATATCACGCATCACGCATCACGAAAGTCGCGACAGTTATTTTGAACTCATTCCTAAGTATTTTCCGAAAGCAATTTCAGCACTGTATTTGCCACAGGCATATGAGGATCAAGAGATAATGCTCTCTGACAGTAAATATAAGAAGATTCTCTATTACCTGCAAGATAAAGCAAATAAGACAGAATTCCAAGAGCTATCTTATTTTCTCCTTCTTTTGATAAAACCTCTAATATCATATCAGATGAATCCTTTATTCGATTTTCCTGAAGGTATAGAAGAGATAGGTGTATTTTTATATCTATATTATGGTGATCTTTTTTAAGAGCAAATTCTGCAGAATTTATTGCCCGGGATATTTCGCCTCTAAAATAATAGATCTGACTGAGTTGAAAATGAGACTTCCAGTGATTGGGATCCAGTAAAAGTGCTTCTAAAAGATAAATTTCTGCATTTTCTTTATTTCCCTGGAAATACAGATCATAACCCATCTGATAAAGGGCTTCAACTTTTTCTTTTACTGTTTCAGATTTATATATATTATATGAATTTCTTAATTCCAGAAACTCTTTTGCCAGTGGAACTATATTATAAAAATTTTTTACTGAATAGGTTATAGAGTACCTGTGAAAAGGGCAGAATAAAAACTCCGGTACAGGAGAATAAAAACCAAAAAATCTACAGGAATAGGGTCTGAAAGTATATATGGAACATCCCATTTTATCACTATCATATAAAGGACATCCCTCATAGATCAATTTTCCGTAAAGATTTCTTTTCTTTCGAATATAATCTTTAAATATTTTTCCTGAGTCTCCTCTTCCCTCTTCATTTAATTTCATCTCTATATAATCATACTCTATCTGACTGACTCCGTGAATAAGAAAATAAGTACAGCAAAAACGACAGGGAGAACAGAGATTTTTCCCTCCTCTATCAAGGAGTCGAGCAGCTTTAGAATAAATCTCTTCAAGTCTTGCAAAAAAATCAGTCATATAAGGTGTGATGTGTGATACATGAAGTTTAAAGTACAACCCTTC
>Ga0302242_1002383_pt1 | contig 11925 bp, 6 predicted proteins | sample AAG_UR_Lys_MG_FD_193510 | JGI IMG/M metagenome (GOLD analysis project Ga0302242, IMG submission 193510) | Enriched activated sludge microbial communities from anaerobic digester in WTTP, New Holstein, Wisconsin, United States - AAG_UR_Lys | ecosystem: Engineered > Bioreactor > Anaerobic >... | reverse complement strand
GAAGGCCTTGCGTCAGCCGATCTTTCGGGAACAGCATCCCCTGGTCGCGGAACAGGCGGCGCGGGAAGGCTGGACGCACCTCCAGTTCCTGGGGGAACTGGCGACCAAGGAATGCCAAGCCCGACACCAGAATCGGATCGAACGTTTGATGCGGAACTCGAACTTGTTGGTGGGAAAGACCTGGGAACAATTCCGCTGGTCGCGTCTTCCGTTGCACGTGAGACAGCAATTCGAGACCCTTCGCAGCGGCGGGTTCTTGGACCGTCAGGACAATGTGCTGATCTTCGGGAGGCCCGGTTCCGGGAAGACCAACCTGCTTTGTGCCTTGGGCGACCAACTAGTCCGGCAGGGCCGCTCGGTCTGCTTCACCACCTGCCAACTGTTGGTCCAGGAACTGCTGCGAGCCAAGCGGGATCTGCGCCTGGAGCGGCTCATCAAGGCACTCCACAAGTACGAAGCGTTGATCATCGACGACCTGGGCTATGTCCAGCAGAGCCGCGAGGAGATGGAGGTCTTGTTCACGCTGTTGGCCGAGCGGTACGAACGCGGGAGTGTGCTCCTCAGCAGCAACCTGCCGTTCTCGAAATGGGAGCAAATCTTCAAAGACCCCATGACGACGGCCGCCGCGATCGATCGCTTGATCCATCACTCCGTGATCATCGAGCTGAACCTCCAGAGCTATCGACTCGAAGAGGCGCAGCAGAAGAAGAACGCCCAAGCCGCTTCCCACGACTCACAGCCTGGTTCCGAAGAATCATGAATTCCGACTTTCCCACGGGCCGTCTAATTGTCGCTAAAGGGCACTGCTAATTGACGCCGAACATCCTCAGAGCGTCACTCGCGGACTTTTCTTGCTAGGCGGTGGACGCATGCGGCAATCCGGTCTTCGACATCGCCGGACCAGCGGAAGGCGGGGCGGCCGTATTCGTACAGGCTGGAACCGCCTTCGTAGCCGCCTTCTTCCCACACCCGCCGCGAGGGGATGTAGGCGATCTGGTCGTCGGCGTAGCCGCAAACCCAAGTGCGCGGGCCGAACTCGCGTTTGAAACGCAACGCATAGTCCACGACCGCCTCCGCTCCCATGCCGATCACGAGCAACTCCTCGCCCAGCCGCCAAGCGTGGATGGGATACGGATACGCGGACTCGAACTTCTTTCCGGCATCCAGTTCCTTCAGCAGTCGAGCGGCCCAGCGGGCTCGGAGGGCGTTCGTGTCTTTGAGCAGACCGGTCAGTTCCTCGCGCGAGACGACGGACAAGTACGGAAGATCGATCATCTCGAACGCGGTCCGCAAGCCCGGAGAGACCGGTTTCAGCGGTTGCTTCAGAACCTCCTCGACGGCGGCCGCCAGCATCTGGCCGTAGCGCTGGCACAACTCGAGGCTGCGGCGCGGTATCGGATTCTGGTCCCCGCCACACGTGTTGACGAACATCGCGGTCGTGCCCGGATGGTTCCGCTCGATTTCCAGCTGGGCGAAGCCCGGATAGTCGCCGCACCACGTGAAGAAGCTGAGCGTCGTCGGATGGCAGGCGTAGCCGAAGAGGACCGCCGAGAGCGTTCCGTCCGGCCGGGTCACGGTCAGCACGGGCACGGCATGGTCGACCACCCCCTTGAGCGGCAAGCCTTTGGCCAGCAACTCCGGCACCTCGGCTTCGCGATTGTCGCGGCGATTGACGGCAAAGGTCGTCTTTCCCTCGCCGATCTGGAGCCTGGCGGGCGCGAGCTGCGCGAGCGCCTCACCGACCATCGCGACGCACTTGGTCACCATCAGGCCGGTGTATTCCTTCACCAACTCGACCTGTTCCGCATCGACGGGATAGTAGTCCACCAGATCGTCCCCCAACCGCGGCCCGCAGTGGTTGTGCGAAAAGGTGAACATCACGTCTTGCCGTTCGAGTTGGAATTGCTTCCGAAGCTGCTCGAACACCAGATCGCTCATCGACTTCGGGACGCCTTCGAAGTCGCTGGTGATCAGGACAACGCGGCGCCCCTGATCATCTTCGAGTGCCAACGCCTTCATCCACAGTTCGTGTAACTTGCCGTCCGGCGCGCGTTTGCTCCCGTAGCCCGCCAACCACACAGGTTTCTCCGGCGTGATGATTGCCTTGGCGATACCCGCCTTCCAATTCGCCGCTTCCGCCTGAACGTGGTGGGACAAGCCGGCCAAGATGACAATCAGGGTACACAAGCACCAGCGGTGAAGCCGGCATGAACAGACAAACAGCACGTGCTGGAAGAGTGGCAATCGCATGTGTTCTGTCCTCTCTCTTTTGGCAAGCGGTGTGGCGTAAGCCCACCGGTGGATGCTCCCGGCGGGCCATTTTTCTCCCGGCGGACAACTTAGCATCGTTTGAGAAATAACTGCCCAATGTTTATTGCTGATCATCCCACGGAGTGTGATGGCTACTTCTACGAGGCGACAGTTATTTTTCGAACGATGCTAACCGGCGGGCTCACGCCCGCCATTCGCCTTTCGCGTCACTTCGGTTCGCAGCGTCGAGATTGTTTTAACCTGGATCTTGCCGCCCGCATAGGGCACTTCGGTCAAGAGCGTTTGCGTCAGGTTTGATTCGGCGAGAAATCCCGCCGCGGCGTCGAACAGGTAGACGCCTTCCAGTTGCTGGTGCGGGAGTTTGTCGGCAGTTGCGGGCGATGCGGGATCGCCGGCCGGTTTCACCTCCGTCGCGACGCCAATCCTTTCCAGCACGCGGTCCCCGTCGCGCGTCGCGCCTTCGTACGTGAACTCGGCCGTCGCGACGATCTTGCCCAGCGGGGTCTGTATCTCGCGCGTGCCGCTCCACTGGTCCCCGACGTTGACCGGCGCCTCCGGCAGTGTGCCTAACGCTTGCTGCAGGGTCTGGCTCATGCCTTCCTTGGTCAGCAAAGCCTTCCAGCCGGCCAGCGCGGGCAGGCTGCCCAGCAGACTTTCCATCTCGGCGGAACGCTGCACGTCAAGGATTTCGCCCCGCGGCGACAAGCTTAGGCCGATCCTGATGCGCAGCAGCGTGCGCACGGCGTCGGCGATCGCCTTGCCGTCCGCGGCCGGTTCTTCGCGGGAGGCGGAATCGCAGGCACTGGACTTGCCGTCCGGCGAGACGGTCTTCAACCACAGCCGCGTGAACGCTTGCGTCAGCCTCATGGTTCCGTTCGCGTCCCCACGTTCGACGGTCCATTGGAGATCGAATCCCGATTCGATCTGCACCGACGTGACGGCGTCTTTGACCGTGGTCTGGGTGCGCGTCGCCTGGGTCAGCCGGACGTTCATCCGAGTTCCGGGCGCCAGACGCCAGCGCAGCGGAGTCTCCGCCGCCGCGGACGGCGCGCTGGCGCATCCCAGCACGACGGCCAACACAAGGCAGACGCCTGACGCGGCTTGACGGCCGCAACCAAATCCGAATCTGGAAGTCCGAAATCCGAAAGAAATTCGAAAACAGGAATCGGAATGTCCCAAGCCGCGTTGACGAGTTCGGGCAAGCGGACGAAAAGAACCTATCAGGACATGGGAGGCCTGCGGCCGGTGGTTTCGGCGAGGTCGGGAGACCTGCGCCGAACGCTGTTGGGCGGCTTTGTCTTGGGCCTTCGAGATTCGAATTTGGGGTTTGTTTCGGATTTCGTGCTTCGGATTTCGTGCTTTCGAGATGCGCGTACGGTTCCGTCGAGCCCTGCTGCGTGACGGGCCTGTCAGTACGGTTGTCACGATCGGTGTCAACGTGCATGATAAGGGCATGGGTTGGCTGTCCTCCTTCCTTTCATCGCTGCCGTTCGCCAATGCCGCCATGTTGTTGTGGGGGCTGGCAGCGAGTCTGCCGATTATTATCCATCTGCTCAGTCGGCGGAAGTATCGCGAGACGGCTTGGGCGGCGATGGAATTCCTGTTGGCCGCGGTCCGCAAGAATGCCCGGCGGATTCGCATCGAGCAGTTGATCCTGCTGTTGGTCCGCGTGGCGATTCTGGTGCTGCTGGCGGTGGCCTTGGCCGACCCGGTGTTTTCGCTGTTTTCCTCGCTGGGCGCTGTTCTGGGCACGGGCGGACGGACGCATTACCTGCTGGTTTTGGACGTCTCCTACTCGATGGACTACCGGACCGGCGACAAAAGCCGGTTGGACCACGCCAAAGAACTGGCCGCGCAGCTCGTTCGCGACAGCCGTCAAGGGGACGGTTTTACGCTGGTGCTGATGGGCGATCCGCCGCAGGTGGCGATCTCGGATCCCGCTTTCGATCCGCGAGACGTGGTGGACGAAATCGAGAGCGTGCGCGTACGGCACGGCGGCGCCAATCTGCCGATGACGCTGGCGGAAATCGAAAACGTGCTGCAGGAAGTCGCGCGGCGGCAGACGCGGTTGACGGCGACCACGGTCTGTTTTTTCACCGATCTGGGACGGACCACCTGGGAGGATGCGGCGGCTCCGAATTGCCGCAGCCGCATCGGCCGCCTGGGCGAAATGGCATCGTTGGCGTTGTTCGACGTCGGGCAAGCCGACGCTGCCAACGCGGCGCTCACCGCCTTCGAGTTACGAGAGCCCCTGGTCACGGCGGGGCGCGAAGTGACGTTCGAGGCCGAGGTGCAGGCGTTCGGCACGCGCGAGCAAATCGGCCGGCGGATCGTGCTGCTGGTCGACGGCCAGCAGGTGCGCGCCGAGAGCATCGAGATTCCGTCCAGCGGCCGGGCGACGGTCGCCTTGACGCACACGTTCGACGCACCGGGCGAGCACCAGTTGGAGGCCCGTTTGGGCGACGACGCCTTGCCCCTGGACAATCATCGCTGGTTGAGCGTCCCGGTGCGGGAGTCCGTCGAGGTGCTGTGCGTCGAGGGACGCGAGGGGGCCGCGCGCCATCTGGCCTACGCGCTGGAGCCCAGCCGCGCGTCGACGCCGCGCGTGCGGCCGCTGGTCCGCCTGGAGAATGCGCTGCTGGAGCAGGACCTCAGCCGGTTTGACTGCGTGGTCCTGTGCAACGTGGGGAGATTCAGCCGCGAGGAAGCGGCGGCGCTGTACGATTACGTCAGCAGCGGCGGCGGATTGCTGGTGACGCTCGGCGACCTGGTCCAGCCGGAGAGCTACAACGAGCAGTTGGGCGGTGAAGCGTCTGGCCGGCGGGTGCTGCCGGCACGTCTGGAACGAGTCGCCTCCGTGGGGAACTACTTCTTTGCACCCCGGGATTATCGGCACCCGATCGTCGCTGCGTTTGCCGGCCACGAGCGCAGCGGACTGCTGACGACGCCGGTCTGGAAGTACGTGCAGGTCAAGCCTTACGATTCCGCCGCGGCCCGCGTCGCGCTGGCCTTTGACAACGCCGATCCGGCGATCATCGAGCAGGGCGTGGGGTGGGGCCGAGCGATTCTGCTGACCACGGCCGTCAGCCCCGATTCCGTCGACCGCGCGACGAATCCCCCGACGCCTTGGACGGCGCTGACCACCTGGCCCAGTTTTCCGCCGCTGGTGCAAGAGATGCTGGCTTTTGCGGTTCGCGGCCGATTCGAAACCCGCAACGTGCTGGTCGGAGAGCCGTTGGAGGGTTCGCTGCTGGGCGCGACGCCCAGTGCGCCGTTGACGGTTCGGACGCCGGGCGGCGAGACCGAGCGGGTCCCGTTGCAGCACGCCCGCGAGATCAGCACGTGGTCGTTCGGCGGCACGACGGCCAGCGGCGTGTACGCGGTCGAACTCGGCCCGCCCGTGGACCAGGTGCAGCGGTTTGCGGTGAATGTCAACGCGCGGGAAAGCGATCTGGAGCGGCTCGATCGCGAGCTGCTGCCGGGCCGGTTCGACCCGGAGTTTCACGTGGACAATGCGGGCGGCGGATTGCCGTCGACGAAGCCTGCCCAGTACTTTCGTTACTTTTTGGGGCTCGTCCTGGTGCTGTTGCTCACCGAGACGGCCCTGGCCTGGTATTTTGGAAACGCGTCTGCATGATGGAATCCCTGGTTCAAGTCTGGAACGATCTGCAAGACTTTGCGCTGGCCAAAGGCGTGCCCGGCACGGAGGTCACGCGTTCGCATTCTTGGCCGTGGGGACCGGCCGCGGCGATCGTGCTCGTGACCGCGGCCGCCGCCTTCGTGATTTGGGTCTACGCCCGCGAGCAGGGCCGCGCCGGGCCGTGGAAGAAGGCCGTCTTGGCCGCCCATCGAATCCTGTTGATCGTGCTCGTCGTGTTCCTGCTGTACGGCTGGATGCTGCACCGGCATCGCACCGACCTGCCCGATTTGGTGCTGTTGATCGACGATTCCAGCAGCATGGCGAGGGTCGACGAGGTCAGCGATGCAAAGCAGCGGGCGGAACTCGCACGGCGCGTCACGTCCGCCGGCGGCGCCGACTCGACGCGTTTGGATCTGGCCAAGATGCTGCTGCTGGAACGCGACGCCGACCTGCTGCGGCAGCTGCAGCAACGGTACCGGCTGAAAGTCTACCGCGCCGGCAGTTCGGCCCGGAACCTGTCCGGCGGCACGGCCGACGCGAAGAGCGGGGAAAGCCGTTCTGCCGCTTGGGTCCAGGGCCTTCGCGGTCTGGCGGCCAGCGAGCCCGCCAGTCGTCTGGGCAAGTGCCTTCAGGATGTGCTCGCCGTGCAGCGCGGCCGTCCCACGGCGGCCGTGATCTTCTTCACGGACGGCGTAACCACGGAAGGCAAGACGATCGCGGAGGCCGCCGGCGACGCGCGTCGCAAAGCCGTGCCGCTGTTCTTGGTCGGCCTGGGCAACAGTCGGCCGCCCCGCGACGTGCGGCTGGCCGATCTGCTGGTGGACGACGTGGTCTTCGTGGGCGATCTCGTCCACTTCGACTTCAAGGTGTTCGCCACCGGTTACGCGGGTCAGCGAGCGACGGTGCGTTTGACGATCAAGGGGGAGGAAGGCGGATCGCTCGCCGAGCAACCGATCACGCTCGCCCAGGATGGTGTGCCGCAAAGTGTCCGTTTGTCGCACCGCCCGGAGAAAAAGGGCGATTTCGAGTTCGTCATCGAGGTGGAGCCCTTGTCAGGGGAAGCCGATGCCGAAAACAATCGCCAGACGCGGGTCGTCAAAGTCCGCGACGATGCCCTCCGCGTGCTGTACGTGCAAGCCTATCCCAGCTACGACTTCCGTTACTTGAAGACGGTGCTCGGCCGCGGCCTGAAGCCGGACTCGAAAGACAAGGCCGTGGAGTTGACCACGGTCTTGCAGGACGCCGACCTGGAGTACACCGAGCAAGACGAGACGGCCGCGCGGGTGTTCCCGGTCAACCGCGAGGAATTGTTCGCCTTCGACGTGCTGATCTTCGGCGACGTCAATCCGTCGTTCCTCAGCCGTTCGATCATGGAGAACATCGTCGCTTTTGTCGAGCAGCGCGGCGGCGGGCTGGTGGTGCTGGCCGGGCCGCGTCATACGCCATTGGCCTACCGCGACACGCCGCTGGCCGCGCTGCTGCCCGTAAACCTGGACACGGCTGCCGTGCCGATGCCGGGGGCCGTCTTGGACCAGGGATTCGCGCCGCAGCCGACGCGGTTGGGCATCACGAGTCCCCAGATGCAGTTGGCCGACTCGTTGCCCGCCAGTCTCGCGGTGTGGCGGGAGATGCCCGATTGGTATTGGTCGTTGACGGCGCCCGACTTGCGGCCCGGGGCCCGCGTCCTGGCGTCGGATCCTTCGCGTCTGGGCTCCGGAGGCGAGCATCTCCCGCTGATCTCGATGCAATTCGTGGGCGCCGGCAAGGTGATCTTCCACGCGACGGACGAGACCTATCGCTGGGCGCGGCATTCCGGCGGGGAAGGCTACTACGCGCGGTATTGGATCCAGACGCTGCGCTACCTCAGCCGGGCCAAACTCCTCGAAGGCGGCCGGTTGGCGGAGCTTACGGCCGACCGCAGCGAATACCGCCGAGGTGAGACGGTCCGGTTGCGAGCGCGATTCTTCGACGACCGGCTGGCCCCCTCCAGCGATGACGGCGTCACGGTGCTGCTGGAATCGGATGGCAGCAAACGGCGGCAACTGACACTGCACCGCGACGCCGTCAATCGAGGCGTGTTCGAATGCCTGGCGGGCAATTTGCCGGACGGCAAGTACCGGGCCTGGATCGCCACGCCGGCGCTCAACGGTCAGCCGCCGTCGCAGCGGTTTACCGTGGTGGCGCCGCCGGGCGAACAGGCCCGATTGGAGATGGACGCCGCCGATCTGCGGGCGGCGGCGAAAACGTCACAGGGCCGTTTCTACACCATCCAGCAGGCGGGCGGCCTGCTGCGCGACTTGCCGCGCGGCCGCCAAGTGCGGATCGAATCGCTGCCGCCAGTGCCGATTTGGAATTCGTCGCTGTGGGCGGCGTTGTTCGTGGTGCTGATTACCAGCGAGTGGCTGCTCCGCAAGCGCGCGGGACTGCTATAATCGTTTGCCCGCGCGGGTAGACCTTCATGCCACACAGAGTCGCAGGAATTTCGCATCGTATGAATCGTTCGCTGATCAAGAAATCCATCGCCGAATCGCGGGGCCTGTTGTTGGCCTGCATGGCGGCACTGTTCGGCTTCTGCTGGACGCGCGTCTGGCTGGTCGGCCAGTTCGAGATGAGCCGGTTCATGACGATCGTAGAGCAGTTTCGCCAATTCGAGCGATTCGCGGCGGTGCCGTTCGAGCAATTGTTCACGTACGCGGGCCGCATCGCGCTGGCTTTTGATGAACCGATCGCAATCCTCTGCGTCTCGCTCTGGGCCATCGCCCGCGGCTCGGATTGCATCAGTGGAGAAATCGGGCGGGGGACCATGGAGATGCTGCTGGCACAGCCGGTCAGCCGCCTGCAGGTCATCTGGTCGCAGTCCGCCGTGACGGTGATGGGCACCGCGCTGCTGGCCGTGGCGGCCTGGCTGGGCGTGTACGCCGGCATCCAGACCACGACGGTGGAAGAACCGGCGCCGGCCGCCAGCCTGACCGTCCCGTGGTTCGGAATCGAACTGCCCAACCCGCTGGCCAAGCAGGAAATGCAGCGGGTCCCGATACGCGACCGCGTGGAGACCGCCTGGTTCATCCCTGCCGCCTTCAATCTGTTCTCGCTGGGTTTGTTTGGCGCCGGTTTGAGTACGCTGCTGTCTGCGTGCGACCGCTATCGCGGGCGGACCATCGGCGTCGTGGTGGGCTTCTACATCGTGGAAATGATGCTGAAAATCGTGGGACGTGCCGCGGACCATCTGGCCTGGCTGCGTCATTGCACGTTCTTCACAGCGTATGAACCCGAGAGATTCGTCAGCGTGGCCATCCGCAACCCGGAACTGGCGTGGGCGGTCTGGACGAGCGATCCACAGGGCGTCTGGACGTTGGGGCCCCTGGGCTACAATTTGATCCTGATCAGCCTGGGACTGGCCGCTTACGCCGGTGCCGCAGCGGTGTTCCGCGCTCGCGACCTCCCGGCGCCGCTGTGAGCAGCGTTCGAGAAACAACTGTCGCCTCGGCAAAGTAGCCATCACACTCCGTGTGATGATCGGCAAGAAACACTGGACAGTTATTTCTCGAACGCTGCCAAGGCGAGCGGCGGACCGGGAATCGCTCCACGTCGGCGCGTCACCCCGTCAGGCGAGAATGCCGCTGCGCCCGCTTCCTTGCTCCCAGGCGGCACAACGCCGCCAAAGCCCGGACCTTCGGCCAAGAAACGGGCCTCACCTCGCACCCCCCCGGTCCAACGAGAACGCCGCCGCGGTCTCGGTTCCATCTTGACCGGAGCTGCCCGGAAAGTCACGATATGAATGGAGTTTGAGATCTCTCCGCTCGGCTGGCTGCCCAACACGTTCCGCGGCGGCCGACGGCATTCCGACGAAAAGGGCTCTTGCTATGCTGACGAAAATCAAATCGCGTCGCGTTTTTTGCGGCATCCCGTTGGTCCTGGCGATGACCGCCGCCGGTTGCGGCAAGAGCGTCAGCGACCTGGCCTCGTCGGTCAAAGACGCCGCTTCTGAAGGCATGCAGTCCGTGAAGGACACGGCGCAACAAGTCGGTCAGGACGTCGCAGACAAGGCCCGGGGCGTGACGGACAAGGCGGCCGAAACCCTGGAGATGGCGGGCACGATGCAGCTGAAGATCGATCAGCCGCTGCAGGTTTCCGCCTGCTACGCCAGTTTCTCCCGTGTCCAGACCGCCGGCGCCGGCGTGCTGCAATTGCAGAGCTATCGGGACGCGCAGCAGGAGGCATTCCCGTCCGTGTTCGTGCGCGCCTCCTGTTCGTCCGCCACGTTGGCCGAGTTGGCAGGCCAAACGCTCGCCGCGCAAATGTTCGTTCAGGCACAGGAGAACGGCCCCGTCTGGTCGGCCACCGACCAGACGGTCCAACTGAAGATCACCGCCGTGGAAAAGCAACAGCTCAAGGCGGAAATCGTAAGCGGCAGCCTCGCCAACAGCGGCACGGGAGCGACACAGGCCGTGACCGGAACATTCGAGGGAGTGCTGCAGTAAATTCGGGGACCGGGATGCGGGATACGGGATACGGGGCACGGGATGCGGGATGCGGGATACGGGATCAGAGGGTAGATGCACGCGTGGCCATCGACTCAAAAAAGCACAACCACAGTCTCGCCCGTCGATTTCTGGTGTCAGCCGTGAATCCTCGCAACTCGCAACCCGCATCGCGTGCCCCGCATCCCGCATCCGGTGCCCCGCAACTCGCAACCCGCATCTTTCTTCTTCGTTTCTTTTTCGGTCGGAGTCATCCCATGCCTTCTTGCCTCTTGCGAAACGTCACTGTCCGCTCGATCGCCAGCGGTGCGCTGCTGGCGATCGGCTTGTGCCGCGCGGCCGCCGGGGCCAATCCGAATCCTCGCGAGCCGATGAATCCGATGGATCTTCACGATCTGATCCGCGTGGAGAAGACGGACGCCGCCGAGGGGGCGGTTGTCGTCGCTGGTCCCGGCGTCGTCGTTGTCGCGACCGCCGCGGAAACGCGCGCCGTCGCAGACGGCCTGTTCACCTCGGTGCTGAAGGACATTCAGGCGATCAGCGCTAACCCCACGCGGGTCGCGGGGAAGAAGTTGAGTGATTTGTACGCCCAGGTTCGGCAATTGCGGCGGGCCGCTCTGGACCTGCAAATGATGGGCGAAACTGCCGGCGTCGACTATAGCCTCCGGGCCCTGGTCCTCAGCAGGCAACTAGGCAAGCTCGTGCAGGCATTCAAGGGAACGCCCGCCGGACAAACGTACCTGAACCAGGCCCGGCAGTACCTGTCCAGTGGCAAAGCGACCGCAGCCAGAAAGGCGGCGGCCCAGAAGCTGCAGAGACTGCTGCAGGACAAGAAACTGGACGAAGCCTATAAGGCCGCCTGTCAGGAACTCGATCAACTGAGGTCCGTGACGATGCTCCTGGAGCCCCGCGAAGAAGAGATCTTCTTGATGGAGTTGGCCTCTGCCGAAGGGCTGATCGCCAGCGATCGGAACACGGCATTCCGCCAGCAGACCCAGGCGGCGCTCGACCGGCTGGCCGTTTCGCTGCTGCCCAAAACCCAGGAACTGCTGCAGAGCATCGCAGCCACCGCCGGCATCTTGCGGACCGCGCCGCAAGCCACCGTTGCCGGCCAGACGCTGGCCGGCCCTCAATGCCTTGAATCGTTCGCCGCGGCCTGGAAGCAAGTGCACCTGTCCGCGCTCCGCGGCCGCGCCGTCGACTGGGCTTACATGACCAGCATTCCCGACTTGTCCCACTTGCAGCAGAAGGGGACGCCTCGCTTCGTGGAGGCCGACTACGCGCGGTTCTGTGACGATGTAGTAAAAGCCCTGGCTTCGCTGATCGAAGCCGATGCTCAGCGGGCCGCCGAAAGCGAGGTCCCGACGTTGTACCTGCAGTACCTGCAAGTACTCGCGCCGCTGGTCGCGGCCGCGGGCGACGACAAATTGGAATTGGCGGTGCAGCCGGCCCTGGACAAGTTGGCTGCCAAGAGCACGGCGTTTGCGCAAGAGGTCAAGGCTTACGTCACCGCCACGCACGAATTGCTCCGCT
>Ga0302242_1002382_pt1 | contig 11933 bp, 11 predicted proteins | sample AAG_UR_Lys_MG_FD_193510 | JGI IMG/M metagenome (GOLD analysis project Ga0302242, IMG submission 193510) | Enriched activated sludge microbial communities from anaerobic digester in WTTP, New Holstein, Wisconsin, United States - AAG_UR_Lys | ecosystem: Engineered > Bioreactor > Anaerobic >... | reverse complement strand
GTTTACCTTAGTTGAATTGCTGGTCGTGATTGCCATCCTTGGAAGGGGGAAAACCATCCTCTCCTGATCGTTTTTCTGTCACCTCATTTTTCTGTCAGTTCTCCGTTTCTGCTTCTCCGGACCCTACTGCACTTTGCGCGGCTCGTACTTGTGGTCCCGTTTGCGGATCACTTCGGCCGTAATGATCTTGTCCGGGTCCGGTCTAGAGCCCTTGTCGTCGGGATCGATCCGCTGCAGCTTGGCCAGCACCTCCATGCCTTCGATCACGCGGCCGAACGCCGTGTGCTTGCCGTTCAGGTGGGGAGTGGGAAGAAACGTCAGGAAGAACTGCGATCCGCCCGTGTCTTTGCCGGCGTGCGCCATGCTCAGCGTTCCGCGGAAATGTTTGCGGTAATTGTCCTTGTAGCACTCGCAGTAGATCTTGTAACCGGGGTCACCGGTGCCGTCGCCTCGAGGGCAGCCGCCCTGCGCCATGAAGCCCGCCAGCACCCGATGGAACGTCAATCCGTCGTAGAATTTCTGCTCGACTAGGCTGATGAAATTGCCGACCGCTTCAGGAGCTTCGTTTTCAAACAGTTCGATGACGATGTCGCCCTTGGTCGTGCTCAGGCGGACGCGGGGCAAATCGTTTGCCTCGGCTTCCTTCTTGCGGATTTCCTGCTCTTCTTGCCAGTACTTCTTGTAGTTGGCGATCTCGTCCAGGAGCTTTCGGCCATTTTCGCCCAGCGTACCGGCGCTCTGAGCGCGCTTCAGCTGCTTCTCGGCGGTCTCAAAATCGTTGGTCGCAAACGCCGCGACGCCGGCCGGATCGAACAGTTCCTTCTTGTCACAGCCGTTGTCCGAGAGCGCTTTCGCCACCTCCGCGGCCGGCTCGTAGTTGTCCCGGGCCACATCATCCGCAGCCACTTTGACCAGGAAGTCGGTCAACGCGTTGTCCGCGTTCGGTGCGGCCAGGTAGGCGGCCTTGCCCGCTTCGCGCAACGAGTCGATCATCGTCTCGGCTTTGGCGATCGCTTCCGTCCACTTGGTCTGAATCCCGTCGATTTGGTCGGGGGTCGCCGTCTTGTAGTCGGCCCGCAGCTTGCGCAACTCCTTCAGCACTTCCTTCCACTCGGCAAGCTTGGCTGCAAAAGCCTCGGCCGCGTCCTTGCCCGCTTCCGGTTTCGCCTCTTGGGCCTCCGCCGGCTTGGCCGCCGGCTCGGCATCGGGCTTGGGACTTTCCTTCGCGTCTTTCTTCGGTTCAGGTGCCTCCTTGGCGTCCGTCTTGGCCGGTTCCTCCGGTTTCTTGGGCTCCGGAGCGGCAGCTTCGCCGGGCGCGGTGGCGGGTTTCGCTTCGGCCGCTGGCGGCGGCGCGTCCGCTTTGGGGGCGGCGGCCTCCTCGGCAGTCGTTGGTTTGGGGGATTCCTGCTCGGCAGCCGTCGCAGCTACCGCCAGGCAAACGGAAAAAACGAAGCCCAAGGGCTGTACAAAGCGAAACCAATGTCGCAACATCGAACAGACCTCCGAAGGATCAACAAGTGGCAACTTCAGTCCATCAACCGCCTGCGGTACAACAGGTTACCAAAGTCCGCCGCACTGAAAAGGTGGCTTGAATGAATGTCAACCGCGGAACGACCACCAGTTTGCGGCGGTGATATCCCATTTTCCCTTTCGTTTCATAATACGATGACTCGACGAAAAGGTTCGCGCCGTCAGCCGTTACGTCACCCGGAAGGCCCTGGATCCGCAGCCAAGCCGCTGAGGATTGTCGGGGGATCGCTTCGCGGCCGGACCATCATTTACAGCGGCGACCAGCGGACCCGGCCCATGAAAGACCGGCTTCGCGAAGCCGTATTCGACGTGTTGGCCACCGCAGTCAAAGGCAAACATGCCATCGACTTATTCGCCGGAACCGCAGCCTTGGGGCTGGAGGCGCTCAGTCGCGGAGCGGCCCGCGCCACGCTGATCGAACGCCATTTTCCCACCGCCCGGCTGATCGAACAGAGCATCGCCTCCCTGGATGTCGCCGACCTGGCATCGGTGTATGCCGGAGATGCCTTCCTGTGGCCGCGGCAACACCACGACTGGGCGGCGCTCACTCAACTCCCGTGGCTCGTGTTGTGTTCGCCGCCCTGGGCCTTCTTTGCCGACCGAACGGAGGACATGGTGGGCCTGATCACTGCCTTGCACCAGCGGGCGCCCGCCGGCAGCCAGTTCGTGGTCGAAGCGGACGAGCAATTCGATTTCGGCCTCCTGGCCAGCCTGGGCGAGTGGGACCTCCACCAGTACCCGCCCGCCGTCATCGGCTTTCACCAGGTCCAGAATGGTTTCCAGATTCATTCCCTGTCTCGTTAAATTCGCTGTCAGATTCCGCTGAGACAGCACAAATTGGCTCCCCAAGATTTGCGTTGGATGCGGGCATGATACGGACTGGACCTTGGCGGAGTGCTTAGCGACAAATTCACTCCAGGCCCTTCCAGGACTTTCCCATCTTTCGTGGCGCCGCCCACCTATTGCTCCAGGTGATCGTGGCCCAGTGCGCCGGGTGGTCGCTGGCCGACAGCGGCGGCGGAACATACACGGGGTGGAGGACGCCCAAGTTGCGGGAAACGAAGATGTGATCGATTCGGTTCCGGCCCGACGTATTCGCTCCACCCGAGCCGATTTGCGACGGGTACGCGCTGGACCAAGCGTTTGTGTAGACATCGGCGAGCAACCGGTACGCTGGGTCGCGGTCGGTGGCGTTATGATCCCCGAGGATGATCGTGTGGGGCTCCGCTTGTGATCGTTCTACCAATCGCTGCGCGAAGGCCCGCATTGCGCTGCGGGACCCTGCGGGGTGGACGTTGTGGATCGCGAACGTGCGTCCGGCCACGGTGATTTCCGCTTCCGCGGTGCCGATCTCGTCCCGGTCGGAGAACGTGAACACGGCCCGCGTGTTTTGCAGCGGGTACTTCGACAGGATGGCCGTTCCAAAAGTGCCCGTGACCGGGGTCGGGCCGTAGTACGAGTGATACCCGAGCCGCGCGGCGTAGTAGCGGACGTAGTCGTTGTTGTTCAGCGAGACCCGCGCGGAGTCGGATTCCTGCAGCGCCAAGACGTCGGGGGAAATGCGACGGACCAGGGCCAACTGGCGGTCGCAGGCTCGCTCGCCCCGCGCGTCGTTCGCCTGCTGGATGTTGTACGTCATCACGACCAACGACTCGGGCTGGCCGGCAACCGACGGGGCACGCTCGGTGCGGACGGCAAACGCCGCGGTCGCGATGCACAAGGCGGCGAGGATCGCCGCCCACGCCATCGCTGGCGCGGCGGCCACGCCAGAGGCGAACGCCGGCGGCGCGGATTTGTGCCGCCAGACGGCCAGCGTCAACCCGCCGGCAGCCAGCGCGTAGGGCAGGTAAAACTGGTTGCGGAACAACGGGCTCAGCGGCCGGATGTACCCCCAAACGTTGCTGCAGATGTTGACGAACACAAGCCCGACCAGCACGCCGCCGCCGACCAGCATACCCGCGGCGAAGTCGCGCGGCCGCGGGTCCGCCGCACGGAGCCTGGTCGAGAAGGCCTGGAAATCCAGGAAGATCACCGGGAAGGTGGCGAGCAGCGCGGCCAGCAGCACGTGCTGCCACCAGGCCGCGCCCGCGACCACCACGGCGGGCGAATCGGGCGAACGTGCGAACGCCACGCGCGCCGCGAGGATGGTCCCGACCAGGCTACCGGTGAACGTCAGATTCCACACGACCAGCGTCGGGCGCGAGATCCGCGCCAGCCGCCCGGGCACACGGACGAGCACAAACGCCCACGCGGCAGCGAGCGAACACACGCCGAGCACGACGGCCGTGTAATTCGCCTCGGTCCAGCGGGCGATGACCGCGGGTGCCGAGAAGGCGAAGTAGACCAGAATCAGCACGAGGTACATGCCCACGATCGACGCGCCGATTCGCGCCTTCGCGCAAGCCGCCGAGTAACCCACCGCGTAACCTGCCGAGCGGCCTCGCGAGCGGCCTCGCAGGTCATCCGCCGACTGGTCCTGCGCGGGCTCAGTGCCCCACGTCAAACGGACCAGCGCCCCGCCCAAAGCCAACCCCAGGATCCAGCCCAGCCAGCCGCCCGCTGGCGTGAGCGATAGATCCAGGCTGTGGTTCGCGGTGCGGACCAGGATCGAAAGGCATACGGCCAGGGCCAACGCTGGCGCGCTGCCGCCGGCGGCCGCGGTGCGCCCTTCGTGTTCGTCGCGGGATACGGCCAGCAGCGGCAGCAGGAGCAGGGCCGCGCCCGCGGCCAAGCCGGAGGCGACCAGTCGTCCCGAGGTCGGGAGGTAGGGCACGAGGCCGCGGGAGACCAACAGCACGCCGTACAACAGCCAGACCAGCCAGTGTGCGGTCCTGTCCGGGAACACGAACAGCAGCACGGGGGCAAACAGGAACAGCACGGCCAGAGCGTTAGCGTCCAGGGCCGTCTTCAGCAGGCCCAGGATGTAGATCGACTCGATCAAAACGCCCACCATCTGGACCAGGACTAGGTACAGCACGCCGAACGCGATCAGGGATGCGGTGGGTCGGGCCATCGGTTCGCGGCTCACTGGAATCGTGTCGCAACGGGCGTAGCATAGCACAACGTGGCCCGATTGCCGACGGCGCTGGTATAAGGGGAAGGCGAAAGTCGGGGATGGGTGGCAAGTGGGAAGCGGCAAGAAAAAATAACAACCGATAAATGATGGGAAACCCGTGACTCCGCGCGAGTGTCGCAAGCCAGAACAATGCCGGGCCGCGCCAACCTGGAGGGCCACGCTCCGTCGTGGCCTCCGCGCCGGAGGGCCGCGCCAAAATGGAGGCCACGCTTCGTCGTGGCCGCGTAACCGGTAGTACAGCGCAATGGACTATGCTGAACTGTGCAGCCTTTTGGTAGGCGCAGGAGGAGCGAGAATGACCTGCAGCAGGCGACGCACGTCAGGCAGCGTGATTCCGTGCGTGGCTTTTTTCCCCCAACCGCTGCGTTTCCAGCTTCAAGAACCACATCGCCAGCATCACCAAGGTCATGTGGTGATGCCAACCACGCCAGCCTCGAACTTCGTAGGCGCAGCACTGGGATCTGGTCATCATCGACGAAGACGATCTGGACGATGCCGACCGCGACCAATTGATCGACGAATTCACGGCGGCCCAGGAGTTGGACCAGCTGCGCGCCGAAATCGCCGCCTGATGCCGAAGTACGTTGAAGAGCAGTTCGTGGCCGCCGCGAAGCGGATCGGGCTGCGGATCGAGCCACGGGCCGACGGACTGTGGCGCGTCGAGCACGTGCTTGCTGACCTTCGTTCCGAGAAGCTGCGGTGCGTCCAACGACTCGGCAAGGCCGACACGGAATATCGCAAGCTCACGTTCCTGAAGGAAACGCTGGAACAGGATCAGCACGTCGACGCGGTCTTGCTCGGTCCCGGTCATCCGCTGTACGCCGCCGTCGATGAACGGCTGAACGAGACGCTGTCCGCTGACTTGGGCGGGACGGCATTCTTTATCGACCCGCTGGCCGCAGGTCCGTACCGGCTGCATTTCTTCGAGATCACCATCAAGGGGAAGGATACCCGCAGCAACGACGTGTTGTTGCACGCCGAAGTCGTGGCGGTGCGCGAGGAAGGCGGGCAATTCGAGGTCGTGCCCGCCGATGTCCTGATTGACTTGGCGCCCTATGTAGCTCCGGCGAGCCGAGCCGGAGAAGTAGGTGCCGCGAGCCGAGCGGCACCAGACATCGACGCCGCGTCCGGGTCCCGCTCGGCTCGCGGGACCTACTTCGACCCGCAGCCGGCCGCCGACCACCTGAAGAGCACTTATCAGATCGAAGCCCGCCAACGCTGCCAACAGGACCGCCAGCAGTATGCCAGCGTGGTCTGCGACTATCTCGAACGGTCGTTCAAGGCCCGGATCAGCAAGGCTCAGGAACGGTACATGCGGCTGATGGCCGAGCTGGGCATCAAGCCCGAATACAAGCTGGCGACCGACGAGGCGAAACGCCACGTGGATGACCTGGAGCGGAGCAAGAAGGAACGCCTGGCCGGCCTGGACCGGCTGCAAATCGCGCGAACCGGTCCCATCCGCCACTTGGCCACGGCGGTGGTCTTGACAGCTGAGGGCGACGTTGCCGAACAAGTCGGCGCTCCCGGCCGCGAGCCCGATGTCAATCTGCGGAAGCAGAAGGAACTGCGGGCCGAGGAAATCGTAATCGAGGATCTTGTCGCCGACGGGTTTCCGCGAGACAATATAGCGCGCATCGGCAAGCAGAAGCTGGGCTTCGACCTCCGGGCTCACCGCGTCACGGACGACACGACGGGCGTGATCGAAGTCCGGCGGATCGAGGTCAAGGGCTACACGCGGGGCAACGACATCCAGCTGACGACCAACGAATGGTACAAGGCCCAGCAGCTTGGCCCGACCTACTGGCTGTGCGTCGTCTGGGACCCGCTCCGGGACGACCACGAACTGATCCGCATCCGGAACCCGGCGGAGAAGCCCGACCACGCGAAGAAGGAAGTCGTCGTCGCCAAGATGTTCACGATTCCAGCGCCGGCGATCGACCAGCACGGGAAGAAGGCAAGGAAATGAACAAGGACAACGATCTGCGGCTGATCGAGGATTACCTCCCGATCGAGGCGATCAGCGCCGAGGCGTCGCGGGAAAAGTCGGTTCGCAAGGGACACACCTCGACGTTGCACCTGTGGTGGGCGCGGCGGCCGTTGGTCGCTTGCCGGGCGGCCGCCTACGGGGCGCTCGTGCCGGCCGACCGGTGGGTCAAGGATGTCGATCTGAAGAATCCGCCGGCGGACGCCGAGAAGGCGGCGAAGACCAAGAACGGTAAGAAGAAGGGGCTGAATCGCAAGGCGGCCAAGGAATTCGTCACCAAGCTGTGCCGCTACCCGAAGACCAACCCGACGAAGCTGGCCGAGGTGAAGGCCAAGGCAGAAACGGAAGCCGCCATCGTAGAGGCTCAGAGGCACATCCTGGAAGCGCACGCCGAGCGGCTCACGGCGGAGCTTGCGGAAGCGACGAAGACGGGCAAGCCGCCCGCGTGGGTTGACGAGTTCAAGTTCCAAGGCGAGAAGGTCACCTACGACGACATCGTCGCTGGCCAGGCGCCGCGTCCGCGGGTGCTGGACATGTTCGCCGGCGGCGCGATCCCGCTGGAGGCGTTCAAACCGAATCCTGAAATCGCAATCGCCGCTTGTTGTCGTCTACGCTCACAAGACCACCCTTGGCTGGGCAACGCTTGTCGAGTCCCTGCGGCGTGCCGGCTTCTCAGTTACCGAAGCGTGGCCGCTCGACACGGAGAACGCAGCCCGAAGACATCCGCGCCGCGTTGGCTTACGCCGCCGACATGACGCGCGAGCGGATCATCCCCATTCCCCTGGGAGCCGGCCAGTCATGAAGCTGAAACTGGATGAGGATTTCGATTCGGCGGATCGTGCCGCTCCTCGAAACGGATGGACACGACGTCGACAATGTCCCCGCCGAAGGGCTGTCAGGCTCCGACGACGATGCGATCTACGCCGCCTGTCAGGCGGCCGGGCGAGCATTGATCACGCTGGACTTGGACTCCTCGAATCCCTTCCGTTTCCCGCCTGCGGACACCAAAGGCATCATTGTGGTGCGCCCGCCGCGGCCTGTGCTGCCGGCCATCCGAGCGACGCTGTTGAGCATCTTGCCGCAGTTGCAGACACAAACGATAAAGGGATGCCTATGGATTGTCGAGCCGGGACGTATCCGCGTGCATGACCCGCACAACTTGCCAGGTGCTCCCTGACAAGCGGTGGTAGGTGCCGCGAGCCGAGCGGCACCAATTGCGTCATCACCCAGCCGGTCCCGCTCGGCTCGCGGGGCCTACCAAAGTTCGCTGTCCGGCTTGGCTCGCCGGACCTACAACGAGTGACCAATGACGCGGAAGCCCGAAACGATTGCGTTTTGGTGGGGACGGCTCCCGCATTGGGAAGTCGTGGACGGCCGATACTTCGTGACGCTCCACTTAAGCGGTGCGATTCCGGAACAGGGCCAAGAACGGATCCACCAACTGTCAGAAGAACTGCATCGCCTTCCGGCCGATGACCTGGAGGGCCGGCTGCGCATTTCGCGTCACATCTTCGCCGAAATGGAGGAGTGGCTGGATCGCGCAGCACCGAGATCGTACTTGCAGGAGCCCGCGATCGCCGAAATGGTGATGGAATCCATCGCCTTTCGGCAGCAGCGCGATTGGAACATGTTCGAGTTCGTCGTGATGCCCACGCATCTGCACTTGTTCTTCGAGGTTCTGCGCGGCAGCCTGAAGACCGTCATGGAACAGTTCAAACGCTGGACGGGGCATGAAGCGGCAAAGCTCGCGGACCTTGACGGCGGTCGCTTCTGGCAGGACGAATGGTTCGACCATTGGTCGCGGTCCGATGAAGAAGACGAAAGAACCACCCGGTACATCCGCCGAAATCCCGAGAAGGCAAGGCTTGTGTCCCGTTACTTGGATTGGCCCTACGGCTCGTGGCAGACCGGTAGCTCACGCGAGCCGAGCGGAAGTAGGTCCGGCGAGCCGAGCGGAAGTAGGTCCGGCGAGCCGAGCGGAAGTAGGTCCGGCGAGCCGAGCGGAAGTAGGTCCGGCGAGCCGAGCGGAAGTAGGTCCGGCGAGCCGAGCCGGACGGAGCGGTAGGACGCGATGCTGGTCCCGCTCGGCTCGCGGGACCTACTGGGAGCAGCCTTGCGATGGCGAAACGTCTGATCCCGAAGAAGGAATGGAGCGATGGAGAGAGTAAGGGTGTTTTTCGATCGAGAAGGGAACACGCTCAGCGTCTGGTTCGACGACCCGAAAAAAGGGCACATCTGTGAGGGATCCGACGACGATGAGGTTCTGGTCAACGCGAAAGCCCACTCCCTGTTTCCCTCCCAAGAAGCGACGTCGGAATTGCGGTTTTCCGCCGCCATGCGCGAGATCAACCGCACTTGACAGATGTTCTTCCCGAAGCAGACCCTATCTGTGGAACCGGAAAGCGACGATCCGAACGCCGGGCTCGACGTCTACCGGCGCGATGACCACGGCCCCCGCTTGCCCGTGGATGCGCTGAGTTCGGAACTCGTGTGGTGGATGGCATGCCGTCACACGATCAAGCGGCTGCGAAACCTGTGTTGGGAAAATTCGATCCCGGTCCCCAAGCCGACAGGAGTGACTGATCTTCGATCGGCCTTTGAGCACATCGTGAACTCGGAGTGGTACGGCCGCTTCCCGCGCGCGGCAGCGCAAGCCGCCGAACAGTCGCAAGTTCAGGCGTGGCTCACCGAGGCGGAGGCCGGCTACTCAGTTGACCTTGCCAGCGGCAACTGGCTGCGAACCTTCGCAGGCAACGAGTTGCTCCGCGTTGCGCGAGGATACATCTACCAGCCGCCGAATCGAGCACCGTCTTCGGCGTACGAGCTGGACGTCGCGAAGTCCGTGGCGAAATGGCAGGTTGACAACGGGCGAGTGCCTGACGAACTCAAAGAATTGCTGGCGGCAATTCAGAACAAGATTTGAGGAGGCTGTACGTGTCAACGACTCTGCACTCACTGAAACCTTGGACCGAACCGGTCAAGCTTCATCCGGATGTCGAAGCCGGCAGTCTGGCAGAGGCCGTGTTCGCCATCGACCTGGGCGCGATTGCGATGGGCGATCCGGCGACGCCGCTGGTGTACCGGGAGCCGGACGCCTTCTTTGCGGCCACGTACATCACCACGGACCTGCGGCGGCTGCTCGAAGAGGTGCTGGCCAGCCTTGCGGCAGCCGAGAACTACAACCGAGTGCTGAAGCTCCGCAGTCCGTTTGGCGGCGGCAAGTCGCACACGCTGGCGTCGCTGCTGCACGCCGCACGGTCCCGCAGCAGCCTGAACCAGGCCCCCGGCTGCAAGGACTTGCCCGATCCGGGCGAAGTCGCTGTGGCGGTCTTCGACGGCGAGAAATTCACGGCGACCGGCGACAAGGACGTGGGCAACGGCCAGAAGGTCCACACGATGTGGGGCTGGTTGGCGTGGCAGTTGGGGCCGGCAGTGTACAAGGTGGTCCAAAAGCACGACGAAATCCGCGTGTCGCCGGCGGGCGACGAGATCAAGGCCATGCTGCAGGCGGAGGGCAAGCCGGTTCTGTTGCTGCTCGACGAGGTCCTGAAGTACATGGAACGGGCGGCGGCCGTGGGCGTCAAGGAATCGACGCTCCAGCGGCAGGCCAAGGATTTCATTCAGAATCTGACGGTCGAGGTGTCCAACAGCACCAACGCGGTCATGGTGTATTCGCTGCAATGGAGCGCCCGCGAGGCGCTGGGCAACGTCGCCCTGCTGGAGGAGCTGGACAAATTGACCAGCCGCAAGGATCAGGTCCGCGAGCCGGTGACCGGCGACGAAGTGCAGGCCGTCGTCAAACAGCGATTGCTGGGCGGCGAAGTATCGGACTCTGTGGCCAGTGACGTGGCGGCCGAGTACGGCGATGTCGTCGGGGGATTCTGGCGGGCGCGAGCCGAAACGCCATCCGCCAAGCAGGACGCCGACGAGCAGACGCTGCAACTCAAGAAGCGGATGCAGGCGGCGTATCCGTTCCACCCGGCGCTGATCGACGTGATGAATAGCCGCTGGACCAGCGTCGATGGGTTCCAGCGCACTCGCGGCGCGCTCCGTTAAGACCGAAGAGGCGGCGGCGGAAACGGCCTTCCGGCAATTGTACGCCGCAGTCTGGCTACCGCGTGTCGGCGAAGGCGGCGCGCTGGACCTGGAGAAGATCGAGGTCGGCAAACGGCCGCTTCAGGCAACCACCGTCCACGAGCGCGTCATGGAACTGTTGACGGTCGGCGGCAAGCCCAAGATCTTCGGAACGCTGGAGCCCGGCAAGATCGTGAGCCGAATGAAACTGGGCGAATCGCTGGCCGAAGGCGAGCCACCGCGTCTGGGCGTCCGCACGAAAGACGTGGTCGATGCCTTTTTCGGCTTCCTGGAACCGCCCCGGATCAGCTCGGACGCCGTTCTCCGCAAAGCCATCGCCAAGGGTGTGGGCAAAGCGACGTTCGCGTATACCACGGGGATGCCGGCACTTGGCCCTGACGGAAAGTATCAGGTCGCCGTGTCGAAGGTCGTTATTGATCGCTCCATGACCGACGACGAAGTGGACCTGGACGATGGCTTCCTGATCGTTCCCGCCGCCGTCCCGGTCGCCGCTCCGCCCACACCCACAGCCGCCGTTGGTACGGACACCGCGACGGGCGGCGCGGTGCTGACAGCGGGCGAAGGCTCCGCGCCCACCGCCCCCGCCGGCCAGCCGCCCACGGTCGGCGCAGTTGGCAGCGGCGTTGGCAAGCCCAAGATCCGCACCAGCATCCACATCGCGTTTCCCGGTGGCCGTGACGACGTTTTCAAGTCCTTCCAGGCCATCGCCAACTTGGCCGACAAATCAGACGGTGGCAAAATCCAGATTGTCATCGACGGCCAAGCTGCTGGTGGTTACGATCCCAATTGGCTGCGGAATGCCGTCCAGGAGCCGCTGGAAGAAGCAAACATCGAGGGCCTTACCATCGAGTAACCGGGCGGCGTGGGCCGTTCTGGTGGAGATGGTTGCTCCGATACGGCGAGTTGAGCGAAGGAGAATGCGATGCCCGCAAACGTCCAGACGATGGCGTATGTCGGTGAAGTCCCTTGGCACGGTGCGCCCGTGGCTTGCAGAAGAAACCAATCGGAAACCGCCCGAGCGGTTCCCCAGCCTGCGCCCCCCTCTGACCGAAGCTAACCGAAGCTAACACCCAACCGCACCCACGCCCCTTAGACTGCCTGCGACCTTAACGCGAAAGGAGCGCAGGCATGACCGATTTTATGTCACCCGTCCGAATTTGCACTTTAGGACAGCCTACCATTGGCCGCTTGTTCACAAACAGAGGCCAAATAGGCGTTCGGCGAGGCCGCGGAATTTGTTGACGTTTG
>Ga0302242_1002369_pt1 | contig 11978 bp, 13 predicted proteins | sample AAG_UR_Lys_MG_FD_193510 | JGI IMG/M metagenome (GOLD analysis project Ga0302242, IMG submission 193510) | Enriched activated sludge microbial communities from anaerobic digester in WTTP, New Holstein, Wisconsin, United States - AAG_UR_Lys | ecosystem: Engineered > Bioreactor > Anaerobic >... | reverse complement strand
GGAGACAACATCGTCATGACCATCACGCTGATCACTCCGATCGCTATCGAAGAAGGACTCCGTTTCGCTATTCGTGAAGGCGGCAGGACTGTAGGTTCCGGCGTTGTTATCGAAGTCGTCGAATAGTCTTTGAAGGACCAGTTGAGGCAAAAATAATATTTGAACATCAAAATAGGGTATTTCAGTTGCAAATCAGAACTGAAATGCCCTATTTTTGTATTTATTTCATAGATATGTTATAATGCTTTCCAATGGGAAAGCAATTCCGGTGTTCTGAAGTTCTGAAGGTCTGTCGATAAAACATCCGGAGTAATAATAGCAGCAGGAGGTAACTATGGAAAATCAAAATGGCATAGCATTGGTGCCTGTTTACCAGATATGCGTGGATAAAATCAGGGAAGCAAATATTTCCGGAAGGCTATATTGCGGGAAAATGCCAAAAGGCATCGATTTTAGCGGAATAGGCGAGGTTATATTAGTCATCGACAAAATTATGGACGAGATCGATTTTCCTCAATCCACTGTGGACAAACGATCCTTTGCTGAAAATGAACCGCCGGTCCGGGCCCTTTCGTCAAAGGAAAGCAAAGATATCCAGCTTGCCATGCGCAAATTCAATACTAAAGCACAACGGGGCAAACTGGCTACTTTCGTTTTACAGGTGCAGTTCAGGCACAATGCCAGCTGGCAGGGGAAGGCGGAATGGACGGAAGGCAATGAAACATTTTCATTCAACAGCGAGCTCGAGCTGATGAGGATGGTCGACAGCATATGCAGTAAGAGCATCGCTTCTGGAACGCGGTAGCGAACAAAGACATGATTTGAACGTCTAATTATCAAACCAAGCGATTTAAATCAATCGATTCAAAGATGTTTAAGGATGTTTTTATGAAAAGAAAAACACTATCCACCATATTGATCATAGTGGGAATAACGATCATTTGCATTCCCTTTGCCGGCAGGTTCTATACAGAATACCGCCAGGACAAAGCATATGATGAATATCTGAAGCAGATGGAGCAGGAAATGTCCGCCATGAATGAGTCTTTTTCGGAGGCTTCAGAGTTGACGGATGCAGCTGTTTCCGAAGGGAGCGCAAATCCTTCAGTCACATCAGAAGCGGCGGTCAGAAAGCCGTCATCCATCGAAGGCATCATTGGGCGAATCAAAATTCCGGCTATTTCCTCTGATCTTCTTCTGCTGGAGGGGGCTGCCACCAAACAGCTCAACTGGGGGGCCGGTCATGTTATAGGTACAGCTATGCCCGGCGCATTAGGCAATTGCGCTATCGCCGCCCACAGAAATTATACCTTTGGATCCTATTTCAGCAGACTTGAAGAGGTAGGTATAGGAAATGAGATTTTCGTTACCTATAAAGGCTCTGTATATAAATATTGCGTTAACGAAATTTTCACTATCACACCTGATGAGGTCTGGGTGCTGGGTACAGACGGAACGCCTATCATAACCCTTATCACCTGCCACCCGAAAGGAAGCAACTCCCATCGGCTGATCGTAAGAGGAGCGCTTGTGACAGAGGGTGGCTCCTTGGAAACTCCGCAAGCGTTAGAACCCGAAGCCCCAGAAGCATCGGTTATTAACGATAAAACTACGCCATCAGCAGCGGACATTGGCAACGAAAATAATACCGATTCGATAATCGAAGAAAGCGTCACAGATTCAGATATCGCCGGAGAATAGCTGCGGAGAGGACGGAAAATAAAAAAATCATATTCGAAATAAATTATTCAGAAAAATGGGTATCTATTATTTAGACATCCGTTTTTTTATTGAAATTTCAATAAATATGAGAACTGCTTGTGAACTGTAGCAAATGAACGGGAAAGAATCTAAAAAATAATTTAGAAAATTTAGAATTGTGACGCTATTGTGACTGAATATTGAGATAATACTGAAAACAAGGGTAGAAGAGGAGGATTGATGTCATGGCTAAAAAGACATTAAAAGCGACATTCATTCTTCATCTACAATTCAGACAAAACAGCAGCTGGCAAGGGACGATACAGTGGGTTGAAAAGAAGCAAACGCTGAATTTCAGAAGCGCACTTGAACTGATCAATATTATTGACAGTACCAGTCGGCAAGGCTACGAGATCGAGATGGACGGTTTGGATGAGTTGAAGGAAAAAGCCGCTATCAAGTAAGATGATTTACCAGCAGTATAAACAGTTAATTATTTTGAAAAGGGCAAAGCTGCCGAAAGGCAGCGACGCAAAGCTTGATACCTAAGGGAGAGCAACTCCTATGGTCGATCAGCTGCCGGACGATTATTAAATCGAAAGGAGTGAGAAAGATGAAGAAGGGTTTAGCGTTTATTACGGTACTAGCCTTGGTATTTGGAACCTTCGGGTTTGCATTTGCGCTGGAACCTGGTGTGGAAAGCGACATCGACGAAGGAAATCTGAATCAGAATGTAGATTGTACCACTTGCCAGGGGCTGGGGTTATCTTCAGATGATATTATTCTTGATTCCGGAGAGGCAGGAGGGGATCCGGACTATCTGTCTTGTTGCGAACCAAAATACAAAGTTGATTTAACCATTAACAAGGTTGTCACAGTCTCAGCCGGTTCACCTGCAACACAAGACTTCATTTTTCATATTGAAGCAAGCGGGTCGTCAATCACGGTTGCAGACCAATCGATAACCATTCCTGCCGGCTCAACTGAGGGATCGGTTTCCGCCAGTATCGATAGCCTTAGCGCAGAGGCATTTCCGTTTGACCTGATCATTACGGAAAACAGCGGCAGTGATGATGGCTGGACATATGATGACAATCAATATGTGGTCTCGATTGACCTTGACGAAAAGGGACAAGTAACCTATGACGGTGGAACGACACCTGGAAGCGTTACCTTCACAAACGATTTCAGCGGAGCATACGAGGTGAATATACCGATCGTGAAAGAATCTCAAGGAGATAAGGGATTCCCGGCAGAGACATTTACCTTTACGGCGACAACGACTCCGGGTGGAGCGCTTATAGGGACATCGACCTTGACATTGGCATCTGAAGCTGAGGAGCACGGATATATCAATGTGAAGCTTCCGGCAGGAACCACCGAAAGTGATTTCCCTGTAATGCTCATGGTGAAAGAGATGGCAGGTGACAATCCGAATTGGGATTACGATGAAAGCTGCTATCTTGTGATAATTGACCTCATTAATGGAATTCCGACGATTACTTACAGTGAAATGATTACTTCGGTTATTACAACGTCAATTGATGAGCGAATCGTTTGTATGGATCCGATCATCTTCACGAACATATACACAGAACCTTTGGAATTCGAGATACCGTTTACGAAAAATATCATAGGAGAAGAGTACGGCACTCAGAGTTTCAACTTTACTGCCCAATTGATCCCTATCGAACCTGATACGGCTGTGGCATCAGACTCTGCGACACTTCATTTCTCTGGCGGTCTCATGACTACAGAGGGGTCGTTTGAATTCGAACTCACCAGCACTGAGGCGGCAGCTTGGCTCCCGGCTCAGATCAGAATATCTGAGGATACAGGCTCTTCCGCCGGATGGGATTATGACCAGAATGTATTCTGGGGCCAAGTGGATGAGAACGGTGTCGTCGGCAATGAGTTCATGGTCAATCAAACCACAGCTTCCTCGGTCATCTTCACCAACGAATATGAATGGGAGCCAGTCGATATACAGATCCCGATCTACAAGATCGGTAAAGTGATCGAAGGCGCGTTCAGGACTCAGACTTTCAACTTCGATGTGAGCGTGAGACATGGGGAAGGCTGGGAGGCCATATCTGGAGCTTCAGTCACCCTGACCTATCCCGGTTCACTGAACGAGCAAGCGGTTCTGAACTTCAGTGTCAGCCAGCTTGAGCAATATGCTGAGGATTATGGCTATCCTGTCGTCATCAGAATCACAGAGCAGAATGATGGAGCCAGTTATTGGACTTATGACAGCATTGAGTACTACATCCAATTGACAAAAGGAGGCGAAGCTGATGTCTGGACCATGCAAGCCATGAATGAGTGGGAGTGGGAAATCGTAACACCTGCTGCTATCTATCTTGGATGCGACTGTCCTACATTGGATGAGATAACCGAAATGCTGCCCGAAACAGGTAACTTTTACTTAGATTATGGTGTCGATAGTAAATTTGTAATGAATCTTTTAAATGCTGGCATACTCGATGGAGCGCACAAAGCATGGTGCATAGATAGAGACCACGGCGTCTACTACGATACCAATTATTTTACTAACTTCTACAATAGTTATGCAGCAATACCGTCGCACCTCACAACAGGCACCAAACCAAATATTGATTACCCGGAGAACCTTGATCTGGTAAACTGGCTTATCAACAATCATGACGGATTCACACCATGGGAAGCACAAAATGTCATTTGGCATCTGGTTGACTCAACACCTGGCTTTGAACTTAGCAATAATGAAACCGTTCTTTACGACTTGACTTTGGCCAGTGGGGAAGGATTTGAACCTGACTTCTGCAACGGTGATAGGGTGGGGATAATTGCCGAACCGAAGATGCTTAATGATGAACCGGTTTCCGGCCAAGCGCTGCTCCTTGAGCTTGAAGTAGGATGCGATCCGATTTACGAGGAAGAGGATATTATCTTCCATAATAGTTACAGACGCTCCGGCGGAGGGCCTTCAAACGATGATGATGAAAAGAAAACTGATATAGAGGAAGGTGTAATTCCTCTGGAGGAGGCGCCGGTTGAAATTCTGGAAGTTATAATACCTGAAGCTGAAATACCAGCGACTGGCGGCATAGGCGTTTCGCTGTTCCTAATGATTGGAGGAGCTCTAGCTGCAGCAGGTATTGGGATCAGAAGGAAAGAAAAAAATAACGAATGATTAGAAAATTAACCAAACAAAAGAGAGCGGCGTGTCCGCTCTCTTTTTAATGGTCGTTCCCGCTGCCGGCAAATCAATTATGGAACATAAAGTATTGAAAAATATGGAATAAGACAAAAATTTGTGACGCTTTTGTGACTTGATGTATTTATAATGAAAACATCAAAATAAGGGGGGATCGATGTCTTGGCAAATATAAACTTGAACGCAGATTCCTGCGGCGGGCAGGATGAAAGAACAAAAGCGACATTTATTCTTCATTTACAATTCAGGGAGAATGATAGTTGGCAAGGTACGATCAAATGGGTGGAAAAAAGGGAAACACTGCAGTTCAGAAGTGCTTTGGAACTCATGAAAATCATCAGCAGCGTTTGTGAGCAGGGATATAATATTCAGATTGATGATTTCCATGGAGTTGAAATGGGTAGTATTGCGCAATAGAAAATAAAAAGAACTAAAGGAGTCAGTGTTTGTGAAACTAGGATGAACAATACAATCCCGGGTGATGCGATTCGGCTTAATAATTAAAGATTCAAAACAAGAGCGGAAATTAATCCGCTCTTGTTATTTTTTTGCATAGATAATCAAAAACAGTTGGATTTTTATATAAATAATTATTATCCGCATTCCGCCCGAAATACACCGAAACACTCCGCCGCCGATATCATCAGGGCACAAGGTCGGTACTCAAAATATAAATTATCTTATTTTTCTTGCTTTTTGTAAATTCGAGTATTATAATGTGACAAAAGATGCAGCCTATAAATTACGATGGGGAAGTGCGCTATGAATACAGAGTTAAAGGAACCGATAAAGGTAAATATGCTAGGGACCTTTTCTTTGTCTTACGGGGGAAGCACTCTGTTGGAAGACCAGGGAAGGACTCGTAAGGTATGGAATCTTTTTGCATATCTGATTGTAAACAGAAATAAGCAACTGTCGCCATCAGAATTGCCTGACATCCTATGTAGCGACGAAAGAAGCGAAGACCCTGCAAAAGCGGTCAAAAACCTGGTGTACCGGCTTCGTTGCAACCTTGCTGACAGCAGGCTCCCGGAGTTGAATTACATTGTACAAAAGGGCGGGATATACAGCTGGAACAAAGATATTCCTATCGAAGTCGATATCGATGCATTTGCTGAAAAATGGAAAGCTGCGACAAAAGCCGAAAGAGATGGCGATGAAGCATTGCAGCTATATATTGAGGCCATCGATCTTTATAATGGGAAATTCCTTCCTAGACTCGGATACGAGGAATGGACAGTGAATCTTTCGGTATATTATCATAGGATATTTACAGAATGCATCAAAGAAACCTTTAGAATTCTTTCAGAAAAGGAAGATTACCTTCCGATCATTCCTGTGTGCGAAAAAGCAATAGATTTAGATCCGTGCGATGAAGACATCTATATTATTTATATAACGGCACTTACCAAACTCAATAAACAGAAGGAAGCCCTGGCAGCCTATGAGGTGATAACGGGCAAATTGTACAATGAGCTGGGCATCAACCCTTCAAAAGAGCTCAGCGAATTGTACCGGGAGATCCTTAAAAACATAAAAAGCGTTGAGTCAGACCTGATCAATATCAAGGCTGATTTAAATGAGACAGGCGCTATTGATGGAACGTACTGTACTGAGTATGAAATCTTCAAGGACATTTACAGATTTATTGCAAGAGGTGTTGAAAGGACAGGATCTTCTGTCTTTGTTATGCTACTTACTATAACAGACAACAAGGACGAACTGCCGAAGACCGAAAGTCTGAAATCAGCCATGGAGAGGCTTAAGTTCGTGGTTGCTAATGTATTGAGAAAAGGCGACCTGTTCGCCCAATATAGCGTAAGCCAATTTGTGGTGATGCTGCCGGGGACATCCTTCGAAAATGGATGTATGGTGGGAGACAGGATCCTATCGGCATATAAAAAAGCAGGAGCTGCAAGAAACATCAAGCTGCAGTATAAGCTGCAGCCTTTGGACCCTTCCATTTGGAAATCCATATGATAATAACCAGAGGTGATTTTATGAACACATACAAGAAAATACTAGCCCTCCTGCTGTGCGGGTTGCTAACATTGACCCTGTTGGCCGGATGCTCTCTTGGAGGAGACTCGGCGTCTGACGCAGCAGAGGAGGTTGTTGTGCTAGAGGACAATGACGATGTACCGTTGCTGAACACTCCGGGGATATCGGTGCTCACGCCTTCTGCAGATGGAACAAAGGTGTATAAGAACACAAAGGTCTATTTGGACGCTTCTAATATCTCCCAGGGTTATGTAATGGTAAAATATCTTGGAAAGAATTCGAAGATCAAAATCCAAATCAAAAGAAGCGGATCAGCTGTGACATACACCTATGATATCAATAAAAGAGATGCCTTTGAGGTTTTCCCTATTTCTGAAGGCAACGGCAGCTACAACATCAAAGTTTTTGAAAATATTTCGGGTACGAAGTATTCACAGGCTTTCAGCAAGACAATGATGGTAAAACTAGCCAATCAGTTTTTGCCATTCCTGTATCCTAACCAGTATGTTGATTTCACGGCCGACAGCGATGTGGTCAAAAAAGCCCAGGAGCTCACAACAGCCGCTGCTGTGGATATTGATAAAGTAGAAAAGATATATGATTATGTAGTCGGATCGTTTACATACGATAGAGAAAAAGCAGCCACAGTCAAATCCGGATATCTACCAGATACGGATTATATCCTGCTAGTTAAGAAAGGGATATGTTTTGACTTTGCGTCTGTGATGTCCGCGATGCTGAGAAGTCAGAATATCCCTTCAAAATTGGTCGTGGGCTATACCGGGAATGCCTATCACGCATGGATCAATGTGTACATAAAGGGAGAAGGCTGGGTGGATGCCATGATTTATTTCGACGGTACGAAATGGCAGATCATGGACCCGACATTCGCTTCAACTGCGGGCAAGAGCGAAGCGATCATCAAGTATATCAATAATCCGGAGAACTACAAAGCGAAGTACACATACTAGCACTATCATGACAGCAAGCCCTTTTTCCTTTATGATTGTATGGAGGGAACAGGGCTTCATTTTTTTAAGACAGTGAGGGGATATTTATGACAGCAAAAGAAATTTCCGTATTTTGCATCGGCATTGCGTTGTTGGTAGGCTCCGCGGTATCGTTGGACGAAGGCTTGTATACCATGGCTGACGATGCTGGCGATCCGAAGGACAAAAAACTCCTGACTGAGATGGCCCGCAGCATGGAAAATGGAGCATCCCTTTCGGAAACTCTGAAAAAGGCCGCCGTTTTCCCGGAGTATGTGATCAGCATGACTGCTGTCGGCGAAGAGACAGGCACTCTTGAAATGATCATGAAATCCCTTGCCGATTATTATGAGAAAGAACATTCCCTGACAAAAGCGATAAAAAATGCCCTGACGTATCCGGTTATCATGATTTTTATGCTGGTAGTGGTGTGCTTTGTGCTGCTTGTAAAAGTCATGCCTATTTTTGAAAATATTTATGAACAAATGGGCACGCAGCTCCCTCAAGCGGCAAAAACAGCCATCGAAGTCGGTGGAATAGTGACCGGAGCTGTTATTATTGTCATACTGGCAATGGCAGCTGCCGCAATTATTAATGGATTATTAATGAAAAAAGGTGTCGAAGTCCAATGGACAAAAGGCATCCTTGATCGAATCAAATCCCGAAACAAGATTGCTTTAGCAATCGCAAAAAGGCGATTTACTGCTGTTATGTCCCTCGCCATCAGAAGCGGCATGGATATGAAAAGAGGGCTTGATATGGCAGAAGCCCTGGTGGAGAACAAGAATGCTGTGGAGCGGGTCCGTGTATGCAGAGAAAATTATACAGGAGAGATCGGATTTTATGAAGCGGTGAAGCGGGCGGGGCTGTTTACAAATATGGATATGCAACTGCTAAAAGTCGGAGACCGAACCGGCAGGCTGAATCTTGCAATGGACCAAATTTCCGAGCGATATGAAGAGGAAGTAAATACATCCATCGAGAATATGATCGGCAGATTTGAGCCAACTATGGTCGCGATCCTTGCTATTGTCGTTGGAATGATACTGTTTGCGGTGATGATGCCTCTTGTGGGGATACTGTCTTCCATTGGATAGGGGCTGAACACGGAGCATGAAGGAACTTAAATGAAAAATTACCTTGCATCCTTATCGATATTCATTATTATTCTGGGCCTCTTTATTGCCGGTGTTGGAAGCGTATCCAATCAGGCGGATGAAGAAGGTCTTGTTATCGTTGAGGATGCCATCAGAAGAGCTACGGTGCAGTGCTACGCAATTGAAGGCGCCTACCCGGGTTCCCTGGAGTACCTTGAGCAAAATTATGGATTAAGTATCGATGAAAAGAAGTACTTCGTGCACTATTCACCCTGGGGTTCCAACATGATGCCGGATATAACCGTGATGAGGAGGGAATTCATTGATGAATAGAATCAGCGGCACCGGAGTGAGCCTCCTCTTTATGATCCTTTTGTTTTTCGCTTTGGGCATATCCTCTCTTTTTGTTGTGCTTACAGGCGCCCATGTCTATGAAAATATCAATCACCGTATGGAGGAAAATTTTGGCGGGCAGATCGCCCTCTCTTATATTTCCAATAAAGTGCGCCAATCTGACGAAAAAGGCCGGGTCACCGTTGAAAAAATCGCTGGGACGGATGTACTGGTATTGGAGGAAGAGATCGACGATACCATTTATCAGACCATGATATATTGCCAGGATGGACACATCAAAGAACTTTATTCAGAGGAAGGGTCAGGACTTAGCCTCGCTGATGGCATTGAGATCATGGATTGCGACAGACTCCATCTCACGCGGGTGTCAGATAATCTCTTAAAGGTCGAGCTGGAAAGCGAAGCGGCGGATTTGATGTATATCGCATTGCGAAGTGAATCCGGGAGGGGTGATGAGTGATGATCAGAAATAATTATTCAAAATCCCAGATTTTTCTTCTTGAATTTATCATTGTGGTTCTGTTTTTTGCGATTTGCTCCACGATTTGTATCTCTGTATTTATGGAAGCCGACAGTATTAGCAAGGAGAGCTCGAGGAATGTCAACTCCCTGGTGCTCGCGCAAAATGCTGCGGAATGTTTTAAGGCTTCGGAATCTGCCGACCTGGATGATTATTATGATTTCGACGAAATTAAGGATGGCCATTACATTGCATATTATGATGGAAAGTTTGATTCTACCACTGAAGAAAATGCCGAATATATCCTAAAAATCGATCTTAACGAAATGGATGAAGGTGTTATTTCGGCAGAAATATCTATATTTGAAACAAATGAAAAAACGGCATTCTATAAACTGAATGTGGATAAATATATCGGAGAACAGAACTGATGGCCGGGAAAAAAGAAATCAGCGGATTACAAATAGGGACGTCGTCTTTAATACTGATCTTTGTGGTGCTCTGCTTAACGATTTTTTCTGTGCTTTCTCTTATGAGTGCGACGAACGAAATGCGCCTGGCGCAAAAAAGCCTGACAACGGTTGCGCAGTACTATGAAGCAGACAGCCTGGCAGAAATGAAGCTTAAAGAAATCGACCAGGCTATCAAGGATGCTCGTTCCTTGAAAACGCAACTTGGAGAAAACTATGATCCGGCTACGGGGAAAATATATTATGAGATCCCCATCAACGAAAATCTGGTGCTTTGTGTGGAACTTCAAGTAATAAATGGTGCAAAACATGGTGAAAAAAGATATAATATACTGAAATGGCAGGAAGTGAACAGAGGGAGTTATGAACTGGATGATTCGCTTCCGGTTTGGACAGGAGAAGAATCACTATGAATGATGCAAGCGCGATCGGGATATTGACTGAGGCAGTCAGCAAGAATGCGTCGGATATTTTTCTGGTGCCCGGAAGTTCCTTTGCTCATAAGATCAATGGCAGGATGCAGATCAAAGATGATGTTAAACTTTTGCCGGCGATCGTCACAAGGATAGTCAAAGAGATTTATGAATTAGCAGATGGCAGGGCCATGGATAGAGTCCTTGACTGCGGCGACGATGATTTTTCATTCTCTGTCATAGGGCTGGCCAGATTCAGGGTGAATGTCTTCAGACAGAGAGGCACCTTGGCCGCAGTGATCCGGGTCGTTACCTTCGACCTGCCTGAATATAAAGAATTGAACATATCCGAAACCGTTATGGACATATCCAAACTGAAAAAGGGCCTTGCATTGGTCACCGGCCCTGCCGGAAGCGGGAAAAGCACCACTCTGGCTTGCATAATAGACCAGATCAATCAAACAAGAAATGCTCACATCATCACTCTTGAAGATCCCATAGAATATCTTCACAGGCATAAAAGAAGCATCGTGACCCAAAGAGAGATCGCTACGGATACAGAATCCTATGTGACGGCTCTCAGAGCGGCGCTGAGGCAAGTCCCGGACGTGATCCTGCTTGGGGAGTTAAGAGATTATGAGACCATGCGGATCGCCATGACTGCAGCCGAGACCGGACATCTCGTGATCTCGACGCTTCACACTGTTGGCGCGGCCAACACTATCGACAGAATCGTCGATATGTTCCCGTCCAGCCAGCAGCAGCAGATCAGAGCGCAGCTCTCCATGGTGCTTCAGGTTGTTGTATCCCAGCAATTGCTGCCGGCACTGGATGGGTCGGCAATACCGGCATATGAGATCATGTTCCTGAACTATGCAATAAGAAATATGATCCGGGAGTCGCGGATACATCAGATCGATTCCGTAATTTATTCCTCTCAGAGCGAAGGCATGGTCACAATGGATGTCAGTCTTCTGAAACTTTTCAAGGATGGGAAAATTTCACGAGAGAGTGCGCTGCAGTTCAGCAGCAATAGAGAAGCGCTGGAAAAAAAGATGGGATGGGGTTAGCACTTGATTTTTGCATGAATACAGCATAATACAAACGCAGACCAAGCAGGAACAATTTTAAGGATAAAAGCAGCCCGGAGAAACCGGGTTGCTGTTTTTTGTATAGGAATACCTCCGGCTATGCCGGCGGTTCAATAAAAGCTTTAGCGGTGCTGAAAATAAAAAACCCCTTCTGCTATAATACTAATGCGGTCTGCCAACTGCATTAGTAACAAAGCAAAAGG
>Ga0302242_1002368_pt1 | contig 11982 bp, 10 predicted proteins | sample AAG_UR_Lys_MG_FD_193510 | JGI IMG/M metagenome (GOLD analysis project Ga0302242, IMG submission 193510) | Enriched activated sludge microbial communities from anaerobic digester in WTTP, New Holstein, Wisconsin, United States - AAG_UR_Lys | ecosystem: Engineered > Bioreactor > Anaerobic >... | reverse complement strand
AGCTTGACCGCGCGCTGCAAGCTTTGAGCGTTGAAGTGGGCCTGCGACCGGCGGCGTAGTGGGCGCTCGCCTCGGCCTGCGAAGCACGAATATCGCAGTCTGCGCTCACCGGAAGACTGCCCTCTTTCGGGCTACACGCAGTTGCCCCTGGTGACCGCTTTTGCGCCACCCTGACGCCGCTTCGCGGCGCACATGACCACCCAGATTGCGGCAGCATCCAAGAACCGACAAAATGGAAAACAAAACTCACGTTTCTGAGGCGAGAAGGGGTGCAGAGTCCGTTCCGGGTCGTGTTCCGACAAAGCGACGCTGTAGTCGAGGTATTGCCCCAGTGCCGTGTGAAATTCGGAGACCGTCGAAGGTCCCATGAAACTCTTGACCTCGACCGCAATCCGACGCGCACCCTTCTCGGCCGCAATCAGTTTCTCGGCGCCCAAGTCGATCTCCGCGTAAGTTCCGGCAAGCGGCACAACGTAGGGGTCGTGCGTGATCGTCCAGCCGTCTTTCCGGAGCGCCGAGACGACTTGCGGATGTAACTGATCGCGAGTTCCCATGCCCATGATTATACGCGTGAGCAATGGCAGACGGCAATGCCTTCAGCGTCATTCGTCGATCCCGTAGTCGAGCTACGGGCGCAAGGCAAGCTGGCCCGTCAGCGCCGCCGATGTTCGGCGCAGGTCTCCCCGACGATCTTGGGAGACCTGCGGGCGGGGCCGTGGGTAACGCCACCGCTCTCCGCGTTCATACATCCCCAACCAATCTTGGGAAGCATGCACCACATCCGAGACTTCAATGCCGTCCGAGAGTGGGTAGTAGAAGATAACGAAGCTGTCGGCGCGGCGGCGAGGGACGAACATTCGCAGGCCCGGATGCAGATCGGCGCGATTCATGCCCATCCAAGGGTTCTCCGCCAGACGCTCGAACGTCATGAGGAAGGCGTCGAGGACGCGGTCGGCGGCCCGAGCGCTTCGCTCGCTCAGATAGTCTGCGATTTCGGCTAGGTCGTTCTGAGCTTGACGGGAGAACCGATATTTGCGGAGCGTCATTCGGTCGTCGCCCCGCACTTGGACGCAACGTGATTCTTCAGGTCACTAAACCAGGCACGCAGGCTCGGCCCATCGAAGTCGGTGAACTCGCCGTTGTCGAGTTGTCGCCGGCTCGCCTCCAATCTCGCAATCAGTTGCTTCCGTTTTCGCAGCAGATCCAAGCCCGCGTTGACCGCGTCATGACGGTCGCAGTAAGCGCCGCTGGCGATCTCTTGCTCGATGAACTGTTCGTTTTCCGGCGTGATGACCGTCGTCATGGCACATGCTCCAATTTCTTCGTCAAGCTTCAACGAATCTGATTGTAGCACAAGCCACTCGGCGACGCATCCAGCCACTACGCGGTCGACGCTTCCCTCCGTGGGTGTCGAGGGTGTTTTCGACGTCGCCCGCGACCGCATGAATGCGGCACGAGAAACGCGCTTTCTCGATTCCAGGCGGCACTGGGCAACTCGCCTTGTACCGCCCGAACCGAGCTTACTGCGTCACCGTTTTGTCTTCCGACAGTGCCTTGCCCCCCGCGTTGACGTCGTCGTAGGCAGCCTTATCGAACTTGGAGTTGTCGAGCGGTTTCGGTTCGCCGCATCCGCTGACAGACATCCCGAATACGAAAACCAAAACCAGCAAAGCCCACAAAACTCGCACTGGACACCTCATATCGTGAGTTTAGATGCACTTCGGACAAGAGAATACACGGTTCCTCGTGATACTACCTGGCACTAGCAATCGTATGGCCATCAGCGATCGCATTCAGCTTCGCCCAAGTCCCAAAGTCGATGGTGGCGGTGATGAAGCCGACGCTCCCATCCACCATGGCAACATGCAAACCGCCTGGGTGATAGCTCGACGGGCCGTAGTGCTGGGAAAACGGGCCATACGCTGCAATATAGGTGGGCGTGAAGGAATGATTGCGGAACCACGTGCCATTGGTCTTGGCTGAGCCATCGGGACTCACCACGTTCGGCGGGCTCGGGGATCCCTCATTCGCTCCCCATCCGTTACTGGCAGTCCCCACGAAAGCGCTATCAAAGACCGGGGTTCCCGTCCGCCGCAACCCGGTCCCGCAGCTTTGAATGGCACCGCCGCCATAGCCCATGGAATCGTCTTCCGCAAAGATGATCGTATTGGACGCGCCATCTCTAACCCCTGACATCCTGGTGGTCGCCCGCACCGTGAAGACCCCGTTAAGGCTACAGGCTTCACCGAAGGGATCTCCAAACGTTGCCCAGATCGGTGTGGTGGCCGGATTGATGTTCGCGGTTTGATGCCAGTGATAGCCCTCGCTGCCCGGATAGTTGGTCACCGCGATGTTTTGCGTCTCGCTCGGCAGCGTGCGCTGGTCCGAAGGGCAGCGCAACGTCGGGACGGGGGTGCTGACAATCGACTGTCCCCAAATGGGCAAATTCACGTCCACCGTGCTGTACAGTGCCTGCTGTTCGATGAAAGGCAGGATCATGACGTTCCAGGTGTGGTGGTACGGCAGCGTGTAAGGTGGCAAACCGGGGCCCCAGATCACACCGGGTGGAAAGGTCTTGTTCGTATCGTGGTAGTTCTGCAGCCCCAAGGCGATTTGCTTGGCGTTGTTCGAGCACTGAGAACGCCGTGCCGCCTCGCGGGCCGCCTGAATCGCGGGCAGCAGCAACGCGACCAGAATGCCAATGATGGCGATAACCACTAAGAGTTCAACGAGCGTAAAACCGCGACGATTCACAGATCGCATAACGAATCCCCCCCCAAAAAAATGCCATTCTCGCTTGGAATGATGCTAATCTCGAAATCCCGATGAATCCGGGCAAAACACCAGAGGTTGCTTGCCACAGTCCAAGTTCGGCTCTAAGAAAAACCGGGCTTCGCGCCCGACAAAACTCACGGCTTCGCGTCCTGAGACTTCAAATCAAACGTAAACGTGTTGTCGCCGCCGGGCTTCACTTCTGCCGTCAGCGTGCTTTGGGTGTTGAATTCGGCCGGGATGTAACTGACGTAGTCCGGCAAACCGTCGGCCGCCGGCGCCGGGGCCTCGCGAGTCGCCGTGATTTCGACTCGTTTCTGGCCTTCCGTCGCCTTGCACTCGAACTTGCCGTTCTCAATCGCGCCACCATACGCCGGCCCCTGTGTGCCGGCCGGTACAAAACGGATTTCGCCTTTTTCGATCGGCTGGCCATCGAACGTCACGGTACCCGTCACCCGGTACTCCTGCGGTCCACCACTGCCACACCCGGCAAGCGTCAGCAGGGTGATCGACACCATGGGAAACAAACGACTACGGGAAAAAGCAAGAAACATGTCCCAACCTTCCGTTGCACTGGTATCGCCAAGCACGAGAATGTCGCCAGGGTGAGCGTTCCTTCATGAATGTCGAAACGATCATACGCGCGACCCCTTCTGCGGCTTCTTCAGTAGGCTGTCGTGGATTCTCCGCCTTCGCGCGTTCCCAAAGCCTGCCAAACCGCCGTGTCAATAGTGTCCGATACAAACCGCACGCTGGCGTCCGCCAAGACCGCCTGGACGCCTCCTGGATGAAAACTGCGCGCAAACAGGTATTGGAGATCGGTATTTGCAGTGCATGGGGCCTCCTTCATGGCCGGGGCTTGGCAGGTCCGGCAATAGTCTGACAGCGTTGTATTGGGCGGCTGGTTCGTGCTGAAAATGCTGCTCAGGTGTTCGGCTCGGTAGTAGCGTCCCCGCCAGTCCCGATGGGCGGTGGTAATCTCGGGCAGCGTAATGATTTCTGCGCCCATCACCGTGTTGGCGGTCCCATCCGTCACCGAGGCCATTCGGATTCTGGACTTGTAGTAGAACATCCCGTTCATGTTATTCCCGAACGCCGCGCCGGGCGTCGCGGGGTTATTGTTTTGAGTCACCAACTGGCTGCCATGACACAGCAGGTAGTTGCCGGAGAACCCGTCGTTGTAATCGGGCGGCGAACCGCCCGGCGTCGTGTCGCCGCCGTGAATGAGACCGGTTTTGGGAGCCGCCGGATCGGAAGGACACATCAGGGGCGGAATCACCGAATTCATCAGGTCGCTGGGAAAACCCGACGAGGCCCGCGTCACCATGTACGGAAGCAGCTGCTCGTGCAACGCCGACTGTTCGATGAAAGGCAGAAGCATCGGCATCCAGGACATATTTGCGGGCGGTGTCGTGGCGGCATTGAGCCCATTGGCGAGCACGCCTGGCGGAAACCACGCGTGCGTATCGTGATAATTGTGCAGGCCGAGTCCCAACTGCTTCAGGTTGTTGCCGCACTGGGAGCGTCGAGCGGCCTCCCGAGCGGCTTGGATCGCGGGCAGCAGCAACGCGACCAGGATCCCAATGATCGCAATGACGACCAGAAGTTCGACGAGCGTGAAGCCCGGTGCCGGGCGGCAGAATCTACGGCGTGACAATAAGTGCATCGCAATCGCCTCCAAAAGAAACAGATAAGTAAGAACAAAACTCGGCTCGCCAAATGTACGTGAATGGCGGGCCGGAACCAAAACCGAACCAGCAAAACAGATTGTTCTGAATGTAAAATATCAGTCTGGGAAACCGGTGTCAATCCGCTGGGACGGAAAATAAACCCTCGTGATCCGCAAGTCCGCCGCAAGGCTTGTCACGCGGAATTGCGAATTCCCTGCCTGAGCGGATAAGATCAAGTCCCGTGAGGACCGGTCCATCATGGCAATCGAGTTGTTTGGCAAGACGGCGTTGGTTACCGGCGGGAGCCAGGGCTTGGGCGCGGCCACGGCCGGCGTGCTCGCCCAGGCGGGAGCAAACGTGGTTGTGAACTACTTCGCCGATCCCGATGGGCTCAATCGTCAGCGCGCCGAACAGACCGCCCAGCGGATCGGCTCGCGCGCGACGGCCGTCGAAGCCGACGTGCGCGATGGGACGCAGGTCGAGACGATGATCGCGGAGATCATCCGGCGTTTCGGCCGGCTCGATATCGTCGTCAACAACGCCGGCATCGTGCGCGACCGGACGTTGAAGAAGTTGTCCGCCCAGGACTGGCAAGCCGTGATCGACACGAATCTGACGGGCGTGTACAACGTCTGCAAAGCGGCCGCGGACAGGCTGTCGGACGGCGGACGGATCATCAACCTGACCTCGATCTCGGCCACCGTCGGGTTCTTCGGGCAATCCAATTACGCGGCCTCCAAAGCGGGCGTGATCGGGCTGACCAAGGTCCTGAGCCGCGAACTGGCCAAACGGCGGATCACGGTCAACGCGGTCGCTCCGGGCGTAATCCTCACGGAGATGGGCCAGACGATCCCCGAAGCGACGCGGGCCGAGATGCTCAAGCTGATCCCGTTGGGCCGATTCGGCGAGCCCGACGAAGTGGCGGGCGTGATCCTGTTCCTGGCCAGCGATCTGGCCTCGTATGTGACCGGCCAGGTCATTCATGTCAACGGAGGTTGGTACGGCTGACCTTGAAAACTCGGTTGACGCCACCGAGTTTTCAAGGTCGGACTGACCGAAGATTTGAACGGAGGCGAGCGGGGATGACCGCGTCCAACGGTGCGAAAGTGTGCTCGGCCGAAGAGGCCGTGGGTTTGATCCGGGACGGCCAGACCGTAGCTTCGGGCGGCTTTGTCGGCGCCGGAGTCCCTGAATCGCTGCTGCGAGCGTTGGAGCAGCGATTCGTCTCCACCGCCTCGCCGCGCGGCCTGACGATCGTCTACGCGGCCGGCCAGGGCGACGGCCGCGATCGGGGCATCAATCATCTGGCTCATGAAGGCTTGGTCCAGCGCGTCGTCGGAGGCCACTGGGGGCTGGCGCCGCGGATGGGCCGGCTGGCCATCGAGGGCAAGATCGAGGCTTACAACTTTCCGCAGGGAGTCATCTGCCAGCTGTTCCGCGACACGGCGGCCGGGCGGCCGGGGTGCATCACGCACATCGGGCTGGACACGTTTATCGATCCCATCCATGCCGGCGGCCGCTTGAACGAGCGCACGCCGCCGGGCCTCGTGCAGCGGGTTGACCTGGGCGGCCGCACCTGGCTGTGGTACAAGTCGCTGCCGGTCGACGTGGCGTTGATTCGGGCCACCGCTGCGGACCCGTACGGCAATCTGGTCATGGACGAAGAGGGGCTGTTCGGCGAGATGCTGCCGATCGCCCAGGCGGCGCACAACAACGGCGGACTGGTGATCGCCCAAGTGCGGCGGCTGGCGGCCGATCCGGCTCCGCCTCAACTGGTGCGCGTGCCCGGCATTCTCGTGGACCGGATCGTCGTCTCCGATCCGCAGGACCATCCTCAGACGTTTGCTCAGATCGACTTCGACGAGGCCTTCGTAACGGCCGGCACGCCGGCGGAATTGCGCGAGATCGCCGCGCGGGAGCCGTTGCCGATGGGCCCCCGGCGGATCATTGCCGCCCGCGCTTGCGATGAACTCCCGGACGGGGCGATTGCGAATCTGGGCATCGGGATGCCCGAGGGGATCGCTCGCATTGCGGCCGAGCGGGGCTTGCTGGATCGTTTGACCTTGACGGTGGAAAGCGGACCGATCGGCGGGATTCCGGCCGGCGGGTTGAGCTTTGGGGTGTCGGTCCATCCCCAGGCGATTGTGGATCAGCCGGCCCAGTTCGACTTCTACGACGGCCGAGGACTGGACTACGCCGCTTTGGGAGCGGCTCAGATCGACGCGCAGTGCGACGTGAACGTGTCGAAGTTCGGCACGCGCCTGGCAGGGGTCGGCGGTTTCGTCAACATCACGCAGACAGCCAAGAAGGTCGTCTTCTGCGGAACGTTCACGACCGACGGCTTGGAGATCGCGATCGACAACGGCCGGCTCAAGATCGTCACGGAAGGCCGCGTTCCGAAGTTCGTCGAGCAGGTCGATCAGGTGTCGTTCAGCGCTCGACGCGCCCGCCAGATCGGCCAGGAGGTCGTGTACGTCACCGAGCGGGCCGTGTTCCGCCCGTTGGATGACCGGCTGGAACTCGTCGAGATTGCCCCCGGAATCGACTTGCAGCAGCAGGTCCTGAACCGGATGCCCTTCGCGCCGGTCGTCCGCCTGGTCCGCTTGATGCCCTCCCACGTCTTCGCAGCACCGGGAGGTTGATCGCATGAGACGCAACGTCCAGACGAGCTTACCGGACGAAAGACGCGTTACCCGGATGCTTGGCACGAAGGAGGAGCGCGGGTGATGACCGAGGGCTCGACGCGCAGGCAGTTCATCCAGGTGGCAACCAGCAGTACGTTGAGTGGCTGGATGCTGGGGTGGGGGTCAACTTCGCCAGCCATTGGGGAGAGTGCCGAAGTTCAAGATCGGCGGACGGGCTGGGACCGGCCGATCGTCGAGGCGGAGATGCGGCGCCGCGCGAGTTGGCAGTCTGAGCAGTCGCGTCTGGTCGTGGACGACTATCGCGCCGGCCGCCAGCTTGCGTATCCGCTGCCGTTGTGCGAGTTGCGATTCCCGAGGTCCGCGTGTCCAGCATCCAGGCCTCTCCCTGGGCCACGTGGCTGCCGGGGACGCTGGAGGAACGGATCACCGGCTTGGGCTGGGCAGCAGAATGGTTTGGCGACGAGCGCGACTTCACCGTCGGCCCGATGGCGCACAAGGCGCCGCTGATCAATGACTGCGAGCGCGCCCGCCTCGGCTCCGTCCCGGCGGCGGACGGTCGTCGTCGAAAAAGCGAAATTTCCTTTTGCCATCTGGGGTGCCTTGTGAACGTAGGTTGGCTATACTACCGGATGCGGTCCGCGTGCGTTGGCTTTCGTCTCGTGGTTTTCTCCACGCCGATGTCGACCGTGGGCGTGATGCTGCGATCCGAGAGCGCGCCCTTGTGACACCTTGGAGGGGACGAGCATGGCATCCCGGGCGAATCTCATTCGAAAGCGGCGCCGCAGAAAGGCCACCGCTTGGTCGGTCAGCACTTGGTTCGCCACCCTGCGAAGGCACGCTCCGCTCGCTCGCGTCCATCGCCGGATGGCGTTCGAACGGCTCGAAGTGCGGCAACTGCTTGACGGCGCACCGTGGCAGAACCCCGTCAATCGCTTCGACGTCGATGACAATCATCTGGTGATGCCGGGCGACGTGTTGACGATGATCAACGACATCAACGCGCGGGAGTCTCGCGAGTTGCCGCCGCCCTCGGCGCAAGCCGGTCCGCCCCCGTACTTGGATGTCAACGGCGACAATTCGATCGACCCGGCAGACGTGCTGGATTGCATCAACTTCATCAACGCCTTATTGCAGGAAAGCGTCCCGCCCACGGTCACGGTGGACGAGTTGTCGACCGCCCATTCTCGGCCCACATTGACGGGTACGGTCACCGATCCCTGGCCGACGCGCGGGATCGAAAGCGTGACGGTGACGGCCGGCGGCCAAACGTTGGAGGCGACGATCAGCGGCAGCGCATGGAGCGCCACGGTCTCGGCGTCGCTGGCCGACGGGACGTACGACGTGCAAGCCCGGGCCACGGACTGGGCGGGGAACGTCGGCGTGGATGCAACCAGCAACGAGCTGATCGTGGACACCATGGCTCCCACGGTAACCATCAACCAGGCGGCTGGACAACTGGACCCCAGCACGACTTCGCCGATCTTCTTCACGGTCATCTTCAGCGAGGCCGTTTCCGATTTCTCGGCCGAGGACGTGACGGTGACAGGCACGGCGCCGGGCGATCCAAGAGCGACGGTCACTCCCGTGGGATCGGACGGCACGACGTACACCGTAGCCGTCGGCGGGATCATCGGCAGCGGAACCGTCGTGGCCGGCATCCTGGCCGGCGCGGCCCACGATGCAGCCGGCAACGGCAACGCGGCGCCCACCAGCACGGACAACGAGGTGACCTGCAACTTTGCGCCCCTGTTCGCCGATGCTGAATTGGAGCAGGCCGTTCGAGAAGCACTGGGGTTTCCAGCCGGGGAGTATATCGACCGCCAGGACCTGCTGGCGCTGACGACGTTGTCGGTCGACAGCAACGTCGTCACCAGCCTGGTTGGCCTGGAGCACGCGACGAATCTCCAGTCACTGAGGCTCTCGCCCGAGAATTGGTCGGCGCCGCCTGGGGCTCTCTCCGGCGCCGATCCGTTGGCGCCGCTGGCGGGCTTGACGAGTCTGGAAACGCTGACGCTTTCCCGCGCCGATTTGACCGGCGAAGAATTGGCGAGCCTGAACGGAGCCACGGGCCTACGCTCCCTGGACGTCCGTTACAACGCGGTCTCCACCTTTCCGGATCTGGGCAATCTGGGGGCATTGAGTTCGCTGAGCCTGTACGGAAATCCGCTGGTCGACACGTCGTCGCTGGCGGGGCGGGTGCTGCAGACCGACTTGATCCCATCGGGTGTGGATCAAGCCGGCACGGTAGCGGAATTGGCGGCGGCGCTGCACTATCTCCCCACCGAGATCTTCGAGTACGTGGTGAATCACTTCGAGTATGAACCTTACTCCGGGGCGATGAAGGGGCCGCAGGCGGTCTTGGAGACGGGCGCAGGCAACGACTGGGATATCGCCTCGTTGTTGGCCGACATGCTGAGCGAGGCCGGAATTGCCACGCGCTACGTCAGCGGACAGATCGAGGTACCTATCGACGTCACGATGGACTACCTGGGCGTGACCGATCCCACGGCCGCCTCGCGGGTGCTGGCCAACGCCGGCATCGACCAGGTATTGATCCACGGTCCCGGCGGACCGGAGGCCATGCGTTTCGGCCACACGTGGCTGGAGGCGGAATTGGCGGTGCCGGGCGTGGGGCTGCAGTGGGTCGCGATGGACCCGTCGTGGAAGTTCAAAGACTTCCAGCCCGGTGTGCCGGACATCGCCACGTTGGTGCCGTTCGACGAAACGGGCTATCTGTCCCAGACGCGTACGGAACTGGCCTACGAATACTACGAGCGGCAGGTCCGTGATTACTTGAACGCAAACGCGCCGGGGATTGCCGTCTCGCAAGTGCCATACGACGGCCCGATCCGGGTCCGGACGATCGACGAAATCCCCTCCAGCTTGCCCTACACGATTGTTGGGGCGACGGACCTGCACACGACGATTCCGTCCAGCCTGACGCATCGCGTCAGAGTGCAACTGGACTCGGACTTCACGAGCTTGTTCGACACACTGCTGACCGTCCCCGAAGTCAGTCTCGACCGGTTGACCATCAGCTACGCGCCGGCCGGCTGGGGAAGCCTGATCCCTCAGTTCCGGAAGAACGGCACCGTGATTGCTTCCGGCCCGCCGATTTCGTCCGGGAGCACCGTCGAATTGACCTTGACGCATTTTGACAGCGGCGATGACGTGGCGGATCGGTCGTTCACCTACTCGCGAACCGCCGGACAGTACCTGGCGATCGGATTGGACGCGCGGCAGGTCTCCGACCGGATGATTGTCGACATGCGAGCCGCGGTCAACGTCGCCGCCATTGCCCGCACCAACGGCCAGCCGTTCAGCGAGGATGACCAGATCGGCGGCACGCTCCACCTGGCGATCATGAAGTGGTTCCATGACACGGACAAGGGTGAAGACATCATCAACGGCCTGACGCACGCGGCGGGAGTCTACAACTCAGTGGCCTCCGGCATCACCGCGGCCGAGACCACGGTCAACTATTTCCCGGAGCTGCAGATCTCGTATGTCCCGGAAGGTCTGAACATCGACGTCGCGAACAACTATCACCAGGAGTTCCCCATCGACAACGACAGCAGCGGCGACGCCACGCGTGCATTGTTGGCGGGCTACAGCGCTTCAGCCCAGGAGCACGCCATCTGGGAAGAGTTGGTCAGCACTGAGGCGATTTCTACCATCAAGTCGCTGCAATTGGCCAACGAGCGGGGGATCCCCATTTTTGAAATCGACAGCAGCAACGCAGCGATTTACCTGCCGCAGCTTACCCACCGGGCCTCGATCCGCAGCGCCATTCAGGCGGAAGTGTTCTCGGGCGCAACGGTGACTGTGCCCCGCGACGAAACGCCACTCCAAGATTGGTCGGGCGTGGGCTACATCACCCGCACGGCGACACGCGAAGGCTACATCATCAACGGTGGGCTCAACAGCGCAACCCCGATTGCGGTTGAGGGTGGCTTCATCGTCGGATTCCCGTTCTTGTGGCCCTTCCTGTGGTTCAATCCGTTCTCGTTCTTTGCCGGCGACCCGGTCAATGTGGCCAATGGCAGCGTGCGGCACCAGGAGACCGACGTGGAGTTGCCGGGCGTGGGCATCCCGTTGAATTTCGCGCGCCAGTACGACTCGGCCAACGACGTCGACCGTGGCCTGGGACCCGGCTGGTCGTTCACGTACAGCGATCGGCTGGACTTCGAGACGGACGGCTCGGTCACGTGGTTCGACGATGCGGCCAACCGTTTCAACTTCGCCCCCGACGGGAGCGGCGGCTTCACGACTCCCGTCGGCGTCTACGGTACCCTCACCGCCATCGGAGCAGGCTTCCTGTGGCGTGACAAGACCGGCAACGAACGGGAATTCGACGCCGCCGGAAACCTTGTTCGTGTGGCCGATCGTTACGCCAACGGATATGCGATCGCCTACGACGGCAGCGGCCAGATCCACACAGTGAGTGACCTGGTCACGCCGTCCCGGACTTTGGACTTCGCGTATACGTCGGGACACATCACTGCGGTCACCGACTTCACGGGCCGGACGTGGTCCTATGCCTATGACGGCAAGCGGTTGAGTCAAGTGACGACTCCGTCCGATGCGATGACTCCCGTTGCCACGACCAAGTACGATTACTACACGGACACCGCACGCGACGGTTTGCTGCACGCCGTCACGCAGCCGAACGGCGGGATAACGGCGTATTCCTACTACCCCAATCGGCGTGCCTTTCAGGTGACGGACCCCTTGGGATTCGTGCAGACCACTTCCTACAACGGATATCGTAACCAGGCGCACTGGACCGATGAACGCGGAAACACGACGGCCTATACGTACAACGCCGAAGGAAATCTCATCGCCGAAGTCCGCCCGGACCGCTCGGCGAAGACCTGGACGTGGAGCAACCTCTT
>Ga0302242_1002361_pt1 | contig 12011 bp, 9 predicted proteins | sample AAG_UR_Lys_MG_FD_193510 | JGI IMG/M metagenome (GOLD analysis project Ga0302242, IMG submission 193510) | Enriched activated sludge microbial communities from anaerobic digester in WTTP, New Holstein, Wisconsin, United States - AAG_UR_Lys | ecosystem: Engineered > Bioreactor > Anaerobic >... | reverse complement strand
GTGAGGGTTCGCTTCTTGGCCACCCGCGTGTGGTCCGAGAAAACGTAGACGGGTTGCGGCCGCAGGTCCTTGCCGCAGGCAAGCCAGCGGGTCATGACCCGGATGCCGTCCAAAAGCAGCGTCGAGTCCGTCGGATGATGGATATCGGTCTCGACGGCGGTGGAATCCACCCGGATCTTGCGGCCCGTCTCGATCCCCTCGCGCCGGGCGTAGCCGATAATCTCCTCGTGGATCGCCTCCCAGGTCTCTTCCCGCAGAGACTTGATGTTGTCCTGGAGAATCGACTTGCAGGGATACTGCCCCATCTCCAGACGGGAGAAGCCGCGGAAGGCCGATGAGTCATCCAGATGAAAGGCCAGCTCCTCGTAGCGGAGCTGACGATATTGTTTCAGCACGGCACAGCGCAGAACCTGTTCGGCATTGAGTCCCATCCGGCCCGTGTCGTCGCGCTTTGTGCCGACGAGGTCCCGGTAGACCAGATCGAGAAGCCGCGGGGTCTCATCGAGAATCCGGGAGATCTGTTCGAGTTCGCGGGCGATGGGTTTGTTGGAGGTGGAGGTGAAGAGGCTCGATTGCGCATTGAATTTTCGGCGCACGGGATGTCCTCGCTTTGGCATTCGCTTAACAATATCAATGTATTGTGAGTTAACCATAGCAGACAGCACCGAAAGTGAATTACCCCGCCTACAAGGCGGGGCATCTTGACAGGCGCTGAGGGGGATTGCATCCCCCTTGCCCCCGCACCGCATTCATCCCCGCCCACAGGACGGGGTATCCTGCGGAGTTTTCATGAAAAGCCCTTTGTGCGCAAATTAATAAGATTTTCTAAACAGTTACAGTTTCCGGACGGACACTAGTTCGCATCCCCACATGACCCTGCAGGAAATCGCGCTCTAATCGGCCCTCTCCGTGGCGCTCTTCCGGCACATGTACTGCAAACGGACCATGCCGCTTTACTTACCCCTGAAGATGCCTGCTGCAGTCTTCCTCGCTGGGTTCCGTGCGGCTTTTTTTACCCTAGATCCAACAAACAGTGTGAATGATCTCTACGGGCATTGCATCGCGTACCCGATTCTATATTTCCTCATCGTCAATTGCTTCACTCCATACCGTTGCATTCTGTTCCTCTTCTAGACGATCACGATAGAAACCGGGTGTAATGCCGGGGCGGCTTTACTCACCCATAATGTGTTTCTGCAGAATCCACTGTCGTCAAGGCTCGGTATCCCGGAGGTCTATGGTTTGTCATCGGGTTACATCGGCTAGGTCACGCTTCCGCATCTTCTGTTGAGCGCTAGGCTCAGCGAATCGGGGAGGGGAAAAGCCGTCTCCCTGGACCTTGCCGCAATTACCGACTTTCCTCACCCGGTTGCGAGTGACGCTGATCTCCGTGCTTTTCTCACTTCTCGTCCTGTACGGCAGAAAGAAGATGGCACGGAACTCAACGCTGGTCCCCATCAAACCGGGACAGACCCTTCACTGCTTCAAGCCGTCATGGGATCATTTCTATCATCTCACCTCGAATCCTCGAGGGACGTCCGCCTTTCTCAGGGTCTGGTTCGCAGAGGCTGGCTAGAACTTCTTGAACAACACGAGCCTTCCCGTGTCCTTGTGGTGCCATTGGCCCACGATTCTGAAATCACGAGGATCATAATCAACGGGCAAGTTATATTCCTTGCTTGGCCAGTTTCTCTCCTCCCACAGCACGTACTGCACACCCCGGGATCTCACATTTTCTAAGAACTCTCCGTAATTCCGCCCGACAATCTCCGGGAACGGGTCGAACAAAAAGTACTTGTCCGGGCAGCATACCCCCTGAGCATCTAAATTGGCGTAGAGCGAAACCCAGCGATAGGACGTGCCGAGGGTCAGGATGTCTATCCCTTGCGAGCACCCTTCCTCGTTCGCAATGGTTCTCCCGATCTCTTTAAACACAACCTTGTCCCTCTCGTGAGGGCGAAGATTGTTCGGCGCCGCGAACCCCATGACGAAAACAACGAGAAGCAGCATGGCGGTGATTGCTCTGACGTGATACCGGTGCGTCAGTACGTCGATAATCCTTTCGATCCCAAACCCGACAAAAATAAAACAGGGTAGGATCAGCAGGGCCACAAAACGGTGTGTCATGACCCAATAGCTAAATATATTCGCATACAGGAGAATTACGGCACCGACAGCAAGCAGACCGTAGTACAGGACAGGGCCTTTATCGACAGTTCTTCTCTTGCACGCGATGCCGAGGACCAGAATGAAAAAGACGGGATAAAAAAAAGCCTCCGCGACATATTTCAGCAAGACCCCCACCCCCACAAACCATATGAGCGTCCTTGTATATTTCAAGAACTCGAGCCACGGGCCGTCGTACTGAAGCTGGATCAGTGACAACAATTCCACTCTCAGAGTTTGGTATGTATCCCAGGCGACCATAATTCTTGATGGAATCTCCAAGAATCGATACCCGTAGACTTCCTTCCCCAAGACGACCCACTGAATGAAGATATAAACGATCACAGCCGTTATGACCGGTGAAAGAAACCACTGAAGCTTCCTGCTCTTCTGTTCTCCCCCTCTGACAAACAGATAGAAGACGCTCACTGCGAAGTACAAAACCGCCTCAATACGGGTCCATGTTGCGAGCAGAAAGAACATAGAACCCCATGCAAAAAGATGCGGTCGGTTTCGCAATATGCCCTTCGTGAAAAAATAGAACCCTGACATGGAAAAAAGCCAAGAGGCGGGATCACGAACAACATCCACGCTGGTGCTTACAAAGACCGGCATGACGGCAAATGTCAGGGTAATAAGCCCGCTAACGAGGGAACTGAAGAAAAACCGGGCGAGAAGATAAAGCGGCACAAGGGTTAATGTCCCGAACATGATGGAAACGGCTCGAGCAGAGATCACCCAGTCTTGAAACAAGGGGTAGAAACCGGCCGTCAACAAGGGGAGCACGGTAAGGTATGGAAGCGAACAGGTATTGACAGACGGCCACAATCCATAATAGATAGCCTTGGCCTGATAGATATAGAGGGCAGCGTCCGGGTTGATTATTGAGGTCAACACAGCTCTGCCAACCCGAAAGGTCAAGGCGATCAACAGAATCAGGATAAGCAACCACCTGTCCGTTTTTTGTGAATCGCCCAGCGCGAAATGCTGCCAGCGTTCCTTTGCATGTGCCCAGAACATTCGCATCTCAGATGCCACGGGAATGGCGAAAAGGGATTGAAACGTGCCTTTTTACTATCACGGACGATGCGAGAAATCATCTTATTTTATGGTCATGTCGGATCCGTTCGGTCCACCGCCGCACTGCATGGCCGGCAATAAGCGGCACCGTTGAAGTGGCAGCCATCCGGCCCGGGCTTGCCGCGGATGAACTGCAGATCGGTATGGAGCAGGAGTACCATGAAACCGAAAATCTCGGCGTTATTGACAGCATGGGCCAGGCCTCAATACCTCGAAGAGCAGGTAGACCGGCTTCTGAATCAGACGGTTCCTCCGCATGAAATCGTTCTGTGGTATAACGCCCCGCCGAAGATAATGGGGTGGATTGAGCGAAAACAACTCGTTTCGTTCAACGGTGATCGCTTCGTCAAGAAGATCATTTGCGACCATAATTTCGGGATCGTTCCCCGATTTACACTCGCGTCATGCATGGAGGGAGAGTATGTCTGCATCTTTGATGATGATACCATGCCGGGCGAGCGTTGGTTTGAAAATTGCCTGAGGTATGTAGATGCCGAAAAGACCCTTTGCGGTACGATCGGGTTGCGGTACCTCTCGCGGACGGAATTGAAAACGGAGAAGCCCAGGATGGGATGGGAAGGGATGAACCGCGACTTGGCCTTCGTGGATCTCGTGGGGCATAGTTGGTTCTTCCGCCGCGAATGGGCGCGCTTCTTCTGGGACGAGGAGCCCGTGCTGCGAACCTTCGGAGAGGACATTCATTTCTGCGCCATGCTCCAGCGTCGTGGAATACGGGCGGCCTGCCCGCCGCACCCTCCCGAGGACCGTTCCCTCTGGGGGTCCGTCAAGCCCGAGCGGGGCGTGGACCGCGTCGCCATCAGCTGCAGCGAGGATCGCTCGGCCGACTACTGGAAGGTCGTGAAAACCGAAATAGAGAGAGGGTACAGTCCCATTTTGTTATGATCTTGATTGCTTACGGAACCCGGCCCGAGATTATTAAGCTCTTCCCAGTCGTCAATGCCCTGGTAGAACGCGGATTGCCGCACAGGACCCTTTTCACCGGACAGCATACCGACCTCTACGAAGACGTGAAGGATCTTGTTCCCCCACCGGATTTCAGTTTCGCCGACTCCTTCACCGGCGAGCAGAAGCACAACACCCTGGGCGGCAGCTACGTGAAGATCTGTCGGGCCGCGGAAGCGCTCTACACGAGGCAGCGTTTCGATACCGTCGTCGTCCAAGGCGACACGACGACGGCCTGGGCCCTGTCCCAGATGGCTTTCTACAACGGCGTGCGGATCGCCCACGTCGAGGCGGGCCTTCGGACCTACGACCTCATGAACCCCTACCCCGAGGAGCTCAACCGAACCCTGATCACACAGATCGCCGACTACAATTTTGCCCCGACGAGGCGGGCCTTCGAGATCCTCGTGAGAAGCGGGGCTCGGAATGTTCATCTTGTGGGAAACACCATCGTCGATGCAGTGGACTATTTCAAGAAGACGCTGCGCCTCACGACAGCCGTGACGCCCTTGGTGCCCGTGACATTGCATCGGCGGGAAAACCACGCCATCATAGAAGACCTCTTCCGTGAATTGGAAAGAATAGCGACCAAATACCGAAAACTGAAATTCGTCCTACCGATTCATCCCAATCCGCATGTGCGGAAGCATCGGCACCTGCTCACAGCGGCGAACATTCAGGTGATTGATCCGGTGGGCTATCCAGAAATGTTGCGAATGATAAGCTGTGCCGCTTTTTTGATTACCGACAGCGGCGGTATCCAGGAAGAAGCCACCTGCTTTAATAAGAAAGTAATCATCGCAAGAGAAACGACGGAGAGGCCTGAAGTCCTCGAAATCGGCCTAGGCCGGATCGCAGGACGAAACATGGAAAAAGCCATCGAATGGGCCTGCGACCCGCCGCCGTCCCTGAAGGCCTCGCCCTATGGAGACGGTCGGGCGGCCTTTAGAATCGCCGACATCCTGTCCGGAGAGGCATCCTGAACCCAATGTGTCGAAATCGAAAACCCTGTCATTTTGAAAAAAATCGGTCCCCTTCTCGGGATTCTTCCTCCGCCCTTGCAACTATTCGTGATTGATTCTCCTAGCGACGAAAGACACGAAAGGGAAGTTCATGGATCTTACATCTCGCTTCTTCACCAATGAGGATGCCCACGGAGATCATTTAATCTTGCCACTGCCACCGGCCTGGTGGAGCCGACCGTACGAGTACACATGGGCCAAACAATACACCGGAAAAGAGTTTACCGTTCTGGATGCTGCCTGCGGCTTAGAGCATCCTTTCAAGTATTACCTCGTGAACACCTGCAAAGAAGTATTTGCCTGTGATATCGATGAAAGAATCCTTTCCAAGGAAGCTATCATCCGGGAAATCAACGCCACATTCGGCGACAATGCCTTTACATTACTAGACGAAAAACAGTTGCATGGCATCCACTATGACATTGCCTCTCTGGTGAAGCTGCCTTACGATGACGGCGTGTTCGATCGGATATTCTGTATTTCCGTCATCGAGCACCTTAAAGACTTTTTTAACCGGCATCCGGGGATTCCCTCAACACGTTTTCTCCGCCTTTTTTTTCGCCATGAGATAAGAACTTCTTTGTGCGAATTTCGTCGAACCCTCAAGGACGACGGGCTCATCATCCTCACCTTGGACTATCCTGATGTGAACCTCTCCTATTTGAGTGGAGTTATTCAGAGCATCGGGCTTTCATTCGCAGGTCCGGTCGATACGGTTCTGCCACCGAATGCCCTCTATTCAGAAAAAATGAAGCTGTGGTGTTTTCGCGCGATTTTGAGCAAGCAATAAGGGGCTGGGTGGAAATTCGGAAACATCTGCACATTCAGCGTCACATATCAGTCATTAGGAATTTCGACACCGACGGACACTCAAAATTTCCCGCCGCATCAAGCGTTTAACAAATCATCAATCAATTGATCGTCGTTGCGGAATGAAAACTATGGGTTGAGTTTCATTCAAGATCACTGATTCTGGATGCCTCTGATAAAAGATGCCATGTGCCGCTTGACATCCTCCGTCGTCATCTCCTCCAGGCACTCGCTCCTTCCCTCCCCCCTGCAGCCCTTTTCCCTGCACGGCACACAGTCCCTGTCCGGCCGGATCACCCGGTGCCTCCCCCCCTCCGGGGCCCAGTCCCGCCAGTCCGTCGGCCCGTAGATCGTGATCGTGGGGGTCCCGACGGCCGCCGCGATGTGCGGCGCCGCGCTGTCGACGCCAGCATGGAAGGCGCTGAGGCTCAGCAGGGCGGCAAGCTCCTTCAGCGACGTCAGTCCCGCCAGGTTGACCGCCCCCCCGCCCGCCTCCGAGGCAATCCGGGCCGCCGCCTCCCGTTCCGCAAGGGAGCCGACGAGCACGGGCCTGTATCCTTTTTCCCCCTCCAGCCACCGGACCACCTCCGCCCATTTCCCGTAGTCCCACTCCTTGTACTTCCAGCGCGCAAAGGGGTTGATCGTCACCTGACCCCGTCGGCCCCCGTTGGGCAGAAGCTGTCGAACCCGCCTCAGTGCTTCGTCTGACACGTGAAGACGCGGTAGGGTGTCGGGGGTGTCGATCCCGAGGGGACGGATGACGTCGAGGGACTGGTAGGCCGCTCCCCGGGTTCTCGCTTCCGGCGGCGGGGGGATGACGAGGTGGGTATAGAATGCATCGCGCCACGGCATGTGCCCGTAACGCATCGCCGCGCGGACGGGGGCCCCGGAGGCCAGCGACATGTAGACCCCCCGGTCGTCGCCGCGAAGGTCGATGACGAGGTCGAACCGCTGCCGCCTCAACTCACCGATGAGCCGCAGCGGCTCCAGGACCCGGTCGGCGAGCATGCCCTGCTTCCGCCTGATCTCGAAGATCCGGTCGAACAGGGGGTCGTCCTCGAGGAGGCCGCCGAACCCCTCCCGGACCAGCACGGCGAGCAGGGCTTCCGGGAAGCGCTCCCGGACGGCCCGAAAAGCGGGGGTCGCGGAGACGACGTCGCCGATGTCCCCGAGCTGGATGACGAGAACCCTCGAGATGGGTCTGCCGAAGGGTAGGCTTCCCTTGATGAGCACGGTGTCTTCTTTCCCGATGATGTCAGGTTCCGGCCCCGTCCGTTCAGCCGCCGCCCGATGACGAGGCCGCCTCCAGGGTGTTCCGGAGGAGCATGGCGATGGTCATGGGGCCCACCCCGCCCGGCACGGGCGTGATGTAGGAGGCCTTCGCGGCCGCCTCGGCAAAGGCCACGTCTCCCACGAGCTTGCCGTCGGCCCTGCGGTTGATGCCCACGTCGATCACGACGGCCTCGTCCTTGACCATGTCGCCCCGGACCATCTCGGCCCTTCCCGCCGCGGCCACCAGGATGTCGGCGCGCCTCGCCACGGCGGCCAGGTCGCGCGTCCGTGTGTGGCAGACCGTCACCGTCGCGTGGCGGTTGAGGAGCATGAGCGCCAGGGGCTTGCCCACGATGTTGCTGCGGCCCACGATCACGGCCTCTTTGCCCTCGATGGGGATCCCCGTCCGGTCGAGCAGTTCGATGACCCCCAGCGGGGTGCAGGCCCGGTGGCCCGGGCGCCCCGTGAAGAGGCCCCCGATGTTGACGGGGTGGAACCCGTCGACGTCCTTGCGTGGGTCTATGGTCTCGATGACCACGTCGGGGTTGATGTGCTTCGGCAGGGGCAGCTGCACGAGGATGCCGTGGATTTCGGGGCTGGCGTTGAGCCCGGCGACGATCTCCCGCAGGCGATCCTCCGCCGTATCCGCGGGCAGCCGGAACTCGCGCGACAAAAAGCCGGCCTCGGCGGCGGCCTTTTCCTTGCGGCCCACGTAGATCTTCGAGGCGGCATCCTCGCCCACCAGGATCACGGCGAGGCCCGGCGTTATCCCCCTTTTTTCTTTCAATTCAATGGCTTGCGCCCTAACCTCCGCCCTGACCTCCCGGGCGATCCGGTTTCCGTCAATCACTTCGGCCATCCGCTCCTCCACCCCCTCGTTCATCCAACAGTTCAATATTTCAAGGAGTTTCTGCTTTTACCTCAGGCTACCCGAATTGTCAAGGATGGGTGGAGAAAAGGGGGGCCGACACGCCCTTCCGAGGCCCTGGCGCTGAACGTTTTCCGGGCATCCAAAAGCCCCGGAATGCCCATTTTCTCTGCTGTTTTCTGTTGAGAAACTGACCCTGTTGTGATATGGTTCGCCCGTAAATTTTCGGGGGGTCCGTGGGCCTTATGAACCTTGGGAAAATGTTCGCAGATTCCTGCAGCACCTACAAGGACAACACGGCCCTCGTCTACGAAAATTCACGGATCAGTTTCAGCCGGATGGACGCGGCCGTCAACTCCCTGGCCAACCACCTGAAGTCCATCGGCATCGGCAGGGGCGACAAGGCGGCCCTCATGCTGCCCAACACCCCCGAATTCCCCATCACCTACTTCGCCTGCCAGAAGCTGGGCGCCGTGGCCGTGACGCTCAACGTCATGTCCACCGCCTACGAGCTGCAATATCTCCTCGACAACAGCGACGCGAAGGCGCTCGTCACGTCCGCTCAGTCGGCGCGGCGCTTCGAGGAGATCAAGGACCGGCTTGCCACCTGCAGGCACCTCCTGCTGACGGAAATGGACGAAGGCCCCCTGTCCCTGAAGAAGGCCCTAGAGGCGGGCCCCTTCGAGTTTGAGCCGTCCGATGCAGCGGAAGACGACCCCGCCGTCATGATCTACACCTCGGGCCTCACGGGCAAACCCCTCGGGGCCGTCCTGACCCACGGCAATCTCATCTCCCAGTCCCGCCTGCTTGCGGACCTGTTCGACGGATCGGAGAAGGACACGGGGCTGAGCCTCATCCCCCTTTTCCACTCCTTCGGCGCCGTCGCCAACATGCTCAACCCCATCCTGATGGGCGCCTGCGTCGTCATGCTCGACGCCTTCAGCATCGACAGCATCTTCAAGGCCATCGAGACCGAGAAGATCACCTACATGACCGCCGTGCCGCGCGTCTACCTCGGCATGCTCCTCCAGGAGGGAACCGAGAAGTACGACATGAGTTCCCTAAAATACTGCGTCACCGGGGGCTCCGCCATGCCGCCGGCCTACATGCCCCAGTTCGAGAAGAAGTTCAGGGTGCCGATCCGCGAGGGTTACGGCCTCACGGAGGCCTCGCCCGTCTGCTCCGTCACGCGGCTGCACATGCAGCAGAAGCCCGGCTCCATCGGCGTTCCCATCCCGGGCGTCGAGGCCCGCATTGTCGACGACACGGAACGGGAGCTGCCGCGCGGCGAGATCGGGGAACTCATCGTCCGCGGCCCGAACGTCATGCCGGGGTACTACAAGGATCCTGAGGCCACGGCCGCCGTCATCCGCAACGGGTGGCTGCACACGGGGGATCTTGCCCTGATCGACGCCGACGGGCATATCTTCCTCAAGGGCCGCAAAAAGCGGATGATCATCACCAGCGGGTTCAACGTCTACCCGCGTGAAGTGGAAATCGTCCTGAACATCCACCCCATTGTCGCGGAGTCGAAGGTCATCGGAAAGTCGGACCTCATGCGCGGGGAGGTCGTCAAGGCGCTGGTCGTGAAGAAGGAGGGGGCCTCTGCAGACGAAAAAGCCATCCTGAAACACTGCAGAACCTACCTGTCCTCATATAAGATCCCGAGAGAAATCGAGTTCGTTGACCGCTTGAGTTAATCCCGGCTTCCGGCGCCCGCTCGAGGGCGCGGGAAGCCGAGAGACCGCCGCGCCGGTATTGCGCCGCGCACCGGCACAGGTCCCCTGCCGCCTTCAGGCGGGCGGGGCCGGATGCACAGGAAAACCAGCAGGGACGGGCGGGGCCGCATCACGGCCGCGCATCCCTCACAGGAGAAGAGGAGGTAGAGGAAGAGATGGCAAAGGTACCGCAGAAGTTGGACAAGACGAGGGCCGAATACTACAAGGGCGCCCCCATCGCGAAGTTTGGCGAGAGGCCGGCTCCCACGACAGGCATGGGCCGCAAGATCAAGAACCCCCACAAGAGCGCCCGCCAGGTGGTCTGCGTGGAGGCCTGCCGGACGCCCTACGGCGTTTTCGGAGGCGCGCTGAAGGGCTTCGACGCCCCGCAGCTGGGCGCCCTGGCCATCAAGGAGTGCATGCGCCGTGTAGAAGGAAAGGTAAAGCCTGAAGACGTCGATTACGTCATCATGGGGCAGGTCGTGCCGGCGGGCAGCGGGCAGGTTCCGAGCCGCCAGGCCACCCTGCTGGCGGGGCTCCCGGAATCGGTCCCCTCCATCACCGTCAACAAGGTCTGCTCGTCGGGCATCAAGACGATCGACCTGGCCTGGCAGATGATCATGACGGGCCGCGCCGAGATCGTCATCGCCGGCGGCCAGGAGAGCATGTCGAACTGCCCCTACTCGCTTCCCGACATGCGCTGGGGCAACCGGATGGGCCTTCCCAACGGCCGCGTGGTGGACCTCATGGTCTATGACGGCCTGTGGGATGCCTTCTACAACCGGCACATGGCCATCCACGGCTCCGAGACGGCCGACGAGTTCGGCTACACGCGCCAGGACCAGGACGAGTGGGCCGTGCAGTCGCAGTTGCGCGCCGTCGAGGCCATGAAGACGAACAAGTTCGAGGACGAGATCTTCCCCGTGGAGATCAAGAAGGGGAAAGACGTCATCGTATTCGACAAGGACGAGGGACCCCGGCCCGGCACAACCCTGGAAGGCCTCGCCAAGCTTCCCCCCGTGTTCAACCACAAGAGCACCGTCACGGGCCAGCCCGGCGGCGTGACGGCGGGCAACGCCCCCGGCGTCAACGACGGCGGCGACGTGTGCATGCTCATGAGCGCCGAGAAGGCCAAGGCCCTCGGGCTGAAGCCCCTCTTCACGATCCTCGACTATGCCGAGGTCTCCCAGCCCACGAAGGACATCGCCACCGTTCCCGGCCTGTCCATCAAGAAGATCCTCGAGCAGAACGACCTGACGCTCAAGGACATCGACCTCATCGAGATCAACGAGGCCTTCGCGGCGGTGGCCATCATCAGCGCCCGCACGGTCCTCGGGATGAGCAAGGAAGAGATGTTCAAGAAGGTCAACGTCAACGGCAGCGCCATCGCCTACGGCCACCCCATCGGGGCAACGGGCGCCCGCATCCTCATGACGCTCGGCTACGAGCTGAAGCGCCGCGGCGGCGGCCTCGGGGTCTGCGGCATCTGCTCGGGCCACGCCCAGGGCGACGCGATGTTGATCAAAGTAGAGGCATAGGGCGAAAGGCAAAAGGCGAAGGGTCAGGATCGAGTGGGGAAAGAAGGGTTCAAAAGCCTTCGGGTCTGGCAAAAAGGGAAGGAATTAGCCGTTTTCATTTATGATTTGACAAGCAACGGCCCTCTTGGAAGTGATTTCGGCTTCAGGGATCAGATGAGACGCGCTGCGATTTCCATTCCGAGCAACATAGCCGAAGGAGATGAACTGAAAACGGATAAGCAAGCCATCAGACACTTTTACATGGCAAAAGGTTCGTCTGCAGAGGTTCTGACGCAAGCCATCATCGCGCACGAAATCGGATATATCGCAATCGATGCGTTCAACGAAATCGAGAGCAGGTGCATGGAGGTGTCAGGCATGTTGTCCAGATTGATCGCTGCCCGGTCCAAACCCAGGGAGTAGAGTTTTATATTGACCTTTTGCCATTAGCCATTAGCCATTAGCCAATATTTTTATTGAAAGGAGAGTTGGTAGACATGAAAGAGGCATACATTGTAAGTGGAGCGAGGACGGCCGTCGGCGAATTCGGCGGTTCCCTGAAAGGCGTGTCCGTCGTAGAACTGGGCCGGCTCGT
>Ga0302242_1002346_pt1 | contig 12060 bp, 11 predicted proteins | sample AAG_UR_Lys_MG_FD_193510 | JGI IMG/M metagenome (GOLD analysis project Ga0302242, IMG submission 193510) | Enriched activated sludge microbial communities from anaerobic digester in WTTP, New Holstein, Wisconsin, United States - AAG_UR_Lys | ecosystem: Engineered > Bioreactor > Anaerobic >... | reverse complement strand
ATGGCGGCCCATCTTCTCGTACCTGTAATCACCGCCGTCGTGCTCTATCAATATCTTCAGAGCATCAGTTCTGCAGCGGTGATGCACTCTTTGCCTTTTACAAGAGGCAAACTGTTCAACAGCAATTATATTACGGGGCTTTTGATCTGCACCGTTCCTATTTTGGTCAACGGCCTGATCCTTCTTCTTCTCAGCAAGCCTGCTTATGAAGAATGGGGCTACGGCGCAGATATGACCGTCAGCGATATCGATGTGTTCACCAGAGCAGATGTTTTGAACTGGATCGGTACTTCTCTGCTGATCGTGGTGGTGCTTTACAGCATTGCAGTTTTCACCGGCATCGTCACAGGAAATGTGTTCATCCATGTGTTGGCATCCTTTTTCTTCATCTTTGTGGTGACTGCCCTTTATGCCATATTCTACATGTACTTCGAGCTTTACCTTTACGGCTTCAGCGCCAGCGGCCAGTGGGAGGACATCTGCCTTGCCATATCGCCCTACACCGAGATCCTCAAGAGCCAGGGGCATTTTTCACTGAAGCCCCTCCTGTTCTACCTCTTCACTTTTGTGGCGATGTACGGCATCTCTTCCCTCCTTTATGTGAAGAGACGTCTGGAACGGGCCTCGGATTCTCTGGTGTTTGACTTTATGAAGCCCATCATCTGCTATATCATTGCCTTCCTGGGAATGACTCTTCTCGGCATGTATTTTTACTACCTGGGGGACGAAAGCAAGGCTTACCTTTATGCGGGGTTTGCCGCCGGAGCATTGATCTTCTTCATCATCGGTAAAATGATCATTGACAAAACTCCCCGGGTGTTCCACCTGAGGACACTGAAAAGCTTCGGGATTTTTGCCCTGATCTCCGTGTTCTTTATCCTGGGAGTCAGCTACGATATCACAGGTTATGAAAAAAGAACCCCGGATCCGACATCTATCAAGGGCGCTGTCCTGGAGGAAGGCTTTGACGGCATTATCGTCAACAACTATTCTTATAACAACAAACGGGATCTTCAGGATCCTGCAAACCTTGCGGCTTTGGCAGAATTCCACCACGCGATCCTGGAAAACAGGACCCGCTTTGAGGAAGAAAGCAACAACCTTTATTATGCCAGAACCATCAATTTTGAGTATGACCTGAATTCTCTCTTTGATATGAGCCGATCCTATACTGTAGACTTTGATTTTTACGCCAAGAGCCCGGAGATGAAGCAGATCTTCGAATCACTGGAATACAAGACCGCCATTTCCCTGTATGGGCTGGGGGCCGAGTCCTTTGACGAAATTGAGCTTTATTCTTCCCACTATATGGAAGACACTCCCATCGTCAGCAAGGATGCCGAAGTCCGCGAACTGATCACGGCTCTGGAAAAGGATATCCGGGCTATGACCTTTGAAGAAGCCAACAACTCCAGATGCTACTATGCCTCTGCCACCATCGAATTCACCACTACCAATAAAGAGGGAGAAAAAGAAGAGGGCAATGTTTCTGTCAGCATTCCCTACTCCTTTGACAACACCATCACCTGGCTCAATGCCCACGGGTATCAGTTGAGCCTGCCATTGGAGCAGATCTCCTACATCGATATTTTTAAGATCGAGCCCCAGGGAGACGGTGCCATAGCTGTAGACAAGGCCATCCCGGAAGGCACCATCAAGCCGGTGATGCACATCACAGACAAAGGGCAGATCCAGAAGGTAATGGCACAAAGTGACCGAGTACAGCTTCGTGAAAACGGAGTCTACTCCGCAGAGGTGTTCTATAACACCAACGCCAAAGACCCGGGAATGGACGAAACTCAATCCCTCTATCTCTATCTGAATGAGGGGCTGGATTTTCTGAAACAGTAACATAAAAGGACAAATCTTTTTGCAGGGGTGAAAAGAAACGGATATTGTTCAAAGGGGTATGGAAAGGCTGTCTTCGCAGGAAGACAGCCTTTTTGACTTAAATAGTTATGATTTCATTCTATGTGGGATCACTGAAATTGTTCGCATCTACCATCTTCTCGGAAGGGTTCACAATTCCCCTTTGCGAGTTCAGGAAGCTCTTCACGGAGAACGAAAAGATCAGAGTGGCTCCGCTTACTAAATGGATCACGCCTCCAACCAAAAGGACAATGTCGATTCCTGCTAACATGGATACTATCGAAAGCAAGCCACCGATAAACAACAACACCGCTATAAGCCATTTTGCCCATGCATGACCTTTGTACAGGAAGAATAGTATGACCCCTTCCAGCGCAAATCGAATGACACCTGTCACAGACTTGCTCAAGGCAAGCCCCATATCCCCGGCAGAGACATACACCGACGCTGTAACCACAATGGTGATAATATCGATTAACAATACCAGCGCAATGATTCCTATCACCAGTCTCTTTCCTTTAATAATTGTTTCCATATTTTTTCTCCTTTTTTTTCGTCATTTTAGTAAGTATTTATTTGTGAAAATACATCCTTTACAAGAGATACTCTCGTTGCTGCATGGCGTTTTCTCGTCCCAAGTGGAGAAACCACCGAAGACCTGTAAACCCCTGTTTCGAGCAAAATATAAGTCATTCGGAAGCGGGATATAGGAAGGTGGTCGCAAGCTACCCCTTCCCGTCACCTTCGCCGGCAATGCCGACGATTTAGAGATTCTTGTTACATGGTCGAAATGACCCTTTGTGTGTCAGATAGGTGGTCGTCAATGTGCACAACCGCTATTTTAAGGCATTTTATTGATGTGGTTTGGATGGATGTACTGATTTATTGCTATTTCAGCCGTTTATATTTATCTGCTAAGACACATAGCTTTTTACCCAATACGGAGTCCAGTGCCCATTCATCAATAACATATCTTGAAAATGCTGTGTATCGCATACTTTTCTCTGGTATCTTATCCATTTTAGCAGACTCTGATATTTGAATAAGCTCATCACGAATATGCTCAAGTTGCTTAATTCCTCCATCTCCGGGTATGCCACTTATTCTTTGGGCCAATTCTTCTTCAACCTCTGGAATTAGAATCTTTAAATCATCAATCAAGTTAGTTGTGTTATAACTCATAAGTTCCACCTCAATTTACAACATTAGGATTCGGTAAATAAATTTGTGGTGCTCCACCTGGCCTTCCAAAGTTAGGAGCAACGTTACCCTTGAGCACCTCTGTACCTTCAGGAATAACACATTTTGTCATATTCTCGGCTGTGCTTCCAGGAGGTAGCGCCAATTGATTAATTGGATCATTCAGGGGACTAGTGGTTACCCATCTTCCTCTTGGATTTGCTGCTCCGCCATAATACCTGTAAACAACTAAATCCTTATCAAGTTTAACTACTTCTGCTCTAGGATTGAATGCTTTTATCACTTCTCGTCTTTGCGCAGTATCTAAACCATTTTTCTTAAGAAACTGCGCAGTTTGTTTTAGTTCTGCATAAGTGGCTGTGCTCCCACCCTTAACAGCTTCCTTCGCCCCGACCCGGCCGACAGCGCCGGCGGCGGCCTGTCCGATTTCAGTGCCGCTTTTGATCAGCCCGTAAGCAATGGCCCCTTCGGCAATGTGACGAACGGCGGATCCTCCTACCACAGGAAGCGCCAGCCCCAGAGCTGTTAACCCCCGTTCCCGGGCACTCAGCTTTTCTCCGGTGATATCATCCTTTCCCGTGATGACTTCCTTAAGGTCCTTTATTTCCCCAACGATGGGGATGCAGCTTACTGTAACGGAAAACATCTTCTTTTCCAGGGCAGTGGCTTCTTCTCCCGGTTTTGGCAGGCGGTCTCTCGCCGCCAGTCTGGGATTTGTTACTTCCACGGTAACGGCAGTGGTCTTTCCCTGGTTGATCTTAGCGCTGGCTGACGCCTTGATGGTTTCAACTTCCTTTGCAAGGTTGCCTGCGGCATTTGAGGTGAACTGTTTTACCGCGCTGGCGTGTTCGGCGGCGCTTTTCATCAGGCCTTTGGCGACGGTGGTTGCCTCCATGGAGACATTCTTCTTTAATTCAGAAGCCTTGTTGCCTGCCGCCTCCGAAATATTTTTTACCATGTTTTCTACTGCATGGCTTACGCTGACGGCAGTGCTCTTCGCCTCATTGATTTTGGAATTTGCCCCTTGCTTTACCGTGTTCGCAGCCCTTGACAATGCTGCGGAAAGAGAATCTTTCAAGCTGCTGGCGGTATTCCTGCTTACCGATGCAGCTTTGGGCGGTTCCTTCCTTATTGCAGCTGGAGCTCTGGATACTTGCGGACTTGGCGCTTTGGAAATACCGTTTGATCTTGCGGGGGAGGATGCCGCGTTGCTTGCATTCCCCTTCTTGGGGGCCGGAGTGGCACGCCTTGGCGTTGGCGCCGTTCTTGCCCTGTTACTGTTGATTCTAGACATAGTATACTCCCTTTCTATTGTTGTTTCAAACTAACATTTTATTCTTTTTTTGTCATTCATACCAATCCATACGAGTTCCCATTTGTTTGATATCCGGGGGAATAGGTGAGGGTTTGTGAGATCCACACCTGGTCTTCCAAAACATAGCTGCCGTCGATATAAAGGTGCATGGTCCATGTTCCTTCCGGATACTCCTTGCCCGGCTCATTCAGTGGCAGCCAGAACCAGAGGAATACCGTGGCATTGGGATTTTCTTCAGCAAACAGCATGTTTTCGGATACATCGTACAAATTTCCGCGAGGATCATACCAAAGCACAGTTACGGCGTGGAGCCCTCTGATCTTTACAAACCCAAATCGCAGGGCTACCATCCTGTCCATGAACAGGCTGAAGTTCTTTTTGTTGATTGGCCCTGCTTCCTTGTTCAGTCCGCCGGATACGGAATAGCTTTCAATGTGGACAGAATACTGCTCATTGTTGTACAGCCGTTCTCCCTCTTCATTGATGATGATCGTCGACCATAATTCTTCGTCCCTGTGGGGCAAATACATGTTGGCCAGGGGATCGTTCAGCCGGATCACATCGTTAATCAGAAACTTGTAATAGTGCTCTCCCTGTGACAGGGGAATCGTGCAAAACCAAAGAGTTCCCTCTCTGTTCATGGCTCCAAGCTCCTGACTGTAGCCATTGAAGGATCCTACTACAGCCACACTCCTGACATCCAACTCCGGGGGAGCCTGAAATTCTAATCTGACATTCAATTTCTTTTTTCCTCCTTTCTTTGATTGTATTTCTCGAGTCCTCCTCCTATATCACCTCGACATCCAGAGAATAAAATAAAATGCTTTTTATACAGAATGTAACAAAAAGCATTTTTATAGTAACAAAAAGTAAAATTATTCTATTTTCTGTCTTGTCAGATATTCCCTTTTTTTATTGATAGAAGCTCTCATTTTTCGGCTGATAGGAACAACCTCTAAATTTGAAAGTTCCACTTCCGTGGGACCCAGTTTCATGATGTGGTCGCAGTTGACCAGAAAGGATTTATGGGTCATCATAAAACCATAGCCCTCAAGAGCATGAGCAATATCATGAAAACTCCTGTAAAAATGAATGACTCCCTTTGTTGTAACCATTTTTACCTGTCGCTTTTGGGCCTCAAAATACAAAATCCTGCTTAGAAGGATCTTATATAAGTGCCTCCCCTTCTGGTATACAAAAAACGGAGATTCCCTCTTCAACGATTCTTTCGCCAGGCTGGCGGCCAGCAGCAATTGGCTCTGGGAAAGAAAAACCATCTGTGTCTTTTGGTTTTGATAGTCTTCCCGAAGCATTCGTTGGATTTCCAGACCATTCATTTTTTCTGCTTTCCTGTCTGAAAAAATCAAATCAAGAGCAGGCTCCAGGCCAAGGCGTTTTTCAAGACTTTCCATAGTATAAAAGATTTGAACCTGTACTCTATGAGGTATCTTCCCATCCGCCAGACCAATATAATTTTCCACTTTTTCAGGGCAAAGTTCCTGTTTTTCCACACATAGTGCAATTTTCAACACGAAAAAAAAAGCCTCCTTATCGGTCAGATAAAATCTATCTAACTATATAACCGATAAAAAAGCCCTTTTGTGACAGTCACGGAATAATTTTTTTTCAATTTTTTTGCAAAATAACCATAACCTCCTGACCCGGTTTTATGGAAGCCTCTTGGGGCACTGCTATTTTAATTTTGAAGCTGTTCTTGTTTTTGTTGGCGGAGGTCTGCATATCTTTTGGGGTATACTCGCTCTTTACATCGATGTAAGCTACCGTTCCTTCGTATTCACCGCTTTTGGTCTGAATGGTCAAGGGGTCTCCGTACTCCAGAAGGTCCACATCCTCTGCCGGAAGGTACGCCAATACATACATTTCGTCGGCAGCGGCAAGGTCACACAGATTGTATCCGGGAGCGACCATATCCCCCTTGGTGTAATTGATGCTCATCACGGTGCCGTTGCAGTTTGCCCGTATGGTGTAATCCGCAACGCTGTCTTTCAACTGCCGCAACTGGCTTTCTGTTTGGCTGACCTGGGCTTTTGCGGAGAGGATGGTTTCAGCATCCGCCCCATCCTTAATGGCGGCAAGCTGCTGTCCGGCGTTGTCCAAAGCGGTCTGGGCCAGAGTCAGGGCATACTTGGCAGTATCATAGCTGCTTTTTGAGGCTGCCCCCTCTTCATACAAAGACTTGGTGCGCAGATAGTCATCGTGAGCCTTGTTGTAGGAGGCCTTTGCAGAAGCCACATTGTTTTCCCCCTGCCGGATAGATTCTGCATCGCTTCCCTTTTCCAAAAGTGCCAGGGCTGCTTTTTTCTGTATCAGGGTCTGCTCCATCTGCTCGATGGCATATTCCTTGTCTTCCTTGTCGATTTCAAAAAGGATGTCTCCCTGCTTCACACTTTGCCCAAGCACCAATGGGGAATTCTCGATCATGCCGGAAACCTTGCTTGTGTGGGTATACATGGTGGTTTCGGCAATGCCCTTCAACTTCAATCCACCCTGCCCCTGAGTCATGACATAGATGGCAGCAATCAGAACAATGAGGATCCCGGCCACCAGAAAACGTACTCTTTTGTTTTTCAAGCTGTCTTTCATGTTCATTTGCTGCCTCCTACCGAAGATGGCTCTGCCAGTTCCAGCCCTTTCACTAAAAAACGGATGAACTCCACCATGTCTTTTTCCCGTTCTTCAGGGGACATGCGGTTAAAAAATTCCGGCACGATCAAATATCTTGTCTGCACAAATCCGCAGAAACAGGTGGCGAGGGTGATAACGACCTCGCCCACCGGTCTCTGCAATTCCAATCCCCTTATTGACAGATGGCTGAAGAGCTCGGCCATAGGAACCTGGGCGACTTTTTTTTGCAATTTTTCACGGATTTCCGGATGAAAAGGGATCTCCTGTATCAGGATCTTGTAGATGGAGATCCCCTTGGTAATAATGGAAAGACGATTTCTGGCCAGAGCCGTTAGAAACTCTTCGTAGTTCTCATACTCTTTTTCAAGAAGCTCCGGAAGACCGGTATAAAAAAGGGTAAGCATGATTTCTTCAATAATGACATCGATAAGAGAAAGCATCAGCTCTCTTTTGGAGGAAAAATGCTTGAAGATGGCCCCTTCCGAGACCCCCGCCATGGCGGCGATCTCCTTGGTGGAGGTGGCAGCGTAGCCTTTTTCACTGAAAAGGCACAGAGCAGCTTTCACGATCTCTCTTTTTTTGGCGGTCATATTGGGCATCTGCTTTTCCAGCAGTTCATCCAACCATTGATAGTCCTGCATTTACTTTCACTCCTTCCAGGAAATCAGATCCTTCGGTATTTTTTCAGCAACAGGGTATTCAGGCACATAAACAGCACACAACAGCCCGTGATCACCAAAAGATCAAGCCGGATCTCGGCAATGCCGCTGCCTTTTATCATCACTTCGTTCAATGCATCCGCCACATAGTAGAGGGGGGCGATATGGCCCACCGCATCCCAGGCAGGAGACAGCTCAAAGAGGCCGCTGAGAAAGATCTGGGGCACGATGACCACCGGGACAAACTGTATCATCTGAAATTCATTGTTGGCCGCCGTGGACAGGAGAATTCCCAAGGTCAGTGCAGCAATGGCCGTGAGAAGCGTGACCAACAGTACCAAAGCCAGAGAACCTACCATCATCACATCCAGAGAATAGATGACATAAAGGGAAATGATCATGGACTGCAGCACCGTCACCACCCCGTAGCCCAAGGTATATCCCAGGACGATCTCCCAGCGGCGGATAGGAGTGGACAGGAGTTTTTCCAGGGTTCCCGTGGTGCGCTCCTGCAAAAAAGCGATGCCGGCAATGAGAAATACGAAAAAGAAAACCAGAATTCCTACAAAGGCGGCTCCCATATTATCAAAGAGTGAAAGATCTTCATACCCATACACATATTCGATCTCCGTGATTTGGTCCGTCCGCACGGTCGAAAGGGCCTTTTTGGAAAGTTCGATGGCGCTAATGGCAATTTTGGCCTTGGTGCTGTTGCTGCCATCCATAAGGACAAAAAGCCTGCCGCTTTTCATTTCCACAATGGCGGTGACTTCTTCCTTTTCCAGGGCCGCTCTTGCCTCTGCCTCACTGCAGCGAAGGGGAAAGGCGTTGTTCTCATAGAGGCTGTCTACATAGCTTTGGGGGGCGTTCACCACGGCGATGCCCACATTTGTCTCGGAGCTGTCCAGCAAAAAGAAGACCATGGTCAATACCAAAAGCGGGGCAAACAGCATCAGACCCAGGGTACGCTTGTCCCTGCGCATTTGCTTCAAGATCCGAAGAGCCAGTGCTTTTACTCTCATCGGTCTGCCTCCTCTCCCCTGCCAAAATGGATAAAGGCCTCTTCCAGACTGTTTTTTCCGCTGTCGGCAATGATCTGAGAAGGACTTCCATGGGCGATGAGCCGCCCTTCCCGCATCATAGCCAGGGTGTTGCATTTTTCCGCTTCGTCCATGACATGGGTAGTCACCATGATGGTGGTTCCCTTTTCCGACATGGCATAAAGAGTCTTCCAGATGTTCTGGCGCAGGAGGGGGTCGATGCCCACTGTGGGTTCATCCAGGATCAGAATGGGGGGCTGGTGAAGAATGGCCAGAGCCAACGACAGCCGGCGTTTCATTCCCCCCGAAAAAGCCCCCACCGTTTTTTCCATTTCATCGGAAAGACCTACCACCTCCATGGCGGTCTCGGCTCTTTCCTTGAGCAGCTTCCCCCTCATGCCGTAGACCTGCCCGAAAAAGGCAAGGTTTTCTCTGGCGGAAAGGGTCATATAAAGGGCATCGGACTGGGCCATATACCCGATGCGATTCATCAGGGACAGCTGGGGCATCTTTTCCCCCAGAATAAAGGTTTCTCCGTCGGTGGCCTCGAGAATTCCGGACATGATCTTCACCGTGGTGGTCTTGCCGCAGCCGGAGGGGCCCAGCAGACCATAGATGGATCCGCAGGGCACTTCGATGCTGACATCGTACAAAATCTGCTTGTCCCCGAAAAACCGGTTTACATGTTCCATTCGGATGCAGGCGTCCTGAAGTTCCATAATGGTTCCTCCGCGAAAGTGAGTGATTACTTACTCACATCCTAACAGAAAGAATTCTTTCTGTCAACGAGAAAATGCGCACAAAAAAGCCCGCAGATCTCTCCGCAGGCTTTTTTTATATGTCGTTCTTAGCAGGATTTGGACCAGATTTCCTGGTTGAGTTTGGCGATAATATCCCCAATGCTCATTTCCCCCAGTTCTCCTTCTTTGTTGGAGCGAACGGTGGCTGTGCCGTTTTCCGTTTCTTTTTCTCCCACAACGAGAATGTAGGGGTCTCTCTGGTTTCTGGCTTCTCTGATCTTGTAGCCGATCTTTTCGTTTCGTCCGTCTACTTCTACCCGGAGGCCTGCTTCCTTGAATCTCTTTTCCAGTTCATAGGCATAATCGTTGAATTTTTCGGTGACGGTAAGGATCGTCACCTGTACAGGCGCCAGCCACAGGGGGAATTTCCCTGCAAAATGCTCCGTCAGTATGCCGATAAAGCGCTCGATGCTCCCGAAAATAACCCGGTGGATCATGATGGGACGGTGTTTTTCTCCGTCGCTGCCCACGTAGGTCAGGTCAAAGCGCTGGGGCATCTGGAAGTCAAGCTGGATGGTGCCGCACTGCCAGGTTCTTCCGATGGAATCCTCCAGATGGAAGTCGATTTTCGGACCATAGAATGCACCGTCTCCCTCGTTGATGATGTAGTTCATCCCTTTGGCATCCAGAGCTTCTTTCAGGCCGCTGGTGGCAAGATCCCATTCTTCCTCGGTTCCCATGGAATCCTCAGGTTTTGTGGAGAGCTCCACATGGTATTTGAAGCCGAAGAGGTTGTATACATAGTCGATAAAATCAATGACGCCGATGATTTCTTCCTTCATCTGCTCTTTCAGCATGAAGATATGGGCGTCATCCTGGGTGAAGGTGCGGACACGCATCAATCCGTGCAGGGCACCGGAGAGCTCATGTCTGTGGACCTGGCCCAGTTCTCCCATGCGCATGGGAAAATCACGATAGCTGTACATTTTTCTTTTATAGACCAGCATCGCCCCGGGACAGTTCATGGGCTTGACTGCGAAATTGCCTTCGTCGATCTTTGTGAAGTACATGTTGTTCTGGTAATGATCCCAGTGTCCGGAGGTGTGCCACAGCTCCTCGGAAAGGATGAGAGGAGTTTTGATCTCCTCATAGCCTCTTTCTCTGTGGGCCTGTCTCCAGAAGGTTTCCAACTCGTTGCGGATGATCATGCCCTTGGGCAGGAAGAAGGGAAAACCCGGGCCCTCTTCAAAGATGGCATACAAATCCATCTCTTTTCCGATTTTGCGGTGATCTCTCTTTTTGGCTTCTTCCACCATGGCCAGATAATCCTCCAGCATCTGCTGTTTGGGGAAGGAAGTCCCGTAAATTCTCTGGAGCATCTTGTTCTTTTCATTTCCACGCCAGTAGGCACCTGCCACGCTGAGAAGCTTCACAGCCTTGATGGAAGCGGTGGAACCCTTGTGGGGTCCTGCGCAAAGGTCGGTAAAATCCCCCTGCTTGTAAAAGGAAATCACTGCGTCTTCAGGAAGATCCTGAATCAGTTCCACCTTGTAGGGCTCCTGTTTTTCTTCCATAAAGCGAATGGCTTCTTCTCTGGGCAGTTCAAAACGCTCCAAAGGTAGATTGCCCTTGACGATCTTCTTCATTTCTTTTTCGATGGCCGCAAGGTCTTCCTCAGAAAAACGGTGCTCCAGATCGAAGTCATAATAGAAGCCGTTGTCAATGGCGGGACCGATGCCCAGCTTGGCTTCCGGGAACAGGTGCTTTACCGCCTGGGCCAAGATATGTGAGGTGGTATGACGAAAGATCCGGCTGTCTTCTCCGGCTTCAAATTCCTTGTATTCCTGCAAATTTTCCTGTGTGATCTGCTGTTCCATCTCTCTTCCTCCTGTGTTACATAACATAAAAAAACCAAGCAATTGCAAACACAATGCTTGGGGCATATTCTGCGGTTCCACCCAAACGAGAACTTCTTTCAAATAACGACAGACAATCTTGTCTCCCGGCAACCCTCATCGGGCGCTGCTCCAAGGTGGTTGGCCTCTTCTTCGCATTTGACTTATCAAATATATTCTTAATTATAAACGGGAAGAGCTATTTGTCAAGGGTTCTCACGCCCCTTTGCCTTTTATCGTGAAGGCTTCCCCCTATTTTCTGCTTTCCGCTTCATAAGATGATAGGCTTTCGCTGTTTCTCCGGATGTAGGGGGATTGTAGTCAAAATAGCTCAGATAGTTTTCGCCGTCATATTGAAAATCCCAAAATAGAAGGTCTGCGATCACAGCGTCTGCATTCCGGTGGCTGTAATTCTCCAGGTAAACCTTCTCTGCGACTTTTATGATGGCATCACTGCTTCTTCGCCGTCTTTCGCTTTCCATACGTTCTCTCCTCAAACAATAAATTTTATATATTCCCGTTTTTCAGTGATAAAATCGCCGTTTCCAACTGTTCCAAGGCTTTTTTCAGGGTTTCTTTTGGACAGGCGATGTTGATACGCTGAAATCCGGCGCCGCCTTCCCCGAACATGGTCCCGGCGTCCAGCCAAAGCTTGGCTCGCTGAATCAGAAATTCGTCCAGCGCCTCCTCCGACAA
>Ga0302242_1002330_pt1 | contig 12144 bp, 8 predicted proteins | sample AAG_UR_Lys_MG_FD_193510 | JGI IMG/M metagenome (GOLD analysis project Ga0302242, IMG submission 193510) | Enriched activated sludge microbial communities from anaerobic digester in WTTP, New Holstein, Wisconsin, United States - AAG_UR_Lys | ecosystem: Engineered > Bioreactor > Anaerobic >... | reverse complement strand
CCCTGGCTGTATCCAATGCCTTCGCTATATCTCGCCATGCAGACTTTTCCAGATCGATGCCTTTCAGATAGTTAGGATATTTTTCCATCAGGTCTTTGATAGTTTGCTGATACTTCTCATTTTCCTCTTTAGAGCGACTTTGCGTATGGTGCAGCTTCTCGTAAGTCAAGACAAGCTTTTCAAACTCTATCCTCTGATCCATGAGCGATTCTTTCACTGCAGCGATGCCGGATTTTGTTCCTGACAAGCGGTTAGCGAGGCTGGCTACCGCATTCGCCGCCGCCCCGAGAATAGGCGTGAGCTTACTCCCAATCGCTGCCTGCAGGCTCTCGATAGCGTCTTCCATATTCGCCACCGCACCGGTGTAGCTTTCGCTCATCCGATCAGCCGATCCGGCGATACCTGCAGCGGAATCCGTAAAAGTAGAAAGCATAGCTTCCCTGAACTCCGGCAAGGTAAGCTTCGTCAGGTCATCGATGCCCTTGAAGGACTTGATCAGATTCAAAACACCCCGCTCTCTGAGTATATCCGCAGCTCCAACGCCACCCGCAAAAGCACGCCCCATCGCAGCAGCAGCTTCCACGACGTCCATCCCCATATAAGCGGCCAAGTCTGCGGCTGCGGTGATGGTGTCCTCGGCTTCGAGCCCGAATGCTTTCAACGTAGCACCAGCTTCCACAACGCCCTTGAGCGTGGCGGGAGTATCTGCGGCTACCTGCCTAAACTTTTCAAAGGCTTCCGCAGCACGTCCAGAGTCCTGGTATAACGACTCTAAGCGCAACTGGAGCTGTTCGAAATCCGCGGCCACCTTGACGACAGGGGCTCCAATAGCATCCCAAGCCGCCGTTATTACTCTAAGATATGCAGAAAGGCCATTGATAACGAACCCAAATTCCTTCACGTTATTCTTCATGGCCGCCCACTTAGAGGCTTGATCCTTGAAGTTAAACTGGATATTTGAGAAATCCGCATCAGCGTGGAGCTTATATTTCTCTTGGAGCTTGGCTATTACTTCATCAAGCTTTTCTTTACCAGTGAGTTCCAAGGAAATTATCAATTTTGGTTTTTGCACTTGCTTTTCCTTTGTTTTTGATTACCCTGTATTTACAGAGGTAAGAAGAATGATAATACTTATTTTAGCAATCATCGCCGTACTACTGCCCGTCGCTGCAGCAGTTCTCGGTTGGTTGTTCTTTCTCAAGAACGTCCCCGGCGAGACTGACCCAACCAAGATTTAGCCCTCTCCACCCAGGAAGGGGCAGAATCTCGCTGTGGCTTCTTCTGCGTATAACTCCGCAAGCTGCACAGCTTCGTCCAGCTCGATCTGATGCGGTTTCGCCCCGATCCTATACAGCATATATCTCAAGCTCATGAAGACGTTTCCTTCTGATGCTTTTGCAGAGCCGCCATCAGTATCTGGGATTCGTCGGGCAACCCGATCATACTGAAAAAAAAAGCCAGAATCACCGCCATAACTTCTTCCCGAGAGCAGTCTTCCCACTTCTTAGGATCGATTCCCTCTTCTTCCGGCATATAGACTTCTGATCCCGTGATCAGAGCGCAAACCTCAGCGATAGCCCCAGTTTTAAGCAGCGCACCAAACAGCTCCGGATAACCATAACCCTTGATCTGCGAGACATCCCCCGTCAGCATCCCCTCTATACCCGCACCCTTAAACAGCGGATACAGCTTGCTCAAAGTCGTCACATCAGTATGTAGTTTCATTTTATATCTCCTTATTTCACTGTTTTCACCGCCAAAGGCTCCCCACCCTGCGTCTGTAGCCTCTCGCTCATCCGATCAGCGATCAAACTCAGAAAATCCTCGTTTACCAGGTTATGGTCGTAATATACTCCGCTGCTAACTGTGGCCGTAAACTCTTTCTCACCATGCAGATTATATGCACCAATACGGGCATGCACATAACCTTCCCGCATCTGCATCAGAGGGATGTCGTAAGTAAAATTTGGGTAATTAGACCACATCCTTACTAACCCCGCTTCTTTCCCGTCAATGTCGTATTGAGAATCACTATTAAACAGTATCTCCGCAACATAGGATGTGCCGAGAGCGGTATTTGAAGAGGGTAGGGCTTCAACTCTTACCCTGTTTGCATAAAGCTCGACAACGACGCCATCCGGTTCTTTCGGAATTTCCATAATACTGCTAACCAAATCCGGCAGCCCCAGATTACGGAAAGTCGAGCTCAGAATATCCAGACCAATCACCTACTAAATTAGTAGGAGTTCCTTTTCAGACTTCGCCGCCGGGAAAAGTGGGTGTTTCTGAAAAATTTGACCTCTGCACGGGAAACAGTAACAGGAAAACGCCTTTTTCGACTCCCTTCAAAGCCGCTGTTTATGCGGCGTCCCTGCCCCGCTCCTGCTCCGCCCCTCCTCCATCGAGCAGGAACGGCATAGGATACCAAGAGGTTACACGTTTGGGCGGGGAAGGCGCACAGAAAGAGGTGAACCTTTTCAAAAAGGCAAATGTTTCGAAAATTTCTCGCTTTTTCGGGGATAATTTAGGGTGGAAATGCGGGGATTTTCCATGGTTGGGGCTGCCTCGCCCTTACTTACCCGCAGGGCGATGCCACGGTGATACTCGGGATTTTCCCGGGAGGCACCGAGTAATCACCGGGCGGCTAAGTAAGGAAGAGGTAGGGTCGGTCGCCGGACCGACCATGTATAGTCGCTCGCTGCGTGTACGGGCGCTCTCGTACGGGCGCTCGCCGAAGCGCCGGATGTACAAAGCCTCCCCGTATGGGCGCTCGCCAAAGCGCCGTTGTACTGAGGAAGCGAAAAGAAGAAAAGCTTGGTACCCGTACAGAAGCGGCGGTTCAGCGACCGCCCGTACACAAAAAATGAGCCAGCTCCGGGGTAAAAGCTGGCTCTGTTATGAGGAGGAGAGAGTTACATTTTAACCATTCTTTTCGCAAAGTGTCTGCCATCACGCAGGTTCAGCTTCAGCAGGTAGATGCCGCTGCCGCAGATTTGTCCTTTTTGGTCTTTGCCGTTCCAGAAAAGCTCTGCGCCTTCATCTTTGGCAAAGTCCTGAGTGTAAACCTTCTGGCCACGCAGGTTGTAGACGCAGAAAGAGCCGCTTTGCCCATGCGGATCATCCAGCTTGATATTGACCACACCGGATGAGAAAGGATTGGGATAGACGCTCAGGGTGGTGGGAGGCATGATGGGGTCGTCAGTTGAGACTTCCCTAACCCAGATTAGCGGACTTGCATCGCTTTCATTGGTTCCGTCACTTGCCCTCACGCGATATTGAGCATTATGCACCGGATTTGAGATTGAGATAAAGGGCGTAAAACTGTCCGTGCTGGCTACCAGATCATCGAACGCATAGATGTTGTAGTGCGTCCACTCGTGCTGTAGATCGTTGACCGGTGGTATCCAGTAAAGATCCAGAATCTGTTCATCATGGTATTTGTCGAAGTCGTAGCAAAGGCCGTTTGGGCGTGAGTAGTCGTACCATTGGCAATTTTGCGTCACCTCAATGCCAGTCTGCAGGGGAAAGTCAAATGCGGCTCCGGGGCAGCTTTGCACACCGTAGAGGTAGCCATCTTCGTTGTAGAAATAGGTAACAGCCGAGTGAGATCCACGATCGGTCAGGCTGATAAATTCGCCGGTCTCGCTGTCTACTTGGACGAAAAAGATGCCTGAGAAAATGTAATCTGCCATTTCATCTTCCAGCATCTTGTAGCTGATATTGCTGGTTCTAATGGTTCCGGCGTCGTCTATGATCTCTTTGCGTTGCCAGGTGTCACCGAACTGGATATTGAAGATCTTGGCATAGGTGGAGTTTTCGGGGAAGGTGAACTCCAGATCGCCATCCTCGTGATGGCGCGTATGGGCGTGGATGTAGCGGTAGTCTCCCTCATCATAAAACCAGTTGGTGTAATCCGGGGCAAATACAAAGAATTGGTGCTGGACGGGATAGATATCGCGTCCGCCCTCTTGGATGGGTTCGCCGACGGTATATTTGTGCCAGGCGTCTTGGCTGTTACTGAAACGAATGCCGAGAGAATGCTGGATGCCCGGTTCGTAAGTGTAAATCTCGAACTGGTTTCCAGCAGCAGACCACACGGGCCAATCCAGGCCTGCCAAATACGCATTTGCCACCACGTAAAAACTTTCATTGACATCAATGGCAAAACTGAAGTCCGTGTTAAACTCCACGGGGAAACTGTGATAAATCTCTCCGGATGCGACTCCCACGACCATCAGGGTGCAGTTTTCCAGGGCATCTGAATCGTAATGGGTTACCCTGCCGCTGATGCTTGTGTCTGAGGGTGGGTTGGCCAGCCAGGGATCGAAGTCTACCAAAGGCAGGGCGGGGTCATCCAATTGGTCGGTGATGCCGATGCCTATCACAGCCGGATCGTTGGTGCCCCAGTAGTTGTTTTCTGCTTTGATCACGATGGTGGGATCGGTGTAGGAAAAGCAGTAGATGCTATGTGGGACGCCGTTTGCGTCGATGTTGTCGTAGATCAGGTTGCCTCCGCCCGCCCATTCGTGATCGGAGGAGAGGTCTCCCAACACGGGGATGGTGTTTTCGCCGATGTACAATCCGCAGTAGTTGCCGTAGATTTCATTATCCTCAAAATAGGGCAGCGTGGTGGCTCCGCCTAACATCACGCCTGCACCGTCATCGGCTGCGCCGGGGCCGGTGTTGTTGCGGATGATGTTTCCTTCAAAGTATCCGGAAGCATACAAAAAGTAGATGCCGGTGACGTTGTGTTCGATTAGGTTGTGGTGAATATAAGGTGCGATGGATGTGCCACTGCCGGTGAGGTCCCAAGCGATGATGCCTTGTTTGACGTTGTGGTGGATGTGGTTATAGCTGATTTCGGGGCTGTTGGAACCGCCAGCGGATTGGTTGGTAAGCTGAATGGCACCCCAGTAGCGGTTGCTGGTGGCGTTGTAGCGAACCTCGTTGTGGTGAACGTGAGAGTTGGATTGTTGGTGGATGAGGATGCCGTTTTCTTCGCTGTATTCCACGAGATTGTGGTGCGCTTCCATAAAGGGAGGGTCTGGATTTCCCATCCCATAAAAACGGATGCCCTTCTCATTCTTGTAAAAACGGCTGTGCGAGATGGTGACTGGTGAATTGTTGCAGTTGACTCCTATCTCAGCCTTTTCCACATAGATGTAGGCAAAAGTGCTGGGCAAGGTGGCATCTTGGACGCGGATACCCCTCCAGGTAGCGGTGGAATCGGCCATGCCACTCTCAAAACGGATGCTGTCTGCAGGTGTGCCTACAGCGGTGATGGTGCCCTTGACGTTGAGGCGGTAATTGCCCATGGCGACGACTGTGACGCCGGGCTCTATCTGCAAGGAGGCGCCTACGGGAACCTCGACGTTGCCGACGATGTTGTAGGGGCTGTTGGCCAAAGTCCAGACGCCTGACTGCTGGCCGCTGACGTCGGTGGCAAAAAGAGCGATTGAAAACAGTGACAGGGTTAGGATTAGAAAGAGTTTTCTCATGAATTCCTCGGATGTGTTTGGTTTATATTGAAGGGGAAGAGAGCCGGCTCTTGGCAAAAAAGCCGGCTCAAATCCCTCAGGTTTATTTACATTTTTACCATTCTTTTTGTAAAGCCTCTACCATCGCGCAGGTTCACCTTCAGCAGGTAGATGCCGCTGCTACAGTTGCGGCCTTTTTGGTCTTTGCCGTTCCAGAAAAGCTCTGCGCCTGCGTCTTTGGCAAACTTCTCGGTATAGACCTTTTGACCACGCAGGTTGTAGATGCTGAAGGAGCCGCTTTGCTTTAGCGGATCATCCAGCTTGATGTTGATCTGGCCACCTGAGAAAGGATTGGGATAGACGCTCAAGGTGGTGGGAGGCATGATGGGATCGTCGTTTGAGACAGGTGGAACAAGTAATCCATCACCATGGGGACTTTCATTGGTTCCGTCACTTGCTCTCACTGTGTAGTATGCTCCTTGGACTACAGGGTCTGCAAGCGAGATAAAGGGTGTAAAACCATCGGTGCTGGCTATCAGAACGTCACCTGCATAGATGTTGTAGTGTGTCCACTGGTGCGTATGATCATCATGAGGAGGTATCCAATAGATGTTTAGAGTGTGCTCATCAAGGTAACTGTTTGGCTCGTAGCAAATTCTGCTTGGGGTTGGCATATAGTTCCAATAGCCATAACTCATCGCCTGGGTACCTGTTTGCAAGGTGAAGTTTTGGAATCCCATATCGTAGTATTGCATCTCGTTGCAATAGCCATCTGCGTCATAGAGGAAGTGTTGTCCCGCTTCATACAAGCTGAGATACTTACCGGTTTCGGTGTCCACTTGCACTATTAGATCTACGAGCACTTTATCTACGATAATGCCATCCTCCAACAACAGGTAGCTGACGTTGCTCGTTCTGGTGGTTCCCTGATCGTCTATAAATTCAAGCTGTGTCCAAGTGTCATTGGGGTTCAAGTTGTGGGTCTTGTAGTAGACGGCGTTTTCTGCAAGGACATAATCAGTGTTGCCATCCTCGTGATAGCGAGTGTGGGCATGGATGTAGCGGTAGTCTCCTTCGTCATAAAGCCAATTGATGTAATCCCAATGAAATACAAAGAATTGGTGATAGACGGGGTAGATACTGCGTCCGTCAACTTGGATGGGATCGCCGACGGTGTATTTGTGCCAATCATTCTTCATGACGTGGAAGGCAAAGCTGTCGATTTGATGCTCAACGCCGGGCTCAAAGATGGAAGGCTCGTCCAGAGTTCCGGCGGCAGCCCATCTGAGCCAACCTTGGCCTGTTACTTCAGCACTTGCCACCACGTAAAAGTCTTCATCAACGTCGAGAGTAAAGTTGAAAGCGGTGCCTATCTCTACGGGAAAGCTGTGTAAAGCCAATCCGGACGTGGCACCTACGACTTGCAGGGTGCAGTTTTCCAAAGTATAACTGGAAGGATTGGTGAGGGTGCCGCTGATGGCGGTGCTATTCGGCGGGCTATCTATCCAGGGATCGTAGTCCACCAAAGGCAGGGAGGGGTCGTCCAAATGGTCGTTGATGCCGATGTTGATCTGGGCGGGATCGTTGGTGCCCCAATAGTTGTTTTCCGCTTTGATCACGATGCTGGCATCGGTGTAGGAAAAGCAGTAGACGCTGTGGAGGACGTTGTTTCCGTCGATGTTGTTGTAGATTTGGTTACCACCGTCTGACCAGAGGTGGTTGGAAACGAGGTCACCGAGAACGGGTTTGGCGTTGTTGCCCAGGTAAAAGCCGGTGAAATTGCCGTAGATCTCGTTGCCTTCAAAATAGGGTTCGCTGCTGGCTCCGGCAACCATCACGCCTGCGCCTGAGTCGGCATTTCCGGTGACGAAGTTGTAGCGGATGATGTTTTCTTCTACAAATCCGGATGCATAGAGATAATAGATGCCGGTGAGGTTGTATTCGATCAAATTGTGGTGGACATAAGGGGCGATGGCTGTGCCGCCGGTGATGTCCCAAGCCGAGATGCCCTGTTTGAAATTGTGGTGGATGTGGTTGTGGTTGATCTCGGGATTATTGGAGCCGGTTCCGGATTGGTTGGAGAGCTGGATGGCGGCATAGAAGCGGGTTCCGGTGCCGTTGTAGCGAACTTCGTTGTGGTGGACGTGCGAGTTTGAGTTTTGGTGGATGAGGATGCCGTTTTCTATGCTGTATTCCACGATGTTATTGTGCACATCCATAGCGGCGGGATTGGGGTTTCCCATCCCGTAAAGGCGAATGCCCTTTTCATTTTTATAAAAACGGCTGTGCGAGATGGTGGCCGGTGAATCCAGGCAGTTGATCCCCATTTCAGCCTTTTCCACGTAAACGTGGGTGAAGGTGCTGGCTAAAGTGGGGTTTTCGATGCGGATTCCCTTCCAAAGGGCGGTGGGATCAGCCATGCCACTCTCAAAACGGATGCTGTCTGCAGGTGTGCCTACGGCGCTGATGGTGCCCAAGGCATTGAGCCGGTAGTTGCCCATGGCGATTACTGTGACGCCGGGCTCAATCTGCAACGTGGTGCCCTCGGGAACCTCGATGTTGCCAACGATGTTGTAAGGGCTGTTGGCTACAGTCCAGACGCCGGACTGAGAGCCGCTGACGTCCGTGGCGAAAACTGCAATTGAAAACAGGGTAAGGGTAAGGATTAAAAAGGCTTTTTTCATGATTTCCTCTTGTGGTAATAGGTTTAAAAAAAGAAGAGGAAGAGCCCCTGAAGCTACATTTGCTAACGAGCTCTTCCTCATAGTTGTTAACGGTTTGGTGCCTTACTCGGTGATAGCACCAACGGGGCACACGCCGGTGCAGGCAAGACAATCAATGCATTTGTCTGCATCGCAAACGGCTTTATCATCTTGCATGGAAAGTGCGTTGACGGGGCAGGTTTCCACGCAAGCACTGCAACCGATACAAGCGTCTTTGTCAATCTTAACGGCCATTTTAGCATCTCCTATGGTTTTTTTGCTATCTTATTTGAGGGGCTGCACTTGTCAAGCGGAAAATGTGGCCTAAAGTGTATCTGTATGTTTTGCAGCGGTTTGGCATCTTAGTGGGTGAACAGGATTTGTGGAAGATACCTTTGCTGGAGCCAAGCTGCTGTGAGCGAGACGTGAAAGTGGTGCATGGCATCAGTCTTTTCTGAGTTTAGGCGATGACATTTCGTGCTGTAACATCAAGCGATATTGATAAATATGGGCTTCTCGTTTTTGGCGGAGGAGAAAAACAGTAAAATAGTAGTTGACAGGAAACGAGGGTCGGTTATATTGGCTCCAGTGTTTTAGCCACCATTTCGAAAAAGGAAATAAGGTAAGGAATAATGAACTTGAAGAACCGGAGAAACATGGGCTTGGCCTCGTTGCCGTCCTCTGTGGCTCCACAAGCAGATAACATATTTAAAAACGACAGTTTTTGGAGCGTAGAGCTTCCTCTGTGCTCTAAGGATAAGTATTCGAAACGAAAATAGGAGATTTATATGAAAGTCCGTAATTTTGATGTGAAGCGTATCCTCATTATCGGGGCTATGCTTGCTTTGTTCAGTTTGGCATTTGCACAGGCGCAGGTGGGTGACTATCAACCTGCAACAGGCTTTGTATCAATTACCAGCGCAACCGACTGGCTGGTGTTCGATGGAGTCGGCTGGGTACCTGCGGGCGTCCCCTTGGCCGATTTATCACCCTTCAGTGGGAACATCCTTGCCCAACTCCCCTTCTATGTAGATGCTGACTTTACCCTTTTGGGACACATGGTACACTACCAAGGAGCTGGCGTTGAAGTTACAAGCAATAGCACATTCACCTTGGGTCCTAGCAGCATTTGTGATATTTCCGAAATGAGGATCAATTCTGGATCTCGTGTTGTCAACAACGGAACAATCAGGTCTATCGGCAACTACACTACAATCAATTTAAACGATGCCCCGAATATGGATACTGCTCCGGAGTTGGAAAACAACGGTACTATCAATATTCGCGGAGAATTGTATGTAGCCAGCTATGGCAGGGTTATATCAGGTCCAAATGGACGCATCACCGGCTCAGGGACTATCAGCACAGGTAATGAAGGCGCCGAATTTGTGATTGCCAATGCAGGTGGTTACAACGCGGCTTTTGGTGGAGTGAGAACTCACGATGTCTATAATGCTTCCTTTGTCTTTAACGGCACCACCGACCAAGTTACCGGCAACAAGCTGCCCGGTCCCATTCATAGCTTGACCGTGGATAATGGCCATACCGTCACCCTCAGCAGCAATATCACCATGACTTCTGAGACAGATCCCGTGATCGGCAATCCCACCGTGAGAGTGGTGAATGGTTCCACTCTTGATGTGGGCAACTATGTCATTTCTTCTGATTATGACGGTCAGGGCGCTGTCGCTTCTTTTGTCTTGGAGGAAGGGGCTACGATCGTTACTGCCAACATGCAGGGCATCTCTTCAGATAAGGGTGGCACTAACAAGATCCAAACCGGCTCTATCCAAACCAACCAAGCCACCTATTCCAGCGGTGCAAACTATGTCTTCAACGCAACTCAACACCAGTTCAGTGGCTGTTTCACCACTTCGCCTGACGTAAACACCGTGCACGACATCACCAACGATAGTGGGATAGACCTCTGCCCTCAATTTAGACCCCTATACTATACGGGTGAAGCTACAGGTGTTTTCAACACCGATCCCACTTCCTACTGGGGTTTTCTTGAGTCCCCAACCGTTCCCGTGATCATGAGCTATTTCAATGCAGTTTTCAATGCTACTGATGGTGTGGTGAACCTGAAGTGGGAAACCCATTCCGAGTACAATAACCTCGGCTTCTACATATATAGAGCCACCGAGCGTGAGTTTGTCAGAGCTGAACTTATCTCCCCTCTGATTGAGAGTGAAAACAGCACCGAAGGTAGTACTTATACCTATACGGACTCTGAGCTGTTTGAAGATGGCACATATTACTATTGGTTGCAAGCGTCCTCTCATTCGAGTGTAATGGATGTCTACGGCCCTGTCACTGTGAACGTGTTATTCTATGACGATCCTAACATCATCCCTGATAAGCCGATGGTGACCAGCCTCGTCCGCAACTACCCCAACCCCTTTAATCCCAACACTCAGCTTGAGTACTACTTGGAAACGGGTGCGGATGTCAAATTCACAGTCTTCAATATGAGAGGTCAGATCGTAGATCAATTCACGCTGACCAACAGATCCGCTGGCTTGCACAGATACAACTGGGAGCCACAACAGCTCAGCAGCGGAGCCTATATCATCAAGTTCAGTGCTGCAGGAAAGAGCAACACACGGAAAGTAATCCTAACTAAATAGTCGTTTCGAATACAAGTTTCAGGGCTGTGTGCTGCTGGAACGATATGGGATCTGACAGACGCTCCTAAAATCAGTCAGATCCCTTTTTCTATGTTCGGATTTATTGGTGGGATGCGGAGTTTCACCCAGCCCTGGCTTTTATCCCTAATAATGCAGTAGCCTAAGTGCGATACTCCCTACCTCCTCCTTGCTTAGCCGCCCGGTGATTACTCGGTGATACTCGGGAAAAACCCGAGTATCTCCACGGCATCTCCCTGCGGGTAAGTAAGGGCGAAGTGGGTGACGGGGAGAAAAGCTCAACCTTAGAGAAAGAGCCTATTGCATTATCTGGGTTTATGTGGGGTTTTTTGGGGCACTAAAAAAGTCCGGGAACGCATGGCTCCCGGACCTATGTAGCTTGGTATACGATAGTTACTGGGGCTTTGCTTTTCCTTGGGCGATCACAGCTTTCTGGGCTGCGGCCACCTCTTCATCAGAAGCCAGGTAATAGCTGCGGATCTTGGTCATATCATCCTCAAACTCATACACCAGCGGCATGCCAGTGGGGATGTTGAGGCTCACGATATCTTTATCTGAGATGTTATCAAGGTGCTTGACGATGGCACGGAGGCTGTTCCCGTGGGCAGAGATCAGGATTCTGGTTCCCGCCTGTACCTTGGGCACGATCACCTCATTCCAGAAGGGTAGGGCTCTGGCGATGGTATCCTTGAGGGATTCGCACTTGGGGATGTCCTCTATATCCAGGTCTTGATAGCGGGGGTCTTTGCCGGGGTAGCGGTCGTCGGTATCTTCCAGCGGTGGAGGCGGAACGTCAAAGCTCCTTCTCCACAGCGTCACCTGCTCCTCGCCATACTTTTCAGCGGTTTCAGCTTTATTGAGTCCTTGCAGTGCACCGTAGTGTCTCTCGTTGAGGCGCCAGTTGTGATGGATGGGCAGATACATCTTGTCCATCTCATCCAGTGCGATCCAGAGGGTGCGGATGGCACGTTTGAGCATACTGGTGTGGCATTCGTCAAATTCAAAACCGGCGGCTTTGAGGCGTCTGCCCGCTTCCTTTGCTTCTTCGAATCCTTTGTCTGAGAGGTCAACGTCCGTCCAGCCGGTGAACAGGTTGGCCTTGTTCCAGGTGCTCTCTCCGTGACGCATAAGTACTATTTGTTTCATATTGTTACTCCTATTAGCTTATTTGTATCTCAGGCTTCCAGCTTGCTGTTCAAGGAAACGAGCCATGATAAAGAGCAAGTCTGAAAGCCGGTTGATGTATTGCAACACCAGCGCATCGATGGGTGCTTTGTGGTTGAGGCGAATAATCACCCTCTCCGCACGTCTGGCGAT
>Ga0302242_1002323_pt1 | contig 12162 bp, 9 predicted proteins | sample AAG_UR_Lys_MG_FD_193510 | JGI IMG/M metagenome (GOLD analysis project Ga0302242, IMG submission 193510) | Enriched activated sludge microbial communities from anaerobic digester in WTTP, New Holstein, Wisconsin, United States - AAG_UR_Lys | ecosystem: Engineered > Bioreactor > Anaerobic >... | reverse complement strand
TCCGGAAGATGGCCCCCTGGAAGTAAATATCGTTTTTCGCTACCGTTGAGGGATAATCCGCCAGATAGAAGCGGTTCATGCAGGCCACGGCGGTATCGCCGATATTGCGGAGTCCGTTGAAATCCAGGTTATCGTCGGGAAGGGGCACTTCAGGAAGGGGAAGCTCCTTCCAGTTAATCCCTTTGTCGAAAGTACGCAGGAAGGTCTGGCCCAGTCCGATCAGCAGTGCATTGTCGGCATCAAAAACCTTCATCTTATGGATGTTGTTGTCGGGACTCAGGGTTTTTGGTACCCAGGTCATGGTCCCGGCCTTCAGGTTGGCCAGGCTGATTTTGTAGATGTCCGATTTAGCAAGCAATACCAGGGAGTCGTTAAAGACGCCCCCCACTTCCCAGATGGAGGTGGTGAGGCCGGCATCGGTCCAGGTAGCGCCTGCATCGTTCGAGAACCGCGACTTGCCCGATCCTCCCCCCACGAAGAGGGTCTTGTCATCCACCTTGTAGATGTCGTTTCCCCCTGTGATGCCCGTGATGGAAAATTTTTCAAAAGTGTCGCCCCCGTCGGTCGATTTGAAGATCCCGTGGGCGACGGTGATCAGATAAAGTTCCTTGCTCCCTGCCACATGAATGTCGTTGATATAGCCGTTCCCTGAGGTATTCAGGTTAGCAAAGATCGAAATTAGGGAATCACTTATCACGCCTGTTTTGAACAGCACTTTGTTTCCACCGATGTAGCAGGTGGTATCGTCGAAAACGATGGTGGAGATCACGGTATTGGTGAGGTCGCCGCTCAGGTTTTTCCAGGTTGCGCCCCTGTCGGAGGTTTTGAAGATTCCGCTGTGGGTGTTGTATCCCGAGTTGGCCTCCGGGTTGTATTCCATCCAGCGGAGGAAGAGGATGGCCACGCTGTCATTGGCGCATCCCACCGACTGGAAGTCAAGGCCGAAATTAGGGAGCGCCATGGGGCTGAGGGCCGGGTTGTCGCCCGATCCGAGGCCCGTCAATTCCACATTTTTCCAGGTGGCTCCCGCGTCGGGCGAGTGGAGGACGATTCCGGGGGAATAGGAATCGGGGAATCCGTCGGTAAGTTTGTTCCGGTTTGACACCAGGTATCCCGAATTTCCGCTCCAGCTCATGTCGATAAAGTCGAATTCCAGGGTCAGAATTCCAACATCATTCCAGGTGGCGCCGTTGTCGGTTGATTTGACGAAGGAGCGTCCGAAGCCCGCCACCACCGCCTCGTTTCCCGACACCGTCATTTTTTGAAGGTTTTTTTTGGCCCTGATCTCCGTGGAGGTCCAGTTGAATACCGGCTGGGCAATCGTCGTCCCTGCCAGCAGAATTGCCAGAATAAATAAGTAGAGTTGCTTCATGGTCTATAATATTAAAAGGTTGTTTCTTTTGTTTTTCCTCCTGGTAAGGAGAAGTACCCTGGTCAGGCCGGAGACCCGACCAGGGAGAGGTGCAGAAGGCTATTCCCCTTTGGGAAGGAGAGCACCTTCGGTGTCAAATTTAAACATGCTCTTTACCTTACGGGTTTCGCCTGACGAATAGGTGACAGACAGTGAGTCGGCGGCCAGGGCTTTCCAGATGTTGGCAGCGTTGGTCATGGTGTCGACGAAGGAGATCAGTCCCACTTCCCGGTTATTTCCGTTGAGGCCTGTGCGGAATTCCACTACGCCGTCATCCTGGGAGAGGTGGCTCGCCAGGTAGCTGAAGCGGTTGCGCAGCCGTGCATTCGGTCCCAGGAGGACCTGGTAGACCGAGATCACCGAATCGTCATATGCCTTCCGGTCGTTGAAGCTCAGGGCGAAGGGGTTGAAGACCATATGGACGTATTCACCTGTGGGTATTCTGGAAATTTCCGGAGTGGAAGCCACCTTGTAAGCCAGCTTCACGCTGTTTTGGGTACCGTTGGTCTCCCATGTCAGTTTTTCGGTTTCCAGCACCTCTTCCAACGCCTTCACATCGACGGCAGAATCTCCGGGGAAGCAGATCTTCACCACGGGCGGACATCCGAATTCCGAGACCAGTCCCACGGCATTGGTGGACTGCTGGAGCAGGCGTGCCAGGTAGGAGTAGTCAAGGGGGTCGAAGAAATTGTCAAGGCTGGTGGTCACTATGGTGACGCTGTCGATGCCTCCGGCCATGGGGCGCAAGAACATCTTGTCGGGACTGAACATCGCCTGTTGGATTTTCACAGGATCCAGCTTTTCAGGGTCGTAATAGATCTTGACGCGGTGTTCCTTGACGAAGGTAGCCACCCCCAGGACGCCGTCTACCTTGCGCATCTGGTTGGCGAAGGAGGATGAGCTGCCGAAGCATTTGATGTTTTTGAGTCCCGATTGCTGATATATTTCCGCCTTTTCCATGGTTTCCTTGTCGAACCAGTGCTGGTCAATGGTGGGGAGTTCCCAGAGGGAGCCCAGGCTGATTCCTGCGGCCACCAGGACCACCGTGGCGATGGGAGAGATCCATTTGAGGCTGTTTCGGCGGTTGACCTGGAGGGTATTTTTCTCGGGGCATACCAAAACGCAGTCGCTGCAGAGGTTGCAGTCTACGTGGCGCACCACGTCAACCTTGTCGACCTTGATACCCTGGGGGCATTTTTTGGCGCAGAGGCCGCAGTCGATACATGAAGTTGCGTTGCGGGTGATCTTCACCACCGGCACGAACCAGCTCTTCAGACGGCTTACCTCGATGATGAAGCCGCCCACGCAGAGGATCGCCAGGGGCCAAACGTAGCTGATCGACGCCCCCGAGCGCAGGGCGATGAGATAGGCCGCCATGATGATGATAAAGAAGGCGGCGAACTTAAAGATATTGGACAAGGCCGCGAGCGGACAGAGGTATTTGCACCAGAAGAGGCGGGAGAACAGGGAACCCAGCACCAGGATGGCGATGGCGATCACCGCGTAGAGCAGGTTGACATCGGTGTCGAATCCTGAGGCTGTGGCATAGTAAGGATCGAATTTCTTGCAGAAGAGCTCGTTCGACCCCAGGGTATAGTAAAATACGATGAAGAGGAGGGCGTACTTCAGAATACGGAGGGCCAGGTCGGTGACGCCGGTGATGGTGAAGCGGATTTTCAGCTTGTCGCCCAGTTTTCCTAACCATTCTCCCACGGTACCCAGCGGACAGATAAAGGAGCAGAAGAGCTTGCTGAAGACCAGAATTCCGGCGAAGAGCAGCAGTCCCATGACGATCTGTGTGGAGGTCATGGTGCAGGCAAGCGCCTGGTTCAGCAGATAGCTCCCCAGGGACTGAATCCCTCCGAAGGGACAGTAAGCTTCAAAATCGGCCACGTGGTTTTTCAGTACATAATGTCGCAAGGCCAGGAAGAGCACGAATGCGATCACCGCCAGTTGTATCCCGATCCTCGGCCAGTTTTTCGTCTTGTTCTTCTTTTTCATAAACGGTTATTGGTTTTTTAATAATGTCAACACAGTAAAACAAAGTTCTGATTTTCAGAGAAAGTGTTATTGTATATTAACTATCAAAAGTCCTCTCTCCGCCAGCCACTCTTCCGCCTCTTCTTTAGTTCGGAAAAGGTCTCCTTCGGATTCCCACCAGGTCTCTCCCCTTTTCAGTCCCATCCTGGCACATCCCTCAACTTCGCCAATGCTGACCGCTTCGAGCGCCTTCATTTTGATGCTGTCCTTCGTGAAGGCAAGGACCTTTGATTTCACGGGAAGTCCGCGCGTAAAGGTTCCGTCCTTCTGAATTCCCACCACCAGACCATAGCATACCGTTCCTTCTTTAATCCAGTCCAGCTTGGCCTTCAGTTGGGGATTCAATTCGACGCTCTCTTCTTGGTAGGCGTAGTTTTTAATTTCTTCCGACCGTTTTTTCTTTCCGCAGGAGGCAGCCAGAAAGAGCACGCACAGCAACAGGAGGAGGATGGGGGTTCCCGGGGCGGCTAATTTTCGGTTACGTATCATGATGGTTTTAAATTGGTTTCGCCAATCCGACGGCCCGGCAATTCCCCGGAACCGGTTTCATCCCGCTGCCGGACAATGCCCTCCGCCGCACAGAACTTTCGATGTATAAAAATACCTGTTTATGCAACAAAAACATCATCCGGCGCACGTTTTACACTTATTTAAATTCGTTCCAGATAAACCGGCAATGCAATTCTCCTCCCGGCAGGAGGAGTACCCTTTCCGCCCTGTTTGTTTTGATCACAAATGCATTTGATGACAGAGGGAGGCGGAGAATGCATCCGACTGTAAGGAGATGGTGGATGCATCTGAATGCCAGGAGGTGGCGGATGTATTCGACTGCCAGGAGGTGGTAAATGCATAGTTTCAGCCGTGGAGGCGGAGAATGCATCCGACTGTAAGGAGGTGGTGGATTTATTCGACTGCAAGGGGCAGTTGTGACACAACAAAGTTTCACATTTCCCGTTAAAATGTATATTTACCCGAAATTTCCGAACAGCTTTATGAGAAACAAAAGATTATTCCATACGCTGGTTTTCCTGCTGATGCTGGTATTGGCGGGTGCGGCGCATTCTCCCGTTTCCGGGCAGAAGGGAGTGAAACTTGCAGGGGGGATGACCCTGGTACCGCGCGACACCTCCGGCATTCCGGCCGATGGCATCGGCGCTTATGCCACCGGGGAATACCGCAACCTCTTCGCCGAGAACAACCACAGCGAAGAGCAGATCGCCAGGCGTACCCGCGAAGCCTATGAAAAACTTTTCCATGGCGACACCCTTACTGAGGCGGTCATGTTTCGTGCCGGGGGAAATGAGAACGGACCGCTGGCTTACATCCGGGATGTCTTGCACAACGATGTGCGCAGCGAAGGGATGTCGTACGGCATGATGATCGCCGTGCAGATGGACCGGAAAGTTGATTTTGACGCCCTCTGGAATTGGGCCGTAACCCATATGTACGTCTCCGATCCCGCCCACCCCTGTGAAGGGTATTTCCTTCGGCAGCTCAGGCACGACGGCACGTCCATATCGGAAATTCCGGCACCCGACGGTGAGGAGTACATGGTGACGGCGTTGTATTTCGCTCACAACCGCTGGGGCAGCAGCGAGGGGATTTACGGGTACAAGGCGTGGGCCGATAAGATTTTGACCGCCATGCGGCATCGCGCAACGAAGAGCGGTCCCACGAAATCAGGTCTGTGCACCGTACATGCCATGGTCAACGAGGAACATAAAATGATCCGCTTTTCCCCAGACTTCCGTGAGGGGAATGACTTCACCGATCCCTCGTACCATCTGCCCGCCTTTTATGAACTCTGGGCGCGTTGGGGCCCCGAAGCCGACCGGGAATTCTGGGCTTCAGCGGCCGAAGCAAGCCGCGACTTTTTCGTGAAGGCCAGCGATACTTTTACGGGACTCTCCTCCGACTACGCCCATTTCGACGGGAAGCCGTTGAAGGCGTCCTCTAACCCCAATGCCTCCAATTTCGGGTGGGACTCCTGGCGCACCCCCTCCAACTGGGCGGTCGATTATGCCTGGTGGGGCAAGGATTCGCGCCAGAAGGAGCTGAGCAACCGCATCCAGGCTTTCTTTTTCCGTCAGGAGCTCGACAGCTATGGCAGCATCTATTCGCCCGACGGGAAGTTGGTCAATCCGGATTACCGGCCCGGACTGGCTGCCACCCTGGCGGTGACCAGTCTGGCAGCCACCCACTACATCGCTCCCGAATTTGTGGAAGCCCTCTGGAAGACTCCCCTCCCCCTCGACCCGGGACAGCGCTATTACGACGGATTGCTCTACATGATGAGCTGGCTCCACTGCTCAGGCAACTTCAGAATCTGGGCCCAATCTCAGTAATCAGCCAAATCATAATTTGTACTTCGTCCTCCCGGTTCTTCTTGTTGTAATATACCTTTTTCAATTAAATCCTTTATATCTCTCAAAGCCGTATCCGGTGAGCATTTTGTTATTTTTGCCCATTTTGAAGTTTTAAGTTTTCCGTCAAATCCATCCAAAAGCTTGTTCAACATGTGTCTTTGCCTATGGTTTAAAACGGTTTCTTTATGTTTGTCCCAAAAATCTGCTTGCTGAAGAACTTTCTTTAACGTTACTTCTGTAGTTTCCAATGCACGATACAAACAAGTTAAGAACCAATGCAACCATTCAGTTATATAACCACTGCTATGCTGGACTTTTTGCAAAACCTCATCATAAACCTTTTTCTCCGTATGTAACTGGTTTGAAAGACTATAGAATCTTTGGGGACTTTCCTCTGAACGTGCCAATAACATATCAGAGACAGTTCTTGCTATGCGGCCATTACCATCATCGAAAGGATGTATAATGATAAACCAGAAATGTGCAATCGCTGCTTTTAATACGGCATCTTATTTAGATTCTTCATTGAACCAATTCAGGAACAGATCCATTTCCTGACGAATGCGGGCCGATGTCGAACCTTCCTTTTTTGATGTTCAGAATAGCGCTCAGTTTGGGCTGAACTCCCTGGACCGACATTTTTGAAGCCCTCACCATCGCTTCAGCCCTCAAATCTCCTGCTGAAAGGTCCAGATTGGTAAGATCTTTCAGCGCAGGAGACAACAACCTTAAGCCCTTCGTACTATAGAGCTGGTTTCCGCACGGTTCACAGGTTATGGGACACCGGTTCACAGCAACACCTCCTTTGCCGTAGTGTTGCCAACCATGTCCTCTCCTACAGCCATAAGTTGGGAAAACAGGTCGTTCCTGTCGATCTTGCTGAATTTCAGCAATCCTTCCACCTGATACCCTTCCGGAAGCAATCCGTCAAAAAAGGGAGGAAAAGTGTCGAATTCAAACGCCTCCGGTCTGACTGGCAAAGTCAGAGATACGGGATTTCCCCGATAACCGGGATTGTACACGAAACGATATTTTTTGCCAGGTTCAATTTCAATAAGCACCCCTGCCTCCTAATCATCAACAGATATGATGGCTTGTCTCATAGTTATAAATCTGATTCATGAACGGACTGGTCAACTGCACCCTGATATTCAGTGCTTTGAGGATTTTCCTCAACGTATCGAGCTTGATGGTTTCTTTTCCTTTCTCCAGGTTGAACAGCACGGTTTTGCCAACGCCTGCCAACTCAGCCAGCTAAAGCTGGCTTAAACCGGCCGCTTTGCGGTGTTTTTTGATGGTAGCTGCCAAAATATCGGGATCAAGCATACGAAAATGTATTATTATAGCGGTACATATAGGTTTTTTGATATAAAAAGCAGATCTTTATGCAATATTTCCCGCTAAGATGGTAATTATATGCACTTTCTTCTTTTTTTGTAATCTATTATATATACCTTAAACCCTTCGGGTTATCCCTCTGAGCCTTTACCGGTTCTTCATCTTAGCCTCAACCTTATGACATCTCCGGTCTCCCATGGTGATTTCCGTTGCCGTTGGTTTCCTCCACCTCCACTTTCGGCGGCATCAGCCGGAACCGTTTCCGCTTGTGTTTACTGCCGTAGCCGCCATACCCATACCCATAACCATACCCATAGCCATAATCACCGTACCCATAGCCGTACCCGTAGCGGTAGCCGTTCACATAACTCAGCACGTATGCCGGGAAGAGTCCGCCCGTGGTCCTGATGGCATTGATGATAATCCCCACCCCCTTGATCCGGTACATTTTGATCTCGTCGAGGGCCTGTTTAAGGAGTTTCCGGTTGGTATAGCTGTCGCGGATCACGAAGACCGTGGAGTCGATCTGGTCGGTAATCTGGAACAGGTCGGTCACATAGCCTATGGGCGCCGAGTCTATGATGATCACGTCGTAGATCTCCTTTAACTCTGTCAGGAGTTTTCCAATTTTCTCGTCCATGAGCATCTCTCCCGGGTTGGGCGGGATGGGACCTGCGGGGATGATGAAAAAGTTGGGATGCTTCACCTGATGGGTGATCTGCGCCAGGGAATCCTTTCCCAGGATGTAGGAGACCACCCCTTTGGAGGCATCAAGTTCAAAATCCTGGTTGATGCGCGAATTGCGGAGGTCGAAGTCCACCAGCACGGTTTTTTTGCGGGTCAGCGCGAAAGAAGAGGCGATGTTGATGGAGGTGTAGGTCTTCCCTTCCCCGGGAGCCGTCGAGGAGACGGCGATCACCGGTTTGACCTTTCCCTTGGTCATCAGGTCCAGCTTTCCGCGTAAACTTCGGTATGCTTCGCTGTCAGGACTGTTGGGCTTGTCAAGCACCGGCGTCATGGTTGGTTCTTTTTGCTTGTTAAAGAAAACCATGTTAAGGATCGGTAGGGAGGTCAACATTTCGACATCTTCCTTGCTGATCACCTTGTTGTTAAAAAGCACCAGCAGGAGCACGAAGAGCGCCGGGGGTACGATACCTGCGAAGAGGCCGTAGGAGTAAGCCTTGTTTTTCTCAGGTCCGATGGCACCCATGGAGCTTGCCGACTCCACCAGTTGGCTTTCAGGCTGGTTGGCAGCTTTGGCAATCTGGGCCTCCGAAAGTTTCTCGAGGAGGAAGGTATAGGTTTCGTTGTTCATGTTGTACCGCCGCTCGATTTTGAAAAGGTCGCGTTCGGTGACCGGAAGTTTGCCCACGCGGGCTTCAACCATGGCGGTGCGGCGCTGCAGATCAGCCAGCATTTGATGGTTGTGGTCAACGATGTTGTTGATGTTCTCCAGCATGGCTTCCTTTACATTTCCGAGCTGGTCGTTGAGTTGGGTAAGCCGCGGACTGATCAGCACATCAGACATCTTCGATTTTTCAACGGTAAGCTGGTTGTACTGCGACAAAAGGCCGCTGAGCAACGGATCATTGATTCCAACGGACGATGGAACCAGGATGGAACCTACGTCACGGTTTTCCAGGATATAGGTCTTTAGATAATTGTAATACTTGTTCTGCGTTTCAAGCTCCTGCTTTTTACTGTCCAGTTCACTCATCTCCGAAAGGAGTTGTCCGGATTGCGATCCGATGTCGAAGATCCGGTTCCGTGACTGGAACGAAAGGAGTTCCCCCTCGGCTACTGCCAGCGAATCGCTCACCCCTTCGAGGAGGTATTCGATGAAGTTGATGGTCTGGTTGGCGTACTGGTTTTTCTTTTCCACGTTGTCAATACGGTAAACCTCCACCAATTTGTTGAGGAAGTCGACCGCTTTCTGTGGGTGGTAATCCTTCAGGTCGATGTCGACGATGGAGGTTTCCCAGTCGCGAAGGCTGATGGTCATTCGCGAGCGGTAAGCGTTTATAAGTTCATCAGGCGTATGGAATCTGAAAAAAAAATAGTCGGTAACAGGTGGGAAAAACCCTTCATTCAGGTTGATTTTAAAGCTGCACTGCCCGGGTATGACAACCTCTTCGCCCGACTGCACCTTCTGTTCAATTTTCACTTCCGGGAAATAACCGGCCCCCCTGTTTTCAGAATAGTTATAAGCTCCCACCCCTTCTCCGAATCCGGAAAGGGTAATGGAGCGATCGGGGTGTACTGAAATCCGGAAGTCAAATCCAATCAACTGGGGGTGGTTACGGTCCCATTCCACCCGGAAGGCTGCATCGGTATAATTTTCAGCCGTCGACAACTTGCCCTCATTGTGGTAGCTCACCTCGAATCCCAGTTCTCTGATGGCTTTTGCCACCACCGGCTGTGATTTCATGATGATCATCTGGTTCTGGATCCCCTGGTAGGAAGTTCCGAAACCCCGCAATGCCTCCCCAGAAAACCCCCCTGCCTGCCGCCAGAAGGTGGTGGATCCCTCTTCGAGGATCATGATGCTGGCGCGAGCGGAATACATGGTGGTGGTATACCGGTTGTAGAGCCACGCCCCGGCAAGTCCAATGCCCATAAAGAGAACGAAGAGATACCAGTGGGAGATCAGCTCGCTGACCAGCCGTTTGTAGTTGAATACCGGAAGTTCTTCCTGTGCTGCACTATCCTGGGTTCTGTCGGTATCGTTATATTCCGTCATTTGAAAAGGTTTAGGATGAGGAATGCCGTAGTAAGGAGCGATGCTGCAAAGGAAGCCTGGCTGAGCCAGGGAAGGGTACGGGTGCTGTAAACGCGGTAATTGTTGGGCTCCACGTAAATCACATCGTTGGGAAGGATGTAGTAATAATCGGAAGAGAGAAGGGCATCGTCGGTCAGGTCGATGTTAACGATCCGGGTTCCTTCGGGTGTTTCCCTGATCAGCCGCACTTTCTGGCGGTTTCCCCCGTCGGATACGCCTCCGGCGGCCCCAATGGCTTCAAAAATGGTATACTGGTTTTTGGGCATTTGGATCAGGCCTCCGCCATTCACATCACCCAGAACGGTAAAGGTACGATTGGCCAGTTTTACCACCACGGAGGTATTCAGCACGTAGTGGTCAACCAGTTTCTGAATTTTATCCCGTGCTTCAAGGAGGGTCAGCCCCGCAACATAAACCTCTCCCAGTTTGGGATAGCTGATGTTGCCGTTTTCATCGACCAGATAGGTCAACAACTCCATGCCATAGGCCCCTCCAACACCCACTGAAAATGAAAGGTTCAGAAAATCTGTTTCTTCCCGGTTTTCGGAAACCACACTGATATACAATTGATCATTGGGGCGGATGGTATAGGGTGGTGGCAGGGGCATCCGGGGATACAATTCATCAATCTTTGCATCATGCATGTAGGTCATCTGCTTCAGCGGCGAACTGCATGAACCCAACGCAAGCATCAGTGTCCCGAACAATCCAAATCGTTTTATTTTGTTGAGAAAAATCATGTCGTAAAGATAGCAAAGAGAATTAATATCTTATATTCTACAAATAACCAAAAACCTTACATTTGCAGAATTGATCATCAACCATGAAAAAGTACTTATTCATAGGGTTTCTGCTGATGGTATTGTTTTTCGAAGCCGGGGGGCAGCGCCGCTACAATGGATTGGTTTTCCGCGGCAGGCAGCGGCTGATCAATTGTATGGACATGGCCGGAGGGTATATCTGGGACCATAAATATGAGAAATTCACCATCAGCACGACTTTTAACAATCTGTATCTGAAACGCTTCGGCGGATTTGCCATGATTGAACTCGATCCTGTCGTTCCTGCCATCGTAATGGGACCGACCATTTCGGTCAATGATTTTGCTTATGTATATACGGGATTAGATTTCCTTACCCAGCGCGGATATTTTGCCCGGGGCGGATTAAAACATGCCAGAAAGGATCTGGGAATAGGATTTTACCCTTTTCGTTGGGCAACGGTAAAAATCTGTCACTCTTTTAACGCCGGCTCCCGGTTCGAGATTGGATTCCGGCTGCCCCTGGAGGAAGAACCTTTATACACCAGACCAAAAAATCAATTATCGGGCAAAAAGAAAATCCTGGGGATTATCTGAGAACTACGGTAAATTCGCTAAATCAGTTCTTTTTCCTTTTTCTTTCCTTGTAAAAAGGCATATACATTTCCGGTTTGTATTGCGTGGTGAACCGCCTGGCTTTGGAAAACGGGAAAAAGACCCGGATATCGGTATGGACGGTAAGTGAAAGGACAATGCGGGCCATGGGCAGGTTCTTACTTTCCACATCACTGAAAAGCCGGGTAAGGTAGCGGTTTCTGACAGGAGAAAATTCGCCATAGAGGTTCACCGAAAAATTAGGATCCATATGGTAGGTGATACCATATCCCCCCGTAATCACCCATTCCCACAAATCGGCAGGTATGGTGCGGCTGAGATCTTTTCCACCCCTGGCCATGTTAACTCCGCTATATCCGATTTTTGCCATCAAAAAATGGTTGATATTGGTGTTCGGAAAGAGGTAATACTGCCCAAACAGGCTGTAGGTACGAAAACGTGTATTGTACAATGGATTGACCAGATCGGGATCGCCATAATCGAGGTCACCGTCGATCCGGTGATCTTCAAGTTCAGCTCCCAGATTAAAGGCAATGGTCAGAGGTTTTGCCAGGGAAAATGTAAATCCCGGAGTACCTGAAAAACGATAACCATGTTCTATTCCGTTGCCCAGATCGGTCTTAAACGGATCAACGGGCGCCATGAATCCCCCGGAGGCATTCCAGGAATACCATTTTAATCCGCTGGGTCCTTTCACCTGAGCGAAACCGATATTCCCAAATCCTGCAAAAAGCAACAAAAGCACCGCTATTTTAAGGGTTTTTATCATCAGGCATCCTGGTTTTTGTACTTCCCGATTTACTATTTTCAGTTTTAAAACAAAAATAAGCGAATTAATTAATCCGTCAATCTA
>Ga0302242_1002321_pt1 | contig 12167 bp, 9 predicted proteins | sample AAG_UR_Lys_MG_FD_193510 | JGI IMG/M metagenome (GOLD analysis project Ga0302242, IMG submission 193510) | Enriched activated sludge microbial communities from anaerobic digester in WTTP, New Holstein, Wisconsin, United States - AAG_UR_Lys | ecosystem: Engineered > Bioreactor > Anaerobic >... | reverse complement strand
AAAGTTCTTCATGGCGTTGTTCCTGAGTGGAGGGGAAGATTGTTCAAACCACCACTCTACCAGGAGCAACGTCTGTTTTCCTCAACCTTTGGTTGCGGCCGAGCGCAGCGAGGCCGCGCTAGGCCGTGGCTTGTTCGATCATGGCCAGCGTTTCGTCGATTTGTTCGGTGCTGACAAAGCCGATCGTGAAAGCGTCGACCGTGCCCAGGCCGAGCACGTACTTGAGCGACTGCAGGCGTTTTTCCGCGGAATCGAAACCGGTCTCGCCGAAGATTTTCATGCCCAGCACGCCGTGGCCGCGGTTGTGCATCTTCTTGATTTCCGCCGCGACCTTTTCCGGCGTGTCGTCCATCTTGTCCCCGAACGGATTGATCCGCACCAGGTGCACGTCGATCCAGTCGCACTCCGACGACGTGACCAGCGGCGGATAGCCGTGGCAGGAAACGCCGACCGCGCGGACTCGGCCCTTCTCCTTGGCTTCGTACAGCACGTCCATCACGGGCCGCATGTCGGCGTCCCAGCCGCCCTTGCTCATGCAGTGCATCAGCAGCGTGTCCAGGGTCTGCACGCCCAGTTCCCGGCGAAACCGCTCGATGTCCGCTTTGGCCACTTCCGGATGCTTGGCCGTGGTCTTGGTTTGAATGAAATACTTGTCGCTGGAAACGCCTTTCAGCGCGACGGAAACCAGGTAGTGCATACGGTACATGTCGGCCGTGTCAACGTAGCGAAGGCCGCAATCCAGCGCGTGACGCACCAGCTTGGTGAAGCCGGCTTCGCCCAGCGCCCGCTGTTGGCTGCCCCCGACCGTTCCCGTGCCGATTCCCAGGATGGTCGTCTGAATGCCGCTCTTGCCCAGCGTCACGACGTCCGATCCTTTCTTCTTGATCCTCGGCGTTTCTTCCGCAGCCCGACCCAACCGACCCGCAAACGCCGCGGCTCCCGCAACTGCCGTCCCCAACACGAATTGACGACGTGAGATCGTAGCCATGAGTAGTTCCTTTCCGCATGTAGAAAATCCGCGTGATTGATTGACGCATGAACGGGTATTAGTGTACCAAATCGGCGCGGGAATACAGCGCGGATGGGCAAGAAATGTCGACGCGTCATTCCAACGCGATTCCGGTCGCGGCGGGAACCGATCCGGCAACGCAGGCCGAAACGGCTGCCCGGTTCGCGGAGAAAGATGGGAATAACTGACAGAAAGATGAGGTGACAGAAAGATGAGGTAATGGAGCACTCGTGTTTGCACAAAGAATCAACGACTTGTTCTCTTGCACCTCCTGGCACGTCATTTTTCTGTCACCCCATTTTTCTGTCAGCCTTTTCCGAGCTTTTTTCTGGTAGAATCGGCGAACGTCGTGGCTTCCCTTGAGGATTGCCGCAGTAGTGCGGGGAACTGGTGTCCAATCGTTGCTGTTTCTTGCCTGGAGAACAATGCCATGCGTTGCTTGTTGCTGAATCTGGCGGCGGTTGTTGTTCTGTTGTCTTTCTCGGTCCGCGCCGAGGTGGCCGCTTCGGAGGCGTCCTCCAAAGTCTGCCAACTGATACCCGCGGACGGCAAGGTGGGGTCGCTGGACGGTTGGAAGTCGTTCACCAACGTCAAGAAATCGGCGGCAGTGGAAAAGCCGACAGGCGAGTGGAACCACTACCGGATCATCGCCGAAGGGCCCGTGGTGACGCTGGAGATCAACGGCCAAATCGTGAACCGCGCGACGGCCTGCGAAACGGCGCCGGGGAAAATCCTTCTGACCGCCGAAGGCTCGGCCATCGAATTTCGCAACGTGCAATTGCGGACGATTGACAAGCCGTGAATGCCGCCCGCGGGCTACGGGAGACGCCGATGAAGAAATCGCTCAACGCCACTCGCAACACGTTGCGCGTCGCCGCCGTGCAGATGAAGTCCGCAGACTCGATCGAGGGCAATCTGGCCAAGATCGAGCAGGCAACCAGTCAGGCGGCCCAAAGTAGCCATCTCGCTCCGCGAGATGAAAAGCACTCCTCTGGGGGAATTGGGGAACCTGAGGGACTGGAAGGCGAACCTGTTGACCTTGAGCCAATCCGGCGAATTGGATAAAAGGTCTGTCCGGGAAACTACCTGCTTTCCCGGATGCGCTGTCTGCTAGCAGGACCCTATCGGTTTCGCCTCAGAGTGGCTGCGATGCGCGCCCTTGGATTACTCTTGGTCTCCGCCTGGCCCATGATGGCCTCCGTTGGCCGTGCAGAGACCGAGTTCCCCTACGAAGTCACCATTCCGGCGGGGGGCGTCGAATTGCGCAGCGGGCCCGACCCGTCGTTCTATGCGACGGATCGCTTGCCGGCAGGCGAACGGATCGAGGTCTACCGCGAGGAAAAAGACGGATGGCTGGCGGTGCGGCCGCCATCGGGTTGCTTCAGCCTGGTGGAACGTCGCCAGTTGAAAGCTAGCGACGAGGCAAACGTAGCGGTTGTCACGGCGGACGACGTGCTGTGTTGCGTCGGTTCGCGTGTCGATACCGTGCAAGCCTACGTTTCCCAAGTGCGGTTGCGGAAAGGCGAACGGGTTGAATTGCTGGACAAGTGGGATGCTGAAGCGGAATCCACCGCCGTCTCCGGCGAAACGGCTTGGTGCCGTATCTGGCCGCCCGCCGGCGAGTTTCGTTGGGTGCATGCGGATGATTTGAAACGGTCGGCTCCCGGCGCTACGAACGTGAACCCGGTGGAGGGGGCCGCGGCAAGCCGGAAACCGACGGTTGCGCCAAGGACATCCTTCGACGGCGACGGCTGGCGAACACGTCCTGACACAGGCCTTGCCGGTCGGACGGCATCAGAGCCTGCGCCGCCTGCCGCCAACGTCGCCGCTGACGACGCGTCGAGGGAGGGCCGTACCGCATCTCAATCGCCGTCAGCGGAGGCAGACGGCGCGTGGACGGCGACGCCACAAAACAGCCGCTCGAAAGAAACGAAAAACGCCGCTGTTGACAAACCGCAAACGCCCGCCGCCAGTCTCATTCGCGTACCGGCGGATTCCGAAAAGGTGATCGGGCCGGCCACTCGCGGCGTTCCGATCGATCTCACGCAACGGTCCGCTCCGACGAAATCGTGGGCCTCGCGGACTCCGCCGCCGCTGCAGGGCGTCGACGAATTGGAGTTGGAGTTGTCGATGATGGTCGCGGGCGACATGCGCGCGTGGCGGTTGGCCGATTTGCGGCAGCGTGTCGACGCGAATCTTGTCCGCTACGAGAGCACGGCCGAACGGGTCCAGGCGCGGCAGTTGCTGGATCGGATCGCGGAGTTCGAGCAGCTGCAAAGCCGGATGACCCAGCCGGCGCTGACAACGCCCGCTACGAGTTCCGGCTCGCCCGTGACGAACGCGGCTCCCCTCGAAACCGCACCTGCGCCCGCGGCCGACGTCAAGTACGACGGCTCCGGCTGGCTGGTGCCCGTGCATTCCGCAACCGGCACGGCGCCGCCCTTTGCGCTGCTGGACGCGCAAGGCGACGTGCTGGGCTATGTCTCGCCCACGCCGGGCCTGAACCTGCAGCGGTACGTGCGGAAACAGGTCGGCATCTTCGGCCAACGCGGCTACGTCCAGTCGCTGAACAAGCCCCATGTCACCGCCGAACGCATTGTCGATCTGGACCGGCATTTGCGCTGAGCATGCTCCAAAACCGCAGCTGCCGTGTATGCACAGGGCCGCACAGATGTTAGATTGAGGCCTCCATTTGGCGGCTTGGCAGCGTTCGAGAAATGACTGTCGCCTCGGCAGAGTAGCCGTCACACTCCGTGTGATGATCGGCAAGAGACACGGGACAGTTTGTTTCTCGAACGCTGCTCACGGAAGGGCGAGATTCGATGCCGGCGGTAGAGAACGGAAGCTTGATCCTGGACGAATTGAACGGCGCGCAGCGTCAGGCGGTCCAGCACGGCGACGGTCCGCTGCTGATCGTCGCCGGAGCCGGCACGGGCAAGACCAAGACGCTCGTCCATCGTGTGGCCCGGCAAATCCAGCAAGGGATCCCTCCTGCGCGGGTTCTGCTGCTGACCTTCACCCGCCGCGCGGCGGCGGAAATGCTGCGCCGGGTGGATGGCCTGCTGAGGCAACTGCAGGGCAGCGGCCACGCGCACCGAGGCGGATCCTACGTCCAGGCCGTCTGGGGCGGCACGTTTCACGCCATCGCCGCCCGGCTACTGCGGCTGTACGCCCCCGCCGCTGGACTGGAACCGGCCTTCACCATCCTGGACCGCAGCGATTCCGAAGACTTGCTGGACGTCGTCCGCACCGAACTGGGGCTGTCCAAGACCGACCAGCGTTTTCCCCGTAAAGGGACGTGCCTGGCGATCTACAGCCACTGCGTCAACGCCCAGCAGCCGCTGGAACAAGTCCTGGCGGCCCAGTTCCCCTGGTGCCGCGACTGTGCCGCGGACCTCAAGCGATTGTTTGCGGCGTACGGCGAGCGGAAAGAGCAGGGCGGAATCCTGGACTATGACGATCTGCTCCTGTTCTGGCGCGGTTTGCTGGCTGACCCGCAAGTCGGGCAGCAGATCCACAGCCGCTTTGACTGTGTGCTGGTGGACGAATACCAGGACACCAACCGGGTCCAAGCCGAGATCCTCAAGCTGCTGCGGCCCGACGGCCGGGGGCTGACGGCCGTCGGCGACGACGCGCAAGCCATCTACTCGTTCCGTGCGGCGACCGTCCGCAACATCCTCGATTTCCCGACCGAATTTGCGGGTGCGACGATCGTCAAGCTGGAGCAGAACTACCGCAGCACGCAGCCCATTCTGACCGCGACCAACCACGTGATCGGCCAGGCCCAGCGGCGGTTCCGCAAGGACCTGTGGTCGGCCCGCGAGGGCGGCCAGTTGCCGCAACTGGTCACCTGCCAGGACGAGAACGACCAGGCGGAGTACGTGATCCGCGAAATCCTGCAGCGGCGCGAGGAAGGCATCGACCTGCGGCGGCAAGCGGTCCTGTATCGCACGTCGCACCACAGCGTGCTGCTGGAGGGCGAGCTAACCCGCCGCAACATCCCTTACGTCAAATTCGGCGGGCTCAAGTTCCTGGAGGCGGCCCACATCAAGGACCTGCTGTCGCTGCTGCGGCTGGCCGAAAACCCGCGCGATCTGGTCGCCGGCATCCGCGTGCTGCAACTGTTGCCCGGTATCGGTCCCAAGCGGGCCCGGCAGTTGATGGAGCAGATCGCTTCCTCGCGAGGCGATTGGCGCGTTTGGGAGCACGCCGCGGTGGGCAAAGCCGCCGGCGCGACGTGGCCCCAACTGCTGGACGTGCTCCGGCAACTCACCGCTCACCCCGTGCCCGACCTCGCGTCGCAAGTCTCGCTGGCCCGCCGCTTCTACGAACCGATCTTGCAGGACAAGTACGACAACCCCGCGCCGCGGAAACGGGATCTGGAGCAGATCCAGCAGTTGGCTGCGCGGTTCGCCGACCGCCAGTCGCTGCTGACGCAACTAGCCTTGGACCCGCCGGAAAGCACCGAAGATTTCGCCGGCCCGCCGCTGCTGGACGAGGACTACCTGATCCTCAGCACCATTCATTCGGCCAAGGGGCTGGAGTGGGACGTGGTGTTCGTGATCCACGCGGCCGACGGCAACATCCCGTCCGACATGGCCACGGGCAGCGACGAGGAGATCGAAGAAGAGTTGCGTCTGTTTTACGTCGCCCTGACGCGGGCCAAGAACCATCTGTACGTCTGCCAGCCGCAGCGTTACTACCACGCCAACCGCGGCGGATTCACGGACCGCCACAGCTTTGCCCAACTAACCCGATTCCTGCCGCCGGCGGTCAGAACATTTTTCGAAGCTCGCCTGGCCACACCTCTCCACGCGGGACAACCGCCCTCCGAGCCCGTCGCCGCCTCGCTGACCAGCCGCCAAATCCGCAGCCAGATCCACTCGCTCTGGACCTGACGCCGCCTTGCGATCGCAGCCAGAGTAACCCAGCTCGGAGAGCCGTGCTACGATCATGTGCGCACCACCCGCGCATCTTGCAGCCTGAGACCAAAACCATAGTCGGTTCTTTGACCTCCCAAACGTTCACGGCAGCGGAACAACTCGCGTCAACAACGCTTCATCGTCAACCTGACGCGTGTTGTCTTCCTGACTCGTCAGGACATCAATCCCCCGGCGGCGAAGCCCTTCCGTGAACGCTGCCGGGACGTGAACGTCCATGTAGTACTTGATCACCGTTCATGCCGCTCCCTGTTTACGCCGCAGCAGGTCCGCGCGTGACAAAGATCGTGCGGGGGGCAACGACTCGACCTGCGACTCTTGCATCCGCAGTTGCTGCACCAACTCGTCGAAGTGATCGTAGAAGTAGGCCAGCAAGGAACATCTACCATGACGCCGTCGTGCAGGCGCTGGTCGCCGATGGCTGGACCGTGGCGCATGACCCACTGACCGTATCGTTAGAGGGTCGTGCAATGGATCGAATAGAACGCTATCGCCGGATCGTCGGTCGGGTAATCGCAGAATACGCCCAGTTCAAGCCCTCGCACGGACAGATTGACGCCGAGGCAGTGATCGATCGTGAGCGAGATCACTACGAAGTGCTGCACGTCGGCTGGGACGGCACTCGCCGGGTGCACGGTTCTGTCGTACACGTCGACCTCATCGGAGACAAGGTGTGGGTCCAGTACGATGGCACGTCCCGGCCGATCGCTGATGAACTTGTCGCCGCCGGGATTCCGCCGGAGGACATTGTGTTGGGGTTTCATCCTGCCGAACTTCGCCGCCACACGCGGTTCGCTGCCGCGTAGGTTCAGGCACAGGCTGAGTTGGGGCTCGGCAAATGACAAATTCTCGAAGCTGCCGCCTGACCTGATCTCGACGCACACACCGCTACGGGCCCAAATCGATGACTGCTACATCTTCGGCGCCGAGTTGCAGCGTGGCCGCGCCATTGGTCCACGTCATGGGCGTGTCGGTGACGAGTTCGCGACCGCTGACCGGCGGCGGGATCTCTAGCTGGATCGTCGCGGTGCGCGGTTCGGAACTGTCGTTGAACACCGTCAGGTACCGCTCGCCGAATCGCTCGACGTACACCCGGTCGTCGCTGGAGCGGGCCCGCGTGATCGGTTCCCAGCCGGCTTCGGCCACGCGCCGGCACAGCGGGACGTATTTTTTGAACAGCGGCCGGTCGCGGTTGTACAGTTCCGGTCGCGTGAAATAATGGCCCTGCGAAGCGTTGTGGCTGAAGAACCCCGGAAACATACCGTAGGCCAGCGAGCGTTTCATGTACCGCTCGACCAACTCTGCCGAGAAGCGTTCAAACTCGGTGTTCATCAGGAAGCAGAACGGCTTGCCTTTGCACAGCGCCCGGCGGTAGATCAGTTCGCCGTCCGACATCGGGTGCCATTTGCCGCCCCAGTTCCAATTCGTCTCCGTCCCCAGCACCTCCAGCAGCGGCGGCAGCCAGCACAGCCGGCCCGGCGCGCTGTTGGCCATCATCAGCTTGTCCATCGCATGGACGTCGCGTGCGATCCCGCGAACGTACTCAAAGGAGACCAGGCCGCGGAAGATCGCCGGCTGGAACGTCTCCGGCGCGAACGTCAACGGTGTGTCGGCCGCCGCCAGATGATCGCGGCGGAAATCGAGTTCGTCGGTCACGTAGCCTTCGCTGGAGTCGATGTACTCGCCGTCCAAGTCGGCTTTGCGCTCCGGGCCGTACAGCTGCTCGCGCAGTTTCGCGTTCCACTTGTTCTTGAAGTCGGTCACGTCGCCTGCGATGCCCGGCATCGAGTTCATGCTCCACACCGCCCCGTTGCACCAGGGCGTGTCCAGCAACCGCGCCGGAAACTGGCCTTCGGCATTGTGGTAGCCGCTGGTCAGCAGGGCTTGCGCCTGCCGATCCCGCTTCTGCTCCGCCCGCCGCCGGGCCTCGGCCACTGCGGCTTCCAGCGTCCGCGGCATATCTTTGGGCATCGACATCCACCACGTCATCGGCTCGGTGTAGCGGAACGTAATGATCCCGTGCGCGTCGTCCCAAGCCGTTTCGTTGTCGCCCTCTTTGAATTTGAAGCCGAAATCTTGCCAGCCTTCGACCTTGCTGATCCGCGCGAACGGCATCCACAATCCTTGCTGCGGCGTCCGGCAGCGGAAAGCATCGGGGAACAGTTCGTAGTAGCGGGCCAACGCGGCGCGGAAGCCCCATGCCGGGTCGAAGGCGTAGTGGCACAGGCGAACCCGGGCCGCCGGCTTTTCCGGGGCCAGACCGATGTCGTAGGCCAGGAACAACTCGCGTGATCCGGCGTTGTAGCCGGCGCGGAAGAAGGCGGGATGCGCCGGGTCGATACCGATGGCCGCGCCGCGCTGCGCGCCGGTCACGGCGGCCAGCGGATATCGCGACAGGCGGCCGAGGCCGGCGCGAAATGGCGTCGCGTTCAAATACTCGCGTCCTGGTTCGGCGGACTCACTCGATCGAGGATCGGGCAGCCAGCGGACCGCGCCCTCGCCGATCGGAACGGCGTAGATCAGCGTGACCGCCCGATCGCGGCCGGTGGTGTCGCGGAGTTCGGCATCGATGACCGTGGCGCCGTTTTGTTCCGTCTGTTTCCAATCCAATTGCAGGCCCAACGCCTGCCGCTCGATCCGCACGAAGTCCGACCCCGCGGCCACGTCGCGGACTTGAAACCCGGCCCGCGTCGCGTCCCGGACCAGGACCGGCACGCCGTCAAAGCGGCAGGCCGCCTGGGGCGTGCGCATCACCCGCAGCGCCGGCTCGCGGAACCAGGCTTTGCCGCCGTGATCGCGGAACAGCAGGTGGACGGCGAGCGACCGCACGGGCTTTTCGGGGAACACGACCACTTGCCGCCGCTGCCAGTCGTGGGTCCCGACCGCGAACGGCGCTGTCTGGCCCCACAGCGGCGTGCCGTCGGCGTAGACCAAGTCCAGGTACAAGGCATAATCCGAGTCCGGCGCACCGGTCACACTCTCCGCCTTGCTCCAGGCGACGGCGACGATCGGCTCCGGCCGGATCTGGTTCAGGACCACCGTTTGGCTCGCTCCCCGCTGGACCTTTTGCTCGCTGCCGTTGTCGCAGACAAACGTCTGCCCATCGCGCTCGAAGCCCAACTCCCAGGCCCGCCAGGCGTCCGGCTTCAACAGGTTCTCGGCGGTTTCTTCGATGGCCAGGACCGATTTGGCCACTTCGCCATCGCGGCTGTTGACTGCGGCGGGTTCTGCGGCACGGGCTTGCGCGACGATCGCAACCAGAATGGCGAACATCGCGGCCCGATTCATCCCAGTCAAGAAGCGGGGGTAGGCGGACATGGCAGGTCTCCTGCAGGTTGGGGGTTGCGATCGTAGACACGTCGCTCCGCGACGCGATTCCGCTCGCGGAGCGAGCGGCCTACACTGTTAACGGGTGATCTGACGTTCTTCTGCGCAAATTGTAAAGTTGGGTAACTTCAAGTGGCAAGTGTCGGGTGGCGAGTGGAAGAACGCAGAGTCGGATTCTCTTCACCTGCCACTTGCCACTCGCCACTCGCCATCCACTCGGCTGCGGCTGTGCCGCGCTAGGGTGTTGTACCCTCTTTCCCGTCGCGACTCAAGCTGCTGTCCACTGGGTATCTTCAGACGGGTGACAAATCAGGTTAGAATGACTCTCTGTAAAAAACGACCGGCTTTCGCGAACTTTACCAACAGGGAGACGAAACCATGACGACGCAAATCCATCGACGCGATTTCCTGGCAGCTTCGGCGGCGGCGGGGTGGGCCTGCTGGCCGCTGGCCGTCTGCACGCGGCGCCGTTCAAGACGACGCTCAAGAAAGCACTGATTGGTGCACCGCAAGAGGCCACGATGAAAAGCTGGAAAGAGGCCGGGTTCGACGGTATCGAGTCCGGCGTCTGGAAGATCACGGAGGCGGACGCCGCGGCCGCCCGCAAGGTGGCCGACAAGCTGGGCATGACGATCCATGCCGTCTTGTACGGCTGGGCCAACTTCAACGACGACAGCAAACGCGAGGGCGACATCGCCGATGTGGAGACCGCGCTGAAAGCCTGCGCGGGCTACGGCGCCGACGCGCTGCTGGTGGTGCCCTGCCGCGTGGGCGGCATGCCCATGCCGCAGCCCTGGGAATTCGACATTGAATTCGACGACAAGACCGGCCACGTCAAACGCGTCGTCGCTGGCGACAATGCTCCGTACCAGAAGTACATCGAGGCGCAGAATCACGCCACCGACGTGTCGCGCAAAGCCATCCAGCAGCTGATTCCCGTGGCGGAAAAGACCAAAGTGGTCATCGCCCTGGAAAACGTCTGGAACAACCTCTGGGTCAAGCCGGCCTTCTTCACGCACTTCATCGCCTCGTTCCAGTGCCCCTGGGTCCAGTGCTACTTCGACATCGGCAACCACGTCAAGTACGCCATGCCCGAAGAGTGGATCCGCTCGCTGGGCAAGCTGATCGTCAAGTGCCACGTCAAGGACTTCAAACTGAACGAAGACGGCCACGGCGGCAAATTCGTCGACATCCGCGACGGCAGCATCAACTGGCCGCTGGTCCGCGCCGAACTGGACAAGATCGGCTACAACGGCTGGATGACCATCGAAGGCAGCGGTGGCTTGTCCCTGGAGGAACGCAACCGGCGTTTGGATTTGATCGTGGCGGGAAAGTGACCGGAGCCATGTCTCGGAGCCGTTCGTAGTGCCGCCTTGAGGCGGTTCGCCGGGACCGGCGGAAGCCGGCACTACGAACCCGCGTCTCGGCCTGACGCGACTGCGTGAATCGCCGGACGACGAGCCAAAACTGTGACCGTGTGCGAGTACGCGCATGGGTAGGGCCTGCGATCCGTAGCCTGCAATCGACTGCCAGGAATGCATATCAGGCAGACAGACATTGTCATTTGCAGGGCATTTCGAGGCAAAGAAGACTGCCTGATGCGGATAGCCCTTGGGTCGCGCCTTAGCCCGCGCCGCATCTCCGAACCCTAATTTCCATTTGAACTTGGCTTCCGTCCGCGCCGCATTGTCGCGCCGGCCACGGGTCGATTTTTGGGCAAACGGCCACGATTGGCATTCTACATGCATCACTCGTCGCCTTGTCAGAGTTCGGCGATGAACTTCGAACCGTGTTGAGCGTCTAACGGCCAGGCGGAAGTGATGGCGCAGTGGGCGAAACAGCCACGAAATAGGGAGAGGGACATGGGGTGGCAGAACAGTAACGGCACCTTGCCGATCGTCGAGTTGTTGGGAGTCGAAGCAGCGACCTTGACGAATCCGGAACAGACAGCTGCGGCGCCGGTGGTCTTTCTCACCTTTCGTCCGGAGCCGCACGAAAGTTGGCGATCGTTCAGCTTTCCGGTGAGCCTCCAGCAAGCGGTTCGGCTGCGGAATGATTTGACCGAGGTGCTGCAGCGACTTCAAAGACCAAACCAAGTGAAATAACCCCTTTTGTGAGGGGTTGTGAGAAAGAAAACTTGTTGCGGAAACTGGCAAGATCGCCTCGAGTTGGCGATAATAAGCGGAAGGAAATGTCGAAGAGGGGGACGGGACATGCACAAGGACATCAAAGCACCCCAACCGCGGAAGATTCTGCAGGCTTGTCAGGCCATTCGATCCCTGTGGAGCAGCGAAAAACGGCGCGAGCGCCGGAATTTGGCTGAAACCCGGCAGCGAGAGCTGTTCCGATGGTTAGCCGGCGAGCACGGCGGTTGTCGGCGAGCGTATTAGCGCGCCTCCTGCCATCACGCTGCCATTTCGAGCGCGTCTGCAGAAACCCGGCTTTGCCAAGAAAGCCGGGCTTCTTTGGTTGTGGGCGTAGGTCGCCTTAGCCAAACTTTACGCCCACCTTCTCCCCCACCTGCAGCAAGTACGTCCGCGACTGATCGTACTCTTCCGCATTCTTCATGTGCTCGATCATCAACGGCGGCGGTTGAGGCAGCGCGGCCAGTCGCTTGAGGTACGTCGTGTAGTCCAGCGTGCCGGTGCCCAGCACGACTTCACGGAAATGCACCTGCATCTCGACGTCCCACGTCACGTCCTTGGCATGGCAGCTGACGATCCACGGGCCCAGCTTGTCGAAGCACTCGTTCAGCAGATCGGGGTTGCGATAATAGCGGGCCGGCGAGTTGATGATGTTGCACGGATCCAGGTGCACGCCGAAGCCGTCGCGATCGATGGCTTTGACCAGGTCGACGTACGAGTCCGCGCTGTCCGGCAGGGCCCAGCCCA
>Ga0302242_1002320_pt1 | contig 12170 bp, 11 predicted proteins | sample AAG_UR_Lys_MG_FD_193510 | JGI IMG/M metagenome (GOLD analysis project Ga0302242, IMG submission 193510) | Enriched activated sludge microbial communities from anaerobic digester in WTTP, New Holstein, Wisconsin, United States - AAG_UR_Lys | ecosystem: Engineered > Bioreactor > Anaerobic >... | reverse complement strand
GCTCCTGTGCTTGAAAGCGTACTGCCAGCCCTCCAGCGTGGCCTGTACGAACGCGCGGGCGGCCTCGGGGTCTTTTTCAAAAGTCTTCTCCAGCACATACAGGCCATCCTCTGGAAAGTTCAGTCCGTAATCGTAAAAGAAAAAGGTGGTCAGTTCGTCCTCGTTAAGCCCCGCGTTGATCATGGTGTGATACTCGTTGTAAATCATCGCCGAGGCGGCGTCGGCGCCGCCGCGCAAAAAGAGGTTTATAGAGTGGGCCTGCGGAATGATGTTGACGTGCAGATTGTACTTTCTAAAAAGGGCCAGAGGCTGAAGCTGGAAGCTTTCCCAAAGCGCGACAGTCTTGCCATTCAAGTCGTCCAGCTTGCGTATGCCGCTGGATTTTTTCGCCACCAGCATCAGAGCGGAACGCTGGAATATCTGCCCTATATTGACCAGTTTTACGCCCTGCGCCCTTTTTTTGATGGCTTCGGACAGCCAAAGGACAGCGAAATCGGCCTTTTCTTTTTCCAGCAGGACGTCCGCCGGGGTTTCGGGGCCGCCGGCCAGTATTTTAACGCCAAGGCCGCGTTGAAGGTAAAATCCCTTCTCCTGCGCGACATAGTACCCGGTAAACTGGGCCTGGGGGCTCCAAAGCGGAATGAAAGTTATTTGCTTCAGCTCGGCCCCGGCCATTGACGGCATAAGCCCGCCCAGCACACACCATACCGCAAAAAAACACAGGCACCTGTTGATTTTCTTCATTTTTAAGCTAAACCCCAAGCCGGAACAATGAACGCCATAATATGAAGACAACACCCAAGCACGATACTCTGTTTTATCAAATAAGCCCCAAAGCCGACAATAAACGCAAACACACCCTGCCAACATAGCCTGGGCCTGGCGCCTTGCCGCACGAAATTCAGTTTAAAAAGGAAGGCGTGGAGAAGCTGTTGGAACGCTTAAGGCCGGTAAAGGAAGATGATGAGCCCTGCCGGAAGTCGGCCTGCTCGGCCTCCAGCCATGCGCGCCAACGCTCGTCGAAAATCTTCCAACCTCTGATTCTATATACTTCCCAAAGCGCGGCTTCCGGCGTGCTTCCAGCCAGAAGTTTTCTGCAGTACATCACAAACTTCAGCCTGTTGCTGCTGCTGTACATGTATTTCACGGCCCCAAAAGCCTGCAGATACCAGCCCCGCACTATCTCGTCCGGATCGCTTGCGCCTGGCACCGAAGCGGTAAACAGCTCAAAATCAGGATAGCTCTTGACGTCGGAAGCCATCAGCGCCTCCTCCCGCATGCCGAGCACCACATCCTCCATATTGGTGGCCATGCCTTCATCCAGCCAAAGCGGAAGAGCGTCCGGCTTCGCATTGAAGAAGGAGCCGAAAAACAGATGGGAAAGCTCGTGCGAAACCACGCGCCTCATTTCCGACATGTCATGCTGGTCATATATCACCACGGCATGCGCCTGCGGAATGGCAAGAGCCTCCGACCAGGGCGGCGGACGGAACGAACTGGCCCTGTAGCTTTCAATGCTGCTGTAAATGTAGATTTTCGTCTTTTCCTTGGCCGTCCAGGGCGCGAAAGACGAAATGTGCATGCGCATCTTGGAATAAATCTTCTCAAGCTCTATGGCTATGGACTGCGGAGCCATGGGGCTTTCATGCTTTATCTCGAAATGGGAGGTGCTCTTGCTGCGCCAGGAATCCGTCTCTGCGCCGCGCTCCGAGCAGAACCCGGCGGAAGGCACAAGGCACAGGAAAAGCACCACTATTGGAAAGCGCATGGGATTAGTTATAGTATAACAGAAAGCAAAAGACGCCGCGAATGAAAAAATTTGAACTTATACTGCTTGGCGCGGGGCTGATAACCCTGGCCATACTTATACGACGCCTCGATGCGGCCGCCGCGCTTGCGGCCGTGCTCTCAGTAGGCTGGGGATTTGTTCTCATCATAGGGCAGGAGCTGGGCGCGCACACCCTCAACACTCTCGGCTGGCGGCTTTCCTTCCGGCCCGAAACCGCCGCAAAATTCTCCTTCACCTCCCTGCTGAGAATGCGCATAGCCGGTGACGGGCTCAACTATCTCACACCCTCAGCCACCATGGCCGGTGAAATAGCCAAAACCGCCATGCTGGGCAAGGCGCACGCTCTGGAAGAACGGGTGTCCTCTGTGGCCGTGTCTAAAATAACACAACTCGCGGCGATGGCGCTCTGCTCGCTGACGGGCCTGGCCGCGGCCGTCCTCTGGGGAAACAATCTTTCCGGCATGAAGAACCAGCTTATGGGCGGTGGCTGGATGCTTCTTGGCCTGCTTGGCTTTATGGCTTTTCTGGAACTGCGCGCCAGCCGCGCCGGAGCCTCCGCAGAAGCAAACACCGCGCAGCCAGCCAGAAAAACCCTCAGAGAAAAACTGCGCGACATAGACAACAGCATGAAAACCTTCCTGCGGGCCTACCCCGCCAGGACGCTTTTCTCCACTCTGGCTTTTCTGGGCGCCTATGTATGGGGCGCGCTGGAAGCCTATATGATTTGTTATTTTCTGGGACAGCCGGTCACGGCGGCTACGGCGCTAATGATAGAGCTTCTTTCCGTTTTCATGGACGGCGTGTTCTTCGCGGTGCCGGCCAAAGCCGGAACGCAGGAAGCGACTAAAACAGCCATTTTTGCGGCGCTGGGCCTGAACCCGGCGACGGGATTTGCCTTCGGTGTCACGCGCCACATACGTGAAATAACCTGGGCCGCCTTCGGCCTCTGGCTTTATTACCGGCATTCCTCTGACGCAAAAAAGCCGGGCATAAGCCCGGCTTTATCGCAAGCCAGCTGACACCCGCCGATACTCTACAGAATATCCTGCGTTATCGAAATAACAAGCCCGTACGACGGCTCCGACCCCGTGGTCAGGTTGATGTTGTAGGTCGCCATGTCCAGATACACGGACGTGTCGCCTTCAAGCGCCAAGGAACAACCCAGCGATGGCGACCCGGCCAACGGAGGAGCGTCCACCCAGCCGGCCATCTTCTGGGACAGACAACTCTGCGCGAGCATGGAAGCTTTCATCTGGCGTCTGGACTGCGCCACGGTTTCATAGCGGCTGGTGGCCCATTTAAGCATCATAGTGCCCATCATCGACATGACGACGGACAGCACCACCGTATGCATCAAGAGCGTGCCCCTGTTATTGTTCGGAAACAGCCTGTTCTTTTTCATAACCCCTTCCTTGGACTGACTTCAGCTGGGAGTCAGCCCGCGCTGCACCTTTAATCTGATATCCACCGATTCAGTGATCGGTTTTACGCCACCCAAGTTGTCTGACGGCTTGTATATCTCAAGCTTCACGGCCACCTGGCCCGGGTAACTGGTATTAACTGAAAAATACGCGCTGGTAAGTCCGCTGAGAATTTTCGTGCCGGGTGTGGAATCCGAAAGCGTGGAGCCACAGGCGGTCATTGACGGAAAATACAGAGAACTGGCTAACAAAGGGTCATCTTCTGCAAAAATCGGATATGCGGCTGGAACCGTCCGCGGACAGTTCGGATATGTGCTGGTGTTAGTGTACACATTCACATAGCGATACATATCGTACTCCGTCTGGTTATACTGACTATTCACCGCTCCGGCTGTAATGCAATACCAGTACCACCCTGGAAAGCCGACCGACGTATCCACAGAAGCCGTAGGAAAGCATCCATCCTGATCGATATTAACGGCACCACGCAACCACTTTCCTACGTTTCCCGACATACTGGCTGAGGTGGGGTCAATGTCCAGACGCGTGCTTTTCCTTACATCATTTTGAATAACGCGCATGGCTACAGCCAAAGCCGTAGCATGATACCCTTTTTTGAAGGCCCAGCTACGCCCGTGAAATGCATTTCCCCAGATAAGCGCCAAGGTCCCGCTGACCAAGCCCACTATAAACACGGTAACCATGACCTCTATAAGGGAAAAACCACTGCATCGTTTACGGCGCATGTGGCCCCCTCAGTCCGTGGTATAGTTTATAGTGAATTCGACCTTTTTGCAAGTCAAATCTGAAGAACATGTATCGCAACAGCTGACAAAGGTAACTGTATAATAAAACTCTTTGGCTGTTCCCGGAAAGATATCTCCTAGAACAGCAGCATTGCCTGTACCATACGGCATATCAAAATAGCAGCTCAAATCCTGCGTGCCTAATGCCAATGGTAGCCTACTGGCATTATCTTCCCCGCACAAGCCCTGATAATACCCATTACGCAACGCGGTGGGGACAGCAGCATCGTTCGCCACTACGAAGTCTCTGAGCTTTTCGGAAGCCGTGCTTATCATGTAAAGGGCTGTCTGACGCAGCTCCGACTTCTTATACGCCATGGAAGTGCTTATTATAACGCTGGACATGGCAACGGCGGCCATAGCCATAATCATCACCGACATTATGGCCTCTATAAGCGTCAGCCCTTTGTTGCCGCCGTAACGACGCATAATAGAACCCCCGCTTGCCACTACACCCTTGGACAGGGCGGCTGACTGGTGGTCACAGCATGACAACCACCGTAATTGTCTATCCAGTAAACCCAGTCCTTGTATGCGGCGCTGGTCGCCGAACCGGACTCCGGGTCAGTATCACGACGGTCCGCGCAGGCCACCCGGTTTTCACCGGCTCCGTTCACACAGCAGGTACCGGTCGGTGCGCCGCTCTCGCAAACATAAAAAGCATATCTAAGATTGTCCCAGTTCTGGGGTTGTATATATTTGCACCCCAATAAACCGCCAACGGAGGTGGGCTTGCCACCGGCCGGACAGGCTGTGGTATTGATTGTGGTGGTAAGGGCGGTAGAGGGTGTAATCGCCGAGGAGGACCAGTCGGATCTGAACATTCTCACGCCAGAGCCGACCGCATTCAGAACCCCCACAGCATCATGCGCTCGGGAAGATTCCACTGTCTTGGCCAATTGCGGAATAGCCACGGACATCAGTGTAATCAGTATGACCGTCACCACTATCATTTCTATCAATGTAAAACCGCGGTTATTGCGCATATGCCCCTCCTGCTAAATAGTATAGCCCATCCTTGACGACTAACAAGCCCCCGCTCAACCCGCGCCGCCGCCGATCTGGGACAGCTGGAATATCGGCAGGAATATCGACAGCACGATGACACCGATGATTCCTCCTATGCCCACCACCATGACAGGGTCGATTACGGAAGAAAAACGCTGTATGAACTGGTTTATCTGTTCAATATAGAACTTGGACAACACCCCGATAATGTCAGGCAATTTACCTGACTCTTCGCCCATCCACATCATTTCCGTGATAAGTCCCGGGAAGATGCCTGTATTCTTGAAAGCCGCCGAAATCGAACGGCCGGTGGCAACGTCGTTCTTGACAGAACGCAGGGCGCGCTGTATGACAGGGCTTTTGGCGAAAGCGCCTTCGAGCACGGAAATAGTGTTCAGGATGCTGACGCCGCTGCGTATTAGCGTGGCCATGGTGGTAAGCAAACGCTCCAGCTGTATGTTCCTGATGAATTTACCCACCAGCGGCAGCTTGAACTTGGTCTGGTCCCAAGTAAGTTTGCCCACTTCGGTGGAGAGATAGCTTTTAATGCCAGCCACCGACACCACGATGAACCCGCCCAACAGGATGAAATGTCCCGTCACCAGACGGGAAATATCCACGATAACCTGCGTAAGCATCGGCAATTGGAGGTGAAAGTCGCGGAAAATGTCAGCGAATACAGGAACGATGTAAATGATGAAGTAGCCCAGCACCCCCAGAGACATGCACATAAGGACGGCCGGATACGCTATGGCAGTGATAATTTTGGACCTCACCGCCTCCTGAGACTGCGTGTAGTTGGCTATCTGCCGCAAGGCTCCAGGCAACTGACCGCCCATTTCGCCGGCCTGCACCAGCGAAACCCATACCGCGTCAAAGCATCTGGGATGTTTCTCCAACGCTTTGTACAGGGAACCGCCCGCGCCCACGTCCTTGGAGATGTCGTTGACTATGGAGGCCAGCGCCGTATTCTCGCCGTGCTCGCCCAAAAGTGACAGGGCGCGAATGAGCGGGACACCGCCGCTTAGCAGAGTAGAGAGCTGTTCCGCGAAAAAGGCGAGGTCCTGTCCGGCAACCTTGCCTGCTTTTTTCTTGCCACCCCCGGAGAAGGGGCTTTTGGTCGCGGCTTCGGCCTGTATGGACAGAATGAACAGGCCCTTGTTCTGCAACTGCAATACTGCCTGGTCCTCGTCCGAGGCATCTATGGAGCCGTTGCTGGTGACTCCCTGCCCGTCCTGCACCGTATAAAGGAATTTTGCCACAAATACCTCTCGTTAATAGTCGCCCAAGGTAACTGCGTAAACTTCCTCAACAGAGGTCTGCCCCTGTATAACCTTGCGCCAGGCTGAGGCACGCAGGTTCAGAGTGCCGTTCTTTTTGCCGGCCTCGCGAAGCTGTAGCAGGTCCTGGGTTTTGTAGATAATGTGGCGCATCTCGTCATTTATCAGGAAGACTTCATAAATGGCGCGACGACCGAAATAGCCGGTCTTGCTGCATTTGTCGCAACCGCGCGGCTTGTAAAAAGTCCACTTAGTGATATCAGGCGGAGTGGTAAACATGCCGTCGGAAACTATGGCGGAACAGACCTTCGGTTCCGGCTTGTAGGGAACCTTGCAATGCGGGCACAACACCCTTATAAGACGCTGTGCGGCAACCAGCGCCAAGCTGCTTGAAAGCAGGAAAGGTTCCATGCCCATATCAATAAGTCTGGGCACGGCGCCCAATGCGTCGTTTGTGTGCAAGGTGGACAGCACAAGGTGACCCGTCAACGCCGCGCGAAGACAAGCTTCCGCCGTTTCCTGGTCGCGGACTTCTCCGACCAGTATGATGTCGGGGTCTTGACGCAGGAAAGAGCGCAGTCCTGATGCGAAGGTCAAGCCTATCTGCGGCTTGACCTGAACCTGGCTGATGCCTGAAAGTTTGTATTCGACGGGATCTTCCAGCGTCATGAAGTTGTAGGCCGGAGTCCTGATAGTGGTGAGCACAGCGTTCAGCGTTGTGGTTTTACCGGAACCGGTGGGACCGGTGAGGAAGATGAGGCCGTGCGGATAGTTACAAGCCTTGATAAAGTCCTCTTTCTGTGCGGGTTCAAAGCCCAGCTTCTCGATGTTCAGCTCGGCGGACCCCTTGTCCAAGATACGAAGAACCAGCTTTTCGCCGAACACCGTGGGGCAGACAGACACGCGCAGCTCGATGGAACGGTTCTGGAACACTAGAGCGAAACTGCCGTCCTGCGGCAGACGCCGCTCGGCGATGTCCAGCTTTGAAAGAATTTTTATGCGCGAAATGAGGGTGGAAACCAGTTCTTTTGGCGGCGGGGTGCGTTCGAACAGCACGCCGTCTATGCGGAAACGCAGGCTGACGCGCTCGTCAAACAGTTCCAGGTGAATGTCGCTGGTTCGCTCTGCTATGGCCTGCTTGAGAATGGCGTTGACCACGCGGATGGATTGCGCGCCCCGGCTTTCGCCCACCACGTCCTTGTCCAGGTTCAGCTTGCCGTCCGAACTGACGATGGCGACGTCGCTTTCGGCATCCTTATCGTCCTCGACAGACATGGCCTGCTCGATGAGGTCCGACACCTGGTAAAACGAGTCTATGACTTTCAGTATCTGCGACTTGGTGGCCAGGAAGGGCTGTATCTCCATGCTGGTCATCAGGCGCAGGTTGTCAAGCACCATCAGGTTGGTTGGGTCCACCATGGCCACGGCTATCGAGCGGTTTTCTATGAACAGCGGAATAAGGAAATTCTCGCGGGCGAACTTTTCCTCAATAAGCTTTTCCAGGCCGTGAGTTTTTTCGGGGTTCAGAATTTTGTTCTCGCGCGAGGCATACGGCACGCCCAACACCTTGGACAGCACCATGGCTACGGCTTCTTCGGTGGCAAACCCCAGCCGGACTATGGCTTCACCCAGATTGCAGTTGTTGTCCAGCTGGAACTTCTGCGCGCGCAGGAGCTTCTCGTCGTTTACAACGTCGCTTTTTAGCAGCAGCTCCTTGAACTTTATATCATCAGCCATTTAAAAACCTTTTCCGTTCTAGTCCACGAGAATCGTGGGAGTAAGGAACACCACCACGTCGGTATTCTGCTTTCTGGTGCTGGAGCTGGAGAAGAACCAGCCGATAATCGGTATATAGCCCAGCAATGGCACTTTACGTATGGTCTTGCTGTCCTTGGAGTAAAGCATGCCTCCCAAAACTACCGTCTGGCCGTTTTTCACGCGGACCAGCGTCTGCACAGTGCGGTCAATCTTGTCCTGATAAGTGACGTTGTTCACAGTGATGGCGGAAGCCGTAGTGTCCGAGAAATGCGGGGTGACCAGCAGAGTAATATAGCCTTCCTTGTTGACCTGCGGAACCACGTAAAGCTCCAGACCCACCCATTCTCTTTCCGCTTCCTGCGTGGTCTGGCCTACGCTTCCGGAACCGGAAACGCTGGCTTTCAAACCAACAGCCGCGTATTTCAGCGTGGAGATGTAAGCCGGCTTGTTGTTCATGGTGACAACTTTGGGAGTGCCAATATAGCGGGCTTCGCTGCGGGAAACCAGCGCGCGGAACACCACCTGCAGCTGCGCGAGGCTGAGATAGCCGGGAGTGATGGCGCCAGCCGCCGTGGATGAGGGCGGGAAGAAAGTCTTCCAGCCGCCGTCAAAAAATCCGTCTTTGAGGAAATAGTCCGTGGCTCTGGAGCCGCCAACGAAAGTGGCCATCTGTCCGCTGGAGCCGCCCCAGTCAAGGCCGAGTTCATTGATGCGGTCAGTGTTGACTTCGACTATTTTGGCTTCAATGAGAATCTGCGGAGTCTTGCGGTCCAGTTCCGCAATCAGGGAGTCTATCTGCGGGAACACGTCCGGCACGTCGGTTATGATAAGGCTGTTTGTGCGGGGCTCTATGGCCAGCTTGCCCTTTGTAGTCTGCATGCCCTTTATGATATTCAGAATTTCAACGCCGCTGTCGTTGGCGCTGGAACCAGAGCTGGAGCTTCCTCCAAGGCTTACGCCCGAGCTTCCGCCTCCGCCCGTATCTCCGCCGCCGCTGCTCCCAGCCATTCCGGCGGTTGAAAGCGTGCTGACGCTCTGGGTGTTTATGAGCGAGATATAGCTGAGCGTGTATATCTTGGTTATGAAGTTCGGCGCCGAAGCCGCGCGCTTGGTGATAAGGTAAGTGTTGGTGGTGCCTATGCGCTGATAAGACAGGTTTCTGGTCTGCAGAAGAATCTGCAGGGCTTCCTGAACGGGAGTATTACGCAGTGTGGCGGTGATTTTCTTGTCTTCTATGTCTTCCGCCACTAGAAAGCTTATTTTGGCCTGCGCCGATATGGCGTTGAGAAAAGCCGTCAGCGGCATTCCGTTGGCCAGCACGTTCACGCGCTTCTGCAGGGGTGAAGACTGGGAATTGTCGTCGTACTGAGCCCGACGCTCAGGCGTTGCCTGAGGCGAATCCAGCGGGACTCCAGGGGCGGAGGCCTTCGGCATGGGGGCTTCTTCAGCCATTTTGTCATCCAACGGCGAAGCCTGCGCCGCCGCGATTACAGGCGACACCAGCTGCATGGCAGCGAAAACACTCAGCACAAAGATTCTCATTACCGGCATGGAATAAGTCCTCCCCTGATGACGTTAGATAGCGACTCTTTTAATGAATACGCGCTTGTTGTAGCGGAAAGTAACGCTGTCCGCGTCAATCTTCAAGATTTTCGTATTATTAGGCAAGGTCTGGCCCGCTGAATAAAATTTGCCCTGAATAATAACCTGATCACCCACTATGCCCTGAAGCACCGTCGTTCTTTCAACCTGCCTGGCCGTCTCTTCCGGGTCCACTTTCTTCTGCGCGGCTATCTTGGCCGCGCGCTGCGCCGCCAGCTGTTTTTCCCGCTCTATCTTGACCTTGTTGCGCTCATACTCAAGGTCGCGGACATCCTGCACCGACACCATTGGGTCTCTATCTTGCGTTGGCGCAAACACAACGTTGGTAGTATTGGAAGACACCAAAGCTTCCGGCGTTCCGACTTGTTCCCCCTCAGCGACTGGCATGGGAGGGAGGGAGGGAAGGGCAGGCACAGCCGCCACCGCTGCCGAAACTGGCGCAGTAACCGCAGGACTCGATTGAACCACCGCCGCAGGCTGTGCCTGTTCCTGAGAGAAACAGGGAAGACTCAGCATAAGAAGACCCGTAGCGCAAAAGACAGGCAGGAAGAGTTTGCCTTTACACATTTGGCAGTCCCTCCTTTGGCACGACCGTAGATACCGCCATATTTACGGACACAAGCGGCTGGCCAGGGAGATTGCCGGGCTCTCGCATCAGGTCGCAGGTATTGATTTTGATAAGGGTCGGAGAATTTTCGACTTTTGTGAGTATTTTTACAAAAGTAGCAAAAGTCATCGGAGTAAGCGAAACACTCATCGTGACGAGCAGATAGTCCCCCATATCCGCCTCGGCAGGTGTTCCCATGGAGCGAGGGACAACTCCTTCTTCGTCAAAAATCTTCTGCAGGGTTTTATTGAGCCAGTCCTTGTCGCTGGGCTTGGGAAGACGTCTGGCCGCCAGTACTTCCTGCATTTTGGCCGGGCGATAAACGCTGGCGACATCAGCTTGCGCCCTTACAGAGGTCAGCTCCGCGCGGACTTTATGTTGCGCATTAACCGCAGAGCTATAGACGTTGGAATACATCGAATACACACCAAGCACCAAAACCAACAGCGGAATCTTGAAATATGCAACGCCTTTTCGGCGGAACTCGTCCTTTAATATCAGGACTTTCTCTGTAAGGTCCGAAGTCAGCGCGCGCACGTCCATATTTTTCATAGCATTCACTTTACCGAACAGGACAGCGTAAAGGTAGTATCCTGTTCAGCGGAACCTTTACCGCTGGTCTGTATCGACATATCGCACTTGCCGTTATTCTGGGCGGAGAATATCTTTTCTATCACGGGTTGGCTCTTGAAATTATCGCGGAACTGGTTAAGCAAAGCTATATCCTTGGCTGCCCCTCCAGCTTGGGCGGCTCCGGTCATATCCAAATCTATCGGCGTGGACACATTAGGGGAAACCTTCAACTGTCCGCGGTATCCCAATGTCTTCACCCAGACATTGCTTGGCAAGGCGTTGACCAGTGCCTCCAGCTTTGGTGTCATATAATCAACGCTGGAAAGCACCGTAGAGAAAGTCTTGACTCTGGAGGACAGCGCTGCAACTTCCACGTTAATGACCTCGGGGTCTTTGCCGGCGAACTCCGAAATAATTTCCGTCTTTACTTTTGCGGCCCTCAGTTCGCTCTTAAGCATATAAAGCCTGAAATGCTGGAGTATGCAGGCCAAAAGCAGGGTCCCAAGGATAGTGCCCACCACCGACCAAATAAGAACCATTGCTGTTTTTTCGTCGGAATCGTCTTTTTCAAGCCCGCGCAGGTCCATGGCCACGGGATAATAAATCATGCTCTGGGCGGCGGCCCCCGCGGCGGAAAGCACTCCCCATTCCGAATCCTGCACGCCTATGGATTTGTTCGGCTCCCAAACGGTCACGGGAAGCTTGGTTTCTTCGGCCACCAGATTTTTCCAGAGGTCCAGGTTCTCGCCGCTGACCAGCACCTCGTTGACAGCCAATGCACCGCCGAACTGCTTGCCCACGAACTCTATGGACCCCTTCAAATCCAGACGGCGGCGCTCCGTTGACTGGGAATCGCCGAAATTCACTTCGCGGAACAGCACCGGCACGCCGGAATTGGCCACTATCAGGCAGGCTGTGGTGGGGTTGAAATGGGCAAGAGCCTGCGGCCCCATTTCCTTGTCCGGCATGGCGGCGGCCACTATTCTGGAAACGGAAACGGGCGCGGATTCCATGGTCAGCAGTTCCAAGCCCAGCTTTTGCAGGCCGGAAAGAACGGACTGGGACACCCGCTTGTTGGTGAGGGAGAAGAGCACGCCCATGCGCCCTTTCCCCGCTGGCGCAGTCTGCTGTTCATCCACGGTGTACGCATAGTAATCGTAAAAGGAGTCTTCAAACGGGAACGGCACGTATTTTTTGGACTCGAAGGGAATGGACTGCTTGCGGAAGCGCGGCGCTATCATAGGCATTATGAAATGCCGCAGCACAGAAAACTGGGAAGAGAGAGAAACGCAGGCCTTCTTGGTGCTCCACTCGCCTTCTTCAAGA
>Ga0302242_1002301_pt1 | contig 12215 bp, 16 predicted proteins | sample AAG_UR_Lys_MG_FD_193510 | JGI IMG/M metagenome (GOLD analysis project Ga0302242, IMG submission 193510) | Enriched activated sludge microbial communities from anaerobic digester in WTTP, New Holstein, Wisconsin, United States - AAG_UR_Lys | ecosystem: Engineered > Bioreactor > Anaerobic >... | reverse complement strand
AGTTATAAGGGTAATAATAAGAAAAATTATTATCAGTGTCAATCTGTTTAAGTTCATATGTGTCATTCCTTAATGCGTCACACGTCATAAGTCATAGGTCCCGCTCAGGTCTCACCATTCACAACCTTGTATCTTCATACTTTTCATCCTTATTATCCAGCTTAATGTCTTCGTAATTAGTATTTGCTATTGCTTTACTGTATGTATTATCAGTATTATCAGTTTTCTGAACTGTTTTATTATTCTGTGCTATTTTTTTAGATTCATTTTTACCTGTATGGGATTTATAAATTGTATCTACCATATTTTCTTTTTTATTATGAGTTGCCTGAGTGGAATAATCTTTATCTCTGGTGATTCTTTTATTTTCTCTAGTATTTTTAGAAATTTTATAATTATTTCTGGTTATTCCAAAAGAATAGCTCATTGCAATAATTTGCTCTTTCTTATTCTGTTTATATTTTCTATTTGCTTTTTTTATTTTCTGTTTTTCTGCTATAGAAGGTAACTGTATTTCTTTTAAAATAAATCCTTTTATTTCCTTCTGTTTTATGAGATTGTTTAATAATAATATTGAGAATAATAAGATGCCTGAAATAGCCATAGAGAAAGCTGTTTTTCTCATACTATTCCATTTTGGAAGAGATAAAGGAGGTTTGAAAGAATTAATTTTTGCCGGTAACCTGGCAATTTTTACTGAATATGTCTTTCCTTTAGCTCCTATGTGAGAGAAAAAGACTGTAAGGAGATTACCTGCCTTTACCATTCCTTTATTCCATATAAGAAATAGAATTTCTCGAATAAAAATAAAAGACTCTGAAATCACATATCCTGTAAACATTAAACCTTTTAATACACATATAAAACTTTTATTAACTGCCCATAAGATGCATTTTTTTAAAGCAATAAAATATCTATAAAGAAGAGATCCTGTAAAAATTATGCCTTTTAAAGAAAACTCCCCTGTTTTATTCCACGTCCATATAACCTGTTTTCTTGAAAAAATGAATGCTCTGTAAAGGACTGAACCGCACCGGTTTAATGTCTTTATTAAATATGAAAAAATCGAGAGAGGACCGGACCACAGGATATACCAAAGGATATAAAAAAGAAAACTTGAGAATTTTTTTGAATATACTTTCAGATGTGAGACGTGAGCGAGACGTGAGACGTGATGAATGAGAGGTACTTTATTTTTCTTTTTTTCTGATAGAATTTCTTTTTCCAGTTCCTTTACCATCGGATGGTGTCTATCCTGTTTTTTTGCTTTCCTTAAGTATTCTTTTACTTTTTCGAACTGTTTCATTTCATTATATATATAGCAGATATACACATATATTTCCAATTTATCAGGATCTTCCTTCATTGCTCTTTTAAAATAATCCAGAGCTTCTTCTGTCTTTTTTTGCTTCCAGAGGACATGGGCAATATTTTCCAGATAAAGAGCTTCAGAAGGAGCCAGTTCTGATGCTTTTCTGTGATAGTAAAGAGCCTGAGAGTAATCTTTACCTCTGAAATAACAGATACCTGAAAGATTTAAAGCTTCATGGTTCAAGGGGTTTATTTTTACTGCTTTTTCAAGGGAAATTCTGGCAGAATCAAAATTTTTCTGATTTAAATGGCAGAGTCCCAGGAAAAAATGGGCATCTCCTTTATCAGGATCAAGAGTAAGAAATTCCTCAAACCCTTCTTTTGCTTTTTCAAATTGCCTGTTTTCAAATAATTCCATAGCTTTCTGAAAAAGAATAAGTTTTTCCTGTTTATTTCTTTTATAGTGTTTTCTGTCATAATCTTTTCTGTTTTCTGAATTTCCCAGTATTTCGAAAGCTTTATTTATTTCTTTTATCTTTTCTTCTGCTAAGTTCTGAAGGGGATCATTATGAAGTTTATCAGGATGATATGTAAAAATAAGCTTTTTATAAGCTTTTTTAATCTCCTCATGACTGGCATCCTGAGTTATTTCGAGAATAGAGTAATAATCTTTATTGTTCATAATTATTTGCAACAGATGATGGGTGGTTTATAATTGAGGGTTGGGCTAATTCTCGCCACTCAATCTTAAACTATAAACTTCTTCTCACTCATCACTTCGTACTTCTCAAAATTATAAATTTATTTTACCTTATTATTTTTTTTCTTTCAACTAATTCATATGCTATTTTTACAAAAAATTTTTACCTTTTTCTGTGATAAAATATTATTTATTTAGAAGGATTATTATAACTTTTAAGAAATAATAATAATAACCTTTTGTCCGGAGGGAGGAAGGTGATTTAAACTGTAATATGAACAGTGCAAGCACTATATCAAAGGCGCATAAAATCAGGGAAATTACATCTCCAGGTGATTATTATAGATTAGTATTAAACAATCTCTTTCAATTCTCTAAAAAAAATTGGGACAGTATATTTACTTTCCTTTTATTTTGCACTGATATTCTTTTTGTGAATTTATCTTTTTATATAGCTATTTACCTTCGTTATTACACTTATATAAATCCTTTCGATTACTGGCAGCCCTGGCTCTTTGTAAATATTATCTTTTTCCCTGTTTCTATCTGTTTTGGCCTTTACCGCGGTATTTTTAAAGCCTCTCTTGAAAAACAGAAATTTCAGATTGAGAAAGTGACCTTTTATGTGGGAATTCTTACTATGGCTTTTCTTTATATGATAAAGGGTGATGAATATTCAAGAGCAATAGTAATTATCTTTTTAATGGCTATGTATGTAATATTGGAACTCAATCATTCCCTCCTGAGTAAAGTGAATATTTTTATGGTGAAAAAAGGTATAGGAAGTAAGAATACCCTTATTATGGGATCAGATGAATCTGCTTACAGATTTTCCGAACAATTGAAAGATACTTACGGTGATTTCTATCAAATAAAAGGTTTTGTGAAAAATAAATATGTTACTGATTCCTCTGATGTAGTTCCTCATATTATAGGCACATGTAATGACATTAATACTATAATCAGAGAAAAAAATATTCACCAGGTTTTTATAGTAAGTGACTCTATGAATTTAGATAAATATACATCTGTTCGTAAAGCCTGTGAAAGATATGGAATTAATTTGAAAATGGTATCTCCTCATATAAAAAATTTAATGAAAAAGAGAAAAATTAAAGATGTTACAGGTGTTCCTCTGGTTACAGAATCTACCAGAAGTCGTTATCTCTATTATCAGAAGACAATGAAAAGAATTCTTGATATTCTTTGTCTTATGGCAGGAGGTATTATAATTGTCCCTGCGGGCATTCTTATTGCTCTTCTTATTAAATTAACATCAAAGGGCCCTGTATTTTTTAAACAGAAACGTTCTCTTTACCTGGGAGGGCCTGAATTCTGGTTTTTGAAATTCCGTTCTATGTGTATTGATGCAGATAAATTGAAAGGTGATCTTCTTACGGAAAACGAGTCTAATGGAGCACTTTTTAAAATTAAAAAAGACCCCAGAATAACCCCTGTAGGACGTATTATCCGCAAATTCAGTCTTGATGAATTTCCTCAGTTCATTAATGTTCTTAAAGGAGAAATGTCCATTGTAGGCCCCCGGCCTCTTCCTGTAAAGGATTACAAAATGCTGAAAAATACTGACAGTATCTGTTGTGAATGGTATAAAAAAAGAGGTAATGCTCTACCCGGCATTACAGGTCTCTGGCAGATTTCAGGAAGAAATGAGCTTTCCTTTGAAGAAATGTGCCTTCTTGATCTTTATTATATCGAAAATCAGTCAGTCTTTTTTGATCTGGAGATTATGTTTGAAACTGTCTATGTGATGCTCTTCGGAAGAGGTTATTAGATGTAAGACGTGAAAAGAAGTGGGTAGTCCCGGGACTACCCGAACTATTCTGGAAGGTACAGTAAAATGTTCGTAGAAGCTATAAAAGAAGCGGAAGTAATCAAAAGTAAAACGATGAGAGAGCTTGAAAAATACAAAGGAGATTCCTTAATTGATTTAATGTTAAAACACAATCTCTCTGATTATGAATATAAAGAAGAAAAAGATGATAATGAAATTCTCTATGAGGCATTAAAGGAAAAATATGGATTATAAATTTGTCTGGGATAACTCGATTATTTTAGATCTACTTCTGTTAAGATTAAAGAAAAACCCTGAAATTTTGGATATCTATATCTTTTTTAAGAAAAATAATCTTAAAATTTATATTTCTTCTTCTCAAATTCATAATCTTAAATATATTTTTTTTAGAGAAAGAAAAAAAATTATACCACTGGATAAGGTAAAAGAAGAATGGTTTGAGTTTTGTAATTCTGTAGAATTTATTAAGACTCCATCATATGTTAATTTTAATGATAAATTAGCTGAGATAGATATGGAAGATTATTTAATTGATTTAAGCGCCAGACTTATAGGAGCAAAAATAATTACACGAAATGAAGAATTCTTATTAAATTCAAATATAACAATTAATTCAAAGGGATTTTTTGATTTTATAGAAAAAAATAAACATGACCGAATCATACAGGTAATAGATTTAAAAAAGATTAATTTTAAAAATCATAAAGGATTAGAAAAAGCGATTGATAAAACCATTTCAAGCGGATGGTACATTCTTGGAGAAGAAGTAAAAAAATTTGAAAAAGAATTTGCTGAATATTCAGGAGCAAGATATTGTGTTACTGTCGCTAATGGGACAGATGCTATATCAATAGCCCTTAAATCTGTCGGAATTAAGACAGGTGATGAAGTAATTACCGTATCTCATTCGGCAGTTGCTACAGCTGTTGCAATTGAACAGATTGGCGCCGTACCGGTGTTTGCAGATATTGATAAAAAAACACGTTGTATAGACCCTGAGAAGATTCCATCTTTAATTTCTGAGAAAACAAAAGCTATATTGCCTGTTCATATTTACGGCCAACCTGCACCAATGGAAGAAATATGTCTTATTGCCGAAAAATATAATCTTAAAGTAATAGAAGACTGTGCTCAGGCTCACGGGGCAGAAATAAAAGGACAAAAAGTTGGAACCTTTGGAGATGCCGGGACTTTCAGCTTTTATCCCACAAAAAATCTGGGAGCCCTTGGTGACGGTGGAGCAGTAGTGACAGATTCATCTGGCCTGAGGGATAATCTTTTATCTCTCAGGCAGTACGGATGGAAAGAAAGGTATATAAGTTCAGTAGCCGGTATGAATTCAAGACTTGATGAACTGCAGGCTTCTATTCTCAGAGTAAAGTTAACCTCTCTTTCGGAAGATAATGAACAAAGAAGGAGAATAGCTGACCGTTATTGCCAGGTGATTGATGGAGAAAAGATAATAGGCCCTGGTAAAATTAAAGATACTCTTCATGTTATGCATTTATTTGTAATTGAATGTGATAAAAGAGATGAACTGCAGAGATTTTTAAAAGAAGAAGGCATAGGTACGGCTATTCATTATCCTATGGCCATACATCAACAACCTGCATATAAAGGAAGAATTCGTGGCAGTAATGAGTTATACTGGACTGAAAATTTATATAAGAGAATTTTATCTTTACCTATGTATCCGGAGTTAAGTGACAATGAAGTTGAAAGAGTTTGTTCTGCTTTAGAAAAGTGGATCAATGATCTTTCTCACAGGATTTGACCTTCTTTTTATATTATATCATACATTACCATTTAGTGAAATTGAAATTTAAAAGATACAGTTATTGTAATAGTTCTAAATTTCTGATAATATAATTTCAGTATCATTGCAAAGGGTGATAGATATGGAGAATTTAAGACAGAGTATTATACATTATCCGGAAGATATACTGCTTATATTAAGAGAAGAAGAAAGTGCTTTCATAAAAGAGCTTAAAGTTTTCGCGGCTCTTAAGTTTTATGAATTAAAAAAATTATCTGCAGGGAAAGCAGCAGAGCTGGCGGAAATGGATAAATACGATTTTATAAAACTACTGGGTCATAATAAAATTTCTATTTTCAATCTTTCAGAAGATGAACTTATAAAGGATATAGAGAATGCCTGAAGTGGTAGTTTCAAATTCTACTGTAATAATAGCTTTATCTTCAATAAATTATCTCTATATTCTGAAAGAAGTGTATAAAGAAATTATTATTTCTTCTGAGGTTTTTAATGAGTTATCCAGAGGACAGGATAGGCCGGGAAGTAATATAAAAGAAATAGATTGGATAAATGTTTGTTCAATTTCTGATGAAAGACTCAAAGATTATTTGAGTTATCATCTTCATAGAGGAGAAGCAGAAACAATTGCTCTTGCTGAGGAGAAAAAGGCTTTTCTTGTATTACTTGATGATTATTGGGGGAGAAAAATTGCAGAATTGCGAAAATTAAGAATTACAGGCACAATGGGAATAATAGTAAAAGCTAAGAAAGAAGGAATTATCAAGGAAGTTAAACCTTTGTTAATTGAGCTTATTTATAAGGGTTTCTGGATAAGTGATAATTTGTATAATTCTATTCTGCAGAAAAGTGATGAAGGAAAAGAGACGTGAGACGTCTCTCTTCTCACCTCTCCCTTCTTACTTAATTATGATAAACATCCTAAACATCCCATTATATGATAATACATTAACTTCTGCCGTAAAGAGCACAATAAAAACCTGTCTGGAAGAAAAAGAAAAAACTAATAGGTGCATAAGTGCTACAGGTGCACATGGCCTTGTTTACGCTAGAAAAAATAAGGATTTTGCAGAGATTTTAAAAAATTTCTATTGGAATCTCCCTGACGGCATGCCCGGAGTCTGGGTGGGAAGGCTTAAAGGCGCGAAAAAAATGGAACGTTGCTATGGCCCTGATTTTTTCCGGGATGTTTTAATCGCTTCTGCTGATAAAGAGATTAAACATTATTTTTGCGGAGGTAAAGAAGGGATTGCCGAAGAATTGAAAGTATCCTGCGGTAATAAATTTAAAAATTTTAATATAGCCGGCACATATTCTCCTCCTTTTAGAGATATGACAGACGGAGAAGTGAAATTATTAACTGAAGATATAAACACTAAAAATACCGATATACTCTGGATCGGACTCAGCACACCAAAACAGGAATTCTTCGCAAAAAGACTTTCTCAATTTATCAGGGTTCATTTTATTGTAGCAGTTGGTGCTGCTTTTGATTTTCATACAGGAAAGGTTAAGCAGGCGCCGAAATTAATTCAGAAATTCGGACTGGAATGGTTTTTCAGATTATGTATGGAACCAAAAAGGTTATACAAAAGATATGCCGAGATTGTTCCTTTATTTATTTATTATAATTTATGTGAATTTATAAATAACAAAAAAGCTTTATAGGAGGTATTTAAGTGTCAAATAATAGGAGAGCTCTGGTCTGTGGTGCCGGAGGATTTATAGGGAGTCATCTTGTAAAAAGATTAAAGAGAGAAGGTTTCTGGGTTAGAGGTGTGGATTTAAAATATCCGGAATTTGCACCTGCATTTGCAGATGATTTTATAATAGGAGATTTAAGAGACCCTGGAGTGTGTAAAAATATCCTGGATTATCCTTTTGATGAAGTATATCAATTAGCTGCCGATATGGGTGGAGCAGGCTATCTCTTCACAGGAAGTCACGATGCAGATGTTCTTCATAATTCTGCAGCTATAAACATTAATATGACCTGTTATTTCCAGAAAGCAGGAGTTAAAAATATATTCTACTCCTCCTCTGCCTGTATATATCCTAAATATAATCAATTAGACCCTGATAATCCGAAATGTTCTGAAGAATCTGCCTATCCTGCAGACCCTGACAGTGAATACGGATGGGAAAAGCTCTTCAGCGAGAGATTATATATGGCTTTCCAGAGAAACTACGGATTAAATATCCACATAGCCCGCTTTCACAATGTCTTCGGCCCTGAAGGCACATGGACAGGCGGTAAGGAGAAGGCTCCTGCGGCAGTATGCAGAAAAGTAGCTGAAGCAGAAGATGGCGGAGAGATTGAGATATGGGGAGATGGAAAACAGACAAGATCATTTCTTTATATAGATGAATGCCTTGAAGGTGTGAGAAGATTTATGGATTCGGACTTTACCGGTCCTGTAAATATAGGTTCAGAGGAAATGGTAACTATAAATTATCTTGCAGAACTGGTTATGGAAATAGCGGGAAAGAAACTGAGGATTAAACATATAGAAGGTCCTCTCGGAGTAAGGGGCAGAAAGTCCGATAATAAACTCATAAGAGAAAAACTGGGATGGGCCCCTTCTGAGAAATTGAGAGACGGTCTTGTAAAGACTTATGAATGGATCAGTGAAGAGGTTCGGAAGGTTAAAATAAACCTGTTGAAGTAACCAATATTTTTTGATAGTATAATTCCAGAGGATAAAGTCTTTCACCTGTGAGGGTAGAAATTTATAAGTAAGAGGTGAGGTTATGGAGAGCATAAATATCAAGATACCTTCTGAGTGGCTTATATATTTTACTTCAAAAGATAAACTGGAGGATGAAATAAAAAAGTTTCTTGTAATTGAATGGTTTCGTATTGGTAAAATATCATCTGGTAAAAGTGCAGAACTTCTAAATATATCTAAGTGGGAATTTTATGATTTACTCATAGAAAATAATCTTTCTGTAATTGATATTGATAAAAATGATTTAATGGAAGGTTCTTTAAATATAAAGAAATTTCTGGAGGAAACCTGATGAAACTGATAGTTTCCAATGCCGGTCCAATAATATCATTCTGTAGAGCAGGCAGATTAGATATTCTAAAATTAATTCTTTCTGAAATAGTAATCCCCGGAGCAGTTTATTCTGAACTGGTAGAACATGGGAAAGATAGACCCGGAACCAGTGAAGTAGTTAATTCAATATGGATAAAGACCAGAGAGATAAAAAACCTGGATGGCATAATGTCTTTACCTCATACTCTTGGCTCAGGTGAAAAGGAAGCTATAATTCTTGCAGAGGAATTAGATGGTTTTATTCTTTTAGATGATAAAAGAGCAAGAAATGAAGCTAAAATTAGGGAATTAAAAATTATTAGTACTATGGATATTTTATTAGAAGCTAAATCCTTATGTGTAATTAAGTATATTCATCCTGTCCTTGATGATTTTATTAAAACAGGTTTTCGATTAAGCAAGGAACTTTATAGAGAAATTCTTTTTAAATCAGGCGAACTGTAAGAACTGAAAAAATATAATCTATCATCACTATTGAGAAGGGAAAAATCGAAGCAGCAAGAAAAATGCTTTCTGCTGGGATAGAGAGGAAAGAGATAGCCAGGATACTTGAGATAGGGGAGAATGAGTTTTAAGATAGTGAGAGGTGAGAGGTTATCAGAGGAGTGGTAATATGATTAAAACATTAAATGTGATCTTTGATGGTAAAGTGTTCAGGCCTGAAGAGCCGGTAGATTTAGAATCTGATACTCATTTTTTTATAAATATCTATAGAGAGGGCATTAAAATTTGAATTTAACTTTAACATTTTCTCAGGTAAAATTATTATCAAGTTTTTCTTAGAAAAAGTGCAAAAGTATAGTAATAAAAATCAGGTAAAAGGTGTGTATAATTATGGAACAAATAAATTTAAAACAAAGGCTTTTGGAATTAATTGAGTTATTGTCAGAGAATAAATTGCATGTTCTGGTTCATTTTGCAAGTTATTTAAAAGAAAAAGAAGATGTTGAAGAAATTTTACGATTACAAACTTCCTCGACCGGGTATAAAGAATGGTTAAGTACCGAAAATGATATTTATGATGAGGTATTTAATGATGAAATTCAGTAGAGGTGATATTATTCTTTGCAGAATTCCAATGCCTTCAGACGATTTTAAAAAGTTAAAAGTAAGGCCTGCTTTAATTGTTTCGAAAAATTTGAACAATGATAGACTGGATGATGTTATTGTAGCTATATGTACTACTAATATTTCCAGACATAAAGAGACATCACAATATCTTATCGATGGTGATGAAATTACCAGGACAGGTATAAAACTTTCATCAGTAGTTAAATGTGAAACTCTTTTAACAATAAATAAATCTATGATTATTAAAGTTCTTGGAAAATTATCAGAAAAAGGTCTTTATGAAGTTAATGAATGTTTAAAAGATGCTCTGGATTTATAAGAAGAATGTTAGTTTCCATGATAAAATAGATCACGCTACATTGAAACCTGTAAAAACGACCACAGTTATTGTAATAGTTCTAAATTTCTGATAATATAATTTCAGTATCATTGCAAAGGATAAGAAAATTATGGAGGAAACCGGTAAATGGATTAAAGAAAATAAAAAGAATCATCTATAAAACTATTTAAGATTAATTCTATAATCACTCATCCAGAAGATAGCTATTCCTATTATTTCAAAGTTTTCTATTTTCTCTCTCCTGCTATCTTGAAATTCCATTAATCCATTAACATATTCTACCTTACTTAAAATTAACTGATAAAGATGGTTCTCATAAATTTTAAGAGCAACCATATCGTTCCCTGTTAATTCTTTCTGTTTTCTGATAAAACATAACACAGGAGGAAGTATCTCCCGGTCTGTCATCCCTTCTGTATTTATAACAAAATCTGCACTTATATTCCATTCTTCAGGAAGTTCAATATACTCATCCCTGCAATTTTCCGTAAAGGGTGAAGCAGAGATCAGAGGATATCTTCTTTTATTTCCTCCTTCAGAAGATACTTTATATATACCCTTATCCTCCTGTACCATAATTTTTTTATTAAGGTCTATGATTTTATTTGTAACCTCTTTCATATCATAGACTATCTTTTTAACTTCAGGAATCAGTTCCAGTTTTTCCTCTTCTTCAGGAAGTGGATGAAAATTCGTTTCAAGAAACCTTTCTCCCTCACCTGATAAAATCCAGTTAATATTTACTCCCAGATTTTTATAAAGACCTTCTGCCAGTTCTATGGATAATTTAGTCTTTTCTGTTTCAATATTTTTAATTAAATACCAGGGAACCCCCAGTTTATCTCCCAGTTCTTTCTGGGTTAATCCCATATGAAGTCTTAATCTTTTCAGTCTTCCAGAAGTTTTATTCATAGATAAATTTTATCTCCATATATTGATAATAAACAAAAATCGTCTATAATAATATCTAAGATAATGTGATAATAACACAGGTAATCAAGAAAAACAAATAGATATTTTAGCTAAAATTTATCTATAGTATTGACAATAAACAAATTATAGCTATAATAATATCTATGATAATAATGAAATTCAAGAAAGGAGGCATATAGAATGTCAAATCATGATGGCAGTTATATGCTTAATAAAGTATTGCTACTCCTTGAGAAGAGAGGTTTTTTTTTGGGTATGAAACCTGCGGAAACGAAAGATTTTATTAAATCTATCTTAAAGATAGGTAATAAACATGACTGCAATGACGGAGAAATCCTTGAAGATATAGGAGAAAGTCTCGGGATCTGTTATTATTGTCTGGAATTCAGCAAAGACCTTGATGACGGACTCTGTTCTTCCTGCAGGTAATATGGGATGTAAAAAATTATTTTCCTGGTAGTTCGGAACAGGTATTTATGGATATTCAGCTATTGAAATAGTGCTATGTTTTTGATAATATGATTTCAGAAGATGGTTAATTTTAAAGATAAAAAATAACACTGTCAAAATTCAGGAGATTAATAAGTGAAGATATATGGCTTGGCTATTTAGAAGAATATCCTGACTACTGGACTCAGGGTGAAACGATAGAAGAATTAAAAGAAAATCTGATAGATATCTACAGAGAACTTACCAGTGGAATTATTCCCTGTGTCCGAAGGGTAGCTGAACTGGAATTAGCATGAAGCGGCGAGAATTGATATTTGTTTTAGAGAAAATGGGCTGCATATTAATTCGTCATGGATCAAGGCATGACTGGTATCAGAACCAGAGTACAAAGGTTTATTATTTTCTACCGGGAGATGGTATATTTGGAAGATTGTTTATATGATGACAGTGCATTATCTTACTTTGTTCAGCAGATTAGAACTTTATTGTATAATATGTCAAGAATATTATTTTATTTGGTTCCAGAGCCAGAGAAGAAAATATGGAAGACTCGGATTATGATTGTTTGATTATTGTAGATAATGTTACAAAAGATATAAATAATATAATTGATGAAATAACAGGAGAGACTCTTTACAGATATGACAGAATATTTTCTTCAATTGTAGTTTCAGAGGAAAGATATGATAAAGAAATATATAATCCTCTTTTTATAAATATCTATAGAGAGGGCATTAAAATTTGAATTTAACTTTAAAAGC
>Ga0302242_1002289_pt1 | contig 12244 bp, 7 predicted proteins | sample AAG_UR_Lys_MG_FD_193510 | JGI IMG/M metagenome (GOLD analysis project Ga0302242, IMG submission 193510) | Enriched activated sludge microbial communities from anaerobic digester in WTTP, New Holstein, Wisconsin, United States - AAG_UR_Lys | ecosystem: Engineered > Bioreactor > Anaerobic >... | reverse complement strand
TGTGGGCACAGACCAGTTCAAGGATGTGAAAAGCGCCAATATTTTTTATGACGCCATCAGCATTGCCGATGATTATGGCCTGATCAAAGGATACACCGACGGCACCTATGCGCCGAACAAAAACATCACCCGTGAAGAGGCTATGGTCATTTTAGCTAAGGCGGCTGAAATTGCAAAATTGGAAGGAGCTGCAACAACGCAGACTCTCAACAGCTTTGCGGACGCAGGAGCGGTTTCTTCCTGGGCAAGAGGATTTGCAGAGACCAATATCAAGAAAGGCATCATCGTCGGGCATGAAAATCGGATCCGTCCTCAGGCCGCTATCAGCCGGGCAGAGGTAGTGACCGCAGTGGAACGCCTGCTTACAAGAACCGAATTGATCGGAAATCAGGAATAAACTGAAACAATAAAAACAATAAAAACAATAAAAACAAAAGGGGCTGTCTCTCGATGATTTATTCAATCGTTTTGAGACAGTCCCTTTTCCGTCTGGTGGCCCTAAGAAATCTTTTTAGGGCCACCAGGAGTAGGCATTTCGTCAGGTTTTGCCCAAAAACCGTTTGGGGTTTTTGCCATCGCCGGGGGCAGGGTGGGGTCATCACGGGATTTGCCGGCAATAGCTACTCCGGACTTTTTGGGGAAGCAAAAGAAATGGATTTTGCGGACTTTTTCAAATTTGCACAACCCCAGGTCGCGATCATGGTGGCGAGGCAAATGGGTCCTGCGAAAATTTTGCTGTTTTTCCTACTCCAAAGATGTCCGGCGACCCTAAGAAACCTTGGGGGCATCGACAGGAGTAGGTATTTCGAAAGGTTTTGGCAAAAATCCATTTCGCATTTCTGGCGGCGGCGAGGAGGGGTGGGGTCACCGCGGGATTTGTCGGAAATAGCTACTCCGGACTTTTTTGCCGAAGTCATGGAGTGGGGTTCTGTGGATTTTTTTAAATTTGAACTACCCCTTCTTTACAATTACTTGGTCAGTACAAAACCACCCGCAAAATATTGCAGGTGGTTCGCATAAGTTTGTATTTGCGATTCGTCGGGGGCTTTGCATCTTTTGCTTTTATTAGCCAGGCAAAATCTGCCGTCCTTCGCCCTCGTAGGGGCTCGGACCATCTCGCTAAAAACCATCCGCGATGGTTTTCTCACCCTCGATGCCCTTTCGGGTTCTCGCCCCCTCCTGAAAAAGCATAAAAAAATACCCCGAAAAAATTCGAGGTATTTTTTTATTGGTACTCCAAACGTACTATGAGACAATGTCGTCTGCGGTACGTAATTTGCAATCAACATGATAGGTGGACTTCCGGCCTGAAACTGTGTAGTGCAACGGAATCGGATCATTGAAATATTTGAAATAAACATCAACATCGTGATTCTTGTACAGCACAATTTTGTTCAGGATATCCCTGTAGAGTTTTTCGTTATAATCTTCCTGTTTCAAAATCAACTGAACGCATTCAATCAATTTTGAAAAATTGTCCGTTGAGTTTTTAAGTATAGCAGCTTCGGCTAAAAGCTTTTCCTTATAAGCATTCAAGGAGTCGATTTTTTTTGTGTACACTTCCTTCATGGTTGCCAGTTCTGCATCAGTGATCTTCTCGTCAAGGTATAGATCAATAAGGCGGGATATCTTTTCAGTGGCCTTGTCGATTTCCCTTTCAACTTTGGGAAGCGGGCTTTTGCATTCCGGAATTTTCGAAGCGGCATTCAGTTTGTCCGCGATCGTCTCAAGCAGAGTGTCTTTATTGATTAGCACGGATTTCAGCGCGACGCGAACACATTCGAGTAGCGCAAGATCGTTGACCAGAGAACTGTCACATCCAAATCCCGCTTTCTGCGACGGTCCATAAACATAAGCCTCTTTACAATGCCAATACCTGTTTGCGCTGCCATCTTTGTTGTATATAGCTCTTGACACGCAGCCGGAATTGCATTCCCCGCACTTAACTTTTCCTGAAGCCCAAAATCGGTTTGAGTAATGGGTGTTGTTTTGTATCAGCGAGTTTCGCCTTTCGATCTCCACCTGAACCTTTAACCAGGTTTCTCTGTCGATGATAGCTTCGTGATGATTTTGCAGGCACCGGATGTCTTCTTCATTGTTCGGAACTGTTTTGTGGTCCAAATAATTTGGTGTGATCCGCTTTTTGATTTTGAGATCCCCGCAATATTTTTCGTTTGTCAGAATTCGGGATATTGCAGTTTTTGACCAACGCTTTAAAAATTTCCCTGTTTGTGCATTTTGCGCTATCAATTCTTTTGAGATGTCGAGTTGCCCTCTTCCATTGTCCAAATACTCGTGATAGATATACTTTATGACATCCGCTTCCAATGGATTAACGCTTAAAACTCCTTTTTCGAGGGAGTAGCCATAAATTCCATGGCCCATAACATAGCCGTCTTCCATCTTGCGATCCATTCCCCATTTTACGCGCTCAGAAGTTTTCCGACTTTCTTCTTGGGCGGACGAGGCTGCATGAGTTAAACGAGCTTCTGCGTCGGCATCTTTGGTGTTTATGGAGTCGTTCGCAAAAATAATATATACGCCAATCGATTTAAGTGACCTGGTGTAGCGAAGGACATCAAGTGTGTTTCTGGCGAACCGAGAGACCTCTTTCGTTAGTATGAGGTCGATCTTGTGGTGCAATGCATCTTGGATCATTTGATTAAATTCATCTCTATGCTCTGTTGATGTACCCGTAAGACCTTTGTCGGCGTAAATTTTGACGAGCTGCCACTCGGGGTTCTTCTCGATAAGGTACTTGAAATATGCTCGCTGAGTTTCAAAGGAGTTAGCTTGATCTGTATGATCTGTTGAGACTCTGCAGTAAGCGCCCACTTTTGTCAAAGGACTTAAAAGGGGTGCTTTCGTATTTTTTTCCATGCGTTTCTGCTCCTTTCCTACGCAGGAAAACAATCTCTAAGAACATTATAACGTAACAGTGTGTTTTCTGCAGTGATAATTACATTTTCAATAACTTTTCATACTGCTCAAGTGTCAGGAGTCCCTCGTCAAGTAACCTGGCATAGATGCTGTGTGCGAGCAACTCCAAAAATTTTGAATTTGTTGCATTCATAATTCATTCCCCCTTTCTTATTATGTTATGTTGTCAAAACTAACTTGGGCCTTAATTTTGACCTCTTATAATACGATCAAAAGCTTTTAAATATTCCAATTTAAGAAAAATAATTAAAATATTTATAAATCGGCTGGTATTTAGAATTTGAGCTATTTGCATGATTACCTCAGGTAGCTTTGTGCAATTACGCTGATTCTGTTGTGTCCGAGGTTTTCGGATATGGTCTGCATGGCCTCTTTGTCATATTTAGTGCCGGCCAGATCATGGCGACAATAATACACTTGATTGTGTTCGAGGGTTTCCGGGTCACGTGCAAGACGCTCGTACAAGGAGACGGCATATTCGCTGCGGTAAGCGTGTATATCCGCGTGAGCGGGCAATGACTGAAAAACTTTGGCAGAACCGTTTGCAGAAGCGATTTTGGCCATTTCCAGCGCTTTTTCATTCAATGCCTCCACCGTCCTTTCCTTGCCCCCCTTCCCCTGTGCTACATGCACATATACGGTTTCGCCCACTTTGTAGACATCTTTCGGCTCGAGCGCTGCTGCTTCGTGTCGGCGAAGGCCGGTTGTCTGAAAGAACTCTACCAGATCCTTGTTTTTATCCTCGCTAAACTTGTCCTTCTGGGCTTCCGGATCGCGGCTCCGAATGATATCTTCTCGATGCCTTGTCGGCAGTTCCACGCCGAAATCCCGGCTTGTGCAGTCATACAATTTTGCCAGGCCAGCCGCATCTTTCTTGATGGTCCAGGCCGATAGATCCTTATCGATTCTCATTTTCAAATACTCGGCGGCATGAACCCGGGCTTCTTCCAGAGTCTTGGAGCCGTGCTGGCTACGACACCACTTTGCAAAGTCACAACCCACTTGCAAATAATTATCGTATGTTGAGTGGGAATAGATTCCCTGCGTGTGAGTGCCATTTCTTTTGGCTTCGTATTTACTTTGGCCATAGCAAATTTTCGTATCCAGCTTAAGCTGGACCTGTTTAATTATGGACGGATTCTTCATTTCTTTTTCTTCTTTCTTACTTAAGGGAAATATAACGAAAAGCACTGCTGGCAACAGGGTTTGTTAAGATATTACGAGCTTTTTTTGACAGCTGCCCGGTGCTGTTTTTCAGTGCAAGCGCACTGCTTTTTCGCGATCGCTGTTTATACGACCTTTTTCTCTCGAAAAAAGTCGGTATAACCAGCTTCGCTTGTTACCAACCTCCGCCTATCACACTTTGCTTGATTTCGTCGCCTGCGAACTGGGCAAGCCCAGTTCGCAGGCTCCTCATCAATCGCAAAGTGTGATAGGCATCGTGCATCATGCGTTACCCCACGCTTCGGAAGAAAGCCGTGTCCGCCTATGCCGTCCCTAAAAATAGTTGCTACATCGTTTCGGAAACCCCCTTTCAATGGTATGTGCTTTTCAAGCACGCCTTATAAATGGTTTACTAATAATATGCTGGACCGGCAAAAAATATTCCTATTTTTGAAAAATAATTGAAAAAAATTTAATTTATTTTTGAGTATGTATAGTAGGCCAGTATTTTTAAGAAACAATTTTTTTCTATCGCTTGAATAATGAATGCAAGGCTGAATATGGGGAGGGGAGTAGCGTTCTCTTTGTAGGCTGTATTTAGAAAAAGAAAAAGTCAACAAAACAAATGGCTTTTAAAGTATAATATAACCAAGAATGTATAGTAATGGGCTGCTGTGGAATTGCAGTATACTGCTGTACAAATACTTGTTCTCCGATATGCTATAATTGAGGTGCTTTGATGTAAATCTTTTTATACTTGCTGCACTATATATCAAAAATATAATGAAAGGACAAGCATGGTATCCTCTTCAAAATATCATGCAAGGACGGGCATGCTTCATAATGATTTAACCTTTTTCACTAACGAACCGGACAGAGACTTGTACGCTCGCTTCACGAATATATTAAAAAACAACACCCAATATTTTGATATTCTTGTTGGATATTTTCGTACAAGCGGTTTCTTTAAGCTCTATCCCGCGATGGGGGATGTTGATAAGATCCGTGTTCTTGTTGGGCTTAATGTAGATTACAAAACAGTTGAAATTATAAATTTGTCCCACAAAGAAGCGAAAGAAGCATTTAAACATAACATTAAAGGCGAGTTTTATTCTTCTGAGGATTCCTCGGAGATTGAAAAGGGCGTCAGTGTATTCATAGATTGGTTACGAACTGGGAAAATTGAAATGCGTATTTATACGGAGGCACCAATACATGCAAAAGTATATATCATGCGCAAGGATCCGAGTAAGAATTCAGAGCAATATGGTAGCGTAATTACAGGTTCAAGCAATTTTTCGAAAGCTGGTTTATTGAACAACCTTGAATTTAATGTGGAATTAAAGGATAGCCGAGATGTACAGTTTGCATTGGAAAAATTTGAAGATTTATGGCTAAAAAGCGTTGATATTAAGGACGAATATATTTCAACCGTTACTGAAGAAACGTGGATTCGAGATGATATAACTCCATATGAACTATATCTTAAAACTTTATATGAATATTTCAAAGAAGAAATTAATGCTGACAAGGAAGCAATGCTTGAGGAACTTCTGCCGGATGGGTTTATGCGTTTACAATATCAGTTAGATGCAGTAATCGAGGCCGAAAAGAAGCTTGAGGCTTACGGTGGTGTTTTCATTTCCGATGTTGTGGGTCTTGGAAAAACATATATCTGCGCACTATTAGCCAAAAAAGTGAAAAAGGGGAAGAAGCTTTTTATTTGTCCTCCGGTACTTGTGGATTATTGGAAACAGGTATTATTAGATTTTGACGTTTCGGCAAGAGTGGAATCGTTGGGAAAAATCGATAAGTTGATAGAGGAAGGAATTGATGATTATAAATATGTTTTTGTTGATGAAGCCCATCGCTTTAGAAATGACAACACTGAAGGATTTAAATTACTACATCAAGTATGTTACGGGAAAAAGGTGATATTAGTTTCTGCAACACCTATCAACAACTATTCAAGCGATATCGAAAATCAAATTTACCTTTTCCAGGCAAAGCATAATAGCACGATAATTCCATATACAAAAAACCTTGAGGGGTATTTTGGGAAACTACGTGGCAAACTTGCCAATTTGCCAAAAGGATCGACGGAGTATGCCAATCAGCTCCGGTTAAATTCTGAAGATATAAGAGACAACCTTCTCCGTAACATTATGGTGCGAAGGACGAGAAAAGAAATAATGGAATTCTATGCCGGAGATCTTGAAAAGCAGGGCTTATCATTTCCGGCACTGGGGACACCCGAAAAGGTGATATATTCGTTTGATGCGGAAACAGACGAGGTGTTTACCCATACAATGCAAGCGATCAGGAATCTCAGATATGCACGGTATTCTCCTCTTTTGTTTCTTGAAAACCCGACAAAACTACAAAAGACGCAGATGGTTGCACAATCTAATATGAGTGGTTTCATGAAGTCAATTCTTGTTAAAAGGCTTGAGAGCAGCTTTTTTGCGTTCAAAAATACTCTTGGACGGTTTATACGCTCGTACGAACAGTTTATTGAGATGTGCAACTCCGGGGATGTATACATTAGTAAAAAAGTAGATGTGTATGATTTGTTAGATAACGGTGATGATGAAAAATTAATGAGACTTGTCGATGAGGATAAGGTTCAGTATTTCAGCTTCGCAGAATTTAAGGATGATTTTATGGGAGCCCTTGAAAAAGACCTTGCGGTGCTTAAGGACCTGTCTGAAAGTTGGGCAAGAATCAAGAAAGATCCCAAGCTGGATGAGTTTACAAAGGAACTGACAGAAAATAAGATTCTCAAGGACAAGAAGCTAATTGTATTTACGGAATCAAAAGAAACGGCGCAGTATTTAGGAGAAGAGCTTGGGAAAATATACAAAGAGCGGGTTGTGGTTTTTAGCGGCGAGAGCGGTTATGCATTGAAAACCGAAATTGAAAACAGTTTTAATCCAAAGTATAAAGATATAAGTAATGAGAAATACCAGGTCCTCATTACTACAGATGTTCTCGCAGAAGGAGTTAACCTTCATCGTGCGGGAGTCCTTATAAACTATGACCTTCCTTGGAATCCAACAAAAATTATGCAACGCATTGGTCGCATTAATCGTGTTGGTACAGAACACAGTAGGATTTATGCCTTCAATTTCTTTCCGACATCACAGACAAATAAACACTTACCAATGCAAGACAGGATCATTCAGAAACTGCAAGCCTTCCATGACACACTGGGAGAGGACTTTAAATATCTGAGTGAAGACGAAAAGGTTACATCTCACAAACTATACGCCAACTTGACAAGCGAGCTTGATGTAGAAGAAGGCACGAACCGTGAACTCTTTTATCTCTCGGAAATAAGAAAAATCAGGGATGAGGACGAAACGCTATTCAATAAAATCAAGCGTTTGCCAAGAAAGGCGAAGGCCGGAAAATTCTCTGATCGCACAAGAAGCTGTGCTACGATAACTTTCCTTAGAAAAGGTTACCTGAAGATGTTTTTTAAGACCGAGGATGACATCACAGAAGGTGTGTCGTTTCTCAATGCCATAAACCTTATCCAGTCGCCGAAAGACGAGGTGCGTATCGGGGCTGGAGAGTATTATTATGAGCATCTTGAAAAGAACAAGGCCGCTTTTGATGATAAGCTGATTGAAGAAGACGAGGTGGTGTTTGAAAAATCTACACTTGCCGGTAATGATGCAAAAATGATAAAGATCTTGAAGGCCCTGACAAAATGTCGGAAATTCACTGAGGAGCAAGAAGAAAACCTCCAGAAAATGCTCGACCTGTGGCAAAATGGGGAAATCGCTTCGGGGCTAACCAAAGAAGTACTTAAAGATATAAAAAATATTGCTGACCCGGTACAAGCGTATTTTGAGATTTTTAATCATGTTCCCGACAGATATTTTTTAGGGAGAGGGAAACATAAGCAGGATTCTCAGAGTGAAAAGCAGGTTATTTTATCCTGTTATCTTAAAAACAAGGGGTAAGGAATAATGGATGCAAAACTACAAATATTGAAGGACACCTTTCAAAACCGATTTTCGATCGCAAATTATCTCCGTTTCTCGAAGGAATTTTTTGGCGATATTAAGATTGTGAGCCCAGACAAAGAAAATACTACAATCCCAATGGAATACAGTTATATGGTGGAAACATATACTCATGTTGCGTTGTATCAAACAGAAAAGAATATACTTGATATCTTTGCAGTCAAGTTAAAAGCTGGTAGAAGCATTGAACGCGCAAGAAGTATGCAAAGGAGCTTCGTTTCTAAGCTCCTTACCGCTGCGAATCATGATGCCGCTATTGTTGCGTTTTATACCGATGCAGAACCACGATGGAGACTGTCCTATATCCGCCTCGATTTTGAATTTGCGGCAGGCCGGGCAAAGATGAGTTTAACCCCAGCCAAAAGATATTCCTATCTGGTTGGCGAAAAAGAGCCCTGCCACACAGCTATGGAGCAACTTTACCCCATATTTCGCGACGAGAGCTTTAACCCTACACTTGATAAAATTGAAGAAGCATTCAGCGTTGAAAGAGTAACCCAGGAATTCTTTGATAAGTACAAAGAAAAGTTTTTCATCCTGAAAGAACATTTTGACCGCGAGGAAGTTTTCAGAGCTGAAGCACAAAGGCATGGATTTACAAGCGAGCAGTTTGCGAAAAAGCTGATGGGACAGCTCGCATTTCTTTATTTTCTACAGAAAAAAGGGTGGCTTGGAGTCAAGGTATTGCCGCATGCTATTGATGAAAAGACATACAAAAATGCGTACTACAGAACAAATGCTACAAAAGAGGTCATACCGAAAATATATAAGCAAGCTTCGGAGGATGAATACAAGCTGGTGGTTTCGGCTCTACGGAATTTATCTGACGCCGAAGCAGATGCCGCTGCCGGAAGCTTTAAGTCGGAAGGCTGGGGTAGCGGTACAAAAACATTTATCCGTGATTTATATTCCAGTTGTAAAAATAAAAACTTTTTCGAAGACTATCTGGAGCCACTTTTCTATGAAGCCCTCAACCAAAAGCGTGGAGAAAACAGCTATTATAAGCAGTTTAATTGCCGGATACCATTTTTGAATGGTGGATTGTTTGAACCGCTTGAAAACTACGATTGGGAACACTGCAAGTTTTCAATACCTAATGAGCTCTTTTCAAATATAGACACCAAGGGGGAAAGAGATGCTGATGGCATCCTTGACATCTTTGATCGATATAACTTTACAATGAACGAAGACGAACCACTGGAGCGCGAAGTGGCAGTCGACCCGGAAATGCTTGGTAAAATATTTGAAAATCTACTGGACGCAAAGGATAGGAAATCCAAGGGGGCATTTTATACGCCTCGTGAAATCGTACATTACATGTGCGCCGAAAGCCTTATTAATTACCTTGTTGGCAAGACCGGAGTGCCGTATGAGGAAATTAAATCTTTTATCACCGATGGCGAATTTATGAAGGATGAGGACTACAATAAGCGTGGAGGGAACCGTAAACTGCCTCAAACCGTTTACGAGAACCTTCGCAGCATTGATGAAGCGCTTAAAAATATAAAGGTTGCGGACCCTGCCGTAGGTTCAGGCGCCTTTCCACTTGGTATGCTTTCGGAAATCGTTAAGGCCAGAAACAACATCACATACTATTTCGCATCAGAATTTAGTAAACCTGAAGATAGAGCCAGGCTCTTTGAACAGAGAGATATGTATCGCCTGAAATGGGATACAATACGAAACAGTATATTTGCCGTGGATATTGAAGCCTCAGCGGTGGATATCGCTAAGCTGCGCCTCTGGCTTTCCCTTGTTGTCGATGAGAATCTCGACCCTACTTTTGATGAGCAAAGAATAGGAAACATAAAAGAAAAAGACCCGCGTCCATTGCCTAACCTTGACTATAACATCATGTGCGGCAACAGCCTTGTTGACGAATTCGATGGCATCAAGCTTTTTGATGATAGCATCTTGGGTAAGGAACAAACCAGTAAACCAGATGCAGGAGCCCCAATTCAAATAAGTCTGTTTATGGACAGCATGCAGATTTTTTTGGATGATCTGCGCCGTGAGCAGGAACGCCTTTTTGGCGAACAAAATCCGGAGACAAAACATGAAATTAAGCGGCATATAGACAAAATAATCGATGATATAATCAGGGCAAAACTCACGAAGGACAACAATGCAGAAGGCTTAAAAAAATACGAGGAAAGCCTTAGGCAGAAAACCAAGCCGTACTTTCTGTGGAAGCTGGAGTTTGCAAAGGTGTTCCGAGAAAACGGCGGATTTGATGTTGTGATTGGGAATCCACCCTATATTGATTCGGAAAACATGGTTAGTCAAGGTTTACAAGAATTAAGAGATTACATCACAAAAAAATATAAATATGCAAAAGGAAATTGGGATATCTACATTGCATTTTTTGAGCAAGGATTGAATATGCTTTCCGAATATGGTTGTTTGACATACATTACGCCAGACAAATGGATTTCAAAGTCATTTGGTGACGCATTAAGAATAAGTACTATTGCTAATATAAAATCAATACTTGCGGCTGGCCGTTCGGTGTTTGAATCTGCACTTGTTGACTCTATCATTACAATATTTACGAGTTATCAAACCCCGCAGATTGAAGTGTTTGAAATGAAAAATAAGAAAAGTCCTATTATCCAAGTACATGAAGTCTGTAAAAGCGTTCTCACTTCCCCCTATGCTCTTGATATCGTTTTCTCTCGATCGATAGGCTTAATTCAGCGACTTTCAAGTGAAAACAAAAAACTTCGTGACTTTTTTGAATGTGAAAACGCTTGCGCAACCTCTGATTGCTATAGGTTAAAAGAAATACTTTTTTCGGTTGATGATTACATGATGTTTGACAAAATGAAACAATTAAAAGTCATAAACACAGGGACTATCGGCAAATTCACCTCTAAATGGGGGTTTGCCCCGATGAAATATTTGAAGGATCGATATCAATATCCTGTTGTCATTAAAGAAGAATTCATGGAATTATTTCCGAATTCCTATGGGAAAAAATCAATAAAGCCGAAAATAATTATTAAAGGATTAACCCTTCTTCATAGTTGTATAGATTTCGAGGGGAACATTATTCCGGGTAAATCAACAATGATGATAGCATCGTCTTCATATGATGATCTTTGCTATTTGAGCGCAATAATAAATAGCAAATTGATTATTTATTATGTAAAACAAAAATATTCATCGTCGAGTTATAATGGGGGTATAAATTTCACAAAAGACATGATTAATAATCTCCCCTTTGAAAATATGGATTCCCAGAATAGAAAAAGGGTTATTTCAATAGTGAACCAAATTATAGCTATAAAGAATAACGACGAAAACGCGGATATATCATCACTTGAAACCGAAATAGATAAGGTAGTATTTGAGATTTATAAACTTAGCCCCGATGAGATAAGAATTGTGGAAAACGAATAAGAGTTAGCGTGTTTAGAAGTGGTTGAGTTCTTGGGAATTGCATCTTCGAAGATAAAAACGAAAGATGAATTAGTGGGAAAGAGGTAGGACATATTCCGATCCCCTCCCTTGAATTTGCGTCTGAGAAAGAAGTTGGGGTACTGTCAACTTCAAACAATCTAAGGTGTAAGAAAAAACTTAACAGCAGAGGCACGGACCAATATGTGCTGAACATGTTTTAAAATGTTCTCATTGCGCTGTTCTTATCACAGCTTGCAAGAAATCAATTGCCATTTTATATTTTTCAACACGAAGCAAGTCGTCCGGAGTACATTCCGGAAGCCGGGTGAGGTCTGAATTGTGTTTCATATCAGCGAGCTTGACTTTTCGAGCAAGGTCATGGGCGGCGATTTTCTGGATGTAATCCATATAGTCCTGCCCTTCTTTTTTTGTCAAAAGGCACACTGCTTCGCGACATTTTTCCGGGATGCCGATTGCCTTGAGGTCCGCCACTGTGACACCGCCGTCTTCCATGGTGTCATGCAGGATGGCCACGATGGCAAGCTCAATGTCGTCGTGGGTGGTATAGGTGACGACGCTGCATATTCCGGTGCGGCGGAGCCGCAGTTCCGGAGATTTGGAAACCGCCTGTCCGGAACTGGAAACCGCTGCTAAAGAGCTCTACTCGCTCAAGCTCTTATCTAATCCATATAATTCACGCATTG
>Ga0302242_1002285_pt1 | contig 12266 bp, 8 predicted proteins | sample AAG_UR_Lys_MG_FD_193510 | JGI IMG/M metagenome (GOLD analysis project Ga0302242, IMG submission 193510) | Enriched activated sludge microbial communities from anaerobic digester in WTTP, New Holstein, Wisconsin, United States - AAG_UR_Lys | ecosystem: Engineered > Bioreactor > Anaerobic >... | reverse complement strand
AGCCCCAGACTGTTCCCCTTGGCTTTTTTGCCGGAAAGACCCACCCCGTCGTCTTCCACGGTAATGATCACCTCTTGGTTGACCTGGTCCAGATTGACCAGGATGTTGCCCTTTTTCCGCAGGGCAAAGCCGTGTTTGATGGAGTTTTGTATCATTTCGTTGATACAAAGGGAAACGTTGCTGGCCTGGGTGCTGTTCAGGTAAATGTCCTTGCCTCGGATCTCCCCTTTTACGATTTTATCAGGTTCTACCATATTGTTCAGGATCATGCTCATGATATTTTTGATGCAGTCGCACATATTCACCACACTGGAATCGTCTTTGGACAAAGCCTCATAAACCAAAGCGATGCTGCTGATCCGGTTGATGCTTTCCTCAAGGGCCTTCTCTGCCACGGGAGAATAGGTCCTCCTGGTCTGTAGACTGAGAAGGCTGGCAATGGTCTGAAGATTGTTCTTTACCCTGTGGTGCACTTCCTTGATGATGGTGGTGGTATTGATGGCCTCCTTCATCATATTTTGTACATAGGAAATGTCGTAAAAACAGGCCAGCATTCCCCGATACTCTTTTTCCAAAATCAACGGAAAGAGGATCACAAAGAAATGAAACCCCTTGATTTCAAAATCGATGCCCGAGCAGACTTTCTGCAGGGTAATATCCGAAATGGATATTCGTCCTTCCCGTTCCTGCCAGAGGGCTTTCATGGACGCTACATCCGTGGCCCCGATCCGCTCCCGAAGCCCTTCTGCTGCAGAATTGAGATTATGGATATTGCCATCTGTGTCTACAAAGATGTAAGGATCTGCCACCATTTCAGAAAAACAGCGGTCATAGATTTTTTCCATATAGGAAATGCTTTTCAGGTTGGCCAAAAAGTCTTCCAGGCAAAAGGCACCCTCCTCATAGCGGATGCGCACCACCGCAAAGGGGCTTTTCTGATTTCGCTCCATAGGCAGGTATATGATTTTTTTCTCCTCGCCTTCCACATCTACAACAAGGCCTTTGTTGCTGTCCAACACATGCTTCAGGCAAGGCTCTTCCGCATATTTTATTCTGCCGCCTTCGTCGATAAGAGGCTCGCCCTCGGGAGAATACCGGACTGCGCAGACCACCACCGCTTCTTCCCCGTTCTTTTCCGGGATGAGGAAAGAGATTTCCCTGTAAAGTGGCAGATAAAAGCAAAAGCCTTCCATCATTTTTTCCAGCAATATGATCTCCTGTTCATCCAGACTGGTATAAATCAACAGACCTTCGTTCAAACGCATGTTTTTTCTCCCTAATTGCGACGCAGTTTTTCGATGCGGATCAGATCCTCTTCCGACAGGGCTATGTTGCTCTCATAGCCAGGATCATTCTTCAGCACCACGAAATAATAAATCGACAGCACCCCTAACAGGGCCGTCACGACGAGAACTCCCCAAATATTGAAAAATCCGACGATGATGCAGATCACAGAAAGCCAAAGAATAGCAATGGCTCTGGCAACGATGCTCAGAGGCTTGTGGCGAAATTGCCTGCGGTCGTAACGGATCAGGTGTTTAAAGCTGGAGGCAATGGTAATGGCATGAGAAAGACAAATACCCAGAGCGCTGACGGCGATGAGAAGAGGCAGTGGATCAGAAGGCAGCATCACCGTAAAGATACTGGCAAACAGAATAATGGCCCCGGCTACGATCACACTGTAGGTCGGCACTTCATAAGTGGGTGAAACCACCTTCAGGACATTGGCTTTAGGCAGGGCATTGTCCCTGGACAAGGCGTAGATCATCCGCACGATCAGGGTTTGTTTGGCCAGTCCGCAGATGAACATGGCCACCAAAATGATGAGAAAAAGGTATTTGGAGACAATGGGACCCAAAACCTGACTGATGACATAAAAGATCCCCGGCTGATGACTGGCAGCGATTTGAGACACATCTCCCGTAGCGTAGCCCAGGCTTAAAAGAAATAAATTTCCAAGCACATAGGAAATGACCACAGAAAGCATGATCCCCAAAGGAACCGAAGAGGAGGGATTCAGACTTTCTTCAGAGACATTGGCGGAGGCGTCAAAGCCTGTAAATACCCAGTGGCAAAGCAGCACCGTGGACAGAAGTCCCGGCCAGTTATCCATAGAAAGCACCTGGCTCTCAAGAGAAAGATCCGTGGTGCTCTGGCCAAAGATAAACAGCAAGCTGGCAATGAGAAGGATCCCCACAATATGGATCATCACGCTGGCATGGCAAAACCATTTCACAAGCTGCATACCGCAAAGATTCATGATGGAATAGGAAAAGAGGAGCACCCCCATGATGGTCAGAATCATCAGATCACTTGCAAAACGGATATGAAACAGGGACAGGAGAAACTGGGTCAGGCCGTAGGCCACTCCGATGCCGCAGGCGCTCCACCCGATGATGGCCGCCATGCCGCTGAACCAGCCAAGGGTTTTGTTGGACAAAATAGTGGTCCATTTATAGACGCCACCGGCTACAGGATAGATGGCTGCGATCTCAGAAAGGGAAAAGGCCACCAGAAATTGAAAGATCCCTACAATGGGAAGAAGGGGCACCCCCGCCAATCCCGAATACTGTATGCCATAGTCGTAAAGGACACTGATCCCCGTCAGGGGCGAAATCAGGGAAAAAGCAATGGCAAAATTAGTGAACAGATTCATGCTCCTGTTCAATTCCTGTATATATCCGAACTTTCTCAGGTCTTCCTGATCCTTTTCTTTTTGTAAAGTCACTTTACTCATAAGCCGTCACCGTTCCCCTTAACTTTTTATCATATCTGTAATAATGATGTTGATTCGTTCGGAATTGGCTTCCACTTCTTCCGGCGCATCCTGATTGACCTTCTTTTTTCCTACTGCCAGATAATATACTGCAGCCAGGATCAATATCCCGGAAAATATCCCAAACAAAAGGAGATTCAAAAAAAGCATCCCGAAAAATCCCACAGCGCACATCAGAAGCACCAGGCCAACCATACCCTTCTGCAAGACCCTGCGTTTCCCTTTTTTCATCTTTCTGATCACCAAAGGAAAATAGGACAGAGCGGTGAGCAGGTAAGAAATCAAAGCAAAAAAACAGGCCATTTTGATCAGAGAGATGGCCGGGAAAAAACCGGAGAGCAGGAGCGCCAGCGCAGAAGAAAACACTGCAGCATAAGGGGCTTTGCTTTTTTCATGGATCTTTCCCAGAACAGAGGGCAGGTACCCCGCCCGTCCCAGGGAAAACACCTGCCGGGAGTACCCAATCAGACCGGCATTGACCCCCGCCAGAAAAGCGCTCAAACTCAAAAAAGAAAATACCGCCTGCAGCACTTTGTCATCCTCCTGCAGCAGCATAAGGATCCGGTGAAGAGGAAAACTTGCTCCTGCCAGAAAAATGGCAGGCACACAAGCCAGACAAATCAGGATGGTTCCCAAAAGCAGAAACAGCAGCATCAGCAAACTGGCCAGAAAAGCCAGCGGAATCTGTTTGCCGGGGTTCTTGGTCTCTTCCACCGTCAAAACAGTGACATCGATGCCCAGAAAGAGCCAAAGCACAAAAGGCAGGGCTCCTGCCATTCCATAAGGCAAATGAGAAGGTTCCGTCAGTTCAACGAAGGAAAGGGCTCCCGTTGTGTCGATGCCCATAAAAAGCAGAAGTAAGGCGCTGATCCCGATGGTGGTCACAAGCAGCTGCAAAAACACTGTTTTTTTAGTTCCGGTGCTATGAAAAACCATAAGAATGGCAAAAATCAGCATTTTCACATAGTCCGCCATGGGAATGTGCAGCATTTTCAGATAGCTTTCCAGATAACTGAGCAAAACCCCAGTGATACAGGCAAACTCCCCTACTTTCAAAATGCCGGTCATAAATCCCCAAAAGCTGCCAAAGGCAATGCGTGAATAGGCGTATCCACCTCCGGCGTAGGGATAGGAAACTGCCAGGCGGGATAAAACAGGCATATACAGGATGTAAAAAAGAAAAATGCCGGATATCAGGATCAGCAGGCTTCCTGGTTTCACAAAACGCAATGCCTGGCTCCACTCGAAGAAAAGTCCGGAAATCATCAATCCCACGGTGATCCCCCAAAGATCCCTGAAGGCAAGGATCTTTTTGAACCCGCTTTTTTTGTTGAATTCATTGATATGTTTTCTGGTGATCATGATGTCGGAATAATCTTCCATTGCACTAACCCCGTGTCATTTAACTGTTTCGGTTCAAGATGTTATACACTGTTGCCCTGCTGACATTAAGGACCCTTGCCGCTTCACTGATATTGCCCTTTTTTTGTTCCAGAACACGGATGACATATTCCTTCATATGCTCATTCAGACTGCATATTTCGCCTGCACCTGTGTCGTTTTCCGAAACATCCAGGATATTGAGAGCGAAATCCTCTTTTCGTATGGTATTCCCCTCGCACATCATTAACGCACGCTCCACGGCATTGTGCAATTCCCTCACATTTCCCGGCCACTGATAACGTTCCAAAACGGCCATGGCCTTTTTTTCAATGTCGATGTCTTCATGGGGCCTTGCCTTATTGAGAAAATAACGCACCAACAGGCTGATGTCTTCTCTTCGCTCCCGTAGAGGCGGGATTCGGATAAGGACTACATTGAGGCGATAAAAAAGATCGCTTCGGAAGTTGCCGTCCCGCACTTCCCGTTCCACATTCCTGCTGGATGCCGCAACGATCCGGACATCAAGGGGAATGGGATGTTTTTCTCCCGGTCTTGTTATTTTTTCTTCCTGGAGTATCAGGAAGAGTTTTGCCTGGATATCCATTGGCATATTGGTGATATCATCCAGATAAAGGGTGCCGCCGTTTGCCAGTTCCAGTTTTCCGTGTTCCTCCTCAAAGCGGGGAGCGATAAAATCGGTACTGTCAAAGCCAAACAGCTCTTTTTCAAAAAGTTCATGGGGCATAGCCCCGCAATCAAAGGTGATGAAGGGCTTATGCCTTCTGGGGCTGCTGTTATGGATGGCCCGGGCAAACATTTCCTTTCCTGTACCGCTTTCCCCTTCAATCATGATCCGGTAGTTATAATTGGAAACTTTTTTGGCCAAAGTCAAAGCTTCCCGTATGGAAAAGGACTTTCCTATGATCTCGTCAAAAGTCAGGTAAGCACTGTATTTGTTGATTTTCCGTGCAAGTTTTTTGATTTCGTCCGTTCTTGTAAAGCAAAGAACATATCCATCTCCCGCATCGGGAAGAGTTTGTACATTAAGAAGACAATCGTAATTCCGCTCCGCCCCGGTGATCATAATTTCTACATCGTTGTCCACATCCAGTTTTTTGAGGGATTCTTCGATGCCCGGAAATGTAATGATCCCTTCGCCGATCCTGCGATATATAACTTCACTTTCCGGCTTTCCTAAAAATTCGGACATGGTCTTATTGATTCGGAGGATCTTATCGCCCTCCACATAAACCACCCCATCGGAAACGGCACTCAATGTTGCATGGATCTGCTTGTTGCTCTCCGAAAGGACCCAGTTGCTGTGTTTTAATGCGATTTCATTTTCAATGGCCTTTGCAATGGCACCAACCATTGCCAAAGCGCAGGATTCGATGCCCGTGTTCTTCAGAGACAAACCCACCGCCCCCAGTAATTTTCCTTCCCCATCGAAAATCGGTGCGGCAAAGCAGGACAAGGATGTGGATTCATGCTCCGTCCCCTTCACCCTTGCGGCCTTTTGGGTTTTCAGTGCCAATCCAATGGCCGTAGTCCCGCAAACGCTTTCACAGACACGCCTGCCGCAAAGATCCTGTTTCGGAACGACCGGATTTTCGCATTGCGGAAACCCCTGATACCAGAGCAGGACACCGTTTTCATCCGTTAGGACAAAAGCAACCTCCCTCTCCAGAAACGATTCGGCGAGAAGACCGATGATATGGGCTGCGGTATCCACAAAAGTACTTTTTGCAGATTGTATGGCTTCCCATTCCTCGTGATCCAGTTCATCTTCTTTGATATATTTTTCCAAGACACTTATCATGCTGTGCACTCTCCGTATGATCCGTATAAAATATTTACACTTTTGTCGTCCTGTTCCTGTCTATTATAACGAATGTTTTCAAAAATTGCATGGCTTTTTACAGCAAAAAGAAAAACAGAGCCGTACTTGGGGGAAACCTTTGTAGCGGCTCTATTTTTTTTTTAGGTATAACCTAAGGGGGGGCTTAATGAATTGGTATCGGATCTTTCATGGGCAGAAGGACACGATATCCTGTCTGATTTACCTGGATTATAAGGCATTTTTTTCAGGATGTATATAACTGGAAACATTTTGTTCAATTTTAGTACAGCAAATTATCGAACAGTCTATTTTTTGTACACTTTGAAATTGTAACCAGATCACTTACCACGAAAAAAAGAACTGTTATGCTTCTAAAAAAGGAGGATCGACATGAATAAGAAGAAAAGACCGATCTATGTTGCAAAAGAAGAATGTGTCGCCTGCGGGGAATGCCTTTCAACCTGCAGGAAAAAAGCTGTTTCCATCGCAAAGGGAATTTTTGCAGTCATCCATGAGGAACGCTGCATCTCCTGCGCTCTCTGCGCAAAAAAATGCCCCGCCGATGCCATAAAGGCAGGTGAGGCACTATGAAGAAAAAACCGTGGTATGAATATCTTTGGATTCTTTCTATCGTTTATTTGATCCTTGGACTTTTCAACATAATTTTCGCCTGGATGGGAATGCTTTGTTTTCTGGCTCCTCTGATCATCTCATCCGTAACAGGCAATAAGACCTACTGCCACAAATACTGCGGAAAAGCGCAATTGCTCAACATTCTGGGTCACCGCCTGCACTTATCAAAAAATAACCCTCTGCCTGCCTTCCTTAAATCGAAGTGGTTCCGCTATGGTTTCCTGCTGTTCTTCCTGACCATGTTCGGAACCATGTTGTTCAACACCTACCTGGTGTTTGCAGGAAAAAACCTGCAACAGGCGATTTTGTTGCTTTGGACTTTTCGGGTGCCCTGGGAATTCGCCTACCACGGAAGTCTGATATCCCCATGGTTCGCCCAGTTTGCTTTTGGACTTTATGGTCTTATGCTGACCTCTACCATTCTTTCGCTGGCAGCCATGCTTTTATTCAAACCCCGCAGTTGGTGCGTCATCTGTCCCATGGGGACCATGACACAGGGAATTTGCCATCTCAGGAGTCTTTCCGCAGTTGAAATTTCATGACCATATCCTTCAGGATCTCAGACTGTTCCGAAAGCTGCTTGCTGGCCCCGGCGATGTTATTAATGAAAGCAATAAAATACCCCGAAAACCGGGCAGGATCTTCGGGGTATTTTCACCTTTGCATACTTTTCTTTAGCTGCATTTGGAGGGTTCCGGGAGCATCTGTTTTATTTCTATTACATTATCCTCTTTTGACTTTCCTTCTTTATGCTTTTCCCTGAGGCGGAACAGATTGACCATTTCGTTGAGAAGCTCTGCCTGCTTAGACAGTTCTTCACTGGAAGCGGCACTTTCTTCCGCCGTTGCAGAATTCGTCTGCACCACCTGGGCGATCTGATCAAGGCCGATATTGATTTGAGAAATATTTGTGGCCTGTTCGTTGGAGGCTGCGGCGATCTCTGTCACAAGGTCCGTAGAACGCTCGATGCCTTTCACGATTTCAGACAGGGACCCTGCCGTATCATTGGCAATGGCGGTTCCGACCTTCACCTTTTCAATGGAGCCTTCGATCAATTCTGTGGTCTCATTGGCCGCCGCTGCGCTTCTTGCAGCCAGTCGCCTTACTTCTTCTGCCACTACAGCGAAGCCTTTTCCATGTTCCCCGGCTCTTGCGGCCTCCACCGCTGCATTCAGAGCCAGCAGATTCGTCTGGAAAGCAATGTCATCAATGACCTTGATGATCCTTGAAATGTTGGCAGATGCGCTGTTGATCTCCATCATTGCCCGGAGCATTTCCTGCATCTGTTCATTTCCCTTGAAAGCATTGACTTTGACCGCCTCAGACAGCTCACTGGCCTCCATAGCATTCATGGCATTCTGCTTTGTCTGGTTTGTGATCATATTGACAGAGGCATTGAGCTCCTCAATGGAGCTGGCCTGTTCTGTTGCCCCCTGGGATAAATTCTGTCCTGCCAAAGAGAGGAGGTTGGAGCCGGCAAAGACCTCAGCGGCAGATTCATCGATTTCTCCCATCACGCGGTTCATGGTTTTCAGGATCACATTCAGGGAGTCTGAGATCCTTACAAAATTGCCCCGATAAGGACGGACATCCTCCAGTGAAATATTGCCCTCTGCGATTTCTGTCACCGTGTAGCTTATTTCATCGATGACGACCTTCAATCTGTTGGAGGTGGTGTTCACTTCTTTTTTTAATGTGTCAAAGGCCCCCCTGTAGTCCCCTCTAACTTCCACGTCCAGGTTCCCCACGGAAATTTGGCCCATCACAGATGTGACTTCCGCAAGAGGTTTTGCAACTTCTTCCAGTATATTTTTCATGCCGCTTACAAGGGTTTTCCACTCTCCCTCAAAGCTGTCTTCCTCTGATGAGATGTCCAGTTCCCCGGCTACCGCCGCCGAAGTCAGTCTGTCCGCCTCGCCCAGAAGTGCCTCAATATTTTCGATCATTTTGATCAGTGCGGGAACCACCTGGTCGTTTTCGCTTCTCTTTCCCATTGCCTTAAGTTCCTTCAAATCGCTGAGATTTCCTGCTGCGATATGATCCACTGTCCGGACCACGCCCCTGACCTCTCCCTGAACCAGATTGATGCTGTCGGCAATCTCCTTATAGATGCCAAGGTAACGGCCTTCCACTTCTCTGCTGTAATCGTTCCTGCTCATGGCTCCAAGCACCAGGTTCCCTTCGGCCAAACCGGACAATCCTTCAATACAGGCGTTCAAGCTGTTTTTGATCTGGTTGAAATCCCCGCGATATTCTTCCGTAATAGGTTCGGGGATCTGCCCCCTTCCGATCTGGCGAATGTATTCCTCCGTCATGCTGATGGGTTTCACAAAGGCGTCGACGAGACCATTGATACCGGAAAGTAATGTATTCCAGCTTCCGGTATATGAAGAAGCATCACTGCGGAACTGCAGCTCTCCGGATTCCACGGCTTCCGTCAGGTGGCGGGTCTCTGCGATGAGACCATTCATCACATCGATGCAGGCATTGAGGTTGTTCCGGATATCATTGAAGTCCCCCTGGCCCTCCTCTTTGATTTTTTCCGGGATCTCGCCCCGGCTTATTTTTTCAATGTACTCCGCCGTCGTCTCTATAGGATCTACCAGAGCATCTACCAGCTTGTTCATTTCCACCACGAAGGATTTCCATGCCCCTTCACAAAGCCCTTCGTTCCCCCTGGCTTTCAGATTTCCCTTCAGTATTTCCTGTATCACGCCCTCCATTTGCTGCAAAATACCGTTGATGGTATTTTTCATGGAGACAAGATCCTTGGTAAATACATCCTCTGTCCCGGCTTCGATCTGCAGATCAAAATTCCCGGAAGAAATTTTTTGAGTGATCACAGACTGTTGTTTCACCCGGTCGGCGATCTCCAGGAAGGAAAGCCTCAGGTCTTCCAGTTCCCCCTGGCATTTGATGTCGAAGGAGACATCGATCTTTCCCTTGGAAATTTCCACCGCCGCTCCGGAAATTTTCCGCAAAGGCCGGATCAGGCTTTTGTCAAGGATAACGGCGATCAGCAGGGAAAACAGCACGATGCTGATAAAGGAGATAATAAGATTTCGAATAAAAGATTCTCTCAGGGTCCGGGTAAGGTCTTCAATGGAAATCCCCACATTCATCACTGCCAGCTCGTGATCTTCCACCGTGACATTCAATGGCACCATGATGTCCAAAACTTTTTTCCCACTGTCATCCACCCAAAAATTTGCAGATTCACGACCCTGTTTTATTGCCTGCATGGTTTCTTCCTCATCCTCGAAGGAAACCCCCAGATATTCCGTCTGACTGTCTACCACATCCAGACCGTCCTTATCCAAAATAGTGCAATACTCCAGCTTTTGAAGGGAAGCCATCTCCTCCACATCTGCCTGGATCCCTGCCAGAATCTCGCCGTTTCCAGTCTTTTCAATGACGTGATAGGCATTGCTGTGAGCCAGGCTGACCCCGTCTTTCTTCATCTGGTCCAGCATGCTGTTATAATTGAAATAGATAATGGTGGAGGCAACGATTCCTGTGGACAGAGCCACCGCCACGATGACAAAAAAATAATTCGCGTTTTCAACGAATTAAACCTGTTTGTTTTCATAATGATCCCCTCACATTCTAGTCAGTTTTTCTTGTCTAATATTTAACATTCTTATACGAACAGTGTATTACATCCTTTCTCAAAATTCCATAGTTTTTTTGCATTTTCATTATATATTTTTTTACAATCGAGAAATCCGTCTCAATAGTCGGATTATTTTGTTGATTTTGGAGGCTTTGATTCTCACCGCCCCCTTAGGGCAGGCAAAGAAGCAGCGATAGCAGTTGATACATTTTTGACGATTTATAAACACATTTTGCCCATTGCAGCAAATTGCATCCACCGGACAGGCAGAAATGCATTTTTTACAGCAGTCACATTTTGTTGCTTTGGCAACAACGTCCACATAGGTGTGTTTTACAAAAAAACTGTCCGGATCCGTTTTTCGATACAGATCGCCCTTCACCAAATGACGAAAAGAAAAAGTACCTGTTTCTCCCAAAACCTGAATGTCATGAAAATCCCCAATCACGCCCCTATCCTTCGCCTGAAGGAGAATGGGCACCTCTTCCGGCTCGTAACCGATCATCCGCCCTGCCACCACATCCATGGCTGCCGGATTTTCCGAAGCCAGGATCCGGGAGGTCTGTACCGGCCTTCCCAGAGCCGTAGGTCCTCCGTCAAGGCTGACCACTGCATCCATGACATGAAGCACCGGCCCCAATGATTTGTGGATGTCGATCAAAACATCTGCAAAGGAGAATTCACTGTCCGTCCAACGATGAATTTTTTGCTTATAGCCACCCAGCAGGCAGCCGTACAAATTTTTTATGGCCCCGGAAAGGCGAAGGGCTCCGTGGCTTTTTAGTTTGCAGGCATTGATGATCAGATCCATGTCAAAAAGGATCTCCGGAAGGTATAGCTCCGGAAGGCCGGCAAGGCCTTTTTCGATTTTACGCAAGGGTACTTCCTCAAAACAAACAAGCGTGGCTCCAAATTCCCGGGCAACTTCTTCGATGCCTGAAACCCGAAAAGCCTTTCGGGTCAACCCTTTTTGGTAAAAGGCAATGGATTCTCCGATGTAAATCTGACATTCCGCTTTGCGAAGAAGCCTGCAAAGGGCGTGAACCACGGAGTAATGAGTTATGGTATGCTGTAAGGGCCTGTTCTGTGACATGATATTGGGTTTGATCAACACCTTTTTGCCGGAGGGAATCACAAATCCGATTTTTTGGATGGCTTCTTCCACCCCACGATCCACCTCTTCCTGTTCGTAGGAACGGCACAAAACAGCGGCAACTTTGTTCCCCATGGCTTCCCTCCTGTACTCCTGAAAAACGGTTTTACCATTCTATACCCAAAAACAGCGGTTTTGTGTTATAATAAAAAAAAATTCAGGGACCGGACAACCATATGAAACACACTCAGGAAAAAAACCTCATTGTTATTTTCCTGATCTTTTGCCTGCTGGCTTTTTATGCAGTGCTTCTTTTTGATGTGGAAAAAAACACCGATTTTCCCGCCTTATCCGGGTCTGCCGACCTTTCCCGCTGGGATCCCCAGGAGGATGGTCTTGCCGTACTCACAGGAGAATGGGCTTATTACAGAGGACTTCTTTCACAGGATCTTGTCAGCGCCCCGCAGCCGGAATATCGTACCGTCCCGCATTTTTGGGAGGAAGATCCTGATTTTTCACAAGCGAAAGGGTTTGCCACCTATGTTCTTACTCTCACAGGCTTGATCCCGAACAAAATATACAGCATGGCACTCCCGGATCAGGTCCTTTCTTATACCCTTACCGTTAACGATTCTTTCGTTGCGGCAAATGGCAAAGTTGCAAAGGAAAAGTCTTCCTGTATTCCGGAATGGGACCCCCAGACCGCTGTTTTTCAAGCTGACAAAGCCGGAAACGCTTAAAAGGGGCGACGAAGCTATGTATGCAGCAAAAAAAACAGGCGGAAACCGTCTCCATTTTTACGAAGTCATGACCGCCGGCTCAGCCGGCGGTTTGCTCTGCCCCTATAAGGGGCCTTTGCCAGCTGCATCTTAAGATGCGCTGAATGGGTCTGCCAATTGCACATCCTTCTCACATTGACCCTAAAGGG
>Ga0302242_1002271_pt1 | contig 12310 bp, 11 predicted proteins | sample AAG_UR_Lys_MG_FD_193510 | JGI IMG/M metagenome (GOLD analysis project Ga0302242, IMG submission 193510) | Enriched activated sludge microbial communities from anaerobic digester in WTTP, New Holstein, Wisconsin, United States - AAG_UR_Lys | ecosystem: Engineered > Bioreactor > Anaerobic >... | reverse complement strand
TGCCGATCGGCTGGGACCGTTTCTCGACTTGACCGCCGGCTTGGCTCGCGGGCTGGTTTGGGCCGCCGAGTTCTCGCCGCAGGGAGACCGCATCGTGACCGTGGGCGGCGATTCGGCGCGGCTGTGGGACCTGCGCAAAGACGTGGCCCCCAGAAACCGCGAACGGATGAGCTTCAGTCCCCACGGCGCCGTCGCCTCCGCCCAGTTCTCGCCGGACGGCAAGTACCTGGTGACCGGCAGTTGGGACACCTCGGCTCGCGTCTGGGATGCGCACAGCGGCCAGGTCGTCCGTCAACTGGGCGTCAAACTCGACCAGCCGCAGCAGGAGCACCGGGGCAAGGTGAACCACGCGACGTTCTCTCCCGACGGCCAGATGGTCGTCACGGCCAGCGACGACGGCACCGCCAAGCTGTGGAGCACTGCGGATTGGCGCTTGCTCCGCACGCTTGACGGACATGGCGGCGCAGTCCTGCACGCCGTCTTCTCGCACGACAGCCGCCGCGTCCTGACTTCCTCGCGCGACAAGACGGCACGCGTCTGGGACGCCGCGACCGGGCAATCGTTGAGCGTTCTCGCCGGACACGAGTGGGCGGTTCGGCACGCGGCTTTTTCCGCCAACGGCCAGTGGGTCATCACCGGCAGCGACGACAACTCGGCGATCGTGTGGAAGCTGGAGCAGAACCAGCCTGCGATCCTCCACCACCTCAAAGGCCACACGGCCGGCGTGGCGTCGGTCGCGTTCTCGCCGGAACCGGAGCCGACCCGCATCCTCACGGGCAGTGAAGATTACTCGGCGATCCTCTGGGACGCCAAGAGCGGCCAGGAAGTCCTGACCCTGAAAGGCCACACGCAAGAGGTCACTTCCGTGGCCTTCGCGCCGGACGGCAAGACAGTCCTCACCGGCAGCCAGGACGGCACGGCCATCCTCTGGCTGACGACCGACTGGAAGCAACCCGCCGAGCCATTGGCCGCGGGAACTCCCGTCGAATCGGAATCAGACCGCGAGGCAGTCCAACGCCGCCCGTGAAGCAACATGCGGAACACGCGGAAAAGGTCGGCGCGCCGGGCAGAGCACCCTCACGGCACGAACTGGAACGAGTACAGCCGCGCGTCGCGCATCACGAAGCGCAGTCGCACCGGGCGACCGGCCAGCGTGCCCACATCCGGGTCTCCCTCGGCGCGGCGCATCTTGCCTATCACCTCCGCCCGCCAGCGGGCCGGCACCTGGAGGAAGTTCCCGTTGATCTCGCCGGCGTCTTCCAGCGCAAAGCCGGGGATCGGGTTACCCGCCTGGTCCTGGATCTCCACCTGCACCGTGCCACCCGCGCCGCTATCCATGTTCAGCTGCAGCTTGCTCCCCTCGAAAACGAGCGGCCGGGTGGTCAGCTCGCCGCCGGTGTAGGCAGCGTCGGCGGAGATGAAGCCATCCCGGCGCAGCACGGCGCGGCCGATGACTGTGGCACGTGGGCAGCGCGATGTACGCGCCGGCGCCCTCGCCGTACTGGCGGATGTTGGGGCCGTAGAAATCCAGGCGCGTCAGGCCGGCGGGCGAGTTCGACTTGTCCAACTCGTCTGGGCGGATGATAATCTGGCCCGTGCTCCAGTGCAGCAGGTCGTCCGACTCGGCCCGCCCGATCATGCGCACGTTGAGGTCCGGGGAATCGACGCCGAACCGCTCGCGGTAGAAGGCCACCCCTTGCGGATCGGGTGGTTTGATGCGCGAAAACTGCACGTACTTGGCGAGTCGCGCGTCCCCTCCCATTCCCAGAGTCCGAGGTTGGGACGTTCCCAGTGAATGCCGTCTCGCGATTCGGCGTACAACAGGATGATGCTGTAGGGATCACCCCGCCGCAACGCATCCGTGCTATCACGCGAGCCGTAGTACATGCGAAAAAAGTCTCCGTCCTGGAGCACGCTCAACCAGCAGTCCGACCGATCCCAAGGCCGGTCGTGTACGATCATCCGCTCGCCGGTGACGCGAGCCTCGTTCATCGTCATGGTGACGTTGCGCATCGACTCGACCAGGTAATCGTCGCGCCCATCGTCGGCCCAGGGGCCCAGGAACAACTGCCTCTCTCCGCCCACCTTGATCGGTTCAGCGCGCCCCGCCGCGGCGATGGTCACCCCGGCAACGGCGGCCAGGGGCAGGAACGATTGAAACATGGCAAACTCTCCCGATTCAACCAGAACACCACCGTGGTATCGTCGAATTTCTCCTTGGCCTTCCAGCAGCCGCATGACGTTTTGCCGGGGTTACGGGAAAACCCACTCTGGCACCTTGCCGTTTCCCGTCCGTTCTCCTTCCAGGATCCAGGACAGGTTGAAGCGCGCGACCTGCATGGCGGAGTATTGTCCGTCCGGCCCGCCTTCGAACAGCAGGTAGATCCGGCCTGCGCCGGCCGTGCCCGGCCGCCCGGCCACCAAAGACGAGTACGCGCCGTGCGCGGCATACACAAGCCGTTTCACGGGCCAGGTCGCTCCGCCGTCGAAACTGGCCCAGACGGTCATCTTCTTCCGCTCTCCCCCGGCCGTGTCCGCATTGCTGAAAATCAAAATGTCCCGGCCTTTCACGGGCAAGCGCGTCAACCCGCCTTTCATTCCGTAGCCTCGGCCGTAGCCGCCGGCGTCGGGAAGCGGCCTTCCCCCTCGAAAACGACCTGCATGTCGCAGGAAGGCTCGTTCAGAAAGACGTCCAGCGGCCCTTCCGCCGGTTTGCCCGCTGCGGTCAGCAGTTCCTGCCCAGACGACTTGACACCAGAGCCGATGCCAAGAAATGCCACGACAAGAAAACAAGCGATCGGTCTCCAAGGTGGTCTCACGCGGTACATGGTGACTCTCCTTTCTCAGACTAACAGACTCAGCATGGTGTGGTTTCTGGAGAAGAAAGCGGGACAGGTTCAATACTGTTCGGCGCAGACGCAAGGCACGGATCCGTCGCGTGCGCTGCAAGCGGTTCGCGATCGCGAGGCACAGCGCCGACGGGACCGGGAAAACCGGCAACGGCTGACGCAGGAACCCGTCGAGAAGGATTGGTGATGAGAAAAAGAGCCGGGCTCTTATTCACGCTGGCTGTCTTGGTCGCACCGGCGCCGCTGTCGGCAGAGGACGTCCGCGTCGAAGTTGCCATCCAGAAACCGCCCTACTACACGGGCGAACCGGTGACGATCCAATTCACCGTCGAGGGGTTCGACGAGCAGCCGGAGCCCACGTGCGAGATGCAACTCGAAAAGCCCGCCCCGAGCCTGCGCGGCCAAATGGCCGGGACCACCCCGAGTGTCTTCTCGCAGATCATTCAGCGGAACGGCCAGCTGTACCAAGCCAAATCCATCACGTATCGCATCGACTACCTCGTCACCGCGGACCAGCCGGGCGAATACACCGTCGGCCCGTTCGCGATCAAGCAAGGCCGGAAGGATTCGCGTGTCGAGTCGCTGAAGATGACGTTTCAAGAGGTGCCCGCGAACCCCAACATGCGCGTCCGGCTGCTGCTGCCGGACAAGCCGCTGTATCCGGATCAACGAGTCCCGGTGCGCATCGAGTGGTGGTACGCCGGCGACTTTGACGACGTGCTCAAGCTGCGGATCTACTCACCGTTGTTCGATCAATTCCGCTTCGCGCCCGACCCGCAGCCCCAGCGGGGCGCGTCCCGGCTGCCGATCGACACCAAGGACGGGAGTTTGGGGTTGACCGCCGAAACGCGGGAGGAAGAACTCGACGGCAAGCGATTCCCCGTGGTGACGGCGACGCGGACGTTGATCCCGGACCGTGTGGGCGAGTTTGCCCTGACGCCGATCGCGGCCACCGCGCGCAAGGTGACGGAGTGGGCTCGCGACCGCTCTCCGTTCGGCGACCTGGATTCCGGGTTCGGCGGTTCCTTGTTCCGCGACTTGATGGGCGACCGGCGGCGCCCCGCGAGTACGGAACTGGTCCGCGCCCTGGGCGAGCCGCAGAAGGTCATTGTCAATCCGTTTCCGCTCGAAAGCCGGCCGCTTCCGGTGGCTTGTCAGATTTGCTGGCCTCAGACTCCAAGGCAAAAGCAGAACTCGCATGATAAACGGGACATCCGGCTCCAGCGATCGAATTCGCGTTCAGGATGTCACGGGCCGAGCCATACCGGATCGTCGTCAGTTGCTAAGGCGCCGTCACGAGCAAGCCGGCCGGATTTGCGTCGCGGCCATGTCGCGGGCGTGGTAGCTGCTGCGAACGAAAGGCCCGCTGGCGACTTGCAGAAAGCCCATGCTGCGCGCCGCCCAACCCAGTTCCGTGAATTCTTCGGGCGGCAGGTAACGGGTCACGGGCAGCAAGCGGCCGCTGTCGGGCTGGAGGTACTGGCCCAACGTCAAGAAGTCCACTTGCCGGTCGCGCAGGTCGGCCAACACGTCCAGGATCTCCTCCTGAGTCTCGCCGACACCCAGCATCAGCCCGCTCTTGGTTTTGATCGCCGGGTTCAATCGCTTGATGCGCTGCAGCAATTCCAGCGTCCAGCGATAATCCGATTTGGGCCCGCGCAGGCGGCGGTACAATCGCGGCACCGTCTCGGTGTTATGATTGAAGACGTCGGGGGCTGCGGCGGCAACTCGCTGCAGTGCCTCTGGGCGACCGATGAAGTCGGGCGTCAATACCTCGACGCTCGCCCCGGTTCTCTCGCGGACCGCCAACACGCACTGGCAGAAGTGATCGGCGCCGCCATCCGGCAGATCATCCCGCGTGACCGAGGTAATGACGACGTGCCGCAGGCCCAACCGCGCAGCCGCCTCCGCGACTCGCCGCGGTTCATCCGCATCGGGCGGCTCGGGTTTGCCCCGCGGCACCGCGCAGAAACTGCAGGCACGGGTGCAGACGTTGCCCAAAATCATGAAGGTGGCGGTCCTCTGCGAGTAGCACTCCATGCGGTTCGGGCAACGGGCGTTGTCGCAGACCGTCTCCAGGTGCAGTTCGTCCACTAGCTGGGCCGTGAAATGGTTCGCGTTGCCCTTCGGCACGCGGCGTTTCAGCCAGCGCGGCAGTCGGCGTTCGGCCGAAACCGGGGACCGATCGTCCTGATCGGAGCCGGGGGATCGAAAATGGGACAGGCACCGATCGTCCTGATCGGAGCCGGGGGATCGAAAATGGGACAGGCACCGATCGTCCTGATCGGAGCCGGGGGATCGAAAATGGGACAGGCACCGATCGTCCTGATCGGAGCCAGTCCCATTTTCGCGGCGAAACTGCGGTAATTCAGGCTCGACGGGCATCGGGTTTTCCGGCGGTTTCGGAGGCGGACGACAACCAGGGGTGCCCGGTAAAAAGATGGCTCCGCTGGCAGTCAAAAGCGGCGGCCAGGGTTTTCACCAAGGCAGCCCTCACACTGGTCATTCTAACGCTCGCGAGCCTTTCGGCCAGCAGGCAGCCCATCGTCGATTTCCCGCTCGCCGCGTCCGGGCAGGGGGGGAAACCGTCCACGAACGCGTAGCGGCGCATCGCGGGGTTGACGTTGATGAACGCACCGTGGCAGGCGACGCCGCCTCGCACCGCGACGGCGACACCGGCTAACAGCCCGGACCGCCCCCAAATGCCGAAGACGCCGGGATAGGTTTCGCCACGCACGTTCAACTCCGCCAGAGCGTCCAGAAGCCCTCGCTGCAAGCGCCGCAGATATCCGCCCACGGTCCAGCCCAGCAGGTGTAGTGGCACGATGGGGTAGACGGCCAACTGCCCCGGCGAGTGCAACACGCAGCCGCCGCCCCGGCTGATCCAACGCACGCCAAGTTGCTCGCGCTTCAACTGGTCGCTCGTCAGGCGAATGTGTCCTCGCGATCCGGCGCGGCCGACGGTGATCAAGTCCGGGTGCTCGCACAGCAAGACGACGATTCTCGGTTCCGACAGACCGCCGGCTTCGTACACCAAACGGTTCTGAAACGACAGGAACGCATCGAACGGCACCCGCCCCAACAGCCGAAACTCGGCGATGGGTTCGGAGGTGACGTCGGGTCGCTGCTGGTCGAGCATCCTGGTGATCTCATTCGGTTCGGACGAAGGACGTGCGATTGTATCGTGAGCGAAGGGCCGCATACAAGGGACGGCGGCCAACGGTTGCCGAGCAACGGGCCGACCTGCGGCTAGACGCAAACGCATCATCCGGGCTACAATACCCCGCAGGATAGGGCACGGCAGTCAAGAACAGCGAAACGAGTTCCAGGACTCTTGGAAAGGCAGCAGTGATGACGATCGAGAGGGCTTCGGGTGTACTGCAAAGGGCTGGCACGCGGTCCCTTTGGCCGCGCTCGCCTAGCGGCGTCTCAACCGGGAGCCCGGGGGCCGGCGATCGCCGACGCGCTCCCCGTTGGGTCGCGGTTAAACGATGGCGCTCGGAACGCTGTCTCGCGGTTGCGTTTCTTTTTTGGCTCATTTCCGACATCACTCGCGCGGCGGACGGCCCGCCACCGGTACCGCCGAAACTGCCGCAGGCGGCGCCGCAGCAGGTGGGGATGGACCCGGCGCGACTGGCCGTGATCGGCCGGTTGGTCGAGGAAGGGCTCCAGCGCGGCGAGATGGCCGGTGCGGTCGTGCTGGTCGCCCGCCAGGGCCGAATCGCTTACCTGCGAGCGTTCGGTCATCGCCAGCTCGAACCGGACGATGTCGCCATGACCACCGGCACCGTCTTCGATCTGGCGTCGCTGACCAAGCCGGTCGCGACCGCGACCAGCGTGATGAAGCTCGTCGAATTGGGGCAAGTGAAACTGGACGATCCCGTGGCCAAGCACGTACCCGAATTCGGCCAGAACGGCAAGCAGGCCGTAACCGTATTTCAACTGTTGACCCATCAAGGCGGCTTGACGCCCGACAACGCTTTGCGGGATTACGAAGAGGGGCCGGAGAAGGCCTGGCGGCGAATCTGGGCGTTGCCGTTGACCGCCGAGCCGGGTAGCCGTTTCATCTATTCCGACGTCGGCTTCATGGTATTGGGGGAATTGGTCCAACGCGTCTCCGGCACCAGCGTCCACGAGTTCAGCCGCCGGAACATCTACGGGCCGTTGGGGATGAGCGACACCGGCTATCTGCCGGAGGAACGATTGCAGAAGCGGGCTGCGGCTACGGAACAACGCGACGGACGGTGGATGTGCGGCGAAGTCCACGATCCCCGCGCCTACCTGCTGGGCGGCATCGCGGGCCACGCCGGGCTGTTCTCGACCGCCGAGGACTTGGCCGTGTATGCCCAGATGATGATCCAGGGCGGCCAGTACGGCGGTGTGCAAGTCATGCAGCCGGCGACCGTGGCGCAAATGACGACTCCGCACCGCGCTGGCGACGGACTCCGCTCTCCGGGTTGGGACATGTGCACCGGGTATTCGTCCAATCGAGGCGATCTGTTCTCGCCGCGGGCTTTTGGGCACGGCGGATTCACCGGCACCGCGATGTGGATCGATCCCGGACTGGATCTGATCGTCATCTTTCTCAGCAACCGCCTGCACCCCGACGGCAAGGGAACGGTCAATCCGCTGATCGGCCGCATCGGCACCGTCGCGGCAGCAGCGATTGTGCAGGCGCCCGCTGCTCCGCCGGCAGACGAACCCGCGACGCGGGGAGAAGTGTTGGCCGGCATCGACGTTCTGGTCCGCGATGGTTTCCAGCAGCTCAAGGGACGCCGCGTCGGCCTGATCACCAACCAGACCGGTGTCAACCGGGACGGCGTGAGCACCGTGGAACTGCTGCGGCGCGCGGAGGGAGTGCAATTGAAGGCGCTGTTCAGCCCCGAACACGGCTTGGAGGGCAAGCTGGACGCGGCCGTCGCGGACACGGAGGACGCCCGCACGGGACTGCCCGTGTTCAGCCTGTACGGCGAGAACCGCACGCCGGCGGCCAAGAGCCTGGAGGGACTGGATACGTTGGTGTTTGACATCCAGGACATCGGAGCGCGGTTCTACACCTACATTTCGACGATGGGAAATGCCATGCGGTCGGCAGCCGAGCACAAACTGCGGTTCGTGGTCCTGGACCGCCCCAATCCCATCAACGGCGTGGATGTTGCGGGGCCGGTCTTGGACGACGGCCGCCAGTCCTTCGTCGGCTTTCACACCCTGCCGGTGCGGCACGGCATGACGGTCGGCGAGTTGGCGGCGATGTTCAACGACGAACTGAAATGGGGGGCTGACCTGCACATCATCCCCGTCGAAGGCTGGCGGCGACAGGACTATTTCGATCGCACCGGACTGCTGTGGGTCAACCCGTCGCCGAACATGCGCAGCTTGGCCCAGGCCGTGTTGTATCCCGGCATCGGACTGCTGGAAACGACGAATCTGTCCGTGGGCCGCGGCACGGACACACCCTTCGAGGTGATCGGCGCTCCCTGGCTGGACGGCATCCAACTGGCGGGAACGCTCAACCACAGCGGCCTGGAAGGCGTCCGTTTCGTACCCGTCCGCTTTACCCCAACCAGCAGCAAACACGCCGGGGCGTTGTGTGGCGGCGTGAACATCACAGTCATCGACCGCAGCCGTTTCCGCCCGGTGCGCACGGGCCTGGAGATCGCCCGTCAACTGCATCGGCTGTATCCAAAGGACTGGGACGCGCAGAAGTTCAACGGTTTGCTCGCCGACCGCCAGACGCTGGAATTCGTGTTGGCCGGCAAGTCTGTCGACGAAATGGAATCCGGCTGGGCTGCCGAACTCGACGAATTCTTGACTCGTCGCAGCCGCTTTCTGAAGTACTAAGCGACGGTCTGTGCAGATGGGCAAAAGCACGTAGAGGCGGGGATTTTTCAAGACGTTCGGCCGGAGGCCAGTTGCCCTGCGGTGCAGAATTTGCGATCATTTCGAGATTGGATGCAGGTCTGAAGAAGTCTCTTGGAGAAAGAGCAGCCCATGACGGCATTCCCAGAAGTCAGCAAGATTCGTTACGAAGGTCCCAAATCGAAGAACCCGCTCGCCTTTCGCTGGTACGACGAAAACGAGGTCGTCGAAAGCAAAACGATGAAGGACCACTTCCGTTTCAGCGTCGTCTACTGGCACACCTTCCGCGGCACGGGGTTGGATCCTTTCGGGCCGGGCACGATGGTTCGTCCTTGGGAAGACGGCACCGACTCGCTGGAGAATGCCAAGAAACGCGTTCGCGTGGCGTTCGAGTTCATGGAAAAGCTGGGGGCGCCGTTCTACGCCTTTCACGACCGCGACGTGGCGCCGGAGGGCAAGACGCTGGCCGAATCGAACAAGAACCTCGACGAAATCGTCAAGGTGCTGAAGGAGGAACAGACTCGGACAGGGATTCAACTGTTGTGGGGAACCGCGAACCTGTTCAGCAACCCACGATACATGCACGGCGCGTCGACCAGCTGCAATGCCGACGCCTTTGCCTTCGCAGCCGCTCAAGTCAAAAAGTGCTTGGAAGTCACCAAGGAACTCGGCGGAGTCAACTACGTGTTCTGGGGCGGTCGCGAGGGCTACCAGAACTTGTTCAACACCGATCTGAAGCGCGAGTTGGACCACATGGGCCGCTTTATGCACTTGGCGGTCGACTACGCCAAGGAGATCGGGTTCACGGGGCAGTTTCTGATCGAACCCAAACCGAAAGAGCCGACCAAGCACCAGTATGACTCGGATGCCGCCGCCTGCATCAATTTTCTGCGGGCCTACGATCTGCTGGATCATTTCAAACTGAACATCGAGACCAACCACGCGACCCTGGCCGGCCACACGATGATGCACGAACTGGACTATGCCGGCGGCCAAGGCGCGCTGGGTTCGATCGACGCCAACACGGGCGACATGCTGCTGGGCTGGGACACGGATCAATTCCCGACCAGCTACTACCTGACCGCGGAGGTCATGCTGATCCTGCTCAAGTACGGCGGTCTGGCGCCGGGCGGCGTGAACTTTGACGCCAAGGTGCGGCGCGAGAGCTTCGAACCGATCGACCTGTTCCACGCCCACATCGGCGGTATGGACACGTTTGCCCGCGGCCTGAAGATCGCGGCCGCCATCCGCGCGGACGGTGAATTGGCCGCCTTCGTCAAGGACCGCTACAGCAGCTGGGACACCGGAATCGGCGCCGAGATCGAATCCGGCAAGGCCGATTTCAAGTCGCTGGAAGCGTACATGCTGAAGAAGGGCGACATCACGCCCAACCGCAGCGGCCGCCAAGAGATGCTGGAGAACTTGATCAACCGGTATTTTTGATCCCGCCTGGAATTGCAGATCAGGGCTCCGTGCCACACCCGTCAACCGAAAGGACAGCCATGCACACCTCACGTCGTACGTTCCTCAAGCGGGCCGCCGCGTCGGCGACCGTCGCGCCCTTCATTCTGTCGTCGCGCATTTGGGCCGCGGAGACCAAGCCCAACTCGCGGCTCACGATGGGCTTCATCGGCATGGGCAAGCAGAACCGCGGCCTGCTGGGCGGTTTCCTGGGACAGGAGACCAAGGTGCTGGCCGTTTGCGACGTCGATACCACCCGTCGTGAAGCCGCCCAGAAACGGGTGGACGAGTATTACGCGCAGAAGGGCGAGCAGGGCGGCTCGTGCGCGGCGTACAACGACTTCCGGGAACTGATCCAGCGCAAGGACATCGACGCGGTCTGCATCGCCACCCCGGACCACTGGCATGCCATCATCACGGTGGAAGCGCTGCGGGCGGGCAAGGACGTGTACTGCGAGAAGCCGCTGACGCATAACATTCATGAAGCGGTCGAGGTGATCCGCGCGGTAGACGCCACCGGCCGCATCCTGCAAACCGGCTCGATGCAGCGGTCCTCGAAGGAATTCCGCGTGGCCTGCGAACTGGTGCGCAACGGGGCCATCGGCAAAGTCGAACGCGTCGAGTGCAGCTTTGGCGATCCGGGCATTCCCTGCAACTTGGCCGAGGAACCGATGGAACCGGGATTGGATTGGAACCTGTGGGTGGGGCCTGCCCCGATGCGGCCCTACAACTCGGTGCTCAGCCCGCGGGGCGTCCACGACCATTTCCCGAACTGGCGCGCCTACCGCGAATTCGGCGGCGGCATGGTCACCGACTGGGGCGCCCACCATCTGGACATCGCCCAGTGGGGCCTGGGCATGGACGACAGCGGTCCGGTCGAAGTGCTGCCGCCGGAAACGCCGGACGCGAAGCGCGGCGCCAAGCTGGTGTATGCCAACGGAGTGACGGTCGAGCACAAGAACGGCTTCGGCGCGCATTTCTACGGCACGGAGGGCGAAGTCCAGGTCAACCGCGGCAAGTTCACTTTCAAACGCGGCGCCGAGATGATCGCGTCCTTCACCGGCAGCGAGGAGGAGCGGAAGAAGACCTCCTGCGCGGCCCAAGTGCAAATCGCGGAACGTGACTTCCTGAAGGACGCAAAGATCAAGCTGTACGACAGCAAGAACCAGTTGTGGGATTTCTTGGAATGCGTCCAGTCGCGCAAGAAACCCATCTGCAACGAACAGGTGGGCGGGCGCAGTGCGATCTGCTGCCACTTGATGAATCAGGCTTACTATCACGGCCAAAAGCTCAAATGGGACCCCGCCAGGTTCGTCTTTGTGGAAGGCACGGGCGATCCCGCGTGGCTGACCCGCGACTACCGCAGTCCGTGGAGCGTTTGAGCCGCTCCGCAAAAGGGACGCCTACAAACACGTCATCTTCTGCGGGCGGCTTTCCCCGACCACAGGCCTCGCGATTGCTCCTTGGCCTCGCTTTCCGCCGCGCGCAGACGCCGGGTCATGGCGTCGGAATCTCCGGGAAAAGTCGAAACCAACGCCATCCCGGCGCGGACCAGTTCCTCGTTCAACATCCGTTCGTCCACAAAGACGTAGGCCAGGTAGCGGTCGTACGGATCCAATCGCCGCTTGTCAAACCGCAGTCGGACTTGGCGCCCGGCGACGAATCTCTTGGTGAATTCCGTCGCCTCGGGGCCCCAAGGCTCCACGGGGCGATCCGGTTTGACGCTTTCCGGGCAGTCGATGCCCAGCAGGCGGACCCGGATTTCGCGGGCGCGGCCACGCGATGCGGAGGACGGCGGGCGAACGTCCAGCGTGTCGCCGTCCACCACGCGGGACACGTCGTAAGTGCCTTCGGCCAAAGGCGGCCGGCGGGCGGGATGCGGGACATCTCGCCAACGGTCAAATCCCCAGCGGACGAGCACCAGCGCAGCGATCAGCGCCGCCAGCAGCAAAGTGCGCCGGGGACGGCGGCGGAATCGGCGTCGAGGTCTGAACATGACAGGCTCCAACGCGGTCAGTTGGGGCTAAAGCCGACGTGCAAGGCCGATTCCACGCCCAACGGATCTTGGATGAACCAGCGAAAGCAGTTCGAGCAGAGGTCGAAACGCAGTTGCTGAGGAGTCTCGTCCAGCAACGAATCCT
>Ga0302242_1002270_pt1 | contig 12311 bp, 7 predicted proteins | sample AAG_UR_Lys_MG_FD_193510 | JGI IMG/M metagenome (GOLD analysis project Ga0302242, IMG submission 193510) | Enriched activated sludge microbial communities from anaerobic digester in WTTP, New Holstein, Wisconsin, United States - AAG_UR_Lys | ecosystem: Engineered > Bioreactor > Anaerobic >... | reverse complement strand
ATACCTCAAAGACAGGAAGGGCCAGAACATCGGTTTTGTGGAAGTGGTCACCGACCTCACAGGGATCATTCGTGTCAGCAATTACACGAAAACCGAAGTACACAGGTTGGAAAACAACCTCAAGCTCCTTTCCGGTGGAAACCTCGACTTTGATCTGAATATCGCAGAAGCGGACGAATACACCGGAGAAGTGAGCCAGCAGTTTACTGCCATCGGCCAGAGCATTGCCGAAGTGAAAAAGGCACTGTCCAATTTGACCCAGGATGCGGAAAAAATGACCACCGCCGCCGTGGAAGGCAACCTTTCAAACAGGGCAGATGTCACCCGGCACGGGGGAGAATTCGCCAAGATCATGGAAGGATTCAACAAGACCTTGGATGCTGTCATCGAACCCATTCAGGAAGCCTCTGCCGTACTTACGGAAATGGCCAGAGGCAACCTTCATATCAACATGAAGGGAAGTTACCAGGGAGATCATCAAGAAATCAAGAATGCCATGAACGAGACCATCCAGAATCTGGTCACTTATGTGGAAGAAATTTCAGATACCCTTGCTTCCGTTGCCGAGGGAGATCTGGATCTGGAGGTCACCACCGATTTCCGGGGAGATTTTGTAGAAATCAAAAATTCTCTGAACAATATCGTCTCTTCTTTGAGCGAAGTACTGGGAGATATCAGCGTGGCTTCCGAGCAGGTGGCATCAGGCTCCAGGCAGGTTTCTGACGGCAGCCAGGCCCTATCTCAGGGATCCACCGAACAAGCCAGCTCCGTTCAGGAGCTTACCGCATCTATTGCCGAGGTAGCCGGACAGACCAAGCAAAACGCCGTCAGTGCCGGTCAGGCCAGACAGTTGGCGGAGGAAGCAAGGGTGAACGCCGTCAAGGGAGACGATCATATGAAAGAAATGCTCCGCTCCATGGAAGACATAAGCGAATCCTCTTCCAACATTTATAAAATCATCAAGGTCATCGACGAGATCGCCTTCCAGACCAATATTCTGGCCCTGAACGCTGCGGTAGAAGCCGCCAGAGCAGGCCAGCATGGCAAAGGCTTCGCCGTTGTTGCGGAAGAAGTCAGGAACCTGGCAGCGAAGAGCGCCAACGCCGCAAGAGAAACCACGGATCTCATCGAAGGTTCCATCGCCAAGGTAAATGTAGGCACAAAGATCGCCAACGACACGGCTGCTGCCTTAAACGAGATCGTAGCCGGCGTCGAAAAAGTTGCCGGGCTGGTGGGCGATATCGCCGAGGCTTCCAACGAACAGGCCTCCGGCATCGCACAGATCGACAAGGGCTTAGACGAAGTCTCCCACGTGGTGCAAAACAATTCCGCCACCGCCGAGGAAAGCGCTGCAGCCAGCGAAGAGCTTTCCAGCCAGGCCGATCTTTTGAGAGAAATGGTGGGAAGGTTCAAGATCAAGGGCAGCAAAAAAGTGGCTTCGCCGCCTAAAGCTCTACCGGCACATCCCAACCCCCATAAGGTTTTGCCCCAGATCCACCTTTCCGATTCTGAATTTGACAAGTATTGATCAAATACCCTCCCGGCAGTGTCCGCCCTTTCCAGGGCGGACACTCTCTGTTTACGAAACAAATTGAATGTGGACATCGCTTCCGGTTTGTGATAATTTGATAATGATAGAAAAGTGTATTTGCAGAGGACCAGATCATGTACGAAAAAGACACAGTTTTTATTGTCGGTCACGGAAAAACCGGAGCCGACAACCCCATCACGGCAAATTATAAAATTTTTTTCATCGGTTTTGTCGTCGACCCCAAAACGGACCGCATCGTGGATCTGGAATGCACTGCCACCCTGGATATCACAAAGAGATTTATTTATGAGCTTTTCGAAGGGAACGATTTTTCCCGTTACGATGAAGCTCTCGAACAAGAAATCATGACAAGATATTTTGGCACTTCACAGAAAGCCGTAATCACAGCGTACAAAGATGCGCAGAAAAGGTATACGGACATCAGGAAGAATCGATAATCGCTGAATACTTAGACTGCTTTATTCAACATAGGCAAAACAGAGGCATTTCGATGTAATGTATTGCCATCATGAATGAAATCCAGTAAAACGGCCCCTGTATGGAGGCATGTTTTGTTGGATTTTTTGTTTGCACACGCTATTTCCGCTTAAGTCTTAAGGAGAGGAAACGAAAATGGCTGAGAAAACAACAGAAATTGTCCCCATGACCACAGCAGAGCTTATGGTCAAATGCCTGGAAGCCGAAGGAGTGGAATATATTTTCGGCATCCCCGGGGAAGAAAACCTCGCTCTGATTCAAGCACTTAAAGATTCTACGATTCAGTTTATTACCACACGCCATGAGCAGGGGGCTGCTTTCATGGCGGATATGTACGGACGGCTCACGGGAAAGGCCGGGGTCTGTCTGGGTACCTTAGGGCCGGGAGCAACCAATCTCGTTACGGGTGTGGCAGACGCACAGGGGGATGGGGCCCCACTCGTAGCGATTACCGGCCAGGTGGGCACCGATAAAATGCACATCACCTCCCATCAGTTTTTGGATTTGAGCAAAATGTTTGAGCCCATCACAAAACGCACCAAACTGGTAGTCCGCCCGGATGCCATCGGAGAAATCGTACGTTTGGCCTTCAAGTATGCCCAAAGCGATCGCCCCGGAGCAACCCACATCGACCTTCCGGTAAACATCGCCAGCATGCCTGTTCCGGCAGGAGAAGCCCCGTTGACCCATTCCGTATCCAAGTTCAAGGAATACGCCAACATGCAAAGCGTGGAACTTGCTTCCGCCGAAATTTACAGGGCAGAAAACCCTGTTGTCCTTGTAGGAAGCGGTGCCGCCCGGGGAGAAATCAGCGAAGCCCTTACCCATTTTGCGGAGTCCCTTAAGCTTCCTGTCATCAATACCATGATGGCAAACGGAGTTATTTCCATGGACAACCCTTACTCCATGATGACCGTGGGAATTCCTCAGAAAGATTACGCCAACATCATTTTGGAAAGCGCCGATCTGGTCATCGCCATAGGCTATGACCTGGTGGAATTCTCACCCAATTCCTGGAACAAGGACGGGCGGATCCGCATCGTCCATATAGGAACTCTTCCGGCCCATACAAACAAATGCTACCAATGCGCCGTGGAAGTGGTGGGAGACATGGGAGAGTCTTTGAACAGCATTTCCCGCCGCTGTTCCCGCACGAAGGAACCCGAGTTTGCCTTCCGCATCAAGAAAAAATTCATTGCAGAAAAGAAGATGTTTGAGGCAGACGAATCCTTCCCCATGAAACCCCAGAGGATCCTCAGCGATGTACGAAAGGCACTCCAGGCAGAAGATATCCTGATTTCCGATGTAGGCGCCCACAAAATGTGGATCGGCAGATTGTATGGCTGTTACAAACCCAACACTTCCATTATTTCCAACGGCTTTGCTTCTATGGGCATCGGAGTCCCCGGGGCTTTGGCCGCCAAACTGATCTACCCTGAGAAGAGAGTCCTCACCATCACCGGCGACGGGGGTTTTCTCATGAATTCTCAGGAATTGGAGACCGGATACCGACTGGGTCTGAATTTTGTGGTCTTGATCTTCAACGACTCCAGCTATGGCCTCATCAAATGGAAGCAGCAGGACCATTACGGGGAAAGCCACTTTGTGGATTTTACAAACCCCGATTTTATCAAACTGGCAGAGGCCATGAACTGCAAGGGATACCGCATTGACAAAGCCGAGGATTTGATCCCTGTTTTGGAAGATGCTTTTTCCCAGAAGGTTCCCTGCATCATCGACTGCCCTGTGGATTACAGCGAAAATGTAAAGTTAACGGAACATCTGAAGAAGGTATTGGAACATGAACAACGATAACAACAGCAAGAAACTGGACACCCTTATCGACGGCATGCAGGATGCCATTCTCAACGCCGTTTGCAAGAGCATCCGCATCCGCAGCGTGGAGGAACCCCCCCAGCCCGGCATGCCTTTTGGCAAAGGCCCGAAAGAGGCCCTGGACAACGCCTTGGAGTTGAGCGAAGCACTGGAATTTCGAACCAAAAATCTGGATGACATGATCGGCTTTGCCGAGTGGGGGTCCGGCAGCGAAATGGTAGCTGCGCTGGGCCATCTGGACGTCGTGGAAGCAGGGGGAGATTGGAAACACCCTCCCTTTGCAGGGGAAATTCACGATGACTGCATCTGGGGGCGGGGAACCGTAGACGATAAGGGTCCCACCATCGGCGCCCTTTTCGCCCTGAAGGCCTTGGCCATGTCCGGCCTTCCTCTGTCCCGTAGAATACGGGTCATCTTCGGTACCAACGAAGAAACAGGCGGAGCAGATGTCCTCCATTACAGAGAAAAGGAAGAACTTCCCGTAATGGCGTTTACTCCGGATGCCAATTATCCTGTGATCTTTGCGGAAAAGGGAATCCTGACCTTTCTCCTCTCCAAAAAAATATACCAGCACCAGGGCTCTGCCCAACTTGTGAAACTGGAAGGGGGCACCGCCTCAAATATTGTTCCTGATTTTGCCGATGCCACCGTTGCTTTTCCCGACGGCAGCAACAAGCACTTTGTGGGAAAAGGTCTGGCAGCTCATGGCAGCAAACCGGAACTGGGGCAAAATGCGGTCATCGACCTTTTGCGCCACCTTTCCTCCCTGGATTTTTGCCCGGATCTGAGCCGCTGGTTTGCCCTTTTCCTTGAAAAAATCGGGGATGAAACCAATGGAAAATCTTTGGGGATCAGTATCCAGGACGACAAATTCGGATCTTTGACCCTGAATCTGGCCACTATGAATCTGCGCAAGAGTCCGGTGCAGGATCGGATAGAAGCGGTAGTCGATATTCGCTATCCCGTAACCAAGCGCCCGGAAGATATCTGGCAGGCCATCAACAAACTGGTTTCCAGCACCGGCGTACAAGTCAGTGTGGTACGCAGCAAAGAGCCCCTTTACATTCCTGAGGACTCCCCCCTTGTCACCAAACTTCAGGAGGTCTATCAAAAGAAAACCGGCGAAGCCGCATCCCCTGTCTCCATCGGAGGAGGCACCTATGCAAAGGCCCTCCCCAACACCGTGGCCTTCGGCCCCGTTTTTTCGAATCAAGAGGATCTTACCCATAAGGAAAACGAGCGCATTACCATCAAACACCTTATGACGAACATAAAAATTATGGCGGCGGCCATGTACGAAATGGCCCGATAGAAAGGACGTGACTCCCCTCATGCTGAAGAAAGACCTCATTCAATGTGCCGAAAGTTTCGGTGCGCAATGTGCTTTTGTAACAGGAGATCTGAAAAGCGGAAAGTTCCTGAAACACAAAGAGGACCTGGTGGTCCCCTCCGCCAGTTTGATCAAGATCCCTGTTATGCTGGAGATCATCCGCCAGATAGGGGAAAGCCTCCTTTCCCCTGAAAAACGCATGGTTATTCCCGAAGGAGAAAAAGTTCCCTACAGCGTTCTGGAATTTCTGGATCCCGGAAACAGCTATACTCTCATGGATCTTTTAAAGCTAATGACCATCTACAGCGACAATACGGCAGCCAATGTTCTTATCGACCTTGCAGGAATGGATAAAATCAATCTCTGTCTTGACCGCCTGGGGCTCAAAAAAACCATCCTGCAACGAAAAATGATGGATTTTCATGCCAGGGAAGAAGGCCGGGAAAATTATACCACGGCGAAAGAAATGGCGGATCTGATGATCCGCCTCTACCAGGAAGAAATTTTTGACGAAAAAAGCAGCAATTTGATCATTGACATCATGAAAGGCCAGGGAGACGAATCCATGATGCGGGTGGATCTTCCTGACGATATTCCCATTGCCAGGAAAAGCGGTGAGTTAGAAAATCTCAATCATGAGACCGCCATCGTCTACACCGAAAAAGGGGACTACCTCTATGTCTTTTTCGTCTGGGATGCCCCCTCCAACAATGCGGCGCGGGAAGTCCTGCAGCGAACCTCCAAAATGGTCTATGACCACTTCACCCTCGGTACTGCGGCGAAAGCCGGTATATAAAGGACTTATAACATATTACAACAGACACTAGGAGGAAATCATTATGGAAGAGAAACAGACCCGCGGTCTTTCTCCGGATGCCTACACCCACAATCCGGGAAAAGAATACGAACCGTACATCCCTGCAACTGCAAATCTTAAGGAATTCACTGCCCGGGCAGTGATCATCGGCTGCGTGATCTCCATCTTATTCGGGGCAGCCAATGCGTACCTGGCCATGCAGATCGGTATGACCATCTGCGCTTCCATCCCTGCTGCCGTCATCGGCATGGCTCTTCTTAAGGGCATGGGCAAAGGAACCGTTCTGGAAAACAACATCATCCAGACCGTAGGTTCCGCAGGAGAATCCCTGGCCGCAGGTGTTGCCTTCACCCTGCCCGCCCTGCTTCTCTTGAATGTTCCTGTCAGTGCCGTCACCATCTTTGTTATCGCCTGCACCGGGGGGATTTTGGGGATCCTTATCATGATCCCTCTTCGCAAATTCCTCATCAAGGACGAACATGGCAAGATCCCTTATCCTGAAGGGACCGCCTGCGCCGAAGTCATCGTAGCCGGCAACGAGGGAGGCGAAAGCGGAAAAATGCTGTTTAAGGCTCTGGGCCTTGGCGCTGCTTTCAAATTCCTTACAGACGGGCTCTGCACCTTCCCTTACACCCTGGATCACTACTTCAAAGGCAATCTCAAGGGCGGCGGCGTAGGTATGGATTTCCTTCCGTCTCTGGTTGGTGCCGGTTTTCTGGTAGGCCCCAGAATCTGCTCTTTCTCCCTGGCCGGTTCCATCATCGGTTGGTTCGTGATCATGCCCCTGATCTACTATTTTGGGCAATATGTACCCGAAGCCATCCTCCCCGGCGTGGATCCTGTAGGAACCATGGACATGTGGGGAATGTGGAGCAAGTATATTAAATATGTAGGAATCGGTGCGGTCACCATGGGTGGATTTATCAGCCTGATCAGTTCCATTCCCATCATCATCAAATCTTTCAAGGGCACCTTTGGCGCTTACAAATTAAAGGCGGAAGAAGTAAAACGTACCGACAAAAATATCGACGGAAAATACATTGTTATCGGTGTCATCTTTGTTCTGGCGGTTATTGCTTTCCTGCCGGTCTTTCCCAGTGCGGCTTCCGGCAGCGTTGGTGCTATTCTGGTTCTGATTTTTGGCTTCTTCTTTGTTACTGTTTCTTCCCACATCGTAGGTCTGGTGGGCAGTTCTTCCAACCCCATTGCCGCCATGACCATCGGCGGACTTCTGGTGACCGCAGTGGTATTCCGTGCCATGGGCTTTAGCGGCACTTCCGGCATCGTTGCCACTTTGGTAGTAGGCTCGGTTCTTTGCATTGCCATCGGGGTCAGCGGCGACATGTCTCAGGATCTGAAAACCGGGTTTTTGTTGGGCGCCACTCCAAAAAGACAGCAGATGGGTCAGGTGATCGGCCTGGTTTCCGCTGCTGCTGTCATGGGCATGGTCATCATCATGCTGAACGAAGTGTACGGCATCGGCGGAGAAAAGCTTCCTGCGCCCCACGCCAACATGATGAAAACCATCGCAGAAGGCATTATGACCGGAAGTCTTCCCTGGGGACTGATCCTGATGGGAATGGCCCTGGCTGTTGCTGTATGGCTTTTGGGCGGCTCTGTACTCCCCTTCGCAGTAGGCCTCTACCTTCCCATCCACCTGTCCACTGCCATGATGGTGGGTGGAATCATCCGGGGCATCATCGACAAGAAAAACTATGACCCGGAAAGAAAGAACAAGAAACTGGAAAAGGGCACCCTTTATGCTTCCGGTCTCATTGCCGGAGATGCCCTCATGGGCGTTATCGTCACGGCTCTCCTTTATGCAGGGGTCGATTTTTCAGCGGTTGCCGTTGGCATCATCCCCCGGACAGACAACGCGTATGTCAGTTTTGCCGCTTTCTCCATTCTCTGCGGTTACTTTGCCTATGTCATTTTCAGCAAGAAGTATGAAGACAAGCTGGATGGCATCGACCTGAAGATGTAAGAACCCGGAAAGGGAGTTGAAACAATGAAAATTCAACAAATCGAGCTCAAGCACCTGAGCATTCCCCTGAAAAAGCCCTTTAAAACGGCTCTCCGAACGGTGCATTCGGCAGAAAACACCGTGATTCTCCTTCACACGGATGACGGACATACCGGCTATGGGGAAGCCCCACCTACCGCCGTCATCACAGGGGACACCAACGAATCCGTTGCCGGGGCCATCACCCTTATGAAAACTTTGCTCCTGGGAGCAGACCTGGATTTTCCGGACCGGATCACTGACAGCATAAACCGCTGCTGCATCAACAATTTCAGTGCCAAAGCGGCAGTGGATATGGCCATTTATGATCTGGCAGCTCAAAACTGCGGAAAACCCCTGTATCAATATCTGGGGGGCTACCGGGATTCTGTTGAGACCGATTTGACCATCAGTCTCAACGAACCCGGAGAAATGTGTGAAGATGCTCTTCTCGCAAAGGAACAGGGTTTTCGTGCCCTCAAGATCAAAGTAGGGGGAGATGCAACCGAGGATCTGGAACGCATCGCTGCCATTCGCAAGGCAGTGGGCAGCAGTGTGACTCTTCGTCTGGATGCCAACCAGGGCTGGGAACCCAAAGAAGCCGTCCGTCTGATCCGCCGATTGGAGGACAGGGGACTGGATATCGAATTGGTGGAACAGCCTGTGAAGGCCTTGGATTTTAAAGGAATGCAGTTTGTCACCGCTAATGTTTCCACCCCCATCATGGCGGACGAAAGCCTCTTCAGCCCGGCAGACGCCGTTCGCCTTTTGGAAATGCGGGCCGCAGATATCCTCAACATCAAGCTCATGAAATGCGGAGGAATCTACAATGCGCTGAAAATCAACGCCATCGCCGAAAGCTACGGCGTAGAGTGCATGCTGGGAAGCATGGTGGAAAGCAAGATCAGCCTTACCGCTGCCGCCCACCTTGCCGCTGCAAAAAAGAACATCACCCGGGTAGATCTGGATGCCGCCATTCTTCTGGCGGAAGATCCGGTGCAGGGAGGATTTGAAAAACAGATCCCCTTCTTCCTTCCGGGGGACGCTCCCGGTCTGGGGATTATCGGCGTGCATAACCTTACAGATATTTCTAGTTTTCGCCGTTAGGACGGCATTTTGAAAGCAATTTTATTACAAAAAAGTGACAAACCAGGAAGTCTATTCTCAATTTTGAGACCGGTCTTCCTGGTTTTTTGGTTGTTTATGCAAGATGTTTTTTATTACCATTTCTCCCCATTCTCTTTGAAAAAGCAATGCTTTCTGCGGATTTTCTATAGACAAATCGCCTTGATTTGTGTTACGGTCTTATGAAAGAATATAAAGTTTATGCAAAAGGAGTGGAAAATGGCAGAACATATCGAAGAACAAAAAACAATGACAACCGCAGAGCTTATGGTCAAATGCCTTGAAGCAGAAGGTGTCGAATACATTTTTGGTGTGCCGGGCGAAGAAAATCTGGCCGTGATACAGGCATTAAAGGGTTCTTCGATCAAATTCATTACCACAAGGCATGAACAGGGCGCCGCCTTTATGGCAAACGTCTACGGCCGACTCTCCGGAAAAGCCGGCGTCTGCATGGCCACTTTGGGCCCGGGAGCCACCAACCTGATCACCGGCGTTGCCGATGCCCAGGGAGACGGAGCCCCTCTGGTGGCCATCACCGGACAAGTTGGCACCGATAAGATGCATGTTACATCCCATCAGTTTCTTGATCTTTGCAGGGCCTTTGAACCCTTTACCAAACGAACCAAGCTGGTGGTCCGGCCGGACACCATTGCCGAAATCGTCCGCTTGTCTTTCAAATACGCCGAGAGAGACCGCCAGGGAGCAACGCATATCGACCTCCCTGTCAACATCGCCAAAATGGAAGTCTGTGCAGACGAAGTACCCCTGGCCAAGACCGGCTGCCACCTGAAGGAATACGCAAACATCCAAAGCGTGGAACTGGCTGCAGCGGAAATCTACCGGGCCAAGAACCCTGTTATCCTTGCGGGAAGCGGCACCGCCTGGCGGGAGATTTCCGAAGCCCTGACCCACTTTGCCGAGACACTGAAGCTCCCTGTCATCAATACCATGATGGCCAACGGTGTCATACCCATGGACAACCCTTATTCCATGATGACCATCGGCATCCCTCAGAGAGATTATGCCAACCTGATTTTGGAAAACGCTGATCTGGTCATTGCCGTGGGCTATGACCTTGTGGAATACTCGCCCACCTCCTGGAACCGTTGCCGCAAGATCCGCATCGTTCACATCGGCAGCCGTCCGGCCCACACCAACAAGTGCTACCAGTGTGCGGTGGAAGTGGTAGGAGATATGGTGGAGTCCCTGAACAGCATCGCCAGAAGGGCCAACCGCAGTACGGAACCGGAGTACGCTATGGCTGTCAAAAAGCGTTTTATCGAAGAAAAAGAGCTTTTTGAAAAGGATGATTCCTTCCCCATGAAACCCCAGCGGATCCTCAGCGATGTGCGAAAAACCCTGGGAAAAGAAGATATCCTCATCTCCGATGTGGGCGCCCACAAGATGTGGATCGGCCGCCTTTACGGCTGTTATAAGCCCAACACCTGCATTGTTTCCAACGGCTTTGCCTCCATGGGTATCGGCGTTCCGGGGGCTGTGGCCGCTAAGCTCATGTATCCGGAAAAACGGGTCCTCACCATTACCGGGGACGGGGGTTTTATGATGAATTCCCAGGAGCTGGAGACCGCCTACCGCCTGGGCCTGAATTTCGTGGTTTTGATCTTCAATGATTCCGCTTACGGCCTGATCAAATGGAAACAGATGGACCAGTACGGGGAGAGCCACTTTGTGGATTTTACCAACCCGGATTTTGTAAAACTGGCAGAATCCATGAACTGCAAGGGATACCGGATCCATTCCGCAGAAGAACTGATCCCCACTCTGGAAGATGCCTTTTCCCAAAAGGTCCCCTGCGTCATCGACTGCCCCGTGGACTACAACGAAAACGTCAAACTCACCCAGCATTTAAAAAGGGTTATCGAAGATCAGGGGCAGAAGCCCTTGTCTTCCACAGGAAAATAGGATATACTGAATCTATGCGGAGACTAAAGTGCACGTTACGGTGCACTTTTTTCATGATACCGAAAGCTTCCCGCAGAGCAGACCTACTCACCGTTTGGAGGAAAGAAGAACCAATGTTATCAGTAAACAATCTCAGCCTGGGCTTTTCAGGCAAATACCTTTTTAAAGATGTCAACGTCAAATTTACCCAGGGGAACTGCTATGGTGTCATCGGTGCCAACGGCGCCGGAAAATCCACCCTGCTGAAAATTTTGTCAGGAGAGATCGAACCCAGTACAGGGGATGTGAGCATTACCCCCGGGGAACGGCTGGCCACCCTCAAGCAGGACCATTTTGCCTATGATGCCTTTTCCGTCAGGGATACCGTCATCATGGGCCACAAAACACTTTATGATATCATGATGCAAAAAGATGCTCTATATATGAAAGAAGATTTTACCGACGAAGACGGCATTCTGGCATCAGAGCTGGAACACGAATTTGCGGAATTGAACGGTTGGGATGCCGAGACCAATGCGGAAAAGCTCCTCATGGGGCTGGGCATGGAAAAAGAGCTCCATGACAACATGATGAAAGACCTCACCGGGGCGGAAAAGGTGAAAGTGCTCCTGGCACAGGCCCTCTTCAACAGCCCGGACATCCTGCTTCTGGACGAGCCTACCAACCATTTGGACTTTAAGGCCATTTCCTGGCTGGAAGATTTTTTGATGGATTACGAGAACACCGTCATCGTGGTTTCCCATGACCGACATTTCCTCAACAAAGTCTGTACCCACATGCTGGACATCGATTTTGGAAAGATCAATGTGTATCTTGGCAACTATGATTTCTGGTACGAATCCAGCCAACTGACCCAACGTCTTTTGAAGGATCAAAACCGGAAGAAGGAAGAAAAAATCAAGGATCTGCAGGCTTTTATCGCCCGTTTCAGTTCCAACGCTTCCAAGGCCAAGCAGGCGACTTCCCGCAAAAAGCTTTTGGACAAGATCACCATCGAGGAACTTCCCGCATCTTCCCGCCGCTACCCCTTCGTAGGATTTACCCCGGAACGGGAAGCCGGAAAGGACATTTTGTTTGTGGAAAATCTCTCCAAGACCATCAACGGAGAAAAGCTCCTCAACAACATCTCCTTTACCATGAATAAAGGCGACAAAATCGCCATCCTGGGGCAGAACGAGGCCGCCCGAACCACCCTGTTCCGCATCCTGGTGGGAGAACTGGAACCGGATGAAGGGTCTTACCGCTGGGG
>Ga0302242_1002266_pt1 | contig 12314 bp, 8 predicted proteins | sample AAG_UR_Lys_MG_FD_193510 | JGI IMG/M metagenome (GOLD analysis project Ga0302242, IMG submission 193510) | Enriched activated sludge microbial communities from anaerobic digester in WTTP, New Holstein, Wisconsin, United States - AAG_UR_Lys | ecosystem: Engineered > Bioreactor > Anaerobic >... | reverse complement strand
CGTGCTCCGCTGGTGGGACACGTGCCAGTTGCTGCTGGCCGGCTGTGCGGACGAGAAGCTCATCGCCTTCGACCGCGAAGGCCGCCGCAAGTGGGTCTTCACGTCCGAAATGGACCCCGCGGTGTACGAAGCGGCCAAGACGTATTGGTTCAAGAGCGCTCCGGGCCACGAAGGCATCCACGGGTTGTACACCGGCGCCTTTGACGGAGGCAAGGAGCGCTGCTTCGTGGGCAGCGCGTGTACGCTGGAGATTCTGGACGAGGCCGGTCAATTGGTGAAGCGTACGCCCGTTTTCTGGGGGCCGGGCTGGAAGTTCCTGCTGGTCGCCGGCGGGGAAGGCCGGCGGAACCTGCTCGTTGCCCGTTGGCCCAACGGCAGCGACAATCTGGCCATCGTCAGCAGCAAGACGCTCTCGGACACAGGCCGCGGCTACGACGCAGTTCCCGCCGGCCATTCGTTCGTCGGCGGCTGGACGGCCCAGAATCGTACCGGTCTGTTCTATGAAGACCTGGACGGCGACGGCCAGAAGGAAATCGCGACGGCGATCAACGGGACCTGGAACCGGGTGACGGTGTATTCGGAGCAAGGCCAGCCGCGATACAACGCTCAATTCGGGCCGGGCCCCAGCAACGCGCCGCGCGCCCAAATGCGGGACATGGATGTCGCCGACCTGAACGGCGACGGCAAGCAGGAGATCGTCGTCGGCATCTCGGAGGGCTTGGTTGTCGCCTTGAGCCACGGCTGTCAGCGGATTTGGTCAACCCGTTTGCCCAGCCCGCCCGTTTCCCTGCGCGGCATCCAGCCGGCCGAGGCCAAGACTTCGCAGATCCTGGTGGGCTGCGACGATGGCACCGTGGCGGCGCTGGACCATCAGGGCAAACTGCTGCGGCTCGGCAAGGTCTCCGGTCGGCCAACGCTCGTGCAGACAGTTCCGACGGCGGCAGGGCCGCTGGCGGTCTTGGCCACGGATCGGGGCGAGGTACGAGGTTTTGAGATCGCCGACTAGCTCCAACTCGATCGTGTGGACGACCTCGAAGACCTGGAGCAGCAGGCGCGTCGTGTTGGCCTCAAACGTGCCAGTCTCCACGGCCACGCGGCCCGTGAATCCGGCAACAAGTTTGCGCAGTCGCGGCATCGTCAATCCAGCCATCTCATTGCTCCCAAAAGGCGTAGCGGAAAGACGATCCCAAGAAGTCGCGACAAGACATCAGCCGATGCTCGGTCCAGTGGGCGAAGCGGCGTTGATCGAGCAGGCAGGGTTTTCTCACGTCCGCATCAACGTGCAAGGGGGCGCAGCTGCCGGTGGAACGGGTGTCGTGGGAGGAGGCGGTGGAGTTCTGCCGGAAGCTGAGCGCGAAGGAGGGGCGGACGTATCGTTTGCCGGCGGAGGCGGAGTGGGAGTACGCGTGCCGTGCCGGGAGCCAAACGAAATGGTGCTTTGGGGACAACCAGTCCCGATTGGGGGAGTATGCGTGGTACGGTGGCAACTCGGATCACAAGACGCACCCGGTGGGCGAGAAAAAGCCGAACGCTTGGGGCCTGTGTGATATGCACGGGAACGTGTGGGAGTGGTGTTCGGATTCGTGGGGCGAGCACCCATCGACGGCCGTGCACGATCCGACTGGTGCTACGGCGGGCTCGTCCCGCGTGGATCGCGGCGGCAGCTGGTGCGACGGCGCGAGGAACTGCCGGTCGGCGCACCGGGGCCTCGACGCGCCGGAGGACCGGGACGGCGACCTCGGGTTCCGCGTGGCCTCAAGTTCGGTGGATGCCACCGGCAAGTAGAGCAAGTCATAGCAAGAGCGGAGTCTTCCGCGTAGGCCGAAACACGTTCGTGCGTAGCGGAGCGGAGCCGAACGTGTTTCGGGCGGTAGCGGAAGACGGAGCGGTTCGCGTAGGCGAGCCTGTGCGAGACTCGCACCCGGTCTCGGAGAGACCGGGCTGCGTGATGGCAACCGCTGGTGGTGCCGCCTTCAGGCGGTTGGAGGACGACCGGCTGAAGCCGGCACTACGAACGGTGGCTCCGTTGGACATCGAGCCGGTCGATCTCCGCGCGGGCGGTTACACGTGGACGGACGCCGACGGTAGCGTGGCGATCGTGGAAGGACAACCGTGTCCGGCGCTGAGCGAGAAGCCGGTGGCAGAGGCTTTGCGGGACCAGATCTTCGGCGATGAGCAGACGGAGTTCTCACCGCTGGAGGCCCTGCTTACGGATCTGGCGGACGACATTGGCTCCGCCTGGCGATAGTCCATTCCGCTGGAACCGGCTCAGCCAATGGCCGGTGTTGGGCAGGAGACAACGGTCTTGGAAGGCCAGAGTCGCCCACGGATGGCATGGCGATACCACGGATGAGATGCGGGAAGTGGGCGAAGGGGACCAGCGCCACAGGGACTTGGGCAGCGATTTTTGGAGTGCGGCGCCTTGTCGCCGCTTTGGCACGCGGGTGACGCAAGGACCGGCAGTTGGTGTTCCGCTGCGTTGCTCTGTGTCCTGAACCCAATCCTCTGCGACGCCACAGGCGGCTGTCCAAAGCGGTGACAAGGCACCGCACTCCAAGATTTGGTTGCGGCCGCGCGCGGACAGGTTCCGCATCAGCAGCCTGCCCGCGATCCGACAGGTGCTGCGCTCGTAGCCCCGCGGCCACCGTTCGCCCGTGTCGTGTTCACGGACGGAAGTGGCCAGCTGCCCCGGCGTCGCGACGAGGGCACGGGGACGTCCTTCCTGCCAATAACCGAGCGTAAGAGAAGACACAAGTACTGGGGTATCTGCTCTCGCGCCAACTGATCCACAAGCTGCGTGGCCTCTGCTTTTTCGGTGGCACACGCGTCGCCCCCGAAGCCGTAGAGGAACTTCGTCTGGCGGTTCCGCAGTGCTGGATTGTCGTGTATTGAGCAAGTTCTCTTTTTCGCACTCCGGCTCCTTCTCGCCGCCCTTCCAAGCCCTTGCCCGCGTGGAGCCGTCCGAAGGCCGCTTGAAGTGTTCGCCGCCGGCATTCCGCTCGCCTCCACCTACGGCCACATCAGTCTGGTCACCAATCTGCGCGATGTGCCGATGTTCTATGTCCATGGCGGCCAGGACTGGCCCATCTACGCGAAGACCGGCCCGCTTCCGATCACGGACGAAATGCGCCGCCTGGGCTACAACGGGAGCTTGTGGATGATTGCCGAGGTGGGACACAACACGATGAGCGTCAGCACGGAGCGGGTGCTGGACTGGGCGCTCCAGCAGAAACGCGTGGCGCACCCGCGCCGCATCACCCACCGCGCCTATTTTCCGCCGCACGGCCGCGCTTGGTGGGTGGAAATTCAGGACATCGAACGCCCCGGCTGGTTTGCCGAGGTGGATGCGCGCATCGAGGAAGGCAACCGCATCGTGGTGGCCTGCCGGAACACCACCCGTGTCGTGTTGCGGCCCGATCCGGACTTGCTGAATCCGGAGGCGCGGATCGCCGTCCTGTTGGACGGCCGGGTCGTGTTCGACGGCGTCTGCGGCGGCCAGCAAGAGATTGTCCTGAGCCGTCATGCGGGCGCTTGGAGCGGCGTGTTGCAGCCTGTCCAGATCGCCTCGCGCACCGCTTGGAAGGATTTCCCGATCGGCGTTGTGGACGAGCCGCCCAGCTGGGAGGGCGGCCCGGAGACGACGCTCGGCAACTGGCTCACCGACGCCATGCGCGACATCGCCGAGGTTGACATCGCCCTTTGCACCAAGGGCCACTATCGCTACGGAAACCAGTTTCGCGGTGCCGCGGTCCAGGCGGGCCAGACGGTGCATTTCATCGAGTTGATCAACTGGCTGCGCCCCAGCGACGGCGCGCTGGCTTCCTTGACGCTCCGCGGCTCAGAACTGCTGGCCGTCATCGAGGCCAACCTCCGCGACAAGCCCCAGGAGGAGCGTTTCCTGGTGCAGGTTTCCGGCTGCCGTTATCGCTTCGATCGCCGGCTGCCTGCGGGCAAACGCATCGTCGAGACGGACATCCAGCCGGAACGCGACTACACGATTGTCTGCAACTCGTTGGACATCACCCGCACCGACACGCTGCACCTGGGCGATCGCTTCGAGAAGCTCAACCATCAGGTCCTGGAGCCCAATGTTCTCTCGACCGCCTGGCGTTTCATCCACAGCCACGGTGGTCGGATCGCGGCCAAACTCGAAGGCCGGATCGCAGAGATCCGGCCGTGAAATGACGAGCAGGTGGGCTCTGCAACGCTCGCCCCGGCCTGGTCTTCGGCGGCGGAGTTGCCGAAGACCAGGCCGGGAATGTGGGGGATGATCGCGTTTGTAGTGGGAAGCGGGAGGCTCCGCAGGGCAAGCCTGCGGAATCCTTTTCACGTCTCACCTCCCGTCGTGTCGGAGCTTTTCACTCCTAGTGCCGACTTCAGAGCGGGCAGCCCGGCGTCGCACTCAACGTAGTACACCCGATCGTCGATCGCCGCGCCGGCTGCGACCGGATTGCCGAACAGGTCGAACGACCGAACCCCTGCCGCCGCCGGCAGTTGGAAGGCCGCGTGGGCCGGGCTCGAGGTGATCGCCGCCACCGCGCGGTTCGCTCCGGAGTAGAGGTAGGCGTGGACGCCGTCCGCCAACGTCACGCGACCGGCGAACTCAGTATCCTCCAAGAGCCACGCCAGCGCGCTGTGGGCCGCTGCCGAGGGGTGCAAGAAGCCCTCGGCGGTAACCAGTGTTGTCCACTCCACCGGGCCGCCGAATGTGCTGTGGCCGTGCATGGTGTAGAGAAACTGGCGGACTTCGCCGTTCGCCATGCGGGCGATCGTGTAGCGCGCCAGCCGATCCGCGATTCGCCAGTTGTCATTGTGATTCTCGTAGGGCAGCGTGTAGCGATAGAAACCGTTCGACACATCGCCGGACAACGGCGCCCCTTCCGACATCCACACCGGCTTCGGCACCCGGCCGAGTTTCTGGAGGATCGGCCCCACGGCCGCCTGGTAGGCCTTTGCGGCGGGATCGTCCGGAAAGCCCGTCAAGCCGTTTTCGTAATGGTGGTAGGAGATCGCATCGCAAGTGTCCAGTCCGCCGAAGTCGAGCACCTCCTTGGTCCATTTCGTGCCGTTCTCGGCCCCGTAGGTGTTGAAGCCGATGATGGTCACCTGCGGAAATACTCCGTGCGCGGCTTCGTAAGCCGTCTTTTGCAGGCGGGCATAATCCTTCGCGGGCGTATCGCTGGCGACATAGCGATCGTTCGAGTCGCGGCCCCGCGCCGGATCGACCTTGAGACTCCAGAACGTGCTCCCCCACGGTTCGTTCCAGATTTCGTAGGTATCGATCATCGATCGATGATGGCCGACGATCGTCCGCACCGCATGGGCCCAGTCGTCCATGCTGAGCGGCTCAAGGTAGCGATCGAAGTAGCCGGCCGCGGGCCTGCCAAGATTGCTGGCCCAACCCGGCGTCGTCGACAGCAGCCCCAGGATCTTCAGATGGTGGTCGCGATAGCGCCGCAGGTCGCTGTCCCGAAACTGCCACTTGCCCTTCTCGGGTTCGAGAAACGACCAGCCGATGTATTGCGTGCCCGCATCGTGAAGGCGGACCCAGTTCGCACCGACCGCTTTCGTCATCGCCAGGTGGCGGTTGGTCGATAAGGTGTGCGTGCCGAAGAAGGAGTCGGGTGCGTCCTGGCCCCAATAGCGCGGGCGGTGGAGCCGATAAAACACGATTTCCTGGAACGGGCTCAGACGCTGCCCCGAGGCGTCGACGACGCACGCCTCCAGGCGATACGGTCCGAGTCCGTGCGGGGCGAACGGCTCGCAGGCGATGACGCCCGATTTCGCGGAGTCCAAGGGGATGGCCGGCAAGAGTTTCTCATCGCCGTACATGGTCGCCAATCGGGTCTTGAGCACCGCCCCCTGGGCCTGGCCCGCCACGGCAAACTGGACCTTCATCGGTTCATCGGTGAATTGCACCCGCGCGCTGGCCGCATCGGACGGCGGCAGAGCGAGAGACACTTCCATCGGTTTCTGCGGGGCATACGCGCCGGCCTTGGCCCCGTGTTCCACCTGGAACCCGTCCAGCCAGAGCGTTCCCTTTCCCTCCAGCCGCATCGCGTGCGACGGGGCCAGCAGGACGGGCTTGAACGGCAATTCGACGCGTTGCCACTGCTCGCCCGACAACTTGAGCGGCAGCCTCGCGCACTGCTGGCCGCGCCCACCGGTTACCGCCAGGCTGCCCTCCCAGTCGCCACGAAGCGCGATGCTGAGCACATGCGTTTCGAAGCTCCACGGCACGGCGAAAGGGGCACTGTAAATGCGGATCCCCTTGACGGTCGCGTCGATCCGCAGCGCCGGACTGCCGCTCGGGCCTGAGAGGTCCCGATCGCTTTCTACCTTCACCTCGTCACCGTCGGAGTAGTCGCGATCGATCGACCAGCCGCTTTGCAGCCCGAGCGGGAATACCGACGCGCTCACCAGGTTGCCTGAACCGGCCGCGGGATGCCTGGCTTTGATCTCGGCGATGAGGTCCTGCTCGGAGAGCTTCACCACTTTGAGCTTCGCCAGGTCCAGTCGGCCATTCCCCGCCAGATAGACAAACAGCCCGATCTCCGGCCGATGCGGAGAGAGTCGAAAGTCGTAGGAGAAGTCTCGCCAGTGGCCGCCGGTGGCGGGAGTGAACGACGACAGGGTGCTGTACGGTGGCCCGACATCGCGAATCCCCAGACTCACGCCCGTAAGGCTGCGAGCCGTCAACGTCAGGCGGTAATAAGCACTGGCGTCGTCCAGTGCGGGCAGGCGGTGCATGAACTGCAAGCCATCTCCGGAGGTTTGCTCGACACGAAGGAAACGTCGCCCTGCCTCGCTCATCGGCTTGTATTCGGCCACCACATTGCTTTTCCACTCTGAGTTGTCGCTCCATCCGTCGGGCAGACGCCCGGTGATGCGGACGCCTTTGGCCACGGTGATTGTCTCAAAGGGCTTTCCCGGAACCCCGAAGTCGGTGTCGATGATCGCCTGAGGCTCCGCGCCGGCTACACCCGTCAGAATCAACCACAAGGCAAAGCAAACAATGATTTTCATGTTCGTACCTGCGCCTTTGGGTCTCATCGTCGAGGAGCCGATTCTAACGCTGCGGTCCGATGACGGTCAAGCAAGCGATTCCCGCTCTCCTTCCCGAAAGTCGGTCCGGGCTGTGGCGTGTGTTGCATACCATCCTCGTCCCGCGTAGACTCGGACGCGTCGCCTGTGGTTAGCACCGTTCGAGAAATAAGTGTCAGGTGTTCCGTGAGCGGGACGGCGCTAGCCGCCGGTGTGGCCGGCAGCCAGGAACCGGTGGCTAGCGCCATTCCGCTCACTTGTTTCTCGAACGGTGGTTACCGGCTTTCGTTCACGGCCGATGTTATGGAGAAAATGATGACCAGCAAGAAACAGTCCCCGACAACGATCCTGCTCGTCTCAGCGACCGTCGCACTGTTCTGCGTATCCGTCGACCTTCGCGCCGAGACCGTGCGCGACCGGCTGTGGATCTGGGGACGGCCGGCGGGCATCTACAACAACACCCACTTCCGCCCGCTCGGACTCCGCTCGACCGTCGAGCCGGTGAATGGGGCGGAGCAGATGGGGATCAGGAACGTGACAATCATCGCCACGGAGAACCTCAAGCCACTGGAAGAGTACTACCGGCCGTTCGAAAGGCTCGACCGCGTGTACTGGTCGCTGGTCGCCGCCGGCGGCGGCACTTCCCTCGCGGCACGCGAGGCGGCTTTCGCGCTGGCGGAGAAGCACAAGAACATCGTGGGGTTCATCCACCTTGACCAAGGAGCAGCGACATGAAGGACGCACAGCAACCGTCCATCGGTTTCACTCGCCGCGAGGCCGTGCAGATCGGACTCGGAACTATCTTTAATACTGCGGTTGCGGCCGCCGGCGCGCCGGCGGCGGAGGCAGCCGAACGAGAACGCCTGGCCATTTCCTTCTGGATCTGGGCGTTGTGGGACACGGGAACCCACGGTTTCTTCAACGATCTCGAACTGCGCATCACGGAACTGGTCGAGCGCGGCTTCAACTGCATTCGCATCGAAGGGGGGGCCGGAATCACGCACGACGCCGAGGGCAAGCCGCGTGGGGAGTTGACGTTCTATCCCGCGGTCCCCGGCCACGCCCATTTCACCCGGCAGATGGAGCACATGACCGGTGGTCGCGTCGATCTGATGAAACGACTGATCGAACTCTGCACCGTCGCGAAACGCCACCAGGTCAAAGTGATCCTCTCGAGCTGGTATTACCTGCACACGTTCTGGTTTACCGACAAAAGTGTGACGTCCGAGTTACTGGGCCTGCCTCCGGAACAACGCTTCATCCGCTTTGCCCAAGGGCTGGACCGGATCCTCGAAGAGCTGAAACAGCGTGGCCTGGCCGACACCATCACCGCCGCCGAGATCTTCAACGAGGTGAACGGCATGGATTTTTCCGGCGGCTACGAATCGCAGAAGAAACCCGTTGATGTGCTGCACAAGTTCCGGAACCTGCATGAAGAGGCTTTGGAATTCCTGAAATCGCGGCATCCGAACATCCGGTTTGCGTTGGACACCAGCACGCCATCGGTCAATCCCGAGTCCATGCCGCGAAACGCGCAGGTATGGACGTTCCACAGTTACTACCTGTGGGATGTCTACAAAGTCTTCGAGCAGAATTTGCTCGGCAGGGATGTCGACCTGACCGACCCCGCCAGTTACGCTCCGGTCCGCCGTTTCCTGCGACGGGATCTCGTGCCGTTCCAGGCGCTCCTCGACAGCCGTCAGGGGCGCCCGCCCATCGAGCCCGGCTGGTACCGCCGCATCTGGCTGTATCGCAACCTCGAACCAAACGCGATGCCGGAGTTGGAGCGTCTGCTGCAGGAAAACCTGGAGAAGCAGATCGACCAGTACAAACGAAAAGCCACCGACGCGGTCGAGCACGCCGTGAAACTGCGCGACGAGGTCTTCCCCGGCATCCCGCTGGTGCTGGGCGAAGGGGTCAGCTACTGCGCGGACCACCGTCTCCGCTGGGAGGAGCGCAGCGACGCCTACTGGGAAGTCGTCGAGCACGCAGCCCGCGCCTACCGGGAGCACGGATTGTGGGGCGCCGTCGCACGCACGAACTCCGGACAGGAAGACCCAGTCTGACACGAATACCCCGAACGCCTGCAGCGAGTCAACGCCACGTTCCTGGGGAAGAAAGTCTCGTGACCCCGGCGGTGAGCGTTAGCCCCGTTCGAGAGACTAGCGCGACGCTCTCGGATTCCGGAGTTGGTGACAGGAGGGACCGGTGCAGCGCTGCTTGCGGGAGAAGGGCTCGGCTGTCTCGATGGCTTGCCTGAATTCAGCATGTTCGCTACTTGCTGAGATCTTTGATGCGGAGATTGCGATACTCGTGAACTCCGTTTTCGGCCTGCAGGCCTAGGTAGCCCCGCGTCAACGTGCCCGCGGAGCTGGAGGTGCTGACCAGTTCGCCGTTCAGGCGAACTTCGAGTCTTGATCCGACAATCTTGATGTCATAGGCGTTCCACTCCCCGTCGGGCTTCAGCACCTTCTGCACCAACTCGACATTGAGATCATGTGGGGCTCCGAAGATCTTCGCCATGCGGGCAGTGTTCTCAATCTGCACTTCGTACTTCTGATTTGGCCAGTTCTCGCCCGCCTTGACGGACCGCAGAAAGACGCCGCCGTCCTGTTTGGGTTTCAGGAAGCGGAATTCCAGACGCAGGATGAAATCGGCATACTCCTTGTCGCTACGGAGCCAGCCGAGGCCCACATCGTGTTTGAGGACGCCGTCCTCCACGACAAACTTCGCGCCGTTCATGAGATGCCAGCCATCGAGGGTTTTGCCATCAAAGAGGCTGACGAAGCCCTCTTCCGCCTTGTCGGCGGCCAAAGAGACGTTTGGCATGCCCAAGACGCACAATGCGGCAACGGCAATAACGGCTTGCGTGACACTGTGGTAGTGGACCATGTTCTTTACCTCCTTACGGGTTGATCTTGGAAGGTTGGCGCGGATTGACCATAGACTGAGCATAGGCGAGAAAGCCTAGGGAAGCAAGCGAATCGTGTTTGGGGCTTCGCAAGGGGATGGGTGTTGGTCCGTCAATCCACCGTCGGCCGAAGGCGGCCGATAAAGCACCCGTACAATCTACCCGGATCGTTCCGGCCGCCGTAGAGGTGCTCGAACTTGTTGTAGACGTACACCAGACAGTTGTTGTGCCACGTGATGTCGGGACTGGAGTTGTACTTGACGTCGTCCACCAACGAGGTCTTTTCGACCGCGCCGGTTTTCGGATCGATCAGTGCCAGGCCAATGTCGTGGAACATGTAGCGGCCGTAGAGCCTCGAAGCGTAGGGTTCACCGCACTTCCAAACCAGAGCCAACCGATCGCCCATCTGGACGCCCTTCGCATACTGGTTGAACCCGCTTGGGCTGATCGGGATCAGGTCGTGGAACCGCCGCCCGTCAAACTGCACGAGCCAGAGCGGCTGCATGTCGGTCTTGGCCTGCGAGTCGGTGAAAGCGACGGCCAATTCGCCGTCAAAAACGCTGAGGAACGGCGTGTAGGGCGTTTCGGTCGGCTGCGGATCGAGTTCCTGGGGCGGCCCCAGTCCCGCCAGGTCTGGATCGAGCGAGCGGACCGTCACCGTCGTGCGATATCCTTCGGGGACTTCCGGGATGGCGCACCAGCGGCAGTAGCTCACCCAGAGCTTGCCGTCCACTGCTGCGATCCCACCGTTCCAAGTGCTTTCGGCAGCGGCGTCCGGCTCGATCACAAACGGCCCGGCGATCTTGCCGGTGCCGGTGTCGTACGAGGCGACGCACTGGCGAGCGTGGGGAGCATCGCCGTGATAGGCCCGCTTCCAGGAGACGTACAGCTTGCCGTCCAGGACGGCCGATTGGGTTTGCCCTTGGTAGCAAGGTTTCCCGTCGACCACGAAGGGTTCGACCCAGGGCTTGGTCCAGACCGGCTGAAAGCTCTCGTCCAACCGGCTCAGCCAGATCGTGCCGCCGCGGCACTCGCTGTAGTAGAGCTTGCCGTCGACGCTCTCGATGCACGGGTACACGGCTGGCGGCGTCGCCATCCGCTGGTTCGCTGCGATCTGAAAGGGGTTCCAGACGCGCCCTTCCGCCGTCTTGGTCGCGGCGGCCAGCACTTGGCTCCCGCCCGGACGCTCCCGTCCGGAGCAACTCGTCGCACCCGGAATTCATACTCGGTTGCCGGTTCGAGAAAGATGACGTTGTGGAACCGCTCCAGGACCACCGCATCGCTCGGCTGCCAATCGGCCTCGCCTTTCTTCCGGCACAGCACGCGCCAGCTCTCGACGCCGTCGAAGCCGGAATCGCCCAGCAGATTCGCCTGCGAGTGCTGGGACGAGATCCGCACGTCGTCAAACCAGCTGGTTCCTTTTCCGACCTGATACACCAGGCAATGCATGAGCTGAACCCCTTCGGGAAGCTCGAACGCCCCGGAGACCGGTGACCAGTCGTCCGCCGCCGGCAGATCGCGCGAGACCAGGCCGTGATACTGTCGCGAAGGATCGATGTAGCAGTCGATCACCAGATGCGCCTTGCCTTGCGAACGGAGGCCGACGACCGCAACGCGAACGTCGTCGTTGGCCCCCAGCACCCGGGGCGTGGGCAATAAGGCTGCCGCCGCGCCGGCGGCCAGCGTGTGCTTGAGGAAAGATCGCCGATGAGGGACTCGCATGGCCGAAGCTCCTTTCCTCCTCGACGGCTAGGATTCGCGCGACCGCAGACGCTGCTGCAATTCTGCGAGCATGGCGGACAGTTCGCTGATCGTTCGTTCGCCCAGGCCTCCCGCGGAACTCGACTCTTCGCCGAGAAGCTCTTGGAGGATTCGGATCTTCCCTACCAATTCGCCCTCTCGCCGGCCTTCCTGCCGGCCTTCTTCCCGCGCGCTGTCCAATCCCCACTGATAGTCACGCTGTGCCTTCAAACGCTGGTCGTACATCGTCCGATCCTCCGTTTTTCCCGCGATCGCTTCGACCACGGAAATCGCTTGCTGAAACTCGACTCCCGGCAACAATTCCCGCAACTGTCCCGGCTCGTACCGGTCCGCAAACAGAAAGAAAAACGCCCATTGCTGGATCGCCGGAGCCGAGGAAACCGTTTCCTCCCGCAAATTATGCTTCGTCAACTCGACCGTGTGTACTTCGATAGAATCGGAAACCTCCATGCCGTGCTCCGGATCCGCCAGCCGGAATCGGTGGTGAGCAATCGTGTCCTCACGAAACAGCCTATTGTTGAGCAGGCAAATCGAGATCGCCGACCGCAGATCCGAATAACGTTGGCCGGGCTGCAGTTGATCGACGTACATCGTGCAG
>Ga0302242_1002264_pt1 | contig 12323 bp, 7 predicted proteins | sample AAG_UR_Lys_MG_FD_193510 | JGI IMG/M metagenome (GOLD analysis project Ga0302242, IMG submission 193510) | Enriched activated sludge microbial communities from anaerobic digester in WTTP, New Holstein, Wisconsin, United States - AAG_UR_Lys | ecosystem: Engineered > Bioreactor > Anaerobic >... | reverse complement strand
ACTCGTTGGGCTGACCATTACGACGGTATGTTATTGTCTGACCTCGTGCAGGACGTCGTCCCCGCCAGGGTCTGCCGGGCGGCCGGCGAGACTGCAAATCCGCCACCGAAAGGTTGATGCCATGAGCCGAAGCGTTCTTGCCTTGTTCGTCGCAATCACCTGCGCGGCCTTCACGAATGCCGCGGAACCGGATGTCTCTCCCAGCGGCCATGCTGCCGACCCGAACGCGAAGCCCGGACCTTCGTCCACGCCGGCCCCAGAATCTCGGCCGAGGCTGTCGCGTGCTGATCTGCCAAGATTGAAGAAACTCGATCGTGCCGGCGTGTTTGCGGCGTTGGGTTCGTTCGACGACCACGGATTGTCCGATGCGGAGTTCACGTCGCGGGCACTGGATCTGCTGGATCCGAAGCGAATTCCCGGCCTGGTGGAGGCCCGGCAGGCCGGCGATACGAATCGAGCGCTCGACGCAGTGTTCCGCGCCTGCCGCGACAGCCGGTCTGCCCTGGCCAAGCCGGGCGTTTCCGCCGTCGCGCCGGCCGCCGCCAACGATCTGCTGGAGCACCGTTTCAGCTTCTACGGCGAACAACACCAGTTGCCGCCCAGCATCGACTGGGACGCCAACCCCGGCACGGCGCACTGGGGCCACGACCTGAACCGATTCTCGTTCCTCAGTCCGCTCACCCAGGCCTACCTGGCGACCGGCGACTTGCGCTACAGCCGCAAGGCGGTGGAATTGATTCTGGATTGGATTTCCAAATGCAGCGCCAGCCGATGCTTTGCGGGCTCGCCGTACGTCTGGGGCTCGTACCTGAACAACGCGATCCACTGCCAGGCCTGGTGTGCCAACCTGGCAACGCTGGTCACCTGCGGCCAGGTGACGCCGATCGAATTGCTGCGCGTGCTGAAGTCGGTACACGATCAACTCGCCTATCTGGAGATTGTCACGAACGGGCACGCGGGCAATTGGCCCACGATCGGCATGCAGGCGATGCTGCAGTGCCTGTCGACCTTTCCGGTCTTCCGCGACACGGAGCGGTTCGTCGATTACTGCAGCGAAGCGCTCCGCGAGCAGATTGCGGACCAGGTGCTTCCCGACGGCGTGCAGGACGAGCTGACGCCCCATTATCACCTCGTGGTGGTCAACAACCTGCTGAATGCCCTCCGAGCGTTGCGCGCCTTGGACCGCGATTTGGACCCGCAGACGCGGCAAACGCTGGGCAAGATGCTGCACTACGCCCAGCAGACGACTGTGCCGGACGGCAGCAAGCAGGTGGCCTTCAACGATTCCGATCCGGGCACGCCCGGCAAGTATTCGCGAACGCTCACCGAGCTGGGGCTCCAGGAGTTCATCTCGCCGCCGTCCCGCCTGGGTCCCGAAGTGTTTCCGTATGCGGGAGTGGCCTTGCTGCGCCAGCGGCAGGACCTGGGGGACCTGTACCTGGCCTTCGATGCCGGGCCGTATGGTCGATCGCACCAGCACGAGGACAAGCTCGGCTTGTGGTTGTTCGCCTTCGGGCGGAACCTGCTGGTCGATCCGGGCCGCCATCTGTACGACTCGTCGGCCCGCTCGTTCTATCCCTACCTGCGCAGCACGGCGGCCCATTCGACGATCCGGATCGACGGGCAAGACCAGCACAGCGCAGGGCGGCGCGGCGCGTGGATCGCAAAGCAGCCGTTGGATCTGCGCTGGAACGTGGCGGACGGGGAAGTGCGGGCATCCGGCGTCTACGATCTCGGTTACGGCCGGGACAACAGCATCGCCGTCGTTCACCGACGCGAGATCGTGTTCGTCAAAGAATGCTGCTGGGTCGTGTTTGATGCGGTGGAAGGCGACGGCGAGCACACCGTCGAGTCCCGGTTCCAGTTTGCGCCGGGCGAATTGCACATCAGCGGCACAACGGCGCGGACCGGGTTCGACGATGGCAACCTGCTGCTGATGGCCGCGCCGAGCGTGCCGTTTGCCGACATCCACGTCGAGCAGGGGCAAGAGAAGCCGCGCGGCGGCTGGTACTCCGACAGCTACAACAAGATCGAGCCCGCGCCGGCCTTGGTCTGTTCGCTGCGGACGACTTTGCCTTGGCGCGCGGCCACGCTGCTGTTCCCGTACCGGGGATCGGAGCCACCTCGTACGTCCTTTTCATTCGACGGACAGCAAGCGACGGTCGGCCACCCTGACATCGGCGATCTGTGCGTGACCAGCTCGTTCCCGCCACAAAAGAACAAAACGAACCATTAGCAATGGTCTCGCTCTCGAATGCCCCGGCTCGTCCGGGGGATCGTTCCGCTTCCCACTCGATCCGCACATCCTGTTGAATGCCGAGGTGGCTTCGGTGTACCCTAGACGAAATAGTCGGCGCTTCTGGAGGTGCGACATCCGCACCATCAACGAAGGAGCCGCAGCGGTTTGAGATGGCACTCTGTGGGGAGGTGTTCAATGAGCGGTTCGACGACACGACGTGATTTTCTGCGGTCAGCGGCAGCGGCAGGCGGTTGCCTAATGGTGCCGGGGTGGAGCCAAGCGAGACCTGCGGGACAACCGGCGGAATCCCAATCGGGGCCGGCGAACTCCGCCGGACCATCGGCGGCTGACGATTGCCCGGCGATGGCGCTGAACACACCGGTCCTGGTGGTCACACAACCGGTCTCGCGCGACGTCGATCCGCGGGCTGGCAGTTGGGTCTACATCACCGAAGTCCTGCGCCGTGCGGGAGTGTTTTTCGAAGAACTGTCTCTGGATCGCTTGCCCTGGCTGGCTCGCCGGCCGAATGCCATCGTGCTGCTGGCCGGGAACTTGTCTCTGACCGAGGCGGAGCGTCAAGTCCTCGCGGCCTGGGTCAGCAACGGCGGCTCGCTGGTGGGCATCGGCGGCACGTCGGGGCTTGACGAGGTCTTCGGCGTCACGGACCCGCGCCGCCTGGCGGAAGGCTGGATCAAGGTGACCGCTCAAGACCATCCCCTGACCGCCGGTCTCCGCAGTTCGTTGCACGTGTTCGGCGGCTACACGGTCAAGGCCGGCGCTGCGACCCCGCTGGCGGAATTGGAGTTGGCCAATGCTACGAAGAAAGGCAGCGTCATCCTGGAACATCGTCCAGGCCAGGGGCGTGCCATCCTGCTGGCCGCTGATCTGTTGTTCTCCATCGTCCACATCCAGCAAGGCATCCCCGTGTTCCAGGATTGCCACGCGGCTCCGGACGAGTCTGCGGCGACGAACGAGGGCATTTTGAAAGCCGAGGACGGAATGGTGCTCGATTGGCAGCGGGACCGCAGTCCGATGTCGCCCACGGGCGTGCCGGCGTTCCTCGAACCGATCAGCGACGAATTGCGGGAACTCGTCCTGCGCAGCATTTTCCACGCGGCCCGGGAACAAGGCGTTGCGCTGCCTTTGCTGTGGTACTGGCCGCGCGGCTTGCCGGCCGTCGGGCACATCTCGCACGATTCGGACGGCAACGATCCGGCCAAGGCGGTGGCGCTGCTGGAGGTGATGAACCGCTGCCAGGTGAAATCCACGTGGTGTACGCTGTACCCGGGCGGCTATCCGCAGGAATTCTACCGCACTCTGAAAGAACAAGGCTACGAAATCGCATTGCACTACGATGCCATGGGCGGCAGTCCGCAGGCGTTCTGGTCGAAGGAGAACTTCCTGCTCCAGCACCAGTGGCTGCTCAAGGAGGCGGGACTGGAGCACATCTATTCCAACAAGAATCACTACACGCGTTGGGAGAATCGTCTCGATTTCTGGCGCTGGTGTGAAGAGGTCGGCATGCACTCCGACCAGACGCGCGGGCCGAGCAAACAAGGCACGATCGGTTTTGCGCTGGGCGGTTCGCAGCCCTACTTCCCGCTGGACGACGAAGCCGCCCCGCCGCGGTTCTTCAAGGTGCTCGAACTCAACCTGCAGACTCAAGACTTGGTGGTGGTCTGCCCGCCCGAGTACGGCCAGCAGCTCGTCGATTCCGTGTTGCGGCATCACGGCGTCGCCCATTTCCTGTTCCACCCGGCGCACATCCTCAAACCGACCGTGGCCGACACCCTGTGCAGCCTGGTCGAGTACGCCCGAGCCCAAGGAATGGAATGGTGGACCAACGAGCAAATTTACCAGTGGGAAATCCAGCGCCGCAGCGTAGAAGCGAAGTTCGACTCCGCCAGCACCTTCACGCTCAACGCAGCCCAGTCGCTGCGCGAAGCCACGCTGTTGTTTCTGAAACCCCGCCCCGAAGCACGCACCATCCGCATCGGCAATCATCCCGTGCCCGCCAAGCCGCGAAGCGTGTACGGCTTTGACTTCGAGGAGGCCACCCTGGACCTCGCAGGGCAGGTCCAGGTGCAAATCGGATGACGACCTTACTGGACTGTTCATTGGAGTGCATCGGCGCACAAGGGAGATAGAAACATGAAGACGTTTCGATTTCTGGCAGTCGCAGCGCTGCTGGCGACGTTCGCCTGGGCGGTTAGTCCACGTTTCGCGCGAGCCGAGGCTCCGGGGCGGCCGTTGGAGCCGGTGTTCTTGAGGCAGGTCAAGATCCGCGGGTTCTGGAAGGACCAGGTCCGGCGGCTGACGGTCAAGTGGATTCCGCATTGCATCCAAGAGATGGAAGCAGGCGGCAGGGGGCAGGAATTGCTCAACTTTGTCCATGCGGCCAAGGTGCTCAGGGGCGAGCCGACCGGGAAATTCACCGGGGCCCCGTGGAGCGACGCGTACATCTACAACACGATCGAAGCGATCTGCCTGGCGCTGGCGGTCGATCCGGAGGGCGATCAAGAGTTGGCCGCGGCCCAGGCATCGCTCCGCAAGAAGGTGGACGAGTGGATTCCGATCGTGCTGGCAGCCCAAATGGACGACGGCTATATCCACTCCTTCCACGCCGTCAACAAGATCGACCGCTACACGAACATCAACAACCACGAGTTCTACGTGCAGGGCTACTTCATCGAGGCGGGCGTGGCCCACTACCTGGTAACGGGCGGCGCGGATCGCCGCCTGTACGATGCGGCTCGCAAGTGCGCGGACCGATTGTGCGAGACGTTCGGGCCGGCACCCAAACGAGTTTGGGTCCACGGGCATCCGGGCATCGAGATTGCCCTCTGCCGCCTGGGCCGGCTCGTGAACCAGGTCGAAGGCTCCGGGCGGGGCGACAAGTACGTCGAAGTGGTGCGGTTCCTGTACGACACCCGCGCCAGTGTGGCGGAGCATCGCAACGCCTATCGCCAATCCCATCTGCCGGCCGTCGAGCAGGCCGAGGCGGTGGGCCATGCCGTGCGTGCGACGTACTTCTATGCCGGCATGGCCGACATCGCCATGCTGCAGGGCGACGGCGCCTTCCTGAGCGCGGTGGACAAGATCTGGGACAGCGCCATTCAGCGGAAACACTATCTGACTGGCGGCGTCGGCGCGTCGCATCGAGGTGAGGCGTTCTCAGACGATTTCGACCTGCGCAACGACGGCTATTGCGAATCCTGCGCCGGATGCGGCCTGTCGTTCTGGGCGGATCGTATGAACCGCCTGCATCACGACTCGCACTACGTCGATGTCCAGGAACGCGTGCTGTACAACAACATCCTGGGCGCCGTCGAACTGTCCGGCGAGAACTTCTTCTACCAGAACCCGCCGGCGTCCGACGCGCGGCGGTATCCCTGGCACGGCTGCCCGTGCTGCGCCGGGAACATCCCTCGAGCGCTGATCGCGATCAAGGACCTGATGCTGGCCCGCAACGCAGAACGCGACGCGCTGTACGTGCAACACTACGTGGCCGGCGAAGCGATGATCGACGACGTGGCCGGCGGTCCGCTGCGCATCGAGCAGCAGACCGAGTACCCGTGGAAAGGCAAGGTTTCGATCCGGCTGCACCCGGCGAAGACCGCGGCGTTCGTGCTGAACCTGCGCATCCCCAATCGCGGCGAGAGCCGGCTGTACACGCTCGATCCGGACTTGACGGGCAAGTTCACGGTCCAGGTCAACGGCACGCCGCAGCAGGCCGAAATCGTCCGGGGCTACGCCTGCCTGCGCCGCACGTGGGAGCCCGGTGATCGCGTCGATCTCTGCCTGCCCATGGAGATCCAACGGGTCCACGCGGACGAGCGAGTCGAAGCCAACCGCGGCCGCGTGGCCCTGCAGCGCGGACCGCTGGTCTACAACATCGAGGACGCGGACAACCGGGGCCAGAGCCGATCCGTCGTGCTGCCGCCCCATCTGCCGCTGCACGCGGTGTGGAAACCAGACCTGCTGGGCGGTGTGATGGCGATCGAAAGCGAGGACCAGCGACTGCGGGCGATCCCCAACTACGCGCGGCTCAATCGCGAAGGCTGGTCGCAGGTCTGGATTGCGGAGAAGCCGGAAGTCGCCGAGCCGCCGCTGGAATCGACCATCGCCTCGCAGAGCAAGGTGACGACCTCGTATCAAACCCACGAAGGCCGGTTCAGCACGCGGGCGATTCACGACCAGAAGGAGCCCAAGCAGTCCGACGAGCGCGGCACGCCGCTGTTTCACTGGTGGCCGCACTTGGGAACGCGCGAGTGGGTCCAGTATGATTTTGCTCAGCCGGAGAAGGTCGGCGCGGTGGAGGTGTACTGGTACGACGACCGCATCTCCGGCGGCCACTGCCGCGTGCCCGAGTCGTGGCAACTACTGTACCGCGAGGGCGAGCAGTGGAAGCCCGTCGAAAACGTCTCGGACTACGCGGTCGAACGCGACAAGTTCAATCGCGTGACCTTCGATCCGGTCACCACCAACTCGCTACGGCTGGAGGTGCAATTCCAAGACAAGTGGTCTGCGGGCATTTTGGAATGGCGCGTGGAGTGAGCGCCGAGGGTGCAGAAACAAGGGAGAAGCTGACAGAAAGATGGGGTGACAGAAAAATGAAAGGATCGGCAGTCGAGGGAATGGGAGCGGCGCCGTGTCTTTGTGCTCGAAGCCGATCCTCTTCTTTCCCCTTCATTTCTCCGTCACCCCATCTTTCTGTCAGCTTCTTGGATCTTCTTGACGAAGGAGGCGAACCGAGATGATGTTCAGAACGCACAGGGACGATTGTCTGGCCGGTTGCGCGGCGATGGTTGGTCTGGTTCTTGGGTTGGTCTCGATCGTGCAGGGCGGCGAGCCCGACCCGCTGCTGGATTGGTCGGCATGGGAGCAGTATGGCGGCACGGTCAAGCATCCGTGCGTCACGTTCAAGCCAGCCGACATCGAGCGCGCCAAGGCGAACATCCAGCGGTACACCTGGGCGAAGAACTACGCCGCGGGCGTGGAGGCGAACGCCAAGCGGCATCTCGACCGGCTCACGCCGGAATTCCTGGCGAACATGATTCCGGAGACAACGCCGGGCGATCCCTTGTGGACGCCGTGTCCGGCGTGCCGCGAGCAAGGCAAGCCGGTCCATCCGCACGGACTCTGGAACTGGGACCTCGACGATGCCGACCACATCCGGTGTACCATGTGCCGGACGGTCTTTCCCAACGACAAGTATCCCGAAGACGTCGTGCTGCAGACGCGGTGGCGCAAACCGCAGACCATCACGTACTGTGGCGGCGAGACGTTCGTCATCTTTGGCTACAAGACCGGCCGGCCCAGTTTCACCGCCAACGTCCGCTCGCGCAAAGTCCGCTGGATTGCCGGTTACTGCCGCACCCTGGGCGAGGCGCATTTGCTGACCGGCAAGCCCGAATACGCCCGCGCTTGTCGCGAGATTCTCCTGCGGTTCGCAGATTGCTATCCGGCCTGGCTGGTCCACGTCGGCTACGGGGAATATGCCGATATGGACCCGCGCGTGGCATCGCTGAACATCAACAAGCTGCCGGAACCGGAGCTGTGCCCGCCGCCCAACACGCCCGACCGCCGGCTGCACACCGGCTACTGGAGCGCGGGCCGGGCGGCCGGCGTGGGCATGGAATCGGGTTTCGTGCGGCAGGTGGTGGATGCCTACGATTGGACCTGCGCCGCAAAGGACGCCGGCGGCCGCCCGATCTACAGCGACGCCAGCCGGCGCAAGATCGAGCGCGACCTGTTGCTGGAAAGCACGATCCTGCTGGTGTGCGACAAGCAGATCAACAACAAGTCGGTCAGCAACCGCACGGCCGCGGCGCTGGTCGGCATGTGCGTCGGCCATCCGGAGCTGGTGCGGTTCGGGCTGGAAGGTTTCCACAGGACGGTTGACGGCTGGTTCCTGCCCGACGGGGCGACCTCCGAGTCGCCCAGTTACGGAACCATGACGCTGGGCGGAATATGGGACCTCGCGGAGGCGTTTCGCGGCTACAGCGATCCGCCCGGCTATCAAGATGCAGAAGGCAAACGCATCGACTCGCTCGATCTGTACCACGGAACGGCGTATGAGCGGGTGTGGGAATGCTTCTTCCGCGGCTTGCAGGGCGACTTGCACTATCCCCCTTACGCCGATTCCTCGCGCGGCGCGAGCCTGGGTGTGAACTTCATCGAGTTGATGGCCAGCAACTATCCCGATCAGCCGCAGTACCTGGCATTGCTGAAGGAAACGCTGGGCGGCGGGCGCGGCAGGGCCGGAGTTGCGGCGGGGGATGCCACGCGGCAGGACCTGTTGAACGAGCTGCCCGGTTCCGGCCTGGCGCTCTACGTCCGCGAGCCGGGCCTGGAACAGCGGACCTCGCCGCCGCTGTCGTTTCCGGACTGGTGTCCGCCGGACCTGCGGATTGGCCACCTGCGCACCGGTGCGGGCGGTCGCGAGAGCCTCTTGCTGCTGAGCGCCAGCCACTGGGGCAATCACCATCACGACGACAGCTTGAACGTCTATTACTGGAAGCAGGGCCACGAACTACTTTCCGACCTCGGCTACCTGTGGGACCATCCGTTGAAACACATGACCATGCGCACCGTCGCGCACAACACGGTGGTCTTGGACGAAAAGGACCAAGTCACGAGGGACCGCGCCGGCGAGGTGTTGTTCTTCAAGACGTCCGAACACGTCAAGGCGATGGAAGCATCGTCGGGCGCCTATCCGCAGGCCAAGCTTTACCGCCGCACCACGGCGGTCATCGACCACGGCGGCGGCCGAAATTACGCGGTGGACTTCTTCCGCGTGGAAGGCGGCAAGCGACAGGACTACGTCTATCACGCTGCCACCGGCGCGTGTGACGTCCTCGACCTGAAACTGCAACCCGTCGGGTCGCAGAAGCTCTACGATTTCGCCAACGTCCGCGCCGCCGACGGCGCCGGCGTGTGGCGGGCGGCGTGGGACTGCGGCGGCGAGATGACGTGCGTGGCTTGGAACGTGGGCCAGCCGGGCGAGCGGGCGTTGGTGGCCGACGGCTGGGGCCAGCGCGACTGGAAAAACTCCGACATCGGCGCGACGATCCCCTACGTCGTGCGCCGCTGCGAAGGCGACGGCGTCAAAACGTTCATCTCGGTCTTTGAGGGCCACCAGGGCGGCGAGCCGTTCGTCCGTAGCCTGAAGCTTGTGGAACCCTCCGGCGTGTTGCTGGTCGAGACCTCGCTTGGCCAGGACTACGTGATGTCCAGTCTGGACACGGGAACGCTGCAGGTTCCCACGCCGGCAGGTGAGAAGAGGATCGCCGCCCATTTCGCCGTCGTGTCGGTGCAGGACCAGAAGGCGGCCTGGACGTTTGCCGAAGAGACACAACCATCATCCAAAACGCCATGACGTGCTCGGCGTGATGTTGCACTACATCCAGGACAGCGGCTCGTTCCCTCGTATCTCCTCCCGCTCGCAACCGCATGTCCCGCGCAGGATGAGGTTCCGGCGCAGCTGGTTAAGTTCCACAAAAGGAAACACGCCCACATGAAACACATCATCATCTTCGCCGCCTGGCTGCTGGCCGCACCCGTCGTATTGCACGCCCAGTCCTCGCCCCCGCCACGTCCCGTCAAGAAGCTGATCGAGTACGGCTGGGACGTTCCCTACCCGGACCAGGTGCGGAAAGACATCCGCGACATGCAGAAGAAGCCTTTCGACGGCGTCATCTTCCGGCTGCGGGATTGGAACCACGCGTTCGACCCGCGGCCGTGGGACGAGTCGCGGCTGAAGCCGCAATTCGATGATCTCGCGGCGATCGAGTGGAGGACGTTCACGGACAACTTCCTCTGCCTGTACGCGGCCAATAACTGGAAGATGGATTGGTTCAACGACGAGCAGTGGGAGAACATCACGGCCAATTTGCGGCTTAGTGCCAAAGCCACTCCTGGCGATCCTTGCGGCGGGCCTTGCGTTCTCCTCGCTGCCACTGGGCCAGCTTCGCCTCCTCGCGATTCAACCGTGTCCGAGCAGCACGCAGTTGGCGGTCCAACTTTCGTCGTTCCGGATTGACGACTTCCCGTCGCGGGTCGTCAGGCTCCGTCGCGTAGTCCACCAACACGTCCAGGAGAAACTGCTCCTTCATGTACTTGAGCCAGTTCTCCGGCGCCGAAGGCCACGCAGTGGTGCTCAACGACCGGCTGTATCTGCGGACGAAGAAAGTCGAGGGCGCCGACGGAACTCGTCCCTGGATGAGACTTCCGCCGCCGCTGGACCACCCCCTGCTGCAGTTGGTCAGTGCCATCGCCGGCCAGAAGAACCTGCCGCTGGTTGCGGCGCGCGAAGCGGCGGCCAGGGTCAAAGTGGTGGAAGCCCTGTATCGATCCGCTCGCGAACGAAAATGGGTGACGGTGGAGTAGGACCTCGCGGCGCCGGGAGGCGGGAGGCTTGCGCACAGCGCATTGGGCTCGGATTCGACACGTTTCTTACTTGCATGATCAACCTCGTTTTGCTATATTTGCAACTGAGACCGCCCGTTGGTTTCGTCAGCGGCCGGGAGTTCTTATCTTGCTTTTCTACTACGTTTTGGGAGGGGATAGCGATGAAGACTGGAAGACGGCTCGGATTCACGCTTGTGGAATTGTTGGTCGTGATTGCCATCATTGGGATCTTGGTTGCCTTGCTGTTGCCCGCTATCCAGGCCGCGCGGGAGGCTGCGCGACGCACGCAATGCACCAACAACCTGAAGCAGCTTGCGCTGGGGATCCACAACTACGCGGACGCAAACAAGCGCTTTCCTTCCGGGTTCATCTCCAGCCTCCCGGCAATCCCGGAAGCTACTTCGGCTGCAGAACGGTCGGTCTGGACGTGGGGGGCGCTGCTTCTGCCTTACGTCGAGCAGGGCGCCGTGCATGCGACCTTGCGAGTTGGCGATCTCGCGTTGTGGCAGAGCCTGGCGACTCCCGAGGGGTTCGCCGCGCTGCGGACACCGATACCCACGTTCGTCTGCCCGTCCGACGTTGGCCCGGAACTGAACGACTTCGGCGGCAAGTATGCCGGCACCGGCGATGTGTATCCCACCAATTCACCGCAATTCAGGTCCTATGAAAAGTGCGTGACGAGCGACGGCACGAACCGAATTGAAATCGCGAAGTCCAACTACGTGGGGGTGACCTCCGTCGGCGACAGCATGACCCCGCCCAGCGGCGATTTTGTTTCGTACGGCGAGCCGGTGGGAGTATTCTTCTGGAACTCCTCCATCTCGTTTCGCGACATCGTTGACGGGGCCAGCAACACGGGAATGCTGGGAGAACGCTGTTACCGTTTCCAGAACTTGCTCATGGGCGCAGGGACGGTTTTCGGGTGCAGTCCTGTGGCGACCGCCTACAGCAGCCGCACACGGGCGATCAATAGCGCCCTGGGCATCCCCTATTGGGGCATCAACCAGACCGTCACCGCCTGGCAACATCAAAATCGCGGCTTCAGCAGCGTGCATCCCGGCGGGGTCCAATTCGCGGTGTGCGACGGCTCGGTCCGCTTCATTAGCGATACCATCGACTTCCGCGGAAACAGCATCGGGGGCATGACGAGTGCGAATCAGGGGGTTGACAGCACGTTCGAGCGGTTCCTTTCGAGGAACGATGGCCAGGCAGTGGCGAGTTTCTAGGCATTGCCTGCTCTCCGCCAACAAGGCTGGGGCTGTTTATTTTCCCGACAGAAAGCGAGGCCGACATGATTTGTCCACGAGGGTTGACGCTGATTGTGCTCGCTTCGGCGAGCGCGCTGACCATTACCGGATGCGGCAGAGATCTGCCAGAACTGGGACGCGTGCAAGGCACAGTCACTCTCGACGGAAAGCCAGTTCCCGGTGCGGCGGTTGGCTTCTATCCTCTGTCGGGTGGCCGCCAAGCGCTGGCGATTGTCGATCAGGACGGCAAGTACGAGTTGACCTTCGTCTATGGCGTCAAAGGCGCCCAGACGGGCAGCAACGAGGTCACCGTTTTTTGGCCCGACGGGACGACGCCGACCGCGGCGATCCCTGCGAAGTATAACAGGGAGTCGGAATTGAAATTCGACGTCAAACCAGGCAAGAACACGTTCGACATCAAGATG
>Ga0302242_1002259_pt1 | contig 12344 bp, 8 predicted proteins | sample AAG_UR_Lys_MG_FD_193510 | JGI IMG/M metagenome (GOLD analysis project Ga0302242, IMG submission 193510) | Enriched activated sludge microbial communities from anaerobic digester in WTTP, New Holstein, Wisconsin, United States - AAG_UR_Lys | ecosystem: Engineered > Bioreactor > Anaerobic >... | reverse complement strand
ATTCCTGTAACCGTAACCATGCAAAACTATGAGGATATTACCGTTACTGTGTTGGTAAAACTGGTTGCCAAGACCCCTGTAACCATCACCGGCGTCACCGTAGAGAATAAAACCTATAATGGCACGGTGGCAGCCTATGTGGGAACCCCCGCCAACGAACAGAGTTATACTGGCACTTATGAGTATCTCTGGTCGGGCGGCTCTGCGCCCAAGGATGCAGGAAACTATACTCTTACCGTGAAAGTGCCGGAGGGTAATGCAGAATTTATGGGGGAAGTGGAAATCCCCTTTACCATCGCACAAAAGGCTTTGACCGTAAAACCGCAAAATCTTTCCATCTATAATGGTGCGGCGCTTCCCACGGCTTTCACTTTGGTTTACGAAGGCCTCGTCAGCGGGGACTTCATTACACCTACAGGTACTCCTGCAGCGTTTGCGCTGAAAAACGGTGCTGATGCGCTGGCAGACAGCAGTGTCAACGGAACCTATGCGATTGCCTGGACCAACAAGGCCGAGGTGACAGTGGAACACTCAAATTATAGTATTACAAAGGCTGACGGAACCCTGACCATTTCGGCCCAACCCTCTAAGGGGGGAGGCTCAGCTGCACCCGCAACCCCTGTAACTCCTGCAACACCGGCACCCGGGGGTTCCGGAGCCACTGTCACCACCACGGTGGAGGCAAAGACCAACTCCAACGGTACGGTCACTGCTTCCGTTGCTCATTCTCAGGTGACCAGTGCGATTGAAAAGGCACAGGCGGCGGCGAAAAGCTCCGGCGAAGCTCCCAGCGTGGAGATTCAGGTGTCCGGGGGTGCTGATGCACGTGCAGTGGAAAGCACCTTGCCGAAAGACTCTGTCCAGGCACTGGCAACGGGCAAGATGGAGTCCCTGACTCTATCCAGCCCTGTGGCAAATATGTCCTTTGACACTCAGGCTCTTTCTGCAATTGCGGATGCGGCTTCCGGCGATGTATCCTTTGCCGCTTCGAAGGTTGACGGCGCCAGCCTTTCCGAGGAAGCGGCCAAGGTCGTTGGCGATCGTCCGGTGTACCAGTTTAGTGTAACCAGTGGCGGCGATACAATTTCGGAGTTCGGGGGAGCCGTTACAGTCTCCGTCCCCTACACACCGGCAGCAGAGGAAGATACAAATGCCATTGTGGTGTATTACATCAATGCCAAAGGCGAACCGGAGTTGATGCAAGGCTGTCGCTATGATGCCGCGACAAAAACCCTGGTGTTCACAACCACCCACTTCTCTCAGTATGCGGTTGGCTATCACAAAGTTACCTTTGCTGATGTATCCGGCACGGCCTGGTATGGGAATGCGGTTACTTTCCTCGCATCTCGTGGCATCACCGGTGGAACTTCTGCTGACAAATTCAGCCCGGATGCCACACTGACCCGTGGACAGTTTGTGGTGCTTCTCCTACGTGCTTACGGCATTGCCGCAGAGGAAAACCCGAAGGCGAACTTCTTAGATGCGGGAAATACCTACTATACAGGCTATCTGGCAGCGGCCAGAAATCTTGGACTTTCTAACGGTATCGGCGGCAATAAATTTGCCCCTGAAAAGGCAATCACCCGACAGGAAATGTTCACACTGCTTTATAATGCACTGAAGACGATGGATCGGCTGCCCGACAGCGACTCCGGCAAAGCTCTTTCCGATTTTACAGATAGCGCAAATATTTCTTCCTACGCACAGGAGGGCATGTCTTATCTGGTAGAAACCGGCATAGTTGGGGGGGACAAAGGACAACTCAGTCCGACGGCTACTCTCACCAGAGCGCAAATGGCGCAGGTGCTGTATAACCTTTTGTCCAAGTAAACATCTATAAAAAGCAACATTTGATTCGGGCGGTCTGGTTTACATCCAGACCGCCCGTGTGTTTTTTGCAGCCAGACTATCGCAGGGGACCGAATCATTTTCAGTTGACAACAAGGCTCCGAAGATGCAATATAAACATATAGATAAATGTCTATATAGAAGATCGTCGATGTGCCGGGCCGCCGATACGCTACCCCATGTCAGTTAGGAGAAAATGCGGATATGTTTATATTTGAATGGTTAAACAATCAAGTTTTAAAAATGCAATGGCTGTCGGATTTGGTAAAAAACTTGGTTGAGAATGTATTTGGTCTGGATGTGACCGAAAGGCTTGGAGGCAGTCTGCACTTTTTTATTTACGATGTGGCAAAGATTTTTATTTTGCTTTCTGTGCTTATCTTTACCATTTCTTATGTGCAGAGCTTTTTCCCGCCGGAACGGACGAAAAAAATATTGGGAAGGTACAAAGGGGTCTCGGCAAACACTTTGGCCGCTCTTTTGGGGACGGTAACTCCGTTTTGCTCCTGCTCCTCCATCCCTCTTTTCATCGGCTTTACCAATGCGGGGCTTCCCATCGGTGTCACATTTTCCTTTTTGATTTCTTCCCCCTTGGTAGACCTGGCCTCCATGCTTTTGCTGGCCAGCATTTTCAATATGAAAATCGCCGTTGCGTATGTGCTGGTGGGACTGGTTCTGGCGGTGATCGGTGGGAGCATTATAAGCAAGGCAAAAATGGAAAACTACGTAGAACCTTTTGTTTTCAATAATCAGATGGCAGAGATGGAACCGGAAGAGTTAAAGCTCCGGGATCGGATGGACTTTGGAAAAGAACAGGTAAAAGATATTGTAAAAAAGGTCTGGCTTTACATTCTCATTGGCGTAGGCATTGGAGCCCTGATCCACAACTGGATCCCGGAAGAGGTGATTCCGGCGGTACTGGGGCAGGATAAATGGTATTCGGTGGTTCTGGCAACGGTGGTAGGCGTTCCCATGTATGCTGATATTTTCGGCACCCTTCCCATTGCAGAGGCTTTGGTCTACAAGGGGGTAGGCATCGGGACGGTGCTGTCCTTTATGATGGGAGTCACGGCCCTGTCCCTACCCGCTCTGATCATGCTGAAAAGAGTGGTGAAAACCAGGCTTCTTGCGGTGTTCTTTGGAGTGGTGACTGCCGGGATCATTGCCATCGGTTACATTTTCAATGCCCTCGGGTATTTGTTTCTTTAGAATTATATAAGAATCTGTCCCATGATCTCGCTGACGGGAGCATGGATCACCAGATCTGCACGGGTATCCGAAGGATGGTCTTTCTCGTTGAGGAGGACCATCTTTTTTTTCCAGTAATAATAGACCAGAGCGGCGGCAGGGTAGTCTGTGAGAGAAGTGCCGGCAACAATGAGAAGATCGCACATGAGGATATCAAACACAGCTTGGGTCATCAGTTCCTTGTCTAGTCCATCCCCGTAAAGATGGATTTCCGGAGTCATGACGGCCCCGCACATATCCACATCGCAATAAGGGATCCCCGGATGGGTGAAAACATCATAGACTGTGATCCGCCGTTCGCATTCCGATTTGGGGCAGGGGGTTCGCATCATGGAACCATAGATCTCGAAGACGTTTCGGCAGCCAGCTTCCTGGTGAAGCTCGTCCATGTTTGAGGTGATGATGCGGCGGAGCTTTCCGGCGGCATGGAGTTCTGCCAGCTTATTGTGGGTGGCGTTGGGCTCTGCCTTTGTCAGGGGTTCCAGCATTCTTTCTCGATAGTATTGAAAAAATTCCTCGGGTTTGCGCTCGAAAAAGGTCCGGGTAAGGATGGTTTCGGGAGGATACTGGTATTTTTCAAAATGATCTTCCCCAGCACGACGAAAATCGGGGATGCCACTCTCCTCAGAGACCCCTGGTCCACTAAAAAAAACGATGCTGTTGCTTTCGTTCACCCACTGTTGCAGGGTGGCCGTCTTTTCATCCATGGGGAGATCCCTTCCTGCCCGGTGTTCCATCCCGGGACTTTGCAGATTTTTAATTCATTATAAGATATTTTTTTTCAAAAAACCACTACAAGCAAGTTGCGGGCTTCGGTTTGCTGCTTGCCCTTAAAAAATAGAAACAAGGACTTTGCACAAACATAACCCTTGCAAGCTACAATAAAAAATGATAAATTATAAACAAACAAATTAAACCAAACAAAACACAACTGACAGCCAGGAGGATACGTATGAAACATTTAAAAAAATTCTTAGTGCTGAGCCTGGTGCTTGTTGCGGTTCTGGGAATGACGATGGTTTCCGCTTCGGCGGCAGACAAGGTGACCATTGCCATTGACGGCAGCAAGACATCCATCGCTTCTTCTTACGGGACCCCATATGTGGATTCGGCCAGCAGAACCATGGTTCCTGTTCGCGTGATTTCTGAAAAACTGGGCGCAAAAGTTACCTGGGATGCAGATACCAGCACCGCCACCATTGACGGGACAATTAAAATCAAATTGGGTTCCAAGGTTATCGAAACCGCTTACGGCAAGATCACCATGGATACCAGCGCCGTTTCCAAAGGCGGCCGTACTTACATCCCCTTCCGTTATATCGGCAATGCGTTGGGATATGATGTGGAATGGAACAGCAAGACCAGCACCGCCAATATCATTACAAAGTCGGACCTTACCATCTCTGCAGCCGCCAGCCTGAAAAATGCCCTGACTGATATTCAGGCAATGTATCTGAAGGAAAAACCCAACGCCAAAGTGACCATCACCTACGGCGGATCGGGAGCATTGCAGCAGCAGATCGAACAGGGGGCTCCGGTGGACGTGTTCCTTTCGGCGGCTACCAGCAATATGAATACCCTCAAGACCAAGGGCTTGCTGGACAACGACAGCATCAAGAGCCTTCTCAAGAACAAACTGGTATTGATCGTCCCTGAAAACTCCACGTTAAAAATCGACAGTTTTGCGGACATCACTAACAGCTCCATCAAAAAGCTGGCTTTGGGCGAACCGAAGACCGTTCCTGCAGGGAAATATGCGGAGCAGGTGTTCACCTACTACAAAGTACTGGACAAAGCAAAGGCTAAGGCTGTATACGCCAAGGATGTCACTGAGGTCCTGACCTGGGTGGAAAGCGGCAATGTGGATGCAGGCGTGGTGTACTCCACTGATGCAAAATCCTCTGATAAGATCAAGGTGATCACCACCGCAGCGGCGGAATCCCATGATGTCATCAGCTACCCCGGAGCTGTCATCAAAGAAACAAAACAGCCTGCGGCCGCCCAGGATTTCCTGAACTATCTCTCCTCCAAGGCGGCGGAAACCGTGTTTGAGAAATACGGATTTTCTGTGATCTAAACGAAGGAGAACGCAATGAACTTTGATCTTTCACCTGCATGGATCTCCATTAAGATCACTTTTGCAGCAACGGCAGTGATTTTTCTCCTGGGGCTTGCGGCGGCATGGTGGATGACAAACTACAGGGGCAGATGGCAGGGGCTGCTGGACGGCATCCTCACTCTGCCCCTTGTTCTGCCTCCTACGGTGGCAGGATTTGGCATCCTCCTTCTCATCGGCAATCACGGACCGGTGGGCATGTTCCTCAATCTTTTTGGGGTCAACATTATCTTTTCCTGGTATGCAGCGGTGATTGCCTCTACTGTGGTGGCCTTTCCCCTGATGTACAAGACGTCCAAAGCGGCCTTTGAGCAGATCGACCCGAATATTTTGAATGCGGCAAGGACCTTGGGGGTATCGGAAAGAAAGATCTTCTGGAGGGTCACCGTTCCTTTGGCATGGCCGGGGATAGCAGCGGCCACCACCCTTTCCTTTGCCCGATCGCTGGGAGAGTTCGGTGCGACTTTGATGGTTGCGGGGAGCATTCCCGGAAAGACCCAGACCATCCCTGTAGCTATTTATTTTGCCACATCCGGAGGCGACATGAGAACCGCTCTTGTCTGGGTCGCCATCATCTTTGCCATTTCCCTGACGGTGATGGTGGCTACAAATTATTGGAATCGCTATCAGGAAAAAATAAAATTTGGGGCGGGGAGGCGATAACATGGGATTGCTTGTTAACATCGAAAAAAGACTCCCCGGATTCAAACTGGAGATCGACCTTTCCTGTGGAAACGAGATCATAGGCGTGCTGGGAGCTTCCGGTTCCGGAAAAAGCATGCTGCTCAACTGCATCGCAGGGCTGATAAAGCCTGATAAGGGCAAGATCTCTCTGGATGATGTGGCCTTTTATGATTCCTCAAAAAAAGTCAACATTCCTCCCCAGGCGAGGAAAACCGGATATCTGTTTCAGAACTATGCCATGTTCCCTCATATGACGGTGGCGGAAAATATCGGATTTGCCCTGGAGCCCCAATGCCGGGAAGAAAAGATCGCAGGGCTTTTGGAACGATTTCATCTGGCAGACATGGGAGGAAGATATCCGTCACAGCTTTCAGGGGGACAGCAACAGCGGGTGGCACTGGCCCGGGCCATGGCAGTAGAACCGAAGATCCTGCTTTTGGATGAAGCTTTTTCTGCCCTGGATGCTCACCTGAAAATGCACATGATGAAGGAAATGGCAGAGTCCTTAAAAGACTTTGACGGAACAGCGTTGTTTGTGACCCACAATATTGAAGAAGCATACCGGCTGTGCGACCGCATCGTGTTTCTGAACAACGGAAAGGTGGAGGCCCTTGGGACAAAGGAAGAAGTGTTTCAGCATCCCCAAACGGCCGAAACAGCAAGGATCACCGGCTGCAAAAACCTTGCGGCGGCGGTTCGGACATCGGAGCATTCGGTGCAGATCCCCGATTGGGGCATCAGTGTGGCGACGGCATTGCCTGTTGCAAAACAGGAAGGCTTCCTCGGGATCCGGGCGAACAACATCAAACTGGGCGCAGGACCTGTGGAAGAAAACTGTTACCCGGCATGGGTGGCCGATGAAAGCGAGGCACCCTTCCGTACGACCCTTTTCCTGAAGATAGGGTCCGTCCCAAACCGCCTGGACGATTTCCATCTCCAATGGGAAATGAGCAAAGAGCAGAGGGACCAATTACGAACCCTTGCACCACCCTTGTGGATCCGGGTGAATAAGGAAGATGCGTTCTTTGTGGAAACATAAAAACCGCTCAGCAAAAGGGGCTGTCTCTATGATGCATTCATCATTTTGAGACAGCCCCTTCCTTCGTTTGTGATTTGTAGATTTTTATTGTTGTTCTCTGGTACCCATGGAATTACGCTTTTGCAATCATGACGGAACTGGCTTTGATGACGGCAATGGCTTCGTCCCCCACCTTCAGGTTCATTGACTTGGCGGAACCGGTGGTGATGCTGGAAACCACCTGGGCCCCGTTGATGTCAATGACGACTTCCGTGGATACGGGGCCTTCTTTGATTTCGATGATTTTACCCTTCAATTGGTTTCTTGCTGATAGCTGCATATTCAATACCTCCTGTTAAATACTGATAAAGATAAAAAATTTAATGCTGCGTACATCGCAATTCAAGACACGTTCTAATATATAGCCATATTTGAAAATTTAAAGCACATTGATCAATAATCGAATAATCCTGCAAATTTAGAGTTTGATCAAATCTTCTTCAAGAAGGGCGCAGGTAACTTCAAAAAATGTGGCAAGCCGTTCTTTTGCTCTGCCGGGAAATGTCTCCTCCAGGTAGGCCAGGTCATCGAATTCGGTGTGCCAGATCTCCCCGTCCACCCCCAAAGACATATCTGTCTGGGTGTAGCCGTCCATGGCACCAAGATCCCAGTTTGTGGATTCGAAATACACATAAGGAATCCCTGCTTCTTTGAAGGGGGCATGGTCGCTGAAATCTCCGGTGGTCCCTGCGGGGAATTCCTTGTTCTTGCCGGGCTGAGTCACAAGCGCCAAACCTTTTTCTTTGGCCAGAGTAAGAGCTCTGCCCCTGTATTTTCCGTTTTCTCCCGTATTGCCGTAAACATAAGGAATGTCCCCGGCAATGAGACTGTCAAAATTCATCATGCAGACAGTGCTTTCCAATTCTTCTTCCGACATTCCCTCTACATGGGCGCTGGACCCGAAAAAGCCTGCTTCTTCCGCTCCGAAAAAGACAAAGCGAAGTGTCTGGGGCGTGTCGGTTTTTTCGAATTTTTCCGCCGCAGCAAGAAGGAGGGCCACACCGGAGGCGTTGTCATCTGCGCCGTCCCCTGTTTCAACGCTGTCGTAGTGGGCGCCAAGGACGATCATGCCATCTCCGGTACCTGGCTTTTCAGCAATGATGTTCTCGGAAAAGAAAGACTCGCCGTCCGCTTCAAAGGAAAAGGGTTCGTAAGCAACCTCATATCCAAAGCCGGTGAGCTTGCCGGCGATCCAGTCTGCAGCGTCGGTTTCTTTTTGAGTACCTGCCGGGCGGGGGCCCAGAGCCGAGAATCCCTGCAGGTATGTGTAAGCGGAGTCCTCGAATGAGGGGGTGTTTTCTGCAGCTTTCTCCTGGGTGCTCCATCTTTCTTCGGTGCAGCCGCCCAACACGAGGAAGGAGCAGATGATAAATATGGAAAAGATTGAAAAATAGACGCGGCGGAGATTTTTCTTACAGTAAATCATGGCTTTTGTGTCTCCTTCCAAAATAAATTTTTGAGGCTTTGTATACTCCTATTATACCATAAAAAGCAAGGGCAAACGGGATTTTGCGAAACCGGAGAACAGCCCCTGGCAAAATGCGGCGGTGTTTAACCGGGAGCCATGGGGGGAAATAAAGCAGGGCATGAGAAAAAACTATGAGCTTCAAGTTTGTTTTTTACAGCTAGTTAAAAAGCTTCACTTCAAAAAATGTTACCGCCTCACAATCATAGAAGAAGGGGATGAAGAGGATGAAGAAAGTTTTTTTTGACTCGCTTAAAAGAAGGATAGTCTTACTGGGGATTATCGCAGTGGCCTTGTCAACCGGCATCGTTGGATGTGTTATCATGTATTTCAATTACAGCAGCATTCTGGGCCATGCCCAGGAGGAAGGGCTGCTTCTTGCCAAAAGTCACGCAAAGTATATTGCTGAAAAGGCGCAGGAAGGCATGGCTATACACGAATTACAACAGACGGTGGCGGATCTGGCGGCCAGCTACAATCTGGGATACTGTGCAGTGCTGGATGAAAACGGGGTTGACATTGCAGATAACCAGATCGAATATCTGGGGGTTTCTTTCGGAGATGACGAGTCGGTGCAGGAAGTTATCAATGCGAAAAGTGAAAAAGTCGAGCTTTGGCGGGACGATAAAGGCCGGGAATACCTGACGAGCATGGTGCCTCTGAATCTGAACGTCGGTGGTTATGAGGCTGCCGTCATGGACGTTGGCATCAACTGGGGACCGTGGGAACAAATGATGGTGGATTCCACCCGGAGAAACATGATCATTGCCATGGCGTTTGTCGTGCTCTTTGGAGTGGCTTTGTCGGTTTTGGTGGAGAGGGGTTTCAACCGGCCCCTGAATGATATCTGTATGGCCACCAGGAATTTCACCAACGGCGTGGAGACACCTTCGTTGGATATCAAGTGCAAAGGTGAGATGGGAGAACTGCGGAACTCTCTGATGGATGTATCGGATCGGATCCGTTTGAATTTGATTGGGGCACAGAAAATAGCCAACGGTAGTTTTGACCTGGGTATGGATGAAACATCCCACATGGATCCACTTTCCGCAGGCCTCTTTGAAATGAAAAATACCATCGACGATGTCCTGACTCAGGTTGACGGAGTGGTCAAGGAGCTTCTGGCAGGGAACCTGAGTGTTCGTTTGAATGAAAAAGAATACCAAGGGAAATGGAAAACCCTGATCTTGGACTTGAATTCCCTTATTGAGGCCCTTGTGACCCCTCTTTATCTTGGGGTGGATTCCCTGCAAAAAATAGGGAAGGGCGAGATTCCGCAAACCATAACAGAAGAATACAAGGGCGATTTCAACGACTTGAAGTATGCCATAAATTCCTGTGTGGAGGGGTTGTCCGGTCTGGTGGATGCCTGTGCAGTCCTTTCGCAAATGAGAAAGAATGATTATTCCGGCTATGTGGAGACGGGAGGCTCGGGGCTCTACAAAGATATCGCCGAATCGGTGAACGCCATTCAGGATCAGAACCATAACACAGTGAGGATTCTCAACAATATTGCGGAGGGAGACCTTGGAGATCTTCCTGATTTGCAGGAAGCAGCGAAAAAGAACGAAAACGACATGCTGCTCTCTGGTATGGTTCGTATGGCGGAAAACATCATGCAGAGTCTTGATGGAGTGGAAAAGGTCAAAAGAGATGTGGAAGAGGGCATCGTCGAAGGCATCGACAACCTGGATGCCTATGAGGGAGAATGGAAAAAACTGATAAGCAATTTGAACGACATGATTCTTGCTTTTGGAACTCCCCTTCATGAGGTGATTGCCGTTATGGATGCTATCTCCAACGGAGACCTTCGCAAAGAGGTAGAGGGAGAGTACAAGGGCGGATTTGACACAGTTAAACAGAAGGTAAATCTTACATCCAACCGCCTCACGGTTGTGGTGGGTGAGATCAGCGAATACATTAAGCAAATCGCCGAGGGCAACCTTACTCTGCCAGGTTGCCGGGAATACAGGGGAGACTTCGTGGAAATCTCCAATTCTATAAACACCATTCTGAATTCCCTGAATCAGGTCTTCCTGGAAATCGACCAGGCCGCCGAGGATGTGGCGGGGGGTGCCAACCAGTTGTCCATCGGTGGGCAGACCCTGTCCCAGGGAGCCACAGAACAGGCTAGTGCCATTCAGGAGCTCAACGCTTCCATTGCCGAGATCGCAGGGCAGACAAGACAGAATGCCATTAATGCCACTCAGGCCAGTGAACTGGCGGAAGAGGCGAAAAACAATGCGTTCAAAGGGAACGAACAGATGAAGGACATGCTTCAGTCCATGAAGGAGATCAATGAGGCTTCCTCCAGCATATCGAAGATCATCAAGGTCATTGATGACATCGCCTTCCAGACCAATATCCTTGCACTGAATGCAGCGGTAGAAGCAGCCCGGGCGGGGCAGCATGGAAAAGGATTTGCGGTGGTGGCGGAAGAAGTGAGAAGTGCGGACGCCGCCAGAGAAACCACGGATTTGATAGAAGGCACCATTGACATTGTAAGAAAAGGCGGGGTCATCGCCAATGACACGGCGGGCTCCCTCTCTGAAATCGTGAAAGGCATCGAAAAATCCGCAAATCTTTTGAAAGAAATTGCGGAAGCCTCCAACGAACAGGCCACAAATATCGCTCAGATCAACGGCGGGGTAGACCAGATCGCACAGGTGGTGCAGCATAACTCCGCCACTGCAGAGGAAAGCGCCGCATCCAGCGAAGAACTTTCCCAGCAGGCAGAACTTCTGAAGGGCATGGTAGCACGCTTTCACCTGCGGGGAAATGCCGAAATAAAGCGCCTGACCAGACCGGAAAAACCTAAGATCCAGCTGCCGGAGCTGACCATAGATCTGGGTATGGAGCCGACTTCTCATATTGAAGCGAACTATGAACTGACGGACAAGTATTAGCGAAAAGCAACGAGAAGACCCCGGGGATGCGTTCTCTGGGGTCTTTTGGCGGCGACTTGTCTGCCTTATGAGACGATAAGGCCTTTTTGTATCGCCTTTGCGACAAGAATCTTTCAAAAAAAGGTCGAAATCCACGAATGCGGAAAAAGCTATTATGGTATGGTTTTTGCATTGATAAAAATCGGCATGTTATGTAGTATATAAATGCAGGTTATTTGTATTTGGTTAAGAGAGGTGAAGGACTTAAGATGAGCAGATTAGACGTAAAAACTCTGGACGCGTCTCAGGCAGTCGTCAATGAGTTGTACAAGGACTTTGAACGCAGAGTAGCTGCCAGTCCTCAAGGATTGTGTCCCGTCGATATGGCAGGAACATTTTTGAGGATGTGTCACGCTCAGACCTGCGGCAAGTGTGTGCCGTGCAGGGTGGGACTTGGACAACTGGAAGAATTGATCGAGACGGTTCTCGATGTCAACGGAAATGCAACGATGCAGACAATCGAACTGATAAAAGCAACGGCAGAAACGATTCGCGATTCCGCAGATTGTGTGATCGGAACGGAAGCGGCGAGCATGGTGCTTCGCGGCGTCAATGGATTCCGTGAAGATTATGAAGAGCATGTGAAAAATCATAAATGCTCTGAAGGAGTGCAGAAGATGAAAATGGCAGTCCCCTGTGTGGGGCTTTGCCCGGCTAATGTGGATGTTCCGGGATATGTGGCCCTTGTGGCAGAAGGCCGTCCGGCGGACGCCGTTCGGGTCATCCGAAAAGACAATCCCTTCCCCTCTGCCTGTGCCCTCATCTGCGAGCATCCTTGCGAATCCAGATGCAGACGTACTTTCGTGGATTCCCCCATTCATATTCGCGGACTCAAGAAGTATGCCATCGACAATGCCGGCGTAGTTCCTGTTCCCATGAGCGCACCCTCGACAGGAAAGAGGATCGCTGTTATCGGCGGCGGTCCCAGCGGTCTGACTGCGGCGTATTTTCTTTCCCTGA
>Ga0302242_1002241_pt1 | contig 12414 bp, 11 predicted proteins | sample AAG_UR_Lys_MG_FD_193510 | JGI IMG/M metagenome (GOLD analysis project Ga0302242, IMG submission 193510) | Enriched activated sludge microbial communities from anaerobic digester in WTTP, New Holstein, Wisconsin, United States - AAG_UR_Lys | ecosystem: Engineered > Bioreactor > Anaerobic >... | reverse complement strand
TATATGATTGCAATTAATATTTAAATTTTGGGCCGATTATCGCACGTTATGATTCATGAAGTATCGGAAGGAAAAAAGAGGTTCGGCTGGGTGGCTGAATAGTTACATTGGCATTAGCTTACTGATTCCTGAATTAGATCAAAGGAGAAATTCGAGAAACAGATGAAAAAAGAGATGGAATCGATACGCAATGCTACCAAAGAGAAAATGCTGAATGTGTTAGGATAAATGATAATTTTATTATGAAAGCCTTTAGGTTCCAAATCGCAAAGACAAGAGGTAAAGACCATGAAAAAAGAACTTGAAAGAGAAGAACATAAGTCGGTTGCTTCAGAAAAAGCAACTTTCCTGAGGGAAAGTGATGACGATTCTGAGGACCAAAGTAAGACTGGAACTGAGACAGAATTGGAGTTTGCAGAGGGCAGCTTCGATGGCAACAGTGAGATTGAATACGTCCCAGGCTTTAGCCCCGATAGAATCCTCGATGAGAGCTTCAAGGAATTAGGGTCAGCTGAAGCCACTGGAGATGAGATAACTCCTTATGAGGAATTGGTGAAGCTTCCATCGATCGAGAGCTTGGTCTTCGAGATGCCTGAATCGGTTTGCGGAAATGATAGCCGGGTACAGATCAACCAAACCACTGCAATTCCATGGCGTTGGAACTGCAAATTGGTCATTCATCTGGCCAATGGTGGCAAAGCGGGTGGGACGGGTTTCTTAATAGGCCCTTGTACTGTAATGACTGCAGGCCACTGCGTGCATACGGGAAATGGCGGCCAGTGGGCAACCAAAATCGAAGTCATCCCTGGTATGAATGGTGCATCAAGGCCATATGGCACCTACATAAGTTCCAATCTCAGAAGTGTCACTGGGTGGACCCAGGATGGAAAAGTGACTCATGACTATGGCGCGATCATCCTGGGATCAAATCAAAATGTAGGCTGTAAGGTTGGCTATTTCGGTTTCGCTTCATACTCAGACGCGACACTGCAGAACATGCTTGTCAATACAGCAGGTTATCCTGGCGATAAGCCAAGCGGGACTCAGTGGTTCATGGCCGATAAGATCGAAACGGTTGAATCACGTCGGCTTCATTATATGATTGACACTTATGGGGGTCAAAGTGGATCGGCCGTATGGCGGCTAACCGAAGGCAAGCGATACGCTGTGGGAATTCATGCCTATGGGGGGTGCCCTAACAAAGCAACGCGAATCGTCAAAGCTGTCTTTGACAACATGACGGACTGGCGTAATCTGTGCAAGTGCTGATAGCCCTAATTATGCTCTTCTTGAAGCGCTGGTTCCTTCTAAGAAGTGCCAGTTCGAGCCTTAAGTCGAGATTGATACAGGGCTTGGGCATTTGGTTCGGTCCGCAATTCTCAGAATAAAAAAAAAAGGTATGTGTTTAGCTCCACTGAATAGTTCGATTGATGGAGGTTTCATCTCATGATGAGCATGAGGAAAATAACCTATCCCAGACGGAAAACGATAGTAATAGCTAGTCTCGCCCGAAATCTGCTATTGAGAATTGGTTGCGCAGGATACTGCTGAATGGACTCAATGATATCGATTATGATGAGCCAAACACATATATAAAGAGAAGCGAAAACCAATCCTAGGGAGCTCTAGTAGATAATCATGTTGCATCCTGTAATAATCACTTACAGGCAAACATGTTCGCCGGGGTTACCGACAATACTGCCAAGGAGCATTACGGCAGCACTTCACTACAGAAATCATGATGAATGATGCCGGAGATTGAGGTCATATAGAAATTGAGACAGGAGTAGAAATGTGGAATGCGGCGTTGGTTTATGGGATCGAAGTGGGCCTGCTATTTAGCGGCTATATGAAGCGATGGAATAATCCATGTCACAGCTGCAAATGATAACATTTCTGTTCCTGCTCTTTGCAGGCTGCCATGGCCCTGGTGGACTGGCCTCTATTGAGGAAGCGTCAGCACCGAGCCCACAGTTGACTGAGCAAGACGCTGGTGTCTTCCGTACTGAAGCTGCGTCCGAAGTTTGCTTTATCGAGGAAAGACAAAACAGAAATGCTATGATTGCCAAAATCAAGGCTATCCAAAAAGATCAAATGCATCTGGTAGTAACCGATGGCAATAACAACAAATTGATCGAACTCACCAATAATACAACTGTAAAGCGCGGAAGTGAAACTATTGAATGGAAAGCATTAATTCCGGAGCAAGTTTTAATCATAATGGGATTTTGCAAGAATGAATTATGCATTCCTGTCCAAATTGAATTAGTTGACACAATGAATGGGACTATTGATGAGATCATGGAAACATTTCCCCTTCGGCTCCGGGTGCAAACTCAAAGCGGTCTTAAGTTCATCCAGCTAGAAGAAGACACATCTGTTCTCAGCACCGAGGGGTTTATAGATGCAGGAGTTCTTGAGCTTGGTCAATCGATTCGCGTGTTCGGATTCCCTTCCAACGGTCTATTCATTGCCAGAAGAATTGAGATCGAAACCTTAAAGAGCATTAACAAAAGTGAACAGAGCGTGCAGACCATGAAACCAACAATCATTCTGAATGGGACTATTGATGAGATCATGGAAACATTTCCCCTTCGGCTCCGAGTGCTAACTCAAAGTGGTCTCAAGTTCATCCAGCTAGAAGAGGACACATCAGTTCTCAGCACTGAGGGGCTCATAGATGCAGGAGCCCTCAAGCCTGGTCAATCGATTCGTGTGTTCGGATTTCCTTCCGACAGTCTATTTATTGCCAGGAGAATTGAGATTGAAGCTGGAAGCCATAGGGAGCATTGAGGAAGTGACTGGAAAAGCTCCTCGTGAAGGGGGAGCGTTTCAGAACTTGTATATTTTTTGTCCTGCGATCATAGCCGGTCTGCCGAGATATCTCACTTAAATAGTCGTTGAGCAAATCTGTCAACATGTGGAACTTCCTCCCCAATGCCAACATCAAAATAGCTCATGAGCCTGCATTTCGCATTAACGGAGCACTTTCAAAGATAATTCAAAAAATATAGGAAGTCTTTTTTAATATGGCATTCATCTACACTTCGGGTAAGGGAGAGCATGATGGAAATAGAGATGGCGCGATTGGACCATTTTGGGCTTGTAGCAGGCGTTTTTGACCAGCTTGGGATTAGCGAAGTCATTGATGATCGTCTTCCGAAAAGCAGGCATCATAAATTATCCCATTCTCAGGTCCTGAAAGCCATGGTTTTGAATGGTCTTGGTTTCGTCGGTCAAAGACTGTATCTATTTCCTTCCTTCTTCGAGAACCTTCCTGTAGACAAGTTGCTAGGCGAAGGCATAGTTGCAGCAGATCTCAATGATGATGTCTTGGGAAGGACATTTGATGCGATATACGAATATGACCCAACCAACCTATTTAATGAAATAGTCCTGAAAGTCATGGACCGAGTCGACTTTGATACCAAGCTGCTCCATGCCGATACCACCAGCTTTGGCGTTCATGGAATGTATGAAGACGAAGGCATCGGAAACACAATCGAGATCACTCTCGGCCACCCAAAAGACGGTCGAGCTGACCTGAAGCAGTTCGTCCTGAGCATGGTCACGAATCAACATGGCCTTCCTCTCTTTGTAGAAGCAAAATCAGGGAACGCCTCGGATAAAAATACTATCATCGACACAATCTCAAAGCTAAGAAAGAGTATTACTTTTGAATCATCTGCATATTTTATAGCAGATAGCGCCCTATATACCAAAGACAATATCCAAAAGCTTGGAGACGGAGTCAAATGGATCACCAGGGCTCCTGCAACCATCAATGAGGTAAAAGAGCTTTTAGATAGCGATATAAATATGATTCCTTGCGCGGACTCACGGTATTCTTTCTACCCTACAATCTCGAATTATGGCGGAATCAAACAAAAGTGGGTTCTGTTTCATTCTAAACCCATGCAGCAGAGAATGGAGAAGACCTTTGAGAAAAGAATAGAAAAAGAGACCAAAGCAGCGACTGCATCCCTTAAGAAGCTCAATGGCCGAAGATTCGCATGCGAACCTGATGCGCGAAAAGAAGCGGAGATCTGGTTACAGGGTCAGAAAAATTATAAATTTAAAAAATTGGAATTCAAAATCCAATCCAAGAGAACCAATGGCAAGAGAGGTAGACCTTCAAAGAGCGAAGAACTTGACAGCTTTTGGATTATCGATGCAGATATCGAATTAGATGAGAAAGTCATTGAGAAAGAACGCTTGAAGCTTGGAAGATTTGTACTCGCCAGCAATGATCTGGAGATCGATGATGAGACTATGCTCCAGCACTACAAAGGGCAGCAATCAGTCGAACGCGGATTCAGATTCTTGAAGGATAAGAGATTCAACATTGCTCAAATATACTTGAAGAAAGAAGAGCGAATACAAGCGCTTGCTATGATTATGGTGCTGACTCTCCTGGTTTATTCTATTGCTGAATGGCTGCTCAGAAAAAGGTTGATGGAGACGGGAAATTCAATTCCCAATCAACTCAAAAAGCCAACCCAGAAACCGACCTTAAAGTGGGTATTCTTCTTATTCAATGGGGTGGCTGATGTCAAAGTCAATATTATGGGGATTACTCATCGAGAAATGGTGCATTTGACAGACGTGCTCAAATTGATTTTAAGGTTGATGGGACCGGAGTGCGAAAAGTATTACGCTGAGGAATGTTAATGCGAAATATAGGGTATGACAGCTTTCAAGCCGAGTGCGATCATCCGCAACTGATCGTATCAATTGGCCCAATCTGGTCTGCCTGCATTGGCCTGAACCGATAAGGGACTGGCAGCTGATCATTCATGATTTTTCATGGGCTTGAGCCCTGACAGTATGACCAATGATAAGCAGCCTCGGATAATGCTAAACCCCTTCCCTCACCACCTCAATTCCCGCCTGCTCGAGGAATTTCAAGGCCGTCTGGTCGGGATAGGAGTGATGATAGACCACCTTTCTCACACCCGCATTGATCATCATCTTGGCGCAGAGGATGCAGGGCTGGTGGGTGCAGTATAGCGTCGCTCCCTCGATGGATATGCCGTGCATCGCCGCCTGGATGATGGCGTTCTGCTCTGCATGCACCGCCCGGCACAACTCATGGTGAGTGCCGCTCTGGACATTCTCCCGCGCGCAGCCCACTGTATCGCAGTGCTCAAGGCCCGCAGGCGCGCCGTTGTATCCTGTGGTCAGTATCCTCTTGTTCTTCACAAAGAGGGCCCCCACCTGATTGCGCAGACAGGTGGAACGTTTGGCCACCACCATGGCGATCTCCATGAAGTACTCATCCAGGCCGGGACGCTCGATTGAGGGCATCATCCTGGATAGCTCTCCTCTTTATTAATAAGCCCTCTTGGAGACCTCCGGCTGCCAGGGGAAGAACGGAAGCTTAATATCCCCTCCTAGCATCGATTGCTCCATATGTCTATTCACTGGGCGGATGTCATAGCCGAGAGGCTGGAAGGCTCTGGCCCCCATACCATCGCCACTGGCATCACCCCCTCCGGACCGGTTCACATCGGCAATATGCGCGAGGTCATGACTGCAGAGGCGGTCTATCGCGCTCTTCTGGACAGAGGGGTGGAAGCGCGTCTGATCTACATCGCCGATAACTTCGACCGCTTGCGCAGGCTCTATCCCTTCCTGCCGGAGAGCTTCAAGGAGCACATCGGCAAGCCGCTCTCCCAGATTCCCTGCCCCGAGGGCTGCTGCGCCAGCTATGCAGATCACTTTTTAAATCCCTTCCTGAAGAGCATGGAACGGCTGGGGATAAAACCTGAGATCTACCGGGCGGATCTCCTCTACAAGGAGGGCAGATATAACGAGGCCATCAAGACTGCTTTCTCCCGGAAGGATGAGATCGCCCGCATACTGAAAGAGGTCTCGGGCCGCGCCGTCCCCGAGGGCTGGAGCCCATTTGATGCCATCTGCTCCGTCTGCGGCCGGACGAACACCACCAGGGTTACCGGATTCGACCTGGATGCCGAGACGGTGGACTATGTCTGCTCCTGCGGCAGCCAGGGCACAGTTCCCATGGCTGGCGGGGGGAAGCTGGTCTGGCGGGTGGACTGGCCGGCCCGCTGGCCCATATTCCAGGTGACAGTTGAGCCCTTCGGCAAGGATCATGCTACTGCAGGGGGCTCATATGATACCGGCAAGAGGATCAGTGAGGAGATCTACAATTACCCCGCTCCCTTCCCCGTGGTCTACGAATGGATCCATCTCAAGGGCGTGGGGGCTATGCACAGCTCCACCGGGATTGTGGTCACCATCCAGGAGATGCTGGATGTCGTCCCGCCAGAGGTTCTGCGCTACCTGATCATCAGAAACAAGCCGGAAAAGCATATCGAGTTCGACCCCGGCCTGCCCCTGTTGAGCCTGGTGGATGAGTACGACCAGAGAAAAGGGGATGAGAGGGCCATCGAGCTCTCCAATGTCAGCAAGAGCGGACCCTTTGAGATACCATTCAGACATATGGTCACTGCTGTGCAGATCGCCCGCGGTGACGAGGAGCAGCTCTTCGTCGCTCTGGAGAGGTCCGGCTATGATGTGGTATCCAGAAGAGAGGAGATCCTGGCCCGGGCCAGGAACGTGCAGGTCTGGCTGGAGAAGTATGCTCCCCCTTATGTCAAGTTCCAGTTACAAGAGAAGCTCCCCGCAGCGATAAATAACCTCTCTGCCGCCGAACGGCAGGGCCTGGGACTGCTTGCTCAGAGAATAGATGAGAAGACCGCTGCCGAGATCCATGACCTGGTCTATGCCGTGGCCAAGGAGATGAACCTTGACTCCAAGAAGTTCTTCCAGGCGGTATATCTGGCATTCCTGGGTGACAGGCAAGGGCCTAAGGTGGGCTGGTTCCTGGCCAGCCTGGACAGGGATTTTGTCCGGTCCAGGCTAGAAGCGGCAGCCGGATCCCCGGACTGAAAGGAGATGCGTCGATGGGCCAGCCTCACAGGATCTATCTTGCCGGTCCCATATTCTCTGCCGGGGAGATCGCCTGGGCAAGAGAGCTATGCAACGCCCTCCGAGAATGGCTTGAAGAGGCTGATGTGAACGGCCAGATCATTTGGCCCTATGAGCTCTCCATAAACCAAGGGGAGGCGAAGAAGATCTTCCAGGAGAACCTGAGGGCTCTGGATAGCTGCGATCTGATGGTGGCCATCCTGGACGGGCCCCAGGTGGATGATGGCACCGCCTGGGAGATCGGCCATTTCTTCCAGCAGAGAAAGAGGGTTCTGGGGATAAGAACCGATATCAGGAATGCGGGGGAGTTCAAGGACTCCCGCATCAACCTGATGATCGAGCTCTCCTGCCTGAGCATATCCTCAAGCATCGGGGAACTCTATTATGAGCTGGAGGGGCTGCTGGCTTGACTGCTGGACGGCCTGCTCCTGGCACCTGCTCCTCCTCCTCTTCAGGCTCAACCGCACCCCCTGCTTCCTCCATTGCCCCCGTCTTCGGCGCCCCACTTCTTCTGGCAGAGGGGAAGGAACGGCTTCTCATCGCCTCCGACATCCACCTGGGCCTGGAGCATGAGCTCTGGCTGGGAGGGGTGTCCATACCCAGTCAGACCAAAAAGATCCTCGCCGCCCTGAAGGGATACCTGGAAGCGATCCGCCCGGATAGGCTGCTGATCCTGGGAGACCTGAAGCACAATGTGCCAAAGACGAGCTGGCAGGAGAGAAGGGAGATCCCCGGTTTCCTCCACCAGCTATCTGGACTGGCAAAGGTGGATATAGTCTCGGGAAACCACGACAGCAACCTGGCAGATATGGCCCCCCTGGGGGTCAGAGTCCATCCCCCTTCCGGAATTGTGCGGGAGGGCAGGGGCTACTTTCACGGCCATACCTGGCCGGAGGAGAGGGTGGTGCGCTCGGGCCTATTGGTTGCCGCCCATCTTCATCCCGCAGTAAGGCTCAAAGATCCTCTGGGCAACTCTCAGAGCCATCCCGTCTGGGCCCGGGCGCCCCTAAAGGCAGAGGCGATAGAGGAGCATTACGGCCTTGCCTCCTCCGGGGAGATCATCATCATGCCGGCCTTCAACCCCCTCTGTGGCGGACTGGCTCTCAATGAGCCGGCAGAGGATATGCGCGGCCCGGTGCTGGCGATGGCCGATATGGAGCGTGCCCGTATCTATCTGCTGGATGGCACTGATCTTGGCCTGCTGGCGGAGATAAAGGCCTCTGGAGGGGGGTCGATCTGAGGCAGAGCAAGGATTATCTGCTCTCCCTCAACTATGCAGCAGGATAAGAGGGATCTGATGGTGAACGACAAAGATCGACTGCTGAGGCTGCTGATTGAGAGGTCGCTGGAGATAAGGCCGGTCACCCTCTCCTCCGGCCGGAAGAGCGACTACTACATAGACTGCAAGAGGGTCACATTGAGCCCGGAAGGGGCCTATCTTACTGCCAGGCTGATGCTGGAGATGATCCATCCCCAGGCCTCGGCCATCGGCGGGCTGACCTTGGGGGCGGACCCCATTGTATCGGCCATATCCGTCCTGAGCCATCTGCAGGGCAGAGGGCTGGCAGGGTTGATAGTGCGAAAGGAGCCCAAGAAGCATGGCACCATGAGCTATGTGGAGGGGCCGATGCTGGATGAAGGGGCAAAGGTGGCAGTGGTGGAGGATGTTGTCACCTCCGGAGCCTCACTGCTGAGGGCCATTGAAAGGATTGCCGCTGCCGGCTATGAGCCGGTGCAGGCCTTGGCCATACTAGACCGCCAGGAGGGGGGGCGCGAGGCCATCGAGGAGCGCGGATTCCACCTGCAGGCGCTCTATAATCGCCGCGATCTGGGATTGGATGACCAAAAAGCAAATTAGTTGGAGCTTGAGCTGGCCCTCCGCATTCCATCCCCGGTGCAGAACCTCCCCATTCCTGGGGCTCCTTTCAGCCCCTTTGCTCAGTTGCCGGTCTGTTCCGTTCTGGATTCAGATCATGCAAATACGGGGCATCCTCTGGGTGAGGCGCTCTATAGCCATCTGGACTGATGGGCATGGTGCTGTTTCCCATCAACTGGCTCTGATTCAGAGGAGCATAGCCCGGCGGATAGAGTTCAGATCCGTTTATCCCTTGGGGGCCCTCGCCTGACTGGGGTGAGATGCCCGCGGGAAACATCTGACCGGGCTGCATGGGCATGGGCACAGTCTGGCCCATGACCATGAGGGTGGACAACAGGGCCAGATTTCTCCAGGATCCATCTTCCGCATACAATACCTGAGAGGCTATAGTATAATTGCCGCTTTGCATTGCTCTTATGGGATAACTGATGGGCGCAGTTATGCCGGGATACAGTTGTGCAGTCTGACCTTCCGGATTGCTGGTCTCAATGCCCGGAGGGAGTTCGGGTGTGACAATCGCCTGAGTGGCGTCGCTTCCGTAATAGGTCAGCGAAACTGTTACCATAGCATTCTCGCCTACATTTAACGCTGGAGGCACGCTCTGATAGGCAGTCAGTTGTGCCACGGCCGACCCCATGAGCGCACCTATCCCGAGGAGCAAAAGAACCCACACCAATCCCAAATGTTTCATCGAGCTTCCTTTTTTCCCGGCGAGATTTAAAGATAGCTGTCATACGAGATTTATATGAGCTCTACTTGCCATATCGATAATGATTCTATCGAATAAGAGGGGGTGAGCTTCTCTTGCGCCATACATAAAATACTTATTTGCATTGAAGATATGCATATCTGATGGACGTCTCTTTCTCTGCCTGGCGGCATTCGCGCGAAGAGAGCTTGCAGCTCAAAGGGGATAGCTTCTCCTTCCTCTTCGATAGGCGCTACACCAACAGGCTCAATCGAATGAGCCGGGTCTTCTTCGAGGCTTATGTCGTCGCCACCAAAGAGCTGGCTGCGCAGGAGGATCGCTTTCCCAGCCTCAGCGAGATCGATGCTAAGATGGAGAGCGGCGCTGTCTATGCATTCAAAGATCGACTGATGAAGAACACTGAGTTCTTCGAAGAGGTCAAGATATCCGGCGTCTCCTACCTGGTTCCGCGAGCCCTCAAATTTGTGGATTCCACGGGCACATATACCGATCTGATACTGAACTTCGATGAAGGGGTGGTGGTCTTGCCCACACGCAGGAAGACCCCCTCCCTTGGCGGGCCTGCTGCCCCCTCCTCCGATGAAGAGGAAGCTGTCACCTTCGAGCCGGAAGATGATGCTGAACTGGCAGCGGAGCCGGATGAGAAGCCCGCGGGCGAGCTCAAGCCAGAACCCTATTCCCATCTCTTCGAGGAGGAGGAGGAAAGCATCGCGACGGAGAATGGGGCCGCCGGCATCGTCGAGCAGACTATCGCGAAAGGGGAAGGGATGGCACCGCCCAGGATCGCCGAGCCCGCTCCCGCCACATCATTCTCGGAAAAAAAGCCACCCATGCCCCCTGCGAGAGAAGGGATGAGCAAAGAGATGTTGATTGCCGGGCTGGCAGGATTAATGATTCTTTTAGCCGTGGGGGCATATCTATTCTCTGGCGGCTTCTCCACAGACGGCCAGGTCGCCAATAATTCTGGCAAACCCCTGATATTTGTTGATTACTCTGCCTCTTTGATAAATTCCAGCAATGAGAGCTATCTGGGCTTTGACATAATCAATCCCCAGGGAATGCCCAATGAGATTGAGATGAGGCTTCCTCCAAATATCGATCAGAGCATCAGTGCTCAGGGAGGAATAGTGACCATCGCCCATGGGGACCACACCCTGGTGAAGATGAACAGCAGCACCGATGCCAGCGTGAAGATATATCTGCTCAATAACTGGACTGAAGTTCCCCTGACCCTCAGCTTTGCGAGCATTGAGAACTATGATACCAGCCTGCAGGTTCATGGCCGGGATTACTATGTCACGCGCAAGAACAATACTCTGATCTTAAATCTGAATCTGACCGGGGATGGCGTGAAGTTTGAGCAGAGCTACAGCAAAAAATCCTGATCTCTCTTTTCTGGCGGTGCGAGCTAAAAAGGAGGATACATTTGCTGCTCTCAGGAGCATCACTGCTCAGGGATTGCTTGATCGCAGCCGCAAGGTGGTGGAGAGGGGAGGCTATGCAGAGATACCTGTCACTGCCAGCGCCCCTGGCTTTCAGGTTATATCTCAGGATGCTCCTCTTTACTATCGAAAGGCTCCGGATCTGGCTGAATCTCTAAGAGGCCAGCTGCTGCCGGAGGAGATAGAGATTCTGCCTCGAGGATGGTATATCCTGGGGGATGTGATAGTGGTCAAGATCCATCCACGCCTTGAACCTCACCAGGCCCGCATAGCACAGGCGCTGCTGGACTGCTATCCCCGCTGCCGGAGCGTCCTGCGCGATTATGGCATAGAGGGCCCTTTCAGAGAGCCGGTCCGGGAGATCATTGCAGGTACAGGGACGGAGACGGTTCATCGAGAGAATGGTGTCATCTTTCATCTTGATGCCAGGAAGGTGATGTTCTCGGCGGGCAATCTGAGAGAGAGGATGCGCATGGGCAACCTGGGCCGGGGGGAGTATGTGGTGGACATGTTCGCCGGTATTGGCTATTTTACCCTTCCCATGGCTGTCCACTCCCCGCCCAGGAGGATTCTGGCCATAGAGCTGAACCCCAATGCTTACCATTATCTCTGCATGAACATCAAAGAAAATAGGGTGGAGGATATAGTGAAGCCCATACTGGGTGACTGCGCGAAGGCCACTCCCGAGGGGGTGGCAGACAGAGTGGTGATGGGCATGGTCCAGGTAACGGATCGATATCTTCAAAAGGGGATCAGGGCTCTGCGCCCCGGAGGGGTGCTTCATTATCATCAGACAGTGCCCTCCCGAGCCTATCCGGAACGGGCAGTACGCGACATTGAGGAGGCAGCAAGAGCCTTGGGCAGAAGATCTCAGATCCTGAAATGCATCCGGGTGAAGAAGTACTCGCCGGGAGTTCTCCACTCCGTGGTGGATGCCAGGATCGAATAGCTCTACAATAATAGGCTCTGCCCGCTGCTGCCATGTGCTGCATTCAGGGGACGGGGATCGATAGATTAATAACCACCTGTTGCAAGGTTAGTGGCGAAGCCCGGTAGTGTAGCGGTCAATCACAGGAGGCTCTGGACCTCCTTACCTAGGTTCGAATCCTGGCCGGGCTACTTTTCCTTTTTTATCCATTCCCCTTTTCCTTCCATTCTCTTCTTCCTTATTTCTCTCCTTTCGCCCTTTGATTCGATCTGAAGGAAATCGGCCCTGGAAACGGGCAGGCGAAGAGGGATGACAAGAGAAAATCAAACTGCGCGCGGCCACCCCGCCCTAAAGGGACGGGGTATGCTTCGGGCCGCACGCTGCCGTTCTCCGGAATTCAGAAATCATCCAGTCTTCGTTGACCTGAAGCCCTTGACTTGAAAAATCGGACCTCTGTTACAGCTTTTCCTTGAGACTCCCTAATATAGTGCGCAATTGTGTCAGC